>WNGA01001184.1_pt1 | contig 46695 bp, 54 predicted proteins | sample 5400061 | NCBI WGS metagenome assembly WNGA01 (sample SAMN13153366, study PRJNA577476) | soil metagenome | isolation source: 100 cm soil or saprolite under grassland replicate 2 | place: USA:California | collected 2016-06-15
TCGAACGGCGCATCGCCGAAGGCAAGACCCGACGCGACGCAACACGCCTCCTCAAACGCTACCTCGCCCGCCACCTCTTCCGGCTACTGCAACAAACGGAACCGCTGATGACTTGACAAGTCATAGGAGCATCATTCCCCGAACTCAATGTCAGTTACCGCGCGCACCGCACCATGAACCCGCAAACGTGCGCAATTACTTTGGACCAGTCTCACCGCCTCTTCGATGAGAAAGACAGTCCCTTTGCAGGTTCATAGCGGGCAGGATTTGGACGTGCGACGCTGCGGGTTACAAGCCGGCCGATTTAGGTCAGCTGAGCGCACTGGGGTCTTTGAGCCGTGTCCGCTCACCTGCGCCGGCGGGGGAACCGAGGTCCCCCCGCCGGAATGCGCCGCGCTGCCGCGGCAGCCTTTCGTCGTCCTTGCTCGGACGGTGGCTCAGTCGCCGGCGTCCTCGCTCGCTGCCGGCTGCCAGTCGGGATAGGCGTCCATCGCTGGATCGTCTGTTAACTGCTCTTGGTTCGTGCCGTCGGCCTTCATCACGTAGATGTCACCACTATTCGTGCGCAACGAGCGGAACGCAATCTTCGCGCCGGACGGAGACCATGCGGGCCGCAGGTCGTCGGCCGGATCGGTCGTCAGCTGCTCCGGGCCGCTGCCGTCTGCGTTCATCACCCAGATGTCACCGATCTCCGGGTGTTCGACGGGACTCGAGCGCCAGGCGATGCGTAGTCCGTCCGGCGACCAGCTCGGCTGTGAATCGCCACCGGCCCGGTACGTCACCCGCGTCTGGTCGCTGCCGTCGGCATTCATGGCGTAGATCTCGGTGTTGCCGTCACGGGCGCTCGTGAAGGCGATCTTCGACCCGTCGGGCGAGAACATGGGGAAGCGGTCGAGCGCTGCGTTCGCCGTCAGTCGAATGACGTTGCTCCCGTCGGCGTCCATCACGTAGACCTCGGTATAGGGGAGGCAAGCCAGCGGCAGCCTGTCGCCGGGGCAGGAGATTGGTGCGTCGCGCGTGCTAGCGAACGCGATCTTTGAGCCGTCGGGCGAGAAGACCGGGTTCTCCTCGAAGCTCGCGTTGTCCGTCAAGCGCGTCTGGTCGCTGCCGTCGGCGTTCATGACGTAGATCTCGGCGTTGTCGTCGCGGGTGCTCGTGAACACGATCTTCGAGCCGTCCGCCGACCAGCTTGGAAACTGGTCGGCCGCCGGGTTGTCCGTCAGCTGGACGATGCCCTTGCCGTTCTGCTTGACCGTGTAGATGTCCCAATTGCCGCTGCGGTCGCTCATGAACGCGATCCGGCCCGGCTCGCCCGGGAATGCCGCGTGTGCGGCTCCGGTGGCGAGGGTCGCGAACGCGAGAACGAGGGCCGCAGCATACGCGCGGCCACGCCCGCGGCGGCGCGACGTTGGATTCGATCGGCGGCGCATCTTGTCTCCCTTCGTTGCGGAGCACGAAGCGTCGCTCGGGCGCGCAAAAAACCCGCAAAGCGGTGTTACCCTCGGCGGTATCGCCCGCGACGTCCAGTTCCGCATCCTCGGGCCGCTCGAGGTGATCGTCGGCAGCGAAGCCGTTGCTCTCGGCGGCCGTCGCTCCCGTGCACTGCTCGCGCTGCTGCTCCTCAATCGCTCGGAGTTGGTGTCGCGCGCGCGTCTGGTCGACGAGGTCTGGGGCGAGCGGCCGCCAAAGGCCGTCGATTCGGAGCTCCGCGTCTACGTCGCGAAGCTGCGAAAGGCACTCGATGCGGACGCGCTCGTGCGGCGCGCCGATGGGTATGCGCTGATCGTCGACGACGCGCAGCTCGACGCTGCACGCTTCGAACGGCTCGCGACGGAGGGAAGACGGCTGCTCGCTGCGGGCGCCGCCGAGCGAGCGACAGCGACGCTGCGGGAGGCGCTCGCGCTCTGGCGTGGGCCGGTGCTTGCGGATCTCGCACACGAGCAGTTCACGCAAGGAGAGGCACGGCGATTGGAGGAGCTTCGGCTCGCTGCGCTCGAGGAGCGGGTCGAGGCCGACCTGGCGCTCGGGCGCCACCTCGAGCTCGTCGGCGAGCTCGAGCGGCTCGTCGTCGAGCACCCGTTCCGCGAGCGCCTGTGCGCCCAGCTGATGCTCGCCCTCTACCGCTGTGGCCGCCAAGTCGATGCGCTCGAGCACTACCGGCGAACGGCGAAACTGCTCGTGGAAGAGCTGGGGCTCGAACCGGGACCGGAGTTGAGGTCGCGCGAGCACGCGATTCTCGGACACGAGCCAGGGCTTCGTCTGGCCGTGCTTGCCGAGCCGAACCTGCCCTCGCCCCCGGGCCGGCTGATCGGCCGCGCGCGCGAGCTCGACGAGATCGAGGCGCTCGTCTCACAGCCCGAGACCCGGCTGGTGACGCTCACCGGTCCCGGCGGGTCCGGCAAGACGCGGCTCGCCCTCGAAGTGGCGGCGCGGCTCGCCGACGGGCTCTCGAGGCCGGTGTTTTTCGTCGAGCTGGCGGCGCTCGAAGAGGCCGGCGCTGTTCTGCCGGCGGTTGCCGCCGCCGTCGGCCATAAGGAGGACGCGCGCGTGTCGCTGCAGAAGTCGCTGCGCGCCTTCCTCCGCAACCGCCGGCTGCTGCTCGTTCTCGACAACTTCGAACACGTCATTGACGCGGCGGCCGATGTCGCCGCGCTCCTCGCCGGCGTGCCTGGCCTTACCGCACTCGCGACCAGCCGGAGCCCCCTGCGCGTCCGCGCCGAGTGGCGCTACGACGTCGGGCCGTTGCGCGGGGAGGACGCTGAAGCGCTGTTCCTCGAGCGCGCGGCCGCGATCCGGCGCTTCGTGCCGAGCGCTGCCGTTCCGGAACTCTGCCGGCGCCTCGACTGCCTGCCGCTTGCGATCGAGCTCGCGGCCGCACGGTTCGACCGGCTGACGCCTGAGGAGATCCTGGCCGGGTTGGATCGGCGATTCGACGTCCTCACAGATGGCGCACGCGACCTGCCCGCCCGCCAGCGCACATTGCACGCGACCGTCGACTGGAGCTACGGCCTCCTCGCCGACGCCGAGCGCGAGCTGTTCGTCCGCCTCGCCGTCTTCGTCGGCGGCTGCACGACCGCCGCGGCCGAGCGCATCGCAGGCGCGACGCCGGACACGATTGCCGCGCTGGGGGATGCGGCTCTTATTCGCCATGACAACGACCGGCTCACGATGCTCGAGACCGTCCGCGAGTACGCGCTGGAGCGGCTGCTCGCGTCCCGTGGCGAGGCCGAGCTGCGGCGTGCACATGCGCGTTACTACGGGGAGCTCGTGCAGACGTCGGCGTCGGCGCTCGGGAGCCCTGCGGTGCTCGCGACCGTCGCGGCCGACCACGAGAACGTTCGCGCGGCACTTCGTTGGTCGCGCGACGCGGAGCGCGACCTCCATCTGAGGCTGGTCCCCGCGGCCGCGCCGTTCTGGTCGATTCGCGGGTACCTCAAGGAGGCCGACGCGTGGCTCCGCCCCGCCGTGGCAATCGCCGCCTCCGCACGGCCGGCGGTGCGGGCGCGCGTGCTCACTGCCGCGGCCGGAAGCGCCTGTCGCCTTGGCGACCTCGCCCGCGCCGACGAGCTCGTCGTCGAGGCGCTGAACCTGTGGCGGGAGCTCGGCGACGAGTCGGGCGCGGCGGCAGCGCTCGCCGTCGCGATGATGTCCGCCGCGCGCGCGGGCGACTTAGCGCGGCGGGGGGCGCTGCTCGAGGAGTTCGCCACAGCCGCGGCGCACGGCGGCGATTCCGATCTTCGTGCCGTCGCGTTGCGAGTGGCCGGAGCCGGCGCAGGGCGCGCCGGCGACCATGAGCACGGGCGGACGCTCGTGGAGGAGTCGTTGCGGCTAGCCTGCGCGGCCGGAAACGAGAAGGATGTCGGTCAGGCGCTGTGCCACCTCGGCGTGGTCGCGCTCCAAGCCGGCCGGTACGACGACGCGCGCGAGCCGCTCGAAGAGAGCCTCCGCATCGCCCAAAGGCTCGCCTACGCCGAAGCGGCGGCGTACTCGCTCTCGGGCCTCGCGGCGCTCGCGGTGGCGCAGGACGACGTTGCTCAAGCGGCGCAGCTGCTCGCGGCGGCGGACGCATTGCTGGACGAGCTCGGAACGACGCGGCTGCCGTTCATCAGTGACCTCGATGGGAGTGCGCGCGCAGCGGTCATCAGCTCCATCGGTGACGAAGCGTTCACGCGTGCGCGCGATCAAGCGCGCCGGGCGACGCTCGATGAAGTCATCTCGGGCGCGACTGCCGCAGTTCCCGTCCCGCCCTGCTAGCCGTCGGCCTCAAGAACCGAGCTGTCGATGGAATCGACGCGCTCAACGAAGATGTAGGGCCGTATTCCCGCTTCACCTGCGACCCCCAGATCGGCTACGAAGTGCCCGATGACATGCCCGGTGCCATCCTCGAAGCTCGGATCCTCGCGATCACTGTGCACGCTCCAGCCGAACACAGCCTCATAGAAGGCCGCTGACTGGCGCGAGTCCTCGGAGGGATCCGAAGATACGAGATCCCTCCCACCCGGAATACGCGCGGCTGCTCTCGGCGCCCGACGACACGCGCGGGACGAGTTTGCCGGACGATAGCATCAGCATGCACGCCGTATTCGGACAGCGCTTCGTAGCGGGCTTCACTTGGCGCGCTTGAACGTGGGGGGCGCCGACAACGATCTGTCCGGCTCGGGCTCCGACCGTCTTGCCGTCGGCGGGGCGGAGTACGTCACCAAGCGGATCGTCGATAGGCCGTTCATCGTCAGAGCCCGGGCTTGAAGACCATGTCCCCAGCTGGTGACGACCAGCGGCACGAGGATCGCTCGCGTGCCCCACGACCAGCGGCGCAGCTGCCAAAACGGCTCGTCGTGGTCGCCCGCGTCCACACCGCGCTGGGCAGCGATCGCGGTGCGGCCTTGGAAGAACGCCCCAACCGAGATCAGGGCGGCGAGCTGAGGCGGCAGCGCGCCGACGGCGTGCGGACGGATCCCGTCCGCACCGGCGGTGCAAGGCACCTCGACGCAGGCGTCCGGCGCGAGATTGGAGATCAGCACCTCGCCCTCGAACGAGTTCGGCACGTTGCCGTAGAAATCGAACTGCTCGCCGGTCTCGAGCGCGTGGATGATCGGCGCGCCGTATTCGTTGCTCCGCGCCGTGCTGATGTCGCCGTCGCCCTCGAGCAAGCGCCGGCGCAGGCCCTCCCACTCCGCGATCTGCGCCTCGCAGCGCGCGATGTACTCATCGAGCGGGATGTTGAACTGCTCGATCGGCTCGGGTCGCGCCGCCTTGATGAACCAGGGCGTGTACTCGGACACGTGCTCCGACGATTCGGTCACGAAGTAGCCGAAGTGCTGCATCAACTCGTAGCGCACGCGATTCGTGTCGGGCACGCGGCCTTCCTCGATCACGCGCTGGAGCAGCGGGTAGAGATCGCGGTCGTCGTGCTCGAGCCTCAGGTAGAAGGCGAGATGGTTGACGCCGGCGCAAAGGTAGTCGATCTCCCCCGGCGGGATTCCGAGATCGGCGGCCAGGTCGCCGAGCGTGCCCTGGACCGAGTGACAGAGGCCGACCGTCTTGATCGACGAAGCGCGTGCAACTGCCCAGCACAGGATCGCCATCGGGTTCACGTACTGGAAGAGCCACGCGTCGGGGCAGAGCTCCTCCATGTCGCGGCAGAGCCGCAGGAGCACGGGAATCGTCCGGAGCCCGCGCATGATCCCGCCGACGCCGAGGGTGTCGGCGATGGTCTGGCGCAGGCCGAATTCCTTCGGGACCTCGAAGTCGACCACGGTCGCAGGCCGGTAGCCGCCGACCTGGAACATCGTCAGCACGTAGTCGGCGCCGTCAACCGCCTCGCGCTGGTCGAGCGTCGTCACGATCGTCGCCCGCGATTCCAGCTTCTCCGCGACGCGGCGCGCGACGATCTCCGAGGTCTCCAGCCGGCGCTCGTCGACGTCCATCAGCACGAGCTCGGTGGAGTCGCGCAGCTGCGGGTAGCTGAGGACGTCCGCCATCAGGTTCTTGGCGAAGACCGTCGAGCCGGCCCCGATGAAGGCGACCTTCGGCACGCCCTCGAAGTTACAGCTCGCGCGCCCCGCCGGCCGCGGACGAGATGCGTGCGGCGCCGGCCGGGTAGGCAGCGACGATCTCGCCCGCAAACGCATCGGCCCGGTCGCGATCGACGAGCGCGACGATCGACCCGCCGAACCCTCCGCCCGTCATCCGGGCCGCCACGGCGCCGCACCGGTAGGCGAGGTCGACGAGCAGGTCGAGCTCGGGTGTCGAGACCTCGAAATCGCGACGGAGGCTCTCGTGGCCTGCACGGAAGAGCGCGCCTAGGCGCGCCGCGTCCAGCGGCGTCGTCGTCAGCACGTCGACGACCTCGCGAACACGTGCGTTCTCCCTTACGACATGAAGAAGCCGGCGCGCGACCACGGGGTCGAGAGCTTCGGCGAGCGCTGCGGCCTCGTCCGGCTCGACGTCTGCGGGTCGGCGGCCGCCCAGGACGACGAGCGCGTCCTCGAGCTCGCGGCGCCGGGTCGCGTAGCCGGAGTCCTCGAGTCGATGGCGCACACCGGAGTCGACGACCACGAGCGCGAGCTCGGGCGGGAGCGGGATCAGGCGATGCGCCAGCGACGCCGTGTCGAGCAGGATCGCGTGGCCGGCGACGCCGAGCACCGACACGGCCTGGTCCATGATCCCGACGGGCACGCCGACCGCTCGTTGCTCCGCGCGCTGGGCGGCGAGAGCAAGCTGCATCGGCTCGAGCGGGAAGTCGGCGACTGCGCAGAGCGCAGTGGCGACCGCGACCTCGAGCGCCGCCGACGACGAGAGGCCCGCCCCGACCGGCACGGTCGAGCCCACGTGACCATCGAAGCCGACCGCCGGGCGGCCGAGCGCGTCGAGCTCGGTGGCGACGGCCGCGACGTAGCGGCCCCAGCCCGACGCCTCGCCTCCGCTCGGCGGGAGCTCCACGCTCGCCTTCGCGTGGTCCGACCGCAGCCTGATCCGATCAGAGGCGACGCCTTCGATCCGCACGCCGAGCTCGAGCGCCGCCGGGAGGACAAGGCCGCCGCTGTAGTCGGTGTGCTCGCCGATCAGGTTGACCCGCCCGGGAGCCCAGAACGCGCGCGTCACCGGGCGAGAGTAGACGCGCGCGCGGGGCTCAGTCTTGGCGGTCAGAGACTGGGTGGCCTTCGGGCGGGCCGATGGTCGAGGCCTCTGGTCCGAGGCGTTCGACGTACGCCGCGTTCACGTCCTTCCACCGTTCCATCGGCTTCCACGGCGGCTCCTCGCCGGACAGGTGATAGCCGAGGACGTCGAGGCACACGTGCCAACCGGCCCCGTCGCGCGCAGCCTTGCCGAGCTCGTCGAACGTCTGCTCGAACGTGAGCACGCACCCGTCGCTGTCAGCGTCCAGCTGGAAGCGGAAACGTGTCGTCCGTCCAGCGGAATTCGAGCAGGGACGGCGGGTCGTAGACGATCATCTCGCCCTGCTCCGGCGGGGCCTCGAAGTCTCTGTGCACGAAGCGGAGCGGTGCGCCGGCCGCTCGCTCGCCGTGCATCTCGGCCGGAAACCATGCGGCCAGATGCTCGGGCTCGGTCAGCGCGCGCCACACCTTCTCCGGCGGATGCGGAAGCTTGCGAACGAAGCGAAGCCGCCAGCGATCTCCGACCTGCTCGAGTTGTCCATCCACGGAAGTCACTCCTCCATCGCGTCGAGGTGTCGTTCGAGGTCGTCCAGCCGCCCGGCCCAGAGCTCTCGATAGGGCGCGAGCCACTCGTCGACGGCGCGCAGCGGCTGCGGACGAATCCGGTAGAGACGCCGTTGTGCATCGGCGCGGACCTCGACGAAGCCGGCCTCGCGCAGGATGCGAAGATGCTTGGACACGACCGGCTGGCTGACCCGCAGCGCGGAGACGAGGTCCCCCACCGGACGCTCCCGCTCGAGGAGCAGATCGAGGATCCGCCGCCGGTTCGGCTCCGCGAGGACGTCGAAGGCTGCCGTCGCCATCTGCGCCGTACATTACCAGCACGGCATATATCTAGCAAGGCAACTACGTGCGGCGCTTGACTGCGTAGTCCCCGAGCCCGCGCTCCAGTCGCGCGAACGCGCGGTTCGCCTGCTTGCGCACGTCGGCCGCGAGCTCGGGCCCCCGTAGTCCGCCGAGAACGCGCGCCCAGACGTATCCGCGCAGCTCTCGCTGCGCCCCCATCAGGGCGTTCGCGGCCACCTTCGGCACGACGTCGTCGGCGCCGGCGCCGGTCTCCTCGGCGATGAGCGCAGCGAGTTCCTGCGTGTAGCGGTCGACGATCTCCCGCTCGCGGGCCTGGAGCGCGGGGCTGGCGGTGATGATGCGCGCCGCGGTGTCGATGACGTCGGGTCGCGCCTCCTCGGCGAGCCGCCGTGAGCGATCCAGCAGGAGCTTGCGGAACGCCGCGAGCACCGACTCGCCGGGGGGCCGGCGGCGCACGGCGTCGAGCAGGGCCTCCTCGAAGGCCTCCATCTGACTGTAGAAGAGGTCCTCCTTCGTCGGGAAGTAGTTGAAGACGGTCCCCTCGGAGACGTCTGCTTCCCGTGCCACCTCGGCCACGGTGACGGCGTCGAAGCCGCGCTCGGCGAAGAGGCGATGCGCCGTCTCGCCGATCAGCCGCCGCGTCTGCTTCTTCTTGCGCTCTCGCAGGCTCATGCGTCCAGGGTAGCAGCCTACTTGTGGTTGCCACAAATTTTCTGTTACCCTAACTTTATGGCTACCACACAGAATGCTCGCGGCCTCGACCGCGAGATCCTCGTGCTCGGCGGCGTGGTCGTGATCGGGATGATCCTCGCGGTCCTCGACGCGACGATCGTCAACGTCGCGATCCCTACGCTCGGGCGCCACTTCCACGCGACGATCTCGACGATCCAGTGGGTCATGACCGGCTACTTGCTCGCGTTCGCGAGCGTGATCCCGCTCACGGGCTGGGCGAGCGGGCGCTTCGGGACCAAGCGCGTCTGGATCGCTTCGCTGCTGCTCTTCCTCGCCGGCTCAGCGCTCGCCGGGGCCGCGTGGTCGATCGGCTCCCTGATCGTCTTCCGCGTGCTGCAGGGCTTCGGCGCCGGTCTGATCATGCCGGCGGGTCAAACGATCCTGGCGCAGGCGGGCGGCCCGCAGCGAATGGGGCGCGTCATGAGCGTGATCGGCGTCCCGATTCTGCTCGCGCCCATCTTCGGGCCCGTGATCGGCGGCGCGATCGTCGACACGGTCAGCTGGCGCTGGATCTTCTTCGTCAATCTGCCGGTCGGCATCGCCGCCCTCGCGCTCGCCTGGCGGCTCCTGCCCGACACCGCGCCTCGTCGCGGTGACCGTCTCGACCTGCTCGGTCTCGCGCTGCTCTCTCCGGGGCTCGCCGTCTTCGTCTACGGCATGTCCGAGGCGGGCACGGCCGGCGGCTTCGGCGCGGGCGCGCTCATCGGCATCTCGCTCGGGCTCGCCCTCGTCGCGCTTTTCGTCGGGCATGCATGGCGTCGCGGGCACGCCGCCCTGATCGACGTCTCGCTCTTCGCGCGCCGGGGCTTCGCCGCCGCCGCCGGCACCAATCTGCTCGTCGGGATCGCGCTCTTCGGCGCGCTGATCCTGCTCCCGCTCTACTACCAGCTCGTCCGCGGCGAGAGCCCGCTCTCGACAGGTCTGCTGCTGATGCCCCAGGGACTCGGCGCGGCGCTCGCGATGCCGATCGCCGGCAAGCTGACCGACGAGATCGGCCCTCGCATCGTGGTCCCGTCCGGGATCCTGCTCGCGCTCGCGGGGACGGCCGCGTTCACGCAGGTCGGCGCGAACACGTCGTACGTCTATCTCGCGCTCGCGCTGTTCGTGATCGGCCTTGGGCTCGGGACCACGATCGTGCCGTCGATGGCGGTCGCGTACCAGACCGTGCCTCGCGACGCGGTTGCCCAGGCGACGAGCGCGATCAACGTGATCCAGCGTGTCGCCGGGTCGATCGGCACCGCCCTGCTCGCGGTCGTGCTCCAGCGCTCGATCGCGACGAACCTGCCCGGTCTCGAGGGCGGGATCGGCGCGATCGCCGCGCTGTCCCGGGAGGGACGGGCGCAGGCGGCATCCGTGCTCGCCGACGCCTTCGGCACCGCGTTCTGGCTCGCGTTCGGCCTCGTCGCCCTGGCGCTGATCCCCGCACTCCTGCTCCCACGACTGCCGGAACGTGCACGAGGGACGATGCCCGCCGCCGAGGGAGCCCGGTGATCCTTAGGCGAGGAGCTCGGCCAGTGCCACCGCGGCGCGAGGTGCGGACCGGCCCGCGGTCAGCACCTCGCGTGGAGCTCGGCTACGCGAGCGCAGCGCAGAAGTCTTCGGCGTCGAAGAACCGGCCGTGCTCGACGTCGGGCAGCGGCGGAATGATCGACGCCTGGCCGTAGCCGGCCTGCATCGTGACCGTTCCGTTGGCGTCGGAGTAGTGGCCGATCAGCCCCCGGTCGGTGATCACGAACGGCGGGCTGGCCGTCTCCGTGTAGTGCGCGATCCGGCGCAGCGTGTTCCCGTTGCCCGTCGCGATGCCTTCCTCCGTGTAGTGACCGGCGGCGCGATCGGGGTCCGTGAACCCGTACATGGTCACGGTCCGCTCGAAGTCGACGGTCACGTCGAAGGCGCAGCGCGTGCCCGCGGGATAGAAGCGGTGCACGGAATAGGTGAACGTGCACACCTCGGGCCCGGGCACGTCGACGAATTCGACCGGACAGCGGTCGAACGGCTGGTCCGCTGCGGCCGAGGAGGTGGCCGCGAGCGCCGCTCCCGCGACGGCGATGGCCACGACGGCCATGTGGATCGGCTTCATGTGCTTCAACCTCCTTGAGGGTCGCCAGCGAAGCTACGCCGCGTCTCGACGCGCTTCGTCCCTGATTCCACTGATCTCTTCGAAAATCGATGAAAACCCTGAGCCGCAGTGTGAGACGATTGTCTTGTGGCCACGAAAGTGCTCGTCGTGGACGATCACGAGAGCTTTCGGCGCCTGGCCCGCAGGCTTCTCGAGACCGCCGGCTACGCCGTCGTCGGCGAGGCCGCCGATGGTGCATCGGCAGTCGCCGCCGTCGAGAAGCTCGAGCCCGACGTCGTGCTCTTGGACGTCCTGCTCCCAGACGCCAGCGGCTTCGCGATCGCCGACGAGATCGCGTCGCGCGCGCTCGTCCTGCTGACGTCGAGCCGCGCAGCCGCGGACTACGGCGAGGCGGTGAACGGCCGCCGCTTCCTGCCGAAGAGCGAGCTCACTCCGTCACGGCTGGCCGCCGCGCTCGAGGAGCCCTTGTGACGGCGGGCGCGGCAAGGCTCGCGAGCGAGCCGTCGCGCGTGCGCCGGCTCGCGGGCGGCCGTCTGCGCGCGGGCGTGCTCGTCGGCGGCCTCCTCACCGGCACGCTGGCTGCGGCTGCGCCCTACCTGAGCTCACACGAGATTCCAGTCTCCGGTTACGCCGAAAAGTCGACGGCGACAGTCGCCGCACACGTCGCGGTCGGGATGTCGTTCCTGCTCGTCGGGTTGCTCGCCTGGTCGCGGCGACCGGAGAACCGCGTCGGGCCGCTCATGACGGCGGCCGGGTTCGCGTTCTTCAGCACCGATCTCGGCTGGCTGCACTCGCCCTGGCCGACCGTCGTCGCCGACGAGTGGCGAGGAATCTTCTACGCGATCCTCTTCCACCTGCTGCTCGCGTTCCCGAGTGGCCGTCTGCAGTCGAGAGCCGAGCGGGTCCTCGTCGTCTCGACGTACCTCTGGTTCGGGCTCGTTCGTCCCTTCCCATCGGCGGCGTTCTTCGACGCAAGCGTCGAAGGGCCGGCTGACCTGCCGCGGAACCCGCTCCTCATTCGCAGCGACCAGGGGCTCAACGAGGCCGTCGACCATTGGCTCAGCTTCGGCGACCTGACGATTGCGCTGCTGGTCGTCTTCTTCGTCATCAGCCACTGGCGCCGTGCGGGCCGCCAGGGACGTCGCGCGCTGACGCCGGTCTTCTCCGTCGCCGGCGTGGTCGCGGTGCCGATGCTCGTCGGCATGGTCTTCGGCTACGCCAGCAAGGACACCGTTCTCAAGTGGAGCGTTCAGCTCGCGCTGGCGCTGCTGCCGGTCGGCTTTCTCGTCGGGCTCCTGCGGAGCCGACTTGCACGCTCGACGGTGGCCGATCTTGTGATCGAGTTGCAGGACGCGCACGATCCGGGGCGCATTCGGGCGGCGCTCGCGCGCGCACTCGACGACCCGACGCTCGAGATCGGGTACTGGGTGCCGGTCTCGGGCGGCTACGTCGACGCGCACGGAGCGCCGCTCGATCTCCCGCGCACCGGCTCCGGACGTGCGACGACGATGATCCGGAGCGACGGGGAGCCGGTCGCCGTGCTCATTCACGACGAAGCGCTTCTCGACGCAGCCGCGCTCGTCGACGCGGTCGCCGCCGCTGCGCGTCTCGCGCTCGAGAACCAGCGCCTCCAGGCGGAGCTCCGGTCACAACTGCAGGAGGTGCGGGCGTCGCGCGCGAGGATCGTCGCCGCCGGGGACGCGGAGCGCCGGCGACTCGAGCGCGACCTCCACGACGGCGCGCAGCAGCGGCTGCTCGCGCTCGGACTGGCGCTTCAGCTCGCGCGCGCAGAGCTCGGGGACGGCACATCGGGCGCCGAGCAGCTTCTCGCCGAGGCGGAGACGGAGCTGCACGGGGCTCTCGCGGAGCTACGCGATCTCGCCCGCGGCATCCACCCGGCGATCCTTACCGGCGGTGGAATCGGCCCGGCGCTGCGCACGCTCACCGACCGCGCCCCGATCCCGGTCGCGCTCGCGGGCGACCCTCCGCGCTTTCCCCCGGCCGTCGAGACGGCCGCATATTTCGTCGTTTCCGAAGCGCTCGCGAACATCGCCAAGCATGCGCGGGCCACGCATGCGTCCGTCTCGGTTACCGTCGAGCACGGACGCGCGCTTGTCGTCGTCGAGGACGACGGCGTCGGGGGTGCCGACCCGGAGCGTGGGTCCGGCCTCCGCGGGCTGGCCGATCGCGTGCAAGCCTTGGACGGAAGCGTCGAGGTGGAAACCAGGCCGGGCGGCGGAACCCGCATTCGCGCCGAGCTTCCGTGCGCGTAGTTCTGGCGGACGACTCTGTGCTCCTGCGCGAGGGCGTGGCGCGAGTCCTCCGCGACGCAGGCTTCGATGTCGTTGGTCAGGTCGGAAGTGCCGAAGAGCTGCTCCGTGCGGTCGAGCGGGACGCACCTGACGTCGCCGTCATCGACATCCGCATGCCGCCGACGCATACGGACGAGGGACTCGTCGCCGCCGAAGAGCTCCGCGCTCGACATCCGCGCGTGGGCGTGCTCGTGCTTTCGCAGTACGTCGAGCCCGAGTACGCGCTTCGACTGCTGGAGCGCGGCGAGCGCGGCGCCGGCTACCTGCTGAAGGATCGCGTCCTCGACCTGGGCCAGCTCGCCGAGGCGGTTCGCCGCGTCGGCGACGGAGGCTCGATCGTCGACCCCACGCTCGTCACGCAGCTCGTCGACCGGCCCCGAGACGACGGCGTGCTCTCCGAGCTGACCGCACGCGAGCGCGACGTGCTGACGCTGATGGCGGAGGGGCTGAGCGATAGAGGCATCGGCGAGCGGCTCTTCGTCTCGACCAAGACCGTCGAGACGCACGTGCGGCACATCTTCTCGAAGCTCGACCTCCCCCGCGGTGCGGCCGAGAATCGGCGCGTCCACGCAGTGATCGCGTACCTGCGAAGGGGCTAGCCCTTCGCTCGAACTGCCGTTCGGCTTGTCCCGAGCTCGCCGAGCCCGTGCTCGAGCAGCTCATACGCGCGGTCGAGGTCGGCGCGCAGGCGCCTCTCGGCCGCCGGTCCGTGCTGTCCCGCGAGCGCACGCTTCCGGGCGGTGACGAAGAACTGCCAGTGGACTCCGACCAGGAGCGTCGCCGCGAGGGCCGCGTCGAGCTCGCTGCACCCGAGTTCCTCCTTGATGGCGCCGGCGAGCACACGGTTGAAGTGGGCCATGACCTCGAGCTCCTTCGCGCGAAGCGCGGGCGACTCCTCGATCAGGCGCGCGAACCCCGCGAAGCCTGCATTGCACATCCGGCCGCAGTCTGTGACCTGCTGGCGTCGCAGGGCGGCGGGGATCGACTCACCCGGCTTGCGATCCCGGATCGCCGCGATGAGCGCGGCCTCGCGCTCGTCGACCTCGTCGAAGAAGAGGTCCTCCTTCGTCGCGAAGTAGTTGAACACGGTCTTCTCGGAGACGCCGGCGGCCTCGGCGACCTCGGCGACGGTCACGTGGTCGAAGCCACGCTTCGCGAACAGGCGCAGGGCTGTGTCCGCGATCGCCTGCCGAGTCCGCTCCTTCTTGAACTCGCGCAAGCCCACTCGCGCAGTGTAACCAGATCTTTACAGTTGCGGCAATGATTCAGTTGCTGTAAGTTGCCCGGCTGCCACCCGAAAGGAGTCCGATGCTCGCTCGTCTCGCGCACGTGATCGCCCGCCGCCGCTGGTACGTCATCGGCGCCTGGCTCGTCCTCACCGTCTTCGGCGCCTTCTCCGCCGGGCAGGTGTCGAAGCGCTGGTTCCAGTCGTTCTCGATTCCCGGTGCGTCGGCATACGAGGCGAATCAGCGGACGCTGGAGCGATTCGGCAACGGCCAGATGGCCCCGTACGTCGTCGTCTTCCAGACGAGCGGCGACGCGACGAAGAGCGATGCGGTGCGGGCGGCGATCGCGCGCGCGAGCAAGGCGAATCCCGGCTCGCGCTCGAGCTCGTTCTTCTCGACCGGCGAGTCAATGTACGTCTCGCAGGACCGGCACACGACGTTTGCGGAGATCTATCCCTCTGGCATCTACGGGTTCGACTCGAAGAGCAACGCGGAGAAGACGCTCGCGGCCGCGAAGCAGGGTCTGCCGGCCGGCGTGACCGCGCACGTCACCGGCCACGATCCGATTGCCGAGGCGAGCGCGGACGGCGAGACGGGAGGGCCGAGCGTGCTGCTGGAGGCCGTCATCGGCGGCATCGGCGCGCTGATCATCCTCTTCTTCGTCTTCGGGACGCTGCCCGCGGTCGCGATGCCGATGGCGGTCGCCGTCGCTGCGATCCTCAACACGTTCTCGCTCGTCTGGGCGCTCACGTACGTCACCGACGTGTCGATCATCGTCTCGTTCCTGATCGCTCTGGTCGGGCTCGGCGTCTCGATCGACTACGCGCTGCTGATGATCTTCCGCTTCCGCGACGAGCTGCGTGAGGGCGAGGACGTCGAGACGGCGCTGGTCGAGACGATGACGCAGGCGGGACGCTCGGTGATCGTGTCCGGCTCGACGGTCGCCGTCGGGCTGCTCTCGATGATCCTGCTGCCGCTGCCGTTCATCCGCTCGATCGGAATCGGCGGCATGCTCATCCCGGCCGTCTCCGTGCTGTCGGCGATCACGCTGTTGCCCGCACTGCTCGCGGTGCTCGGCACGCGGATCAACAGCGTCCGGCTGCTGCCGAAGCGACTCGTCGACCGCGGCCATCCCGAGGACGGCATCTGGGGGCGCTGGGCAGGATTCGTGAGCCGCCGCCCGCTCCCGGTCGCCGCAGCAGGGATCGCGATCGTGGCGGTGCTCGCCACGCTCGGCCTCGAGCTGAACCCGAACGAGGCCGAGCTGAAGAACTTCCCGGGCAAGGGCGACGGGATCGTCGGGCGCGACACGCTCACGGCCGCCGGAATCAGTCCCGGTGTGATGAAGCCGTTCGACATCCTCGTCGAGCGCGGCGGGGACCCGCAGGCGATCGCGGCGAAGGTGCGGACCGTGCCGGGCGTCAGCGGCGCAGTCGCGCCGGAGGGTTGGCGGAGCGGCGACGCGTCGATCGTCGAGGCGTTTCCGGCAGTCGACGGGGCGTCGAGCGGGATCCAGTCGATCATCGACGACGTCAACGACTCGCTGAAGGGGACGCACGCGACGCTCGGCGGGACGGCCGCTGTGGATCGCGACTTCGTCCACGCCGTGTACGGCAACTTCCCGTACCTGCTCGCGTTTGTCGTCCTCCTGACGTACATCCTCCTTGCGCGTGCGTTCCGCTCGCTCGTGCTGCCGCTGAAGGCGGTGATCCTCAACCTCGTCTCGCTCGCGGCCGCGTACGGGATCATCGTGTTCATCTTCCAGCAGGGCCACGGGTCGAGCCTCTGGGGTGTCGATGCGACGCAGTCGATCTCGGCCTGGATTCCATTGATGATCTTCGCGTTCCTGTTTGGGCTCTCGATGGACTACGAGGTGTTCATGCTCTCGCGCATGCGCGAGGCCTACGACGAGACCGGGTCCACGCGCAAGGCGATCGAGCTCGGCCTCGCGCGGACCGGGAAGCTCGTCACAAGCGCCGCGCTGATCCTGATGTGCGCCTTCCTCGTGCTCTCCTCGAGCCCGGGCTTCGAGGTCAAGGAATTCGCGATCGGCCTGTCGGCCGGGATCATTTTCGACGCGACGGTGATCCGCGCGCTGCTTGTACCCGCGCTCATGCGTCTGCTCGGGCGCGCGAACTGGTGGATGCCGGACTGGACGAAGTCGGTGCTGCTGATCCGCGAGCGCAAGGAGCTCCCGCAGCCCGCGGCCGAGAACGTCTAGCCGGGGCTACTCGTTGCCGTGGTCCCGCTCGCAGAAGCCGGGGCAGGTGCACTCGGCGGTCTCGGCGCGCGAGAGGACGTAGGCGACGCGCCGGGCTTCAGGGTCGGTCGGGGCGGCCTCGCGATCGGTCGAGGCGGGGCGGGTCAGGATCGCCGTGAAGGAGGCAAGAAGCGGGATCGAGCTCATGGTGGCCGCCTTTCGAAGCCGCGGGACGATCTTTCGGATCCTAAATGGACCTGTCGGACGCCTGTCAAGGCCCGGACTTCGCCTAAAGTCGCGGTGTTCTGGATCCGAAGCTGCTCACGATCGGCGTCTACGGCTGGACGCTCGAGACGTTTCTCGCGGCGCTGCGCGGAGCGGACGCCGGTCTCGTGCTCGACGTGCGCCAGCGGCGCGGCGTGCGCGGCAGCGAGTACGCCTGGGCCAATGCGCAGCGCCTCCAGGCGGCCCTTGCAGAGGCGGGCATCGCGTCCAGCCATCACAGGAGGTCGCGCCGACCACCGAGCTCCGGGAGCTCCAGTACCGGACGGACGACCGCCATGGCGTCGGGAAGCGCTCGCGCGTCGAGCTCGCGCCCGAGTACCGCGAGCGTTATCTCCGCGAGATCCTCGGCCGGGTCGACCTCGCGTCGATCGTGGCCGAGCTGCCGAGCGACGCGGCGTCGGCGCTTCTGTGCGTCGAGCGCGATCCCGAGGCCTGCCACCGATCGCTGATCGCCGAGCGCCTGGCCGCCGAGTTCGATCTTTCGGTGATTCATTTGCGGCCGTGACCCTGGCCAACAAGGACATGTTGAAAGTCGACGCCCACTGATCTAGCTTCACACGCGGTCGTTGAATGCGGCGTCCCACGCGTGCTCGAGCAGATGGTCGCGTGTGAGCACATCGCCGGCCCGGCGCATGAACGTCTCCAGCAGCGCGAACTCCTTGGGCGAGAGGTCGAGCTCGACGTCGGCGCGCCATGCGCGGCGGGTGGCGGGATCGAGTCGCAACGTGCCTGCTTCGACCACCGTCGGTCGCTCAGAGAGGTCGCGGCGGGTGAGCGCCCGCAGGCGCGCGAGCAGCTCGGCGAACGAGAACGGCTTCGTCAGGTAGTCGTCGGCGCCGGTGTCGAGACCGGCGACGCGGTCCTGGACGCCGTCGCGCGCGGTCAGCATCAGCACCGGCGACCAGACGCCGCTTTCGCGCAGCTCGCGGCAGACGCTGAGGCCGTTCACGCCCGGGAGCATCACGTCCAGGACGATCGCGTCGTACGGCGCCGCGCGCGCCATCCAGAGGGCGTCCTCCCCCGTCCGCGCGACATCCGCCGCGTAGCCCTCCTCGACCAGGCCGCGCTTGATCAGCGTCGCCATCTTGGGCTCGTCCTCGACTACCAGGGCGCGCACGGCCCTATTGTCGCGATCAGCCGTCGCCGTTCGAGTCGTCCGTCTCCGAGTCGCCCTCGATGACGACGAGCCGGTACGAGCCGTCCAGCCGGACGTCGACCGTCGAGCCGTCCTTCCTCGTCACCTCGACCTCGTAGGTCCCGCCGTTCTCGGAGTCGCGCTCGACGGAGTTGGCACGACCGCCGCCGGTGATCCGAAGCGCAGCCGCCTTCGCGCGGTCCGCCTGCGGACCCTTGAGCTCGTCCCCGTCGTCGAAGGCGCCGGTCGCGCGGGCGATCGTCGCTCCGACCAGAGCGAGCACTGCGACGACGAGGAGTCCGGCCAGGATCGTGAGCTTGCGTCGATTCATCGTCAACCTCCTACCGTTTCCAACGGGACGGTGGGGAAGGTAGGTGCGGCGAATGAAATCGTGATGAAAGGCGCGCTCATCGGCATCTCATCGGGCCGACGTACCCTGCGCTCATGCGCCTGGCCGTCGCCGCCCTCATCCTCTTCCTCGCTGCCTGTGGTGGCTCCGGCACGTCGCTTCCGGAGGGGAGCGAGCAGGTGCAGCTCGACCCGAAGGACTTCACGTCCAACATCGACAATCCGTACTGGCCGATGGGCCACGGAAGCCGCTGGGTGTACCGCGAGGCGGACGCCGAAGGGAACGTCAGCCGCGCCGAGGTGACGGTCACGAACAAAGCGAAGCGGATCCTCGGCATCGACGCGCTCGTCGTGCACGATGTCCTGACGGAGGACGGGAAGGTGAAGGAGGACACGTACGACTGGTACGCGCAGGACGCGGACCGGAACGTCTGGTACCTCGGCGAGGACACGAAGGAGTTCGACAACGGCAAGGTGTCCACCGAAGGATCCTGGGAGGCGGGCGTCGACGGCGCACAGCCCGGCGTCCTGGTTCCCGGCAATCCGAGGCCGGGGCTCACCTTCCGGCAGGAGTACTACAAGGGCCAAGCCGACGCGGGGTGGGACCCGTTCTCGCCACGACGGTCAGCGGCGGCTCGGACCGCGAGGTGCTCCTCCGCTTCGAGCGAAAGCGCTGACGGCGTAGATTGGCGCAGTGCCCGGGCTCATCTTCGACCTCGACGGCACGCTCGTCGACACCGTCTACGCCCACGTCTTCGCTTGGCAGCGCGCACTCGCGGAGGCCGACCTGCCCGTGGACGGCTGGAAGATCCACCGGCGCATCGGGATGAGCGGAGGGCTCTTCACGCGCGCGGTCGCGCGCGAGGTCGGCCGGCCCCTCACGATGGAGGAAGTCGAGGCGGTTCAGGCCCGCCACGGCGCGCTCTACCGCGAGCTCCTGCCCGAGCGACGGCCGCTGCCCGGTGCGGTGGAGCTCCTCGCCGAGCTGCGCGAAGCGGGCATCGCGCACGGGATCGCGACCTCGGGCCGGCGGCCCGAGATCGACGCCTCGCTCGACGCGCTCGGCATTCCGGCCGAGACGGTTGTCGTCGCCCGGGGCGACGTGCAGCGCGCGAAGCCGGAGCCTGATCTGTTCCTCGCCTGCAACGAGCGGATCGGCGTGCCGCCGGAGGACTGTTACGTCGTCGGAGACGCCGTCTGGGACCTGCTCGCGGCGCGGCGTGCGCGAATGCTGAGCGTCGGCCTTCTGAGCGGCGGCTACGGCGAGGACGAGCTGACCCGCGCGGGCGCGTTCCGCGTCTACCGGGACGCCGACGAGCTGCGGCAGTCGCTCGACGAGCTCGGCGTCGTTCCCTGACTACGGTAGGCGCGGAGACCAGAGCGCCGACAGCAGGCCGGCGCCGACGAGCAGCACCGCGGCGGCCGCCAGGAACGCGTAGGTGATCTCCTTGTCCGCCGGCCTGCGGCCCAGCTTCGAGCCGAGCTTCTCGTAGGCGGAATGCAGCGCGTCGGAGCTCGTCGCCTCGAAGAACTCGCCGCCGGTCGTCTCGGCGATCGCCCGCAACGTCTCGGGATCGGGCGGCACCGCGATCGTGCGCGGGCCGCCGCCGAACGGGCCGCCGAACCGGCGCGTAATCGTCCCGTTCGGCGTTCCGAGCGCGATCGTGTAGACAGGCATCCCCGCAGCCTTCGCGCGGCCGGCCCCGTCGAGCGGCTCCAGCACTCCCTGGCGCTGCGCGCCGTCCGAGAGGAAGAGGATCGAGACGAGGTTGCGCGTTTCGCCGGTCCCGCCCGCTTCAGGGTCGGACGCGAGCGTCTGCCGTCCGAGCGCGACCGCCTCGGCGATCGCATCGCCGATCGCGGTCCCGCCGAACGACGAGTACTGCCCGATCGAATCGAGCGACTGGCGCACGAGCTCGTGCTTCGTCGTCGGCGGCGCCGCGACCTGCGGGAAGCCGGCGAACACGATCAGGCCGACGCGCAGCCGCCGCGGCGCGCGGTTGAGGAACACGCGCATCGCGTTTTGCGCGGCGCCGAGGCGGGACGGCTTGACGTCGCGCGCCTCCATCGAGCCCGAGACGTCGAGCACGAGGACGACGGTCGCGCGGTCGCGTGCCACGAGGCCGGACACGTTCGGTCGCGCGACTGCGGTCGTAAGCGAGGCGAGTGCGAGCAGGACGAGGAGCGCGGGGAGGAGACGGCGCCATGAGCGCCGCGGGACGAGCGGAGCGAGCACATCGAGGTTGGTGAACCGGACCGCGTACCGCGAGCGCCTGCGCTGTGCAACCCGGTACAGCCACACGAGCAGCGGCAGCGCAAGCAGGCCGGCGAGCGCCCACGGCCGGTCGAAGCTCACTGGACGCTCCCGGCGCAGACGGCGTGGACCTGCACGATCGCGCGGACGCCGAACGCCGCGTCGGTCGCGCTGACGATGACGCGGATGCGCCCGGCGTGCACGGAACGGCGAACGGTGACGCCCGCGATCAGCGCCTCGAGCGGCGGACGCTGCGTGTAGAAGCCCACCGCGTGCGACGAGGAGATCAGGCGCTCGCCGCGCGCGCAGGCGTGAACGGCGCGACGTACCGCTCCCGCAGCGACGGTGATCGTCTTGACGCGACGCACCGCCGGACGGCCGGGCGGGAACGCGAGCGCGAGCCTGCGAAACGCCGGCGGGCTTCCTCCACCGCCGCCCGACGCGGGCAGGCAGCCGATGTGGGGCCGGAACGTGGTCGCGCGGCCGACGGCACCCGTGTGGAGCGCGAGAAAGACGGCGTCGCGGCTCGTCGTCACTCCCGGGTTGACGGGGCTCCCCGTGAAACCGAGGAACGTCACGTCGATCGCACGGCTGCTCAGCTCGGCGTCGAGGCCGCCGACCACGTAACCGCGCGGGCAGCGCAGCTGGTACTCGACGCGGCGGCTTTGCGCGGGCACGACCACCCAGGGGCCGGCGACCGGGACGCAGACGAGGAGCCCACGGCACTCGTTCGTCGCGCCGGCGGTCCCGGTGCCGAACGCGAGCGCCGCGCAGCCAAGTGCCGCCAGGGCGAGTATGCGCTTCACACGGGCCTCCGGAACCAGAGTGTCGAGAGTGCCACTCCCACGAGCAGGAAGAGGCCGGCGCCCGCGGAGAAGTAGTCGGTGATCTCCCGGTCCTCCTTACGCGTCCCGAGGCGCGACCCGAGCCGCTCGTAGATCTTCTTCAACTGGGTCGCGTCGACCGCCGTGAAGGACTCGCCGCCGGAGGCGTTGGCGACTGCGCGCAGCGCCTCGGGCTCCGGAGGGACGCGAGTGATCTCCGTGAAGCCGCCGACGAGCTTGCGCTCGATCACGCCGTCCGGCGTTCCGAGCACGACCGTGTACACGGGGGTCCGCAGCGTCCCCGCCCGCCGCGCGGCCGCCACCGGCTGCGAGCGCCCGACGGTCTGCGCGCCGTCGGAGATGACGAGGACGGCGGCGGGAGCGGCAGGCCCGGCCGACTTCGACCCGCGCGCGGTGTTCACGGCCAGCGTGACAGCGTCCCCGAGCGCCGTCCCGATCGCAGGCCTCAGCGACGTCAGGCCGTTTTCGACCGCCTCGCGGTCCTCTGTCGGCGGGACGACCACGATCGAGCGCCCGGCGAACGAGACGAGCCCGACCCTGAACCTCTTCGGCACGCCGCGTAGGAAGGCCCGCGCGGCTTCGCGCGCGACAACCAGGCGCGTCGGCTTCACGTCCTTAGCCGTCATGGACGTCGAAGTGTCGACGGCGAGCACGATCGTCGCCTCCTCGCGGCGCACCGATACCGTCGCATGTGGTCGCGCCAACCCCACGAGCATCGACGAGAGCGCCAGCAGCAGGAGTGCCGGCGGCAGGTAACGGCGACGCCCCGGCGCACGGTCGACGACGTTCGGCAGCAGCGCGACGCTGGCGAACCTCGCCGCAGTCGCGGTCCTGCGGCGGTCTCGGGCAACGAAGAGCGCAGCGAACGCTGGGACGAGCAGAAGCGCGACGAGGGCGAGTGGCCACTCGAACCTCATTGCAGCCGGCCTCCCCGCAGGAAGAGCGCGAGCGTGCGGAGCCAGTCCCCCGAGGTCGAGAGTACGACGTGGCGCACGCCGACCGACGCGAGCGTGCGGGCGAGCCCGCTGCGCTCCTCGGCCGCCGCGCCGCGGAAGCGCTCGCGTAGGCGCGCGTCGCGCGTGTCCACACGCAGCTGGCGGCCGGTCTCCGGGTCGACGAGCCACAGATCGCCCACGTTCGGCAGTTCCTGCTCGCGCGGATCGCGAATCTCGACCGCGATGACGTCATGGCGGCCGGCAACCTGGAGCAGCGGGCGCCGCCAGTCGAACGGGCCGCGGAAGTCGGAGGCGATCACGACCAGCGCGCGCTGGCGGGCGAGCCCCGCCGTCCGCACGAGTGCCTCGCCGAGCGAGGTCGCGCCGACCGCCGATTCGTCCTCTTCACCTCGGAGCGCCGTCAGCAGGCCCAGCAGCGCGACCCGACCCTGGCGTGGCGGCAGGGTCAGTGGGGTCGCGTCGCCGAACGTGACGACGCCGAGCCGGTTGCCGCGCCGCGTCGCGACGTGGCCGACCGCCAGCGCCACTCCCTCCGCGACGTCGGCCTTGCGGCGGTCCGCCGTGCCGAAATGCATCGAGAGCGACGTGTCGAGCACGAGCCACGTGACCATCACGCGCTCGGCGAGCTGCACGCGCACGTGCGTCTCCGCCGTGCGCGCAGTCACATTCCAGTCGATCTGGCGAACGTCGTCGCCCGCGACGTAGGGACGCACCTGGGCGAGCTCGGTCCCCGCGCCGAGGAGTGCGGAGCGATAGTCGCCGGCGAGGATCCCCTCGACCCGTCGCCCGATCGTGACGTCGAGGGCGCGCAGCAGCGCGTCGGGCATCGGCCCGGGCCCGGGACGCGCGGGCGTCGGCTCGGAGCGAAGCGCGCGGAGGACGGTCACGCCACTCGCGTGCGCCCGAGATCGATCTCGGGGACGGGGACCGCAGCGAGGACTCCGTCGAGGATACGGTCCGGGCTCACCTCCTCCGCGAGCGCCTGGTAGGTCAACACGAGCCGGTGGCGCAGCGCATCCTTTGCGAGCGCCTGCAGGTCTTCGGCGAGCGCGTAGTCGCGGCCGCGGACGACGGCGAGCGCACGCGCCGACTGCACGAGGCTGATCGGGCCGCGCGGGCTGACGCCGAACGCGATGTACTCGGCAAGCTCCGCGAGTCCGTACGCACCGGGTTGACGTGTCGCGGCGGCGAGCGAGACCGCGTAACTGATCAGCGCCGGGTCGACGTACACGTCCTGCACCGTGCGCTGCAGGGCGCGCAGCTCGTCGAGCGTCAAGGCCTGCCTGAGCTCGGGGGCGGGCACGAGCTGCCGCTGCACGATCGTCAGCTCCTCGTCGTGCTCCGGGTAGCCGATCAGCACCTTGAGCATGAAGCGGTCGACCTGTGCCTCGGGAAGCGGATACGTCCCTTCGGACTCGATCGGGTTCTGGGTCGCCATGACGAGGAACGGCTGCGGCACGGGGAACGTCCCATGGCCGATCGTCACCTGACGCTCCTGCATCACCTCGAGCAGCGCCGACTGCACCTTCGCCGGCGCGCGGTTGATCTCGTCCGCGAGCAGGAAGTTGCAGAAGACCGGCCCGAGCTCGGTGTCGAACGTGCCGGAGTCGGGTCGGTAGACGCGCGTCCCGACGAGGTCCGACGGGACGAGGTCGGGCGTGAATTGGATCCGCGAGAACGTCCCGCCCAACACGCTCGCGGTCGTCTTGATCGTCAGGGTCTTCGCGAGGCCCGGCACGCCCTCGAGCAGGAGGTGGCCTTCCGAAAGCAGGCAGACGAGCACCCGCTCGAGCATCGCGTCCTGCCCGGCGATCACGCGCCTGATCTCGAAGAGGGACTGCTCGAGGCGCTCCTTGGCCTCGTTCGGGTTCGGCACCGGCGAGTCGGTCACGGCAGCGCTCCTTTCGCTGGGACGAGTTCTACAGGCAACCAGCCGAATCTGTGATGCCGCTGAGAACGCTACGGGTGGGCGATCGCCGGAATCGGCCGGTTCGCCTCCGGCTGCTGGAAGCACTGCTCGCAGGTGAACGAGACCGCGGCTGCGGCGTGGTCGATCAGGCGGTTCTGCGTCAGGTTGTCGAGCGGAGACGTCTTCAAGCGCTCGAGAAAGCGGGCCGTCGCCTTCCGCTCGACGCGAGTGCCCTTCAGCGACTTCCCCGGCGACTTCGCCGCCGCGCGCTTCATGGCGGCGACGTCGTCGGCCGCCTGCGCGAGCGCCGCGCGCTGGGCGTCCGTCTGCGCGCGCTCGACGAGCGCGGGGTCGTCGGGGTAGGGGTTCGCGGAACGATGGTCGCCACCGCCGCACCCGGCGGCCACGGCCACTGTTAGGAGCATGATGCCGAGGCGCACGCTCCTGACACTAGCTAACGCCGAACGCCGGTGTCCTTAGCGCTGCACGACCTGCGACGAAGCTTCGTCGAGCCGCGGGTCGGCGGCGCTCTGCAGCGCGAACGTGCCCGGCTCGACGGCGAAGGAGGCCAGCGATCCGAACACGTCGTCCCTCCGCGGCGGGTTCCGGGCAGGGAACGCGTTCGGAGGCGGGGGGCCGATCGCGCCAAGCGCCTCGATCTCGGGAGCCTCGATGGTCGGGGCGCCGTTGCGTCCTCTGTTCCAGGCGAAGACGCCCATCGGCGTCGACAGCCAGATCCGAGAGGCATTGACCGCCGTCTGGAGCGCCATGTGGTGGTCGACCAAGCCGACCACGATATTCAGGACCATGCTCGGTATGAACGTGCTCCCGTACGTGCCGGTCGCGGCGAACGGCTCCCCGTCCTTCACGATCACCACCGGCGTCATGCTCCCCATCGGCCGTTTCCCCGGTGCGGCATCATTGGGCCCGCTCGGGGTGAAGTTGAAGAGCCGCAGGCTGTCGTTCAGCAGGAAGCCGTGGCCGGGGACGGTGATGCCGCTGCCGAACGAGTCGGCGAGCGTCGTCGTAAAGCTGACGACGTTCCCGTACCGGTCGACGATCGAGAAGTGCGTCGTGTGGCCCGCCTCGTCGGTGTCGGCGGCTTCGTCGGTTGGCGGCAGCGGAAAGTCCGTCGGCTTCCCGGCGAGAACGGGGTTCGGCATCCGGACCGGGTACGGGTTCATCAGCAGGCTTCGGTCGCGCAGGTACGCGTCCGAGAGCAGCTGGCTCTCCGGCACGGGGAAGAAGGCGGGGTCGCCGATCCACTTGTCGCGATCGGCGAGCGCGAGCCGGAGCGCCTCGACCATCGCGTGGATCGTGTACCTCGTCCCGAAGCCTTACCCGCGGCCGCCGTCCCCGAGCGGGAAGCGGTCGTTTTCGAGGAGCCCGAGCGCTTCGAGCAGCACGAGGCCGCCGCAGCTCGAGGGGGGCGCCGAGTAGACGTCGTAGCCGCGGTAGTCGAGGTGGCTCGCCGCCCGGATGTCGACGTCGTAGGCGGCCAGGTCGGCGAGCGTCATCCGCCCCTCGCCCTGCGCGAGCGTGTGCCATTTCTGCGCCTCGACGATCGCCTGCGCGATCTCGCCGCGGTAGAACGGAGCGGACGTTCCTGCATCGGCGATGAGCTTGAACGTCTTCGCGAGCTCGGGCTGGTAGAGCGTCGCGCCCTCCGTCACGGGCGTTCCGTTCGGATAGAAGAGCGCCTTCGTCTCGGGAGAGAACGACTCGGCGCGGTTGCGGCGGGGATCGAGCACTGCGGGATCGCGCGTCGCCTGGAGCGCGTCCTTCGCGAGGAACGAGCGGACGGTGATGCCGTGCTCGGCATGATCGATCGCAGGGCCCAGCGTCGTCTTGAGCGACATCGTCCCCCAGCGCTCGAGCATCGTCTCGACGGCGCGCAGCGTCCCTGGAACGCCGACGGAGAAGCCCTCCACGCTCGCCGCGCCGGCGGTCAGACCTTGGAACATCTCCGGCGTCGTCGCCGCCGGTGCCCGCTCGCGCGCATCGATCGCGGAATCGCGGCCGTCGGCAGCGACGTGAACGACGATGTTCGAGGATCCACCGATCCCGGCGAGGTGCGGTTGCGTCACGTTCAGGACGAACACCGCCGCGGCCGCCGCGTCGAATGCATTGCCCCCGTCCCGCAGCATCTTCGCAGCGGCCTCTGTCGCGAGCGGATGATCCGTCGATACCGCACCAGCGCGCGGTACTGCACGAGGGTGTCCGCGTCGAGGACGTTCTGGCTCCCGTTCTTGACGTGCACGCGGACCTGGACGTGCTGCAGGCGCGCAAGCCGGCCGAGCGGCAAGCTCGCGGCGCCGTTCGGCGCGGGTACGTCGAAGAGGTTCAGCACCTCCACATCGCCGGTCCCGAGTGGCCACATCTTGACCTGGACCTTCTCGAGCCGGTCCGGGATAGGCGCCGACGCGCTCGAGACGGCCAGCTCGAGCTCGGTGCCGCCTGGCCCGAGCAGGGCGTTCGCGGAGAGCGAGTAGGCGGTGTTGGGCGCCGCGTCGGCCGTCCGCGACACGGCGGCGGCTGGGAACAGGCGAGAACGACGAACGCAAACGCGAGAGCGCGGATCGCGTGCATGGCACAGCTCCTTACGTGCGCGGCTGGGGGTTTGATCGTCCTCCCCGCCGGTAATTCAACGCTCACGGCCGACTCATATCGGCGCTAGCCACACGCGAACGGTGTTCTCGGCCGGTTCGAGCAGCTCGTTCAGCTGCTCGAGGAGCTCGACGAGCTGCTCCCGCTCGGCCTCGGGCATGCCCTCGAGTCCGCGCTCGAAGATGCGAACGAGGCGCCGGCGCCGCTCGGCGAGGACGCTGCGCCCGGCGCGGGTCGCCGTCACGACGACGCCGCGCCGGTCCTGCGGGTGCGGCGTACGCTCGGCGAGCCCGGCTGCGACGAGCGAGTCGACGGTGCGGGTCGCGGTCGCCTCGGTCATCCCGATGCGCTCGGCGAGGGCGCCGATCCGCGGGCCCTCGTCGACGATCACCTTCAACGCGACGCGTTGCGTCGGCGTCAGCGGCGTCCGGTCGATCTGCGCGAGCAGCCCGCGCTGCTGGCGAGCGTGGGCGGCTAGGCGGTGAAGCCGAACCAAACGACGACCAGCGCGAGCAGGCCGAACGGGAGACTGACGAAGAACGCCCAGCGCCAGCTCGCGTTGTCGGCGATCCAGCCGCCGGTAACGGGACCGACGACGGAGGCGATCCCGAACGTCGCGCCGGTCAGGCCCTGCCATTTCCCGCGCTCGCGCGGCGCGACCAGGTCGCCAATCACGTCCATCGCGAGTGGGATCAGCCCGCCGGCGCCGAGGCCCTGCACGGCGCGGCCGAGATCAACACCGTCATCGAGTTCGCGAGCCGCTGATCACGGCGCCCGCCATGAAGAGGACGATCGCTGTCAGGAAGACCGGGCGCCCGTAGATGTCGGAGAGCTTCCGTAAGGAGACTTTGCGTAGCCGACCTCAAGGCACGAGCAACGCGCGCAGGGCGCGTGGCGTGGCCAGGAGGCCCGCGAGTTCGTCGAGCGCTGCGTCCACGGCGCTGGCGAAGCGCTCCGGGCCTCCGAAGCGCTCGAGCCTCTCCGGCGGAATGAACTTCAGGAGCAGCGCCGACGTGCCCGGCGGCAGCGCCGCGAAGTGCACGGTCAGGATCCCGTGGTCGCGGAGCAGGAGCATGGCGAGCGCGGCCGTGGCCTCGTATGGAACCAAGTAACAGTCTGTTACTTGGATACCGGCCCTCGCGCACGCTTCGGCGAGGAGCTGCTCGGCCTCGAGCTTCACGGCGACGGGGGTGCGGGTGACGAGGCCGCAGAGCCGCTGCTCGAGCGCGTCCCCGAGCCGATTCGTCGTCTCGACGAGCTCGCGGACGCGCTCGGGACTGTACCGCTCGAGCGAGCGGACGACCGCCGGGTACAGCATCGGGCGCCCCTCCAGCCCGAGCTCGATTGCGCGCGCGCGGATCCGCGCAACGAGCTCCGCCCGTCCGGCGAGCAGGCCGAGCCGAGGCCCGCTCGTCCCGTACTTGTCGAGCCCGGTCGCCCCGACGTCGGCGCCAAGCTCGAGCATCCGCGGCTGGCCGAAGACCGCGGGCCCGACGCGCGCGCCGCCTGCGTCGTCCACGAAGATCGGCACCTCGAGCCGGCGGGCTTCCTCGGCGACCTCGAGGAGACGCTCCCCCGGCAGCAGCTCGTACGTGACGGCGAGTCGCGTGAGCACAAGCAGGTCCGCACCTTCGATCGGACCGCCGTCGCGGAAGTGCCCGCCGGCGAGCGCAACGCCGCGCACGACGGCCGGGTGCGTGTAGCTCGGGGAGACTCCGACGACCGACGCGCCCGGCGGCACGAGGACCTGCATCGCGGCGACCGCAGCGGCCGTCATCCGATTCGCAACGAACACGTCGTCGCGTCCGGGAACGCCCCCGAGGTGCTCCAGCGCGAGTTCGGTCAGCCGCTCGCCCACGAGCGCGGGCGCGAGATCGTCGTCGAGGATCGCCGCGTCCACGTCGCCGACGTCGAGCGCACGCTCGAGGCCCGTGAAGTTGAACAGCGTCCCGTCGCGGTGACGGCGCTCGACGATCCGCCAGGCGGCGCGGAGCTTCGCGACGTCGTCGCTCGTGTCGCGCAGGATCTCGCCGCGCTCGTAGGGAACCACGCTAGATGGGTGATGCCATGAGATCGGTCGTCCGGGGCGTGAGCTGGCCGCTCTGGGGCGCGGCGGCGAGGCGTTGCCGATGCCAGCGGGCATCGGTGACGACTCGGCGGCGCGAAGCGCACGCGCCGGGCGGCGGCCCGCTTGCGGGCCGATGGTCGGTGCGGGAGCGGCCCAGACGCGTCAGATCGCGCATCCGGACGCGCGAGATCGTGGCATCAACCATCTAGGCGACAAGGCGGCGCTCGAGCAATACGGCGAGCCGCGTGAGCGGGAAAGAGATCAGGAAGAACACCACCATCACCCCGCCGAGGATCGCGAAGGCGTGGGATTCGCCGGTGCCCGTGATCGGTGACCCGAGCCGCTCGATGGACTGCTGAGCCGATGCCAGCACCTCGGTCGCGCCGATCACCTGCGCGAGCGTCGTGTTCTGGATGATCCCGGCGAGGAGCGTGACGAGCGGCGGCAGCAACCGTCGCGAGGCCTGCGGCAGGATCACGAACACGTGCCGGCCGACCCACCCGAAGCCGAGCGCGGCGGCCGCCTCGTGCTGCTCGCGCGGGATCGACTCCACTGCTCCGCGCGTCGCCTCGGCGATCTGCGCGCTGCCCCAGAGCGACAGCCCGATGGTCGCGCTCGTGAACGGGTCGAACTCGAGCTGCGAGCCGATCACCGGTGAGACGAAGAAGATGATGAAGATCGTGACGATGAGCGGGAGGCCGCGCCAGACCTCGATGTAGAAGCGAATGGCGGCGCGGCTGGGTAGGAAGTGGATCGTGAGCAGCGTTCCGAGCACGATCCCGGTCACGGCGCTCGCGACGAGCGAGACCGCGGCTATACGAAGGGTGCCCTTCAGCCCCACGTGGAACATGTAGTCGGCGACAGGGTTGACCCAGTCGGGCAGCTCGTGCACCTACGCCTCCTCCGGAAGAGCGAGACGCGACTCGGCCACGCGGATCATCGCAGACAGCGACCAGACGAGGATGAGGTACGTGGCGCCGAGCACCGTGAAGGTCTCGATGGTCTCGAGCGTCAACGCGTTGATCTGGAGCGCCGTCGTCGTGAACTCCGGATAGCTGATCACGTACATCAGCGCGGTGTTCTTCAGCACCGCGATGTACGTGTTGATCGAAGACGGGATCGCGATCCGGCCGCCGATCGGGAGCGTGACGTTCAAGAAGGTCGCGAGCCGGCTGAAACCGAGCGCGAGGCCCGCCTCCCGATACGAGAACGAGACGGCTTCGAAGCCGGCGCGGAAGTTCTCCGTGTTGTACGCGCCGCCCCAGATCATCACGGCCAGCCACGCAACCGTGAACGCTTCGAGCTTGATCCCGATCTCCGGGAGCGCGAAATACAGCATGAAGATCTGCACGAGGATCGGCGTGTTCCGGATCACCTCGACGTAGACCGCGGCGAGCTGGCTCACGACCGGAATCCGGTGTGCGCGAGCTGCGCCGAGCAAGGCGCCGATCACGAGCGCGCCGGCGATCGCGATCGCGGAGACCTCGAGCGTGCGCTGGAGCCCTTCGAGCAGCTCTCGCCAGTTCTCGGAGAGGTACGACCCGAGGTCGAACGTGACGGCGAGCGTCATCGAGCCGTCAGGGAGCGGCCACGCGAGTCGCGGCCGCTCCCAGTCGCCTTGTCCCTACGGGCACACCGTGTCGGGTGCGGGCTGCGTCGCCGGCGCGTACCCGAACGTGTTCTTGGGCCGCAGGATGTTCTTCGAGAAGTCGGCCACGAACCTGCGGGGAATGCTGTTCCGCAGGATCGTCATGAACAGGTCCGCCTTCCTCATCAGCTCGAGCCGCGAATCGACCCAGCGCTTCATCGCGACGTTGCCCTGCTTGATCCCGATGCCGTACGGGAGCGCGAGGAACCTGTCGTTCGTGAGCTTGGTGTTGGGGTCGATGCCTGCGTTCACGGCGAGAACGGTGTCGTCCCACATCACCGTGTCGGCACGGCCTTGGTTGAACGCCAGGATCGCGCTGGTCAGGTTGTCGGTGACGACGAGCTTCGTGTCCGTGAAGCACCGCTTGACCCAGCGGTCGTAGATCGAGCCGCTCGTCGTCGAGACCGTTTTGCCGGCCAGATCGCTGAGTGACCGGATCGGCGAGTCGTTCTTCACGAGCAGCCGCCCTTCGGCCTTGTAGTACGCCCGCGAGAAGTCGATCCGCGTGTCGCGGTCTCGCGTGTACGTGAAGGTCGAGATCACGAGGTCGACGCGATCGGTCGTGAGCAGCGGTTCGCGAGTCGGCGTCGGCGCGCAGGTGAAGGCAACGCGGTTCGGCTTGCCGAACGCGTAGCGCGCGAACCAGTGTGCGATCTCGACGTCGAAGCCGGCGTGCTCGCCCCGAACGTTGACGTAACCGAACGGCGGGGCATCGCACTTGACGCCGATCCTCCAGCGCTTGTTCTGGCGCACCTCGGCCGGCAGCGGCGGCAGCTTCGCCTTCTTCGTCGCCTCCTGAACGGTTGCAGGCCCGGCACCCTCCAGCGTCGCCGCGCCGCCCCACGCTGCGAGCGCCGCCGTGACGACGGCCGCAATCGCGATCACGATTGTGAAGCGTCTCATGTAACCCCCTCCTGTCCCTCGTCGATGGTCAACTCCTCCAGTGAATCCACGAGCTGGAGCGTGCGGCGCAGGAACCTCCGCGTCCGCTCCTCCTTTGGACGATCCAGGACGTCGACAGGTTTGCCCTGCTCGACGATCCGCCCCTCGTCCATGAACACGAGGTGATCCCCCACCTCGCGCGCGAACTGCATCTCGTGCGTGACGACGAGCATGGTCATTCCGTCTCGCGCCAGGTCGCGCATCACGACGAGCACCTCGCCCACGAGCTCGGGATCGAGCGCGGACGTCACCTCGTCGAAGAGCATCACGTGCGGGCGCATCATCAGCGCCCGAGCGATGGCGACTCGCTGCTGCTGGCCGCCCGAGAGCTGGTGCGGGTAGCTGCGCGCCTTGCCGTCGAGGCCGACCCGCGCGAGCAGCTCGTGCGCGCGCGCCTCCGCGTCGCTCCGGGGCATCTTCTTGATCCGGCGCGCGGCAAGCGTGAGGTTGTCGATCGCGCGGAGGTGCGGGAAGAGGTTGAACTGCTGGAAGACGATCCCGATCCGCTGCCTGATCTCGGGGAGATTCACGCCCCTGCGCGTGATCTCCTGGCCCTCGAAGTAGATCCGGCCTTCGTCGACGGGCTCCAGCATGTTCACGCAGCGGAGCAGGGTGCTCTTGCCGCTTCCGCTCGGGCCGATGACGACGAGCACCTCGCCGGTGGAGACCGCGAGGTCGATCCCGTCGAGCACAAGGTTGTCCCCGAAGCTCTTCCGAATGCCCTCCAGCCGCACGACCTCATTCGGGTGCGCCAGCGCCGCTTCCCCCATTGCGGACCTTCTACCGTTTTTTCACCCGCGCTTCAATCGCGCGGCGCCCGCGTCACGAGACGGCGGTCTCGCCGGGGCGGGGTTCCTCGAGGCCCGTCTCCGGCGGGCCGACGACAGCCGGTTCGAGCGGGCGCAGGTAGAGCAGCTCGTACATGAGCCCCGCGACGCCGCCGCCTGCGAGCGGGCCGATCCAGTAGATCCACCAATGGTTCCAGACGTTTTGCACGAGCTCGGGGCCCAGGGCGCGCGCAGGGTTCATCGCCGCTCCGGTCAGCGGACCGCCGGCGAGGATGTCGAGCGTGATCGTGAACCCGATCGCGAGCCCCGCGATCGACTTGAACGTGCCGCGCGGGTCGGCGGCAGTCGCGAAGACCACCCAGACGAGGAAGAAGGTCATGATCGCCTCGGCCAGCACGGCGCTGCCCGAACCGACGGTCCTGGCGACGACCGGAACGCCCGGGTCGAGGTTGACCGGGAAGATCACGTTCAGCAGCAGCGCGGCCACGGCACCGGCGGCCAGCTGCGCGACGGCGTAGATCGCGGCGAGCGCGGCGTCCATCCTGCCCGTGACGAGGAAGGCGAAGGTCACCGCGGGGTTGAAGTGGCCGCCGGAGATGTGTCCGACGGCCGAGACCATCACGCCGATCGCGAGCCCGTGCGCGAGTGCGATGCCCGTCAGCCCAGCCGAGTTGCCGAACATGATCGACCCCATACCGGCGAAAACGAGCGTGAAGGCGCCTACGAACTCGGCGACCGCACGGCGAAACCAGTCCCTGGGCACGCGGCAAGCGTAGAAGCGGCTCCGGACGACTCTGCTAGCTTGGCAACGTGAGCCACGCCGCCGCCCCGAACGGCTCCTACAGCGTCACCTGCCCGCATTGCAAGCGGTCCTTCGAGGCCGAGCTCCTGGCAGGCAGCGCCGAGCGCTACACCGGCTTCAAATGCCCGCACTGCAAGCTGTTCGTCCCAGTGGAGCGAGGCGTCGAGTCGCCCCCTCCACGCCGAACGCCTGACCCGCGCTAGACGCAGTCCTTGAGGCCCTGCGCCTCCGGTAGGGATTCGAGCTTCTTCAGCGTGTTGTTCTCGATCTGACGGATCCGCTCGCGCGTGACGCCGAAGGCGCGGCCGACCTCCTCCAGCGTGCACGGTTGCGCGCCCGAGAGGCCGAAGCGGAGCTCGATCACCTTGCGCTCGCGCTCTGGTAGCGAGTCCAACGCGCGCTCGATGTCGCCGCGGCGCAGCGTGACCTGCGCGGTGTCGAAGGGCGACTCGGCAGTCTCGTCCTCGACGAAGTCGCCGAGCTGTGAGTCCTCCTCCTCGCCGATCGGCTTCTCGAGCGAGATCGGCAGCTGCGACATGCGCAGGATCTCCCGCACCTCCTCGGTCGTCATCTCGAGCTCCTCGGCGATCTCGTCGGGTCGCGGCTCGCGCCCGAGCCGCTGCACGAGCTGGCGTTCGATGTGGACGACCTTGTTCAGCTTCTCGACCATGTGGACGGGGATGCGGATCGTCCGCGCCTTGTCCGCGATCGCGCGCGTGACTGCTTGGCGGATCCACCACGTCGCGTACGTCGAGAACTTGTAGCCCTTCCGATAGTCGAACTTCTCGACCGCGCGGATCAATCCGAGCGAGCCCTCCTGGATCAGGTCCAGGAAGGACAGTCCGCGGCCGAGGTACGACTTCGCGATCGAGACGACGAGGCGCAGGTTCGCCTCGATCATCTGCGTCTTCGCCGCCATGTCGCCGCGCTCGATCCGCTTGGCCAGATAGACCTCCTGGTCGGCGGTCAGAAGCGGCACCTTGCCGATCTCGCGCAAGTAGAGCCGCAGCGAGTCCAGCGAGGGCTCGACCGTGAGATCGAGCTTGGGTGTGACCTTCTCCTCTTCGGGCTCCGGCTGCTGCTCGTGGGGCGGGTGCTTGTGCTGCTCGCCCTCCATCAGGTCGACGCCGTGCTCGATCAGATACGTGTAGAAGTCTTCGACCTGCTCCTTCGTGAGCTCGACGTCGTCGAGCCCCGCGACGATCTCGTCATAGGTGAGGAACCCTTTCTCGATTCCGTCCTGGACGAGCTTCTGGAGTTCCTCTACCTCGGGAAGGGAGATGTCGACGGTGAGCATTGACCTCCTCGCGCGAACGGACGGAATCGACGCCTGCCAAACACACGAAGAGCCGGTGCAAGTTCCCCCCGGCTCACGCCAACGAAGGGATCGATGTTACACCGCTTCTTCACGATTCGGTAGAGGTTTGCTCACGCGTTGCTGACGATCTCGCCGACGACCTCGCCGTGGGCGTTCAGGACCGGCACATGGGCGAACCCATCTGGGATCACTAGGCCGAGCGGGCGAAGAAAGGACGCGAGCGCGGGACGATGTCCGCGGCCGATCCCGTCCTCCGACTTGAGCGCGATGCCGAGGCCGTCGGGAGACGCCGCGCACAAAAGTCCCTCCGCGCCGCCCTTCGCGATCCAGCCGGGGAGGGCGCGCATCAGCTCGGTGTCGGTCTGTCCGTTGCCGCCGACGAGCTCGGGGTGCGCCCGCATCGCAGCGGCGATGCGCTCGCCCCCGCGCAGGCGCTCGAGCCGAGCGAACGCTCGCGCGGTGTGCTCGAGGGTGAGTGCAAACGTGACCACACCGCAGCCGTCGACCGCGGTCGGGATGGCTTCCTCATCGACGCTTGCGGCCTCGGCGTGCACGGCGAGCATCGCGCGCTGCACGCGATGCCCCTCGTGGCGGTAGCCCTCGGAGCGCCAGCCGTACGCACGGCAGAGCGCGAGCATCCCCGCGTGCTTGCCCGAGCAATTGTGGTACAGCGGGTCGGGCGCTCGGCCCTCCTGGATCCCGCACTCGAGCTCGCGCTCGCGGGCCGGCGCCTTCCCGAGCAGCCGGCGGACCGCATCGAGCTGAGCCGGCTCCGCCCGGTGCGAAGCGCAGGCGATCGCGAGCTCGCGCTCGTCGAGGTCCTCGCGTGCGCGCGCGAGGGGAAGCGCCTGGAGCGGCTTCGAGGACGAGCGCAGATAGGAGACGAGGCCCCGGTCGCCCGCCTGGGCGACGACCTCGCCGTCGCGCACTGCGATGGCATGGAGGCGGTGACGAGCCTCGACCACGCTGCCGCGCCGCACGACGACCTCGAGCGCCTCCATTGCGCGAAACCTATAGCGCCGCTAATGTCCGGCAATCACCGAACGTACGGCCGATCTCGACTATTCGCTGGAGGACGTCCGCGAGCTCCGGACCGACGAAGAGCTCCGCGCCGTGGTCGACGTCACGCGGCGGAAGATCCTGCGCCTGCTGCGCGAGCGCGCAGCGTCCACGACCGAGCTCGCCGAGGCGCTCGACCAACCCAAGGGCACGATCGCCCACCACGTGAAGGTGCTCGAGGACGCGAACCTGATTCGCGTCGTCCGCACGCGCAAGGTGCGGGCGATGACGGAGAAGTACTACGGGCGGCTCGCGCGCCTGTACCGGATCATCGCGGACGAGAGCGCCGAGTACGACGAGGCCTCGATCGCGGGCTTCCTACTCCGAGCCTCCGCGGACGAGATCGCGCGCGACGCCGGGACCGGCGACGATCCCTCGACGGTCTTCACGACGTACGCGCGTGTGCCCGAGCAGCACGCGCGCGCCTTCGCATATCGCCTCGAGGAACTGGCCGCGGAGTTCCGCGAGCTCGACGTGGCGGACCAGCGGGTCTTCGGCCTGACGTTCGCGATGTACGCAACCGACCTTCGCGACCTGCCCCGGAAGAAGAAACGACGAAAGACGTGAGGAGGTTCCGACTCCCGAGCGGAGGCCTGTTCCAGCACCCCGACTTCATGAAGCTCTGGAGTGCCGAGACGATCAGCCAGTTCGGCACGGCGGTCTCGCAGCTCGCAATCCCGCTGGTCGCGATCATCATCCTCAAGGCGAGCGCGTTCGAGGTCGCGCTCCTCGGGACGCTCGAGTTCCTGCCGTTCCTCCTCTTCACGCTTCCTGCAGGGGTGTGGGTCGACCGGCTCCCGCGGCGAGCGATTCTGATCGTCGGTGACCTCGGCCGCGCCGCGCTCCTGGCGACGATCCCAATCGCGTACGCATTCGACGCGATCACGCTCTGGCAGCTGTACCTCGTCGGTTTTCTGACCGGGATCTTCACGGTGTTCTTCGACGTCGCCTACCAGTCGTACCTGCCCGCGCTCGTCGAACGTGACCAGCTCGTCGAGGGGAACTCGAAACTCGAGATCAGTCGCTCGGGCGCGCAGCTCGCCGGCCCGGCCGCGGCAGGAGGACTCATCGGGCTGATCACCGCGCCCTACGCGATCCTCGTGGACTCGATCAGCTTCCTCGGCTCGGCGGCCTTTGTGTTCCGGATCAGGAAGCGCGAGCAGCCGCGCGAGAAGCACACGGAAGGGCCCAAGCCGAAGATGCGGCACGAGCTCTGGGAGGGTTTGCGGTACGTCGTCACCCATCCGTATCTCCGACCGCAGGCGATGTCGACGGGGACGGCGAACTTCTTCACGAGCGCCTCTTTCGCGATCTTCCTGGTGTTCGCCGTTCGGGAGCTCCACATGTCGCCGGGGGAGATCGGGCTCGCCTTCGGGCTCGGGAACATCGGGTGGCTGGTCGCGGCGCTGATCACGAACCGCGTCCAGCGAATCCTCGGCGTCGGCATGACGACGATCATCGGCACCGTGCTCAGCCCCATCGCCGGGCTGGTCTATGCCTTCGCACCCGCAAGCTTCCCGCTCCCGTTCCTGATTGCCGGCGGGATCCTGTTCGGACTAGCTGCGGTCATGTACAACATCACGCAGGTCAGCCTGCGCCAGGCGATCACTCCTCAGCGAATCCAGGGCCGGATGAACTCCGTCATGCGGTTCATCGTCTGGGGAACGATCCCGCTCGGACAGCTGATGGGCGGCGTGCTGGGCTCGACGATCGGGCTGCGCGAGACGCTGTTCGTCGGCGCCGCTGGATCGTCACTCGCCGTCCTGCCGATCGTGCTCTCACCGATCCGGTCGCTGAGGGAGATGCCGGAACCGGAAGAGGTCTTGCCGACGATCGCTGCGGGTGAGGGCGGCCTGGCGTCTCCCGTCGGCGGCGTCGATACAACGGGTGCAACGGCCGGCGCCGGTCCCGCCGCCGCCACCGGTCGCTGAGTGCGGGTCTGGCCGCAGAAGGGACTCTGGCGGGACGCCGACTTCCTGCGCCTCTGGGGCGCCGAGACCGTCAGCCAACTTGGTACCCAGGTCTCTCAGCTCGCGATTCCGCTCGTCGCGATCCTGGTCCTGCATGCAAGCGCGTTCCAGGTCGCTGCACTCACCGCGATCGAGTTCCTGCCCTTTGCGCTCTTCGCGCTGCCGGCGGGTGTCTGGGTCGACCGGCTGCCGCGTCGCCCGATCCTCGTCGTCGCGGACATCGGACGCGCCGTTGCGCTCGCGTCCGTGCCGCTCGCCTACGCGTTCGACATGCTGACGATCTGGCAGCTCTTCGTCGTCGGCTTCGTCGTCGGCGTCTTCACGGTCTTCTTCGACGTCGCCTACCAGTCCTATCTGCCGTCGCTCGTGGGGCGCCATCAGCTCGTCGACGGCAACGCGAAGCTCGAGCTCAGCCGCTCCGCTGCGCAGATCGGCGGTCCCGGGCTCGGCGGCCTGCTCGTCAGCGCGATCACGGCGCCCTACGCCGTGCTCGTCGACGCCGTCAGCTTCGCCTGGTCGGCGCTGCTCGTTTGGCGAATCCAGGCCCGCGAGGAGGGTCGCGTTCCCGAGGGAGCCCCAAGCATGCGGCGCGAGGTGCTCGAGGGGCTGCGCTACATCTTCGGCGATCCGCGCTGGCGCGCGATCGCGTTGTACGTCGCGTCGTTCAACTTCTGCTCGAACATCGCCTTCTCGATCTACCTCGTGTACGCCGTGCGCGGGCTCCACCTCTCGGCGGCCACGATCGGGATCATCTTCGCGGTCGGAAACACGGGTTGGTTGCTCGGCGCGGTGGTCGCGGGTCGGTTGGCGCGGCGGCTCGGAATCGGTCGCATGCTGATCGCCGGCGCCCTTGTCGCCGGCCCGGCGATGCTGCTCGTGCCGCTCGCGCCGAGGTCGTTCCCGATCCCGTTCCTGATCGCCTCGGGGATCCTCCTTGCGTTCGGCATCGTCGTCTACAACGTGACGGCGATCAGCTTGATGCAGGCGCTGACGCCGGATCGGATCCTCGGCCGCATGAACGCGTCGCGTCGCTGGGTGGTCTGGGGGACGATTCCGATCGGCAATCTCGTCGGCGGAACGCTGGCGTCGACGATCGGCCTGCGCGAGACGCTCTTCGCGGGCGCGATCGGCGTCAGCCTCACGTTCGTTTTCCTCGTCTTCTCGCCGCTGCGCTCGATCGAGAGCGTGCCGGAGCAAGCGCCGCTCGTCGCGGTTCCGCTCGAGGCGTAGCTCCGGGCTACGCTGCTCAGGTGCCCGAGTTGCCGGAGATGGAGGCGTGGCGGCGCCAGCTGAACGACCCGGTGAGCGCGTTCCGGATCGAGAAGGCGGGGCCCGCACACGTCGCGACACTGAAGACATTCGATCCGCCGCTGTCGGCACTGGACGGCCGGAAGCTCGCGGGAGCCGAGCGGCGCGCGAAGCGACTGCTCTTCCCCACGGACGACGGCGAGCTCGTGCTGCTCGTCCACCTGATGACCGCCGGCCGGCTCAAGTACCTGCTGCCCAGCGAGAAGGGGCCGAAGGTGCCGGCCTTCCAGCTTCAGTTCGAGGGGGGCGCGAAGCTCGTGCTGACCGAGGCAGGCTCGAAGAAGCGCGCGGGCGTCTGGCTGCTGACTCCGGAGGCCGCCGAGGCCGAGCTCGCGCACCTCGGGCCGGAGGCGCTCGGGCTGGGCGCGCAGCGCCTCGAGGAGATCGTTCACGGCGAGTCGCGGCGCCTGCACTCGCTCCTCCGCGACCAGAAGCTGATCGCCGGGATCGGGCGTGCATGGGCGAACGAGATCCTCCATCACGCGCAGTTGTCGCCCTACGCGCTCTCCACAGACCTCTCGCAGGAGGAGGTCGAGCGGCTCGCGACTGCGATCGACGAGGAACTGGCCCGCGGCCTCGAGCTGCGCGAGCGCGGCGCGAACGACAAGAAGACCTATCGCGTGCACGACAAGCTGGGCGAGCCCTGCTACGTCTGCGGCACGCCGCTCGCCCGCGTCGACTTCGAGGAGCACACGATCTACTACTGCCCCGAGTGCCAGACCGGAGGCCGGGTGCTCAAGGACCGCCGCCTCTCGCGGCTCCTCCGCTAGCAGTCCCGAATCGGGAAGAAAACGCGAGCGAACCGCGTCTAGAGGTCAATGAAGCGCACGCTTTTCCTCACCCTGCTCTTCCTCGCCCTGCTCGTGCTCGCCGCGGGCGGGTGGGCCGCGCAGCGCCTCAGGCCCGTAGCCGCGTAAGCTCACACGCGTGCCGCCGGCCGTGGGGCAAACGGCTCGCCGCTCGCGCGTGATCTCGCCGCGCGACATCGAGCTGTTCACAGAGCTGACCGGCGACCGGAACCCGCTGCACTACGACGAGCACCTCGCGGCGCGTTCTCGCTTCGGCGGGCTGATCGTGCAGGGCGGCGTTACGACGGGGCTGCTGAACGCGGTCGTCGCCGAGGAGCTGCCCGGGCCGGGGAGCGTCTTCCTGCACGTGGACTGGAGCTTCAAGGCGCCCGTGAAGCCGGGCGACCAGATCACCGCCGAGGTGGAGGTGCTCGAGGCGCGCGCGGACAAGCCGATCACGCGGCTGCGGACGACGATCGAGAACCAGGACGGGACGGTCGTGCTCGACGGGACCGCGCTCGTCTGGACCGAGCCGCTGTGACGGCGCGCCGCGCGCTCGCCGTCTGCGCGAGGAGTGGGACCTCGGCCGGAACGGCGCGGCGTGGCTGACCATCGCCGTGCAGCTTGGGTTCGTCGCCGGAGCGCTGCTCTCGAGCGTCGGCAACGTCGCGGACGTACTCTCGCCCCGGGCGGTCATCCTCGCGGGATCGATCGGGGCAGCGGCCGCGAACGCGCTCGTTGCACTCGCGTCGGGCCCAGTCGAGGCCGTGCCGCTCCGGGCGCTGACGGGCTTCTTTCTCGCCGGCGTCTACCCGCCGGCGCTCAAGTTGATGGCGACCTGGTTCAGGCGCGGGCGCGGGTTCGCGCTCGGGACGCTCGTGGGCGCGCTCACGCTCGGCACCGCCGCCCCGCACCTCGTGAACGGACTCGGCGGCCTCGACTGGAAGCTCGTCGTCTACGCGACGTCGGCGCTCACCGTCGTCGGCGGCGTCATCGCGGCCGCGTTCGTCCCCGAAGGTCCGTATCCGTTCCCGCGCGCTCCGCTCGATCCGCGCCAGGTCGGGCAGGTGCTCCGCAACCGCGGCGTCCGCCTCGCATCCCTCGGCTACTTCGGGCACATGTGGGAGCTCTACGCGATGTGGGCGTGGTTCCTGCTCTTCTTCCGTGACGGGCACGGCGCCTCAGCGAGCGGCGCGGCGTACGCGACGTTCTTCGCGATCGCGATCGGCGCGCTGGGCTGCGTCTTCGCCGGCTTTGTCGCAGACCGGATCGGCCGCGCGGAGACGGCCGCCGCGGCAATGGTGCTCTCTGGGCTGTGCGCGCTCGCGATCGGGCCGCTCGTCGACGCGCCCAGCGCGCTGGTGCTTACGGTCGGTCTCGTCTGGGGTTTCGCGGTGGTTGCCGACTCCGCGCTCTTCTCGACGCTCGTGACCGAGCACGCCGACCAGGCCTACGTCGGGACCGCCCTCGCGCTCCAGCTCGCGATCGGCTTCACGCTGACGGTCGCGACGATCTGGCTCGTGCCCGTGCTCGAGGACGCCGTCGGCTGGCGCTGGGCCTTCGCGTTCCTCGCGCCCGGGCCCGCGCTCGGTGTGCTCGCGATGCTCCGCCTGCGCTCGAGTTACGTCGAGGCAGCCGCGGCGTAAGAGCGCCGCTCGGCCTCTGGCTCGATCACGACGCGCGCAAGAAGCCACGCGACGAGGACGACGGCGCCCCCCGCAACCGCATCGAGCCAGAAGTGATTGCCGGTCGCGACGATCACGAACAGCATCGCAATGGGATACGCGGCCCCGAGCGCACGCACAGCGCGGCGGCGCGCGAGCGCGGCGACCGCGAAGCCGACGACAAGTGCGTACCCGAAGTGCAGGCTCGGAACCGCAGCGATGGGGTTGTAGAGCTCACCGAGTAGGGCCGAGTTCATGTTGATGCCCGCGTGGTCGGTCACAGTGTCGGCGAAGCCGAGGCCGGCGAGTCGGGGCGGCGCCGTTGGGAAGACGACGTACACGACGAGCGCAAGCGCGCTCGCTGCGACGATCACCGTGCGCAGGAGCGCGAAGTGTTCGCGATGGTTCCGGTGCACCCAGACGAGCGCCAGAATCGTCCCGCCGACGTGCAGCCCGATGTAGGCGAGACCGAGCAGGACCGGCAGGAGCGGCAGGCGCGCGGCCCACTGCTGCACGTCCCATTCCCAGAACATCCCGAGGTCGCGCTCGAACCGGACGATCTCGTCGGCGTTCCGCTGTGCGAGTGCCCAGCTCCCGTCGGCGAACCCGCGGCAGAGCTCGTAGAGCCCGTACATGCCAAAGAGCGCCGCCGCCTCGACGGCGCCGTGGTGCGGCCTGACGAGCTGACCGACCTGGGCTCGCATACGTCCCACTGTAGTCGTCTCAACGCTGGTCGCGTAGTTCCGCTTCCCAGGCGTCCACCAGGGAGAGCACGTGGCGGCGCTGGGCCTCGGAAAAGGGCATACCTTCCACGAGCCGCCTGGCCTCCCGGGGGTCGTCGTTCTCGACCGCGGCCTCCAGGTGCTCCCGCAGGGGGATGGGCTGCCGGAGCTGCCGGCGGAGCCAGCGGAGGAGGCTGACCCTGGCGGCCGAGACGGGCACTAGACGGGCACTATCCCGGGAGCCGCACCACGAGCCGGTCGGCGTCGAGCTCGAGCGAGCCGCCGAGCGCCGAGACGATCCTGGCCGCGATCGCCGCACCGAGGTCGCGCATCTGCTCACGCATCAGGATGGGCGCGGCGCCGTCGGTGACGGGGACGATCGCTGCTTCCGGCCCGCTGACGGCGATCGTCACCTCCTCGAGGCCGCCGTGGCGACGGGCGCAGTACGCGAGCTGCCGCAGCGCGGTCGTCGCGGCGTCGCGGTCGACGCGCACGACGGCGCCGTCCCCCTCCGCGCGCGCGCCCTCGACCTGCGCGGCCGCCTCCTGCGCGAGCTCGAACAGATCCACGTCCTGGAGGTTGGGCTCCCAGCGTCCGCTCTCGATGCGGGCGGCGAGCCCGAGGTCCTCGAGGAGCTCGGCTAGCTGGCCCGTCGCCGTGACCATCATCTGTACGTACTGGTTCGCGGGCTCGCCGAGGTCACCGCGCAGCAGCGTGCGGGCGAAACCGGAGACCGTGGCCAGCGGCGTCCGCAAGTCATGGACGGCGAGCGAGACCAGGCGTGCGAACGTATCCTCCGACGAAGTCATGGATCCGCGAGACCTTCTCACAACCGACCTGCAGGCCTCGGCTCCCGAGGTCCGACTCGGCCTCTCGCGCGCCGGTGTCACGCGGGTGCAGAAGGCGATCCGCCTGCGCTGGTCCGAGACCGAGAAGCTGATTCCGGCCGAGATCGACTGCACGGTGGATCTCGACCCGGCGCAGAAAGGCGTGCACATGTCGCGCTTCCCGGAGCTCTTCGAGGAAGCGATCGACGAGGTCGTGATCGGCGAGTCGTTCCTCGTCGAGGAGCTCGCGGAGCACATCGCGCAGCACATCGTCGAGCGCCAGCGCGCGGGGCGCGCCGAGGTGCGGATCGTGACGCGCTACCCGCGGCAGAAGACGACGCCCGTCACCGGGCTCGCGACCCAGGAGCTCGTGACGCTGATCGGGGTCGCGGCGGCTTCCGAGCGCGGCTCGCGGCGGGTCGTCGGCGTCGAGGCGACCGGCATTACCGCGTGTCCGTGCGCGCAGGGGCTCGTCCGCGGCAGCGCCGCCGAGCGGCTGCTCGAGGCCGGGTTCGCGGAAGGTGACGTGGAGCGGATCCTCGAGCTCGTCCCGCTCGCCACGCACAACCAGCGCGGCCGCGGCACGTTGTACGTGGGCACGGCCGGCTCCGTGAACGCGGAGCAGCTCGCGGACATCGTCGAGCGTTCGATGAGCTCGCCGATCTACGCCTTGTTGAAGCGTCCCGACGAGCTCTTCGTCGTCGAGCACGCGCACCTGCAGCCGCGGTTCGTCGAGGACGTCGTGCGCCACGCGCTCGCGGAGACCGTCGAGCGCTACCCGGCGCTCGCGGACGAGGACTTCCTGCTCGCGCGGCAGGTCAACTTCGAGACGATCCACGACCACGACGTGGTCGCGGAACGTTACGGCCTGGCGGGCGAGTTGCGCGGAGAGCTCGGAACGGGCGAGCCGGCGGTGCACCACACAGACCTCCGCGAATGGCTGGCCGCATAGCCAAGTAACAGACTGTTGCTTGGGGGTACGCCCGGCGCGCGCTACCGGCGGAACATCGCTGCGAGTTGCACTCGCGGTTCTCGGTGCGCGAAGAGGCGCTTGATGTTCTCGCGGTGGAGGAAGACGACAGCTGCCGCGCCCGCGAGGGCGAGGATCTTCACCGGCCACGACTCTTCGAGCGCGAAGGCAAAGACCGGAACCGAAACGGCCGCCGCCATCGACGCGACCGAGACGTAACGCGAGACGAGGAACGTCAGGATCCACACGCCGAGCGAGAGCACGGCGACCTCCGGAGCGAGCCCCAGCAGCACGCCGCCGGTGGTCGCGACCGCTTTCCCGCCGCGCTCGAAGCGGAGGAAGACCGGCCGCGCGTGCCCGAGCATCGCCGCGCCGCCTGCGAGCGCGCCGGCGAGGTCGTCAACGAGCATGCTCGCGAGGAGCGCCGGGACGAACCCCTTCGCGACGTCGAGCAGGATCGTCGGCACCCCGACCTTCCACCCGAGCAGGCGCCAGACGTTCGTCGCCCCGATCGAGCGGGAGCCGACGCGCCGGATGTCGATGCCGCGCACGAGGCGGACCAGCCAGTACCCCGTCGGGATCGACCCGGCGAGGTAGCCGCCGATCACGGCGGCGAGGTGGCTCACTTCAGGGGGATCTGGTACTTCGAGACCCAGTCGTTCACCGTCGTCCAGTCCAGGTTGTCGAAGAACGCGTCGATGTACGAAGAGCGATCGGTGCGGTAGTCGAGGAAGTACGCGTGCTCGTAGACGTCGAGGGCGACGAGCGGCGTCGCGTTCCAGATCGGGTAGGTGTTCTGCGCGTCGCCGAGGTAGTTGTACAGTCGCCCCTCGTCCCAGTCGTAGGCGGTCCAGGCCCAGCCCCGGCCGGCCATTCCGGTCGCCTTCAGATCCTCGCGCCACGCCGGCACCGAGTCGAAGTCGCGCTCTACGAGCCCCCGGAACGCGCCGTCCGGATCGCCGCCGTCGCCGCCGAGGTGCTCGAAGTAGATCTCGTGGTTCTTGATCCCGCCGACGGCGAACGTGAGGTCGACTTTTAGCGCCCGGAGCTCCGAATAGACCTGGTTCGCGGACGAGAGGTCGACGCCGTCGAGCTTCGTCAGGATCTCATTCCGCTTGTTGACATAGCCCTCGTAGAGCTTGTAGTGCGCCTCGACGGACTCGCGGGAGATCCCGTCGAGCTCGAGGAGGGCGGGCTTGAGCTCCCGGGGCACAATCTGCTCGAACTTGAAGCCCAGCGCCAACGGTTCTCCTTCGGTCGGGGGCGTGCGCGCGGCCGAGCATAACGGTTAGCCTCAAGAACCAACCGAGACCGCGAGGAGAGCGCCATGGCCTACGAAGTCCCGCCCCTGCCGTACGACTACAACGCTCTGGAGTCGCACATCGACGAGGAGACGATGCACCTCCACCACGACAAGCACCACCAGGCGTACGTGGACAACGCGAACGCCGCACTCGAGGGGACGGAGTGGGCCGACAAGCCCGTCGAAGAAGTGCTCAAGAACCTCGACGCGCTCCCAGAGGACAAGCGGACCCCCGTGCGGAACAACGCCGGCGGCCACTACAACCATTCGCTCTTCTGGGAGTGGATGAGCCCGAACGGCGGCGGCGACCCGCCCGACGGCCCGCTCAAGGATGCGATCGAATCGACCTTCGGGAACGTGAACGCGCTCAGACAGCAGGTCAACGACGCCGGCGTCAAGCGCTTCGGCTCGGGCTGGACGTGGCTGGTCCAGGACGAGAGCGGCGCGCTCTCGATCATGTCGACCGCCAACCAGGACTCGCCGATCAGCGAGGGCAAGACGGAGGTCCTCGGGATCGACGTCTGGGAGCACGCCTACTACCTCAAGTACAAGAACCGCCGCCCCGACTACCTCACCGCGTGGTGGGAGGTCGTCAACTGGGACGCGGTCCAGAAGCGTTACAAGGGTTAGAGCACGGGGAGCGCCGAAGCGCTCCCCGTCCGTTACGACAGGATGACGTTCGAGTAGCCGCTCACGTAGCCCGGCTGCACCTGCGCCTGCGAGATGAATGCGCGCAGCTTCTTACGTCGCGCCACCTTGAACCGCACCGTCGCGAGCGAGATCGTCGACGAGGTCTGGCTCTGGACAAGCGTGTACCGCCTCACCTGCACCCAACGCCGAAGCTTCGTCGACCAGCGTGCCACGTACCCGACCTTGCCGGCGAACGACCCGCCGGCGAACACGGTGACGCTGTAACGGTGCACGGCGACCCTCCGAAGCGACAGGCGCGGTCGAACGTTCACGGTGACGGCGCCGCTCGTCGAGTTGCGGTACTGGACGGTGTAGGCGGTCTGGATCCGCGGCTGGGCGGCGTAGCTCCACGCTCCGTCCGTGCCCGTGCGCAGCTGGATGCGCTCGCCGGGCTGGCCGTACGGCTGTGCGACGAGCGTCACGGTCTGGCCGGACTGCTTCGTCGAGATCGCTCCGGAGAGCGTGACGTCGCCGCCGAAGATCAGCACCGTCTTCGACGCTGCGATCGTGACCGTCGCCGCTGGCGCTCGCACGACGACGGTGCCGCGGACCTTCGCGCGCGTCCCGTCGCGGTACCGGAACGTCCCGGTCTCGTTGAACGCGTGCGAGAAGGTTTTGCCCGGGTCGATCAGGCCCGAGCTGAAGAGCCCGGTGTCCGAGACGACGGAGCGCCTGACGCTGTCTTGATTCGTCCACGTGACGGTGTCGCCGAGGGCGATCGTCACGGAGGAGGGAAGGAACCCGCTCCGGGCGATGGCGACCTGCCTCGTCGCCGCGGTTGCGGTCGGGCCGGCGACGGCGAGCAGCGCCAGGACGAGGACGATGAGCTTTCGCATTTGCTTTCCAACCCCCTCTTGGTTAACTCGAGGGGATCGTTCCCAGGTGGGGACCGCGACACACCGCCTGTTACAAACGCCTTACACGGTGGTCTACCGTGTCGAGCGGCGAAACCGG
>WNGA01003229.1_pt1 | contig 46691 bp, 38 predicted proteins | sample 5400061 | NCBI WGS metagenome assembly WNGA01 (sample SAMN13153366, study PRJNA577476) | soil metagenome | isolation source: 100 cm soil or saprolite under grassland replicate 2 | place: USA:California | collected 2016-06-15
CCTGGTCGTGCTCGAGCCTCTCCCTGCGGAGGATGTCTCCACGCTGTTGGTGCGCCTCGCCGACTCGCCGCTCGACCCAGAGCTCGAGACCAAGATCGTCGAGCACGCGGGAGGCAATCCCCTGTTTGCCGAACAGCTGCTCGCGCTGGCCGGGGAGACGCCCGAGCTCGCACTCGCGCCGCCACCGACGGTCGAAGCGTTGATCGCAGGCCGGCTCGACCGCCTCGACCCGCGCGAACTGGCCGTGCTGCGCGCTGCGTCCGTGGTGGGACGCCGGTTCTCGCGCGAAGAGCTCGACGACGTGACGCCGATCGAGAAACCGGAGCGGACAGATCGTTACCTCGCCGACCTCACGCAGCGAGGACTTCTCCATCCAGCCGAGGACGTGTTCCACTTCCACCATGTCCTCGTGCGCGACGTCGCGTATCGAGGAATCCCGAAGTCAGAGCGCGCAGACCTGCACGAACGCGCGGCGAAGGGCCTCGACCGCCGGGCCGGCGCAGACGAGCTCGTCGGCTATCACTTCGAGCAGGCGTTCCGGTATCTCACGGAGCTCGCGCGAGTGGATGAGCGTGCAGGCGAGCTCGCACGAGCTGGGGCCGAGCGGCTCGGCCGCGCGGGCATTCGAGCGTGGAAGCGAGCCGACGCGCCGGCCGCCGTGAATCTCTTGTCGCGCGCCGTGGATCTGCAGCCGGAACTTCACGAGCTTGCGTGTGAGCTTGGTACGGCGCTGCGCATACGTGGTGAGTTGCATCGCGCCGAAGAGGTGCTAGTCAGAGCTGCCGCGGCACCCGAGGAACGTGTTCAACTCCGCGCACGTATAGAGCTCGCGGTTCTCCGATCGATACTGGAAGCGGATCGTGCCGGCGAGCTCCTCGAGATCGCGTCGGCGGCGATTCCGACACTCGAGCTGCACGACGACGATCGAGCGCTGGGAAGAGCGTGGCTCAGCATCGGTTGGGTGAGAGGCGGCTTCTACTGCGAATACGCAGCGTGGGAGGAGGCGGCTACGCGCGCGTCCGAGCACTACCGCCGCGCAGGATGGTCACCGTCGACAAGCCTGGGCGATCTCGGCGATGCGCTGTACAACGGGCCGCGCGACGTCGCGACTGCGATCGCAAGATGCGAAGAGCTGTTGCGTGAGCATGTGGGCGACCGCGCAAGTGAGGCGAACCTCCTCCTCTGGCTCGGCGGGCTCGAGGCGATGGGTGGACGGTTCGACGATGCGCGCAGGCTCATTACACGCGCTGCGCAATTGCACGAGCAACTCGGTCTCGCTGCCGACAGCTACCTGCGGCTCCGCGCCGCGGTCGAGATGTTCGCCGGAGCCCCGGAGCTCGCTGAGGAGGCGCTGAGGACAAGTTGCGAGATGCTGCGACGGCAAGAGCAAACGGCGGTGCTGGCAACTCGCGCCGCGGAGTTGGCCAATGCGCTTTCTGAACAGCACCGCTACGAGGAAGCTGAGGAATGGGCCGAAATTGCGCGCCAATCCGCAGGCAGCGACGATCTCGATGCGGCGTTCGCTTGGCGCTACGTGCAGGCCAAGGTCCTGACGGGTCTTGGCGCGATCGATGAGGCCGAGCGACTGGCGCGGGAAGCGCTGGACCTCGTCGCCCGAACGGACGCCTTGAACCGTCATGCTGATTCTCTCCTCGCCTTGGCTCAGATCCTCCGCATCCGAGGTCGCGAAGAGGCGGCGCTCGAAAACATCCGTGCCGCGCTCCGGCTCTACGAACAGAAAGGGAACGTCGTCTCAGCAGGACGAGCTCGAGCGACGCTGCTTCAGGCCGTCCCGGACTAGAGGAAGAGCCCCGGGCAGGGCTCTTCCTCTGTGCACGTGAGCCTCTTAGCACCCGCTGCTACCTCCCCCGCAGTTGAGAGACGGGCTTGCAGTCGCGTCGCTAAGGGCGGCGCCTGCCGACGGGACGACTGCGAGGGCAAGAACTGCCAGCGCCGCCGCGATCAGCTTCTTCGTCTTCGACATCTGAGTCACCTCCCTTCGCCTTGAGCCGTTGCGCATGCGGCTCGAGCGTCGGGCGGGTCACTCACGGCGGACTACGGCGGCGCCAATGGGCGACTAATGCGTTGTGTTCACGACGTCAACGCTAGGGACGTGACGCGTTCGTTCCATCAGGGCGCGCCTTGCACTGCGATCCGCGCGCCCCTGGATCTTTCGGTCGGGGTACGCCCTGTGGAGTGCTAACGCGCGCTGCGCGCGGCGTGCCGGCTGAGAGCCGGAACGACGACCCACCCGGTCGGGGCGATGACGCCGCTCATGAGAACGAGATTTGGCATACCCCTCCTTTCGGGTCGTTTGCGCGATGTGCAACAGCGAGCACGGAAGCAACCCTAGGACCAACCACTAACCCGGTTCTAATCTCGGACGACGGGCAGGACTCAGTTGAGCCCGCACGGCTAAGATCCTCCGGCGCAAGCGAGCGGAGGGGACGAATTTCGTGGCCAAAATGGCGTTTCGGCTGCCGGCGGCAGCGCGGGTGATCGAGAACCCGAGCCCTGGGGCGGTCAAGGAACTCGTCGCGAAGATGCCGAACGCGCGCCCCACGAAGTACGGGAACCTGAACGTGCAGACGGAGGTGCTCGCACGCTCCAAGCGCTCCACCTACCTCGTCACCGACGAGCCCGACGGCCAGAACCAGTCGATCACGACGGAGGAGGGCGCGCAGTGGGCGGAGCGGCAGGACGAGTACATCGCCGGCCGGGAGATGGTCCAGATCGACGGCTACATCGGAAACGACCCGGATTTCCGCACGCCCACCCGGCTCTACATCGAGGCTGCGAACGCGAACATCGCCGCGATGCAGCAGCAGCTCTACTTCGGCCCGCCCGAGGAGGACTTCGAGCCCGAGCTGACCGTGATCTACACGCCCAACCTGAAGGCCAAGAGCTTCCCGGAAGACCGGCTGATCATGGTCGACCTCGAGCAGGGGGTGACGCGCGTCTTCAACTCCGACTACTTCGGCGAGTCGAAAAAGGGCGGCCTGCGGATGTGGAACAAGCTCGTCTACGACCGTGGTGGGCTGCCGCTGCACGCGGGCTGCAAGATCATCCCGACAGCGCGCGGTGACAAGGTCTGTCTGACGGTCGGCCTGTCCGGGACCGGCAAGACCACGACGACCTTCACGCAGCAGAACGGGTCCCTCCCCGTGCAGGACGACTTCGTCGCCTGGATGCCGGACGGTCGCATCTATGTGACGGAGGACGGCTGCTTCGCGAAGACGTACGGCTTGAATCCAAACGACGAGCCGACGATCTACGGCGCCGTCACGCAGCCGGACTCATACCTCGAAAATGTCTCGCAGCACGGGGACGACGTCGACTTCTACGACGAGAGCTACACGCAGAACGGACGCGCGACGTTCCCGTTTCGCGTGATCGAGTCCGCCGCCGAGCGCGAGATCGAGCAGGCGCACTTTCTGCTCGTCCTGAACAAGAACGACAACGTCATCCCGGCGGTCGCCAAGCTCGAAGGCCCGCAGGCAGCGGCCTTCTTCATGCTCGGGGAGACGAAGGGGACCGCCGCCGGCGGCGCGGAGGAGGCAGGAAAGGCGCTACGCGTTCCGGGAACGAATCCGTTCTTCCCGATGCCGCACGACCTGCAGGGCAACCGCTTCCTCGAGCTGCTCGAGGAGCATCGCCTCGAGGTGTACTTGATGAACACGGGTCGAGTCGGCGGGCCGGACGAGGAGGAGCGCTCGAAGAAGGTGCGCATCAGGCACTCGTCCGCAATCGTGAAGGGAATCGCCGAAGGCACGATCGACTGGGAGCGCGATCCCGACTTCGGCTACCTGGTCGCCGCGACGGTTCCCGGCATCGACGACACGGAGGTGCTGCAGCCCCGCAGGCTCTACGAGCGCACCGGCCGCCTGGACGAATATCGCACGCACGTGGAGCGGCTGAAGGTGCAGCGCGCCGAGTTCCTCGCCCAGTTCGCGAGCCTCTCGGACGAGATCGTCGCTGCCGTTCGTTAACGATCCCTCGTAGGAGGGTTATAGGCCGCGCGGCCTACCCCGATAAGGGGAGATGTGGGAGCCGCAGCTCACACATCCAGCGGCCATTTGAGGCTAGCCCTCTCTGCAGCCGCTGCGGCCGCGGCGCTCTACGGCGCGGTCGTCCTCTTCGGCCTTGGGCCTGCCTCCCCGTTGGCTCTGGGCCGGAGCAACGACCGTGACACATCGGTCGTGCGTCTTCAGGCGCACGATCCAGCCGTGTCCGGCCACGGGCTGAGGGGGCCGCAGCCCTCGCCCGGGCCGGCGCGGCTTCGTTCCCATCGGACGGCAGGGACCCCCGTGCGTGGCGCGAAGCCGAGGCCTGCTGCCGCCCCGCGACTCACGCCTCCCTTGAGGACGCCGGTCCGCAGCGATCACTCGCAAACGGCTTCCAGGCCCCCGGCCGCCGTCTCGCAGTCCCCTCTGAGCGAACCGGCCTCTCCACCGCCCGAAGTGCAAACGCCGGCGCCGCTTCCCGACCCGACGCCACCTGAGGCGCTCGTTTCTGCACTGCCGCTACCCGCGCTGCCAGCGCCGATCCCCGAGCTGCCGTCGATTCCGGCCCAGCCTCTGCCTTGAGTTAGCCTCGCGGCGTGATCGCGCCGCCTGATCCGCCACTCTCCGACGGGGTCGTCACGCTGCGGCCTTGGAGCAAGGACGACGTCGACGCCCTCGTCGACTGCCTGGACGGCGACGAGGAGATCGCACGCTGGCTCGACATGATCCCGCAGCCGTACCGCCACGCCGAGGCGCGGATCTGGGTCGACCAGGCCGCGTCCTACTGGCGCGAAGGCACGGCCGCTCCCTTCGCGGTGACGCGTTCCAGCACGGGAGAGGTCGTAGGCGGCGTCGGCTTTCGCTGGGTGGGGGAAGAGGTCGCCGTCGGCGAGGTCGGCTACTGGCTTCGGCGCGAGGCGAGAAAGGACGGATTGACGACGCGCGCGGTCCGGCTCGTCTCACGCTGGGCGTTCGAGGCGCTCGCCTGCGAGCGGCTCCAGCTTCGAGCGGACCAGCGAAACGTGCCGTCGCAGCGCGTCGCAGAAAAGGCCGGCTTCCAGCGCGAGGGCGTGCTCCGTTCCGTGCACTTCAACGCGCGCCAGAACCGGCGCGTCGACTTCATCATGTATTCCCTCCTGCCGAACGAGCTCAAAGGCGCCGACTAGGTGTCCTGCCCACGGACGTTGTGAACGCGGCTGATCGGCGGTAGGCCGCCGAGCGAGCTGTGCGGTCTGCGCTCGTTGTAGTGGCGCAGCCAGTGTGGCAGCGCGGCGGCGCGGTGTCGATGCGAGCGGTAGCGCAGGCCGTAGGCCCACTCTCTGGCCATCGTCTGGTGGAAGCGCTCGACCTTGCCGTTCGGTCGCGGATCACGGGCGGGCGTGCGCAGGTGGCGAATGCCTCGCTCGGCGAGCAGCGTGGCGAAGGCGCGGCTGTGCGTATAGCACCAGGCGTTGTCGGTCATCAGTCGGCGGCCGCGGACACCGAGCTGCTCGAAGTGCGCGAGGGCGCGCTCGAGGAAGGCGACGACGGTCTCCGCGCGTTCGTCGGCCAGCAGCTCGACATAGGCGTAGCGGGAGTGATCGTCGACGACCGCGTGCGCGTAGTCGTAACCGACGCGGGCACGGCGCTCGACGCCGCTGCGGTAGCGCTCGCCCGTGACGGCGTGACCGGGGGAGAGGAAGCGCGCATAGCGAGCGACGTCCATGTGCAGGAGGTCGCCCGGGCAGGGCCACTCGTAGCGGCGGGCCGGTTCGCGCCGAGCGCGCGGGCGGGCAGTCAGGCCGTGGCGGCGCAGCACCTTCGCGATCGTCGAGTGCGGGTGCGCGAGTTCGAGCGTCAGCAGCCGCGGCCCCCAGCCGGTGCGGCGCCTAGCGGCGCAGATCCGCCGCTGCTCGCCGACCGGGAGCAGCCGTGGCATCCGGCGCGGGCGGCTCGACCGGTCATAGAGGCAGACGCGTGTGCGCCGCTCCTCGGCGCTCGCCTCGCGCCAGCGCCGCGACCAGCGACAGGCCGTCGCCGGCGAGACGCCGAGGGCGGCCGCGGCCGCCCTCAACGAGCTTCCCTCTTCGACCGCACGCACGAGCGCGTGGCGACCGGCCAATCCGAGCTTCGCGTTACGGTGAACCTTCATCCGGGTCCCTCCTCGAGGAGTGAGTCGTGGCAGACCCACAGCCTCGAAGGAGGCCCGGATGTCCCTTCAGCCGTTCACAACCTGTGTGGGCGCGTCAACTAGGCGGCGCCGCAAAGAGGCCGCGCGGGCTTGCCTGCGCGACCGTCCGACGCCCGCTCTTGGATGCGAGCGGTCGAATGACGGAGACATCCCGTCAGACCTGCCAGGCTGAGTCGCGCAGGACCGGCACACGTTCGTCTTCGCGCGTGATGCCGGTGACGTCGACATCGGGCGCTCCGATCATGAAGTCGACGTGGATCGAGGAGCGATTGAGCCGCTTCCGGTCCTCGTCCCCGACGGCGGCTTCATATGCGGAGCCGAGCGCGATGTGGCTCGCCGCGTTCTCGTCGAGGAGTGTGTCGTAGAAGACCGTGTCGAGCGGTCCGATCCGGCCTTCCCGATCGACGAGCGCCAGCTCACCGAGGCGAACGCCGCCCTCGTCCTGCTCGACCAGCGTCTGGAGAGTCTCGGCGCCTGCCTCCGCGTCGATCTGCACTGCACGCCCACCCTCGAAGCGCACGGTGAGGCCGTTGATGATCCGGCCCTGCGTGTACAGCGGCTTCGTCGCGCGCACGGTGCCGTTCACGCGCTCGGGATCCGGCGACGTGAACACCTCTTCCGTCGGAAGGTTCGCCATGTGCGGAACTCCGTCGGCAGTCTCTTCCCCGCCTCCGATCCAGCGTGAGCTCGGCAGGAGTCCGATCGTCAGGTCCGTGCCGGGACCCTCGAAGTGCAGTGCGTCGAACCGCCGCTCGATCAGACGTTCCGCAGCACCTTTCAGCATCTTGCTGCGCTCCTGCCAGGCCGCTTCGGGATCCTCCTCGTCCAGGCGGCAGACATGGAGGATGTGCTCCCAGAGCTTGTCGAGGGCTGCCTCTGGCTCGAGGTCGGGATGGACGAGCTGCGCCCACTTGTGCGACGGGCCGGGCGCGACGCACCAGTTCACCGTGCGCTCGTTGATCACCGTCGTCCATTCCTTCACGCGCGGGAAGACGTCCCGGCCGAGCCTCGCGGGATCGAGGTCGTCGAAGAGGTGCGGCTCCAGCGGCCCGCTCAAGGAGATGGTCGCGCCACGCTCCTGGCCGAGCTGCAGCGCGCGCTCGCCGTACCAGGGCGGAACGAAGTCGAGCACGTCGTCGGCGGCGTGCTGGACGCGGGCACGCTTGAGATACGGGTCCCAGTAGTAGACGTCCACGAACTTCGCGCCGCGCCTGTAGGCGCTCGCGGTGAGGGCACGCGTGAGCTCCTCCTTCCCGAGGCCACTCCCGATGTCGACGATCTGGCCCTTCTGGACGTTCGCGCCGAAGTCGACGATCAGGTCTGCCAGGCGCTGGATGCGCGACTGCATGGGGAGGCGATGCTAGCTACGGGACGAATGGGTTTGCGTGGAGACTTCCCGGGCCATCGAGCGCTTCCTGGCCTCCCCTGCTCTCGGCGACGCGACCCGTCGCGCCTATCGCAGGGACGTCGAAGAGTTCGCGCGCTGGCTCGAGCGCCGGCGGGTCGCTCTTCGCGATGTCGACGTTCGCGTGCTCATGGAATACGTGACCGAGCTGGGCCGCGCGCGCCCCCGGAAGCTTGCGCCGGCCACAATTGCGCGGAAACTGGCCGCGGTGCGGAGCTTCCTGAAGTTCACGCTCGGTCCTGCACAGGTGTCTGACGCATCACTTGCGCCGCGCCGGCCACGCCGTCTGCCGGATACGCCGAAGACGTCCGAGGTGGAGCGTGCGCTCGAGGCACTCGACGGCGACGGCCCGTTGGCGCTGCGTAATCGAGCGCTCGTCGAGCTCGTGTATTCCGCAGGCCTTCGCAGTGCGGAGGCGGTCGGGCTCGATCTCGCCGACGTCGATTTCGACCGCGAGCAGCTCCACGTGCGCGGCAAGGGCGGCAAGGAACGCATCGTCCCGCTCGGAGAGGAAGCGGGGCACGTGCTGGCGCAGTATCTGCACGAGTCGCGACCCGCGCTCGTGCGAGGCGCGGAGAACGCGCTGTTCATCTCGGCCCGCGGGCGCCGGCTCGACACGTCGACGCTGCGACGCGTGTTCGCGCATCCCCACCGCCTGAGGCACGCGTTCGCGACGCACCTTCTCGAAGGCGGCGCGGACCTGCGGACGATCCAGGACCTGCTCGGCCACAGCTCCCTCTCGACGACCCAGCTCTACAGCCACGTGGACGGCCGCCGCCTGCGCCGCGTCTACGACCGCTCTCATCCCCGAAGCTAGGGCTTGACGATCGCCGTCGGGCGCGACGCGACCGGGTCAACCCAGAGATTCCCGTACGCCGTAACGGTGACAACGATTCGCCGGCCCACGTCGCTCGCCTCCACCGGATACTCGCGCGGTTTGCCGTTGAGCTCTTCTGCTCCGTAGTAGCGGCAATCGCCGCCGCGGCATGCTCTCCATTCGTATTCGAAGTCGAGCGGTTCCTCTCGGCTTGGGTCCCATCGCCCAGGGGTCGCACGCAGCACGTTTCCGACCTGGGGGATCCCGACGATCTCAGGCGGCGAGAGGTTTACGGGAGGCTTGCCGAACGCGCGAACGAACAAGAATCCGCCTGCGGCGAGACTGCCCAGCGCCAACGCCGTCACCAAGATTCCGGCGTGCCGCTCTCGTGCCTCATGCCGCGCGTGCACAAACCAGCGAAATGCTCCGTTGAGAACGACGATCGCGCCCGCGAGGCCGGCCACGACCGACATCCCGCGGACGACGCCTTCGGTGAATGATGCGTTGCCGCCGATAGCCGCGACGACGACGAGCACGATCAGGACGCCCACCCCGCTCAGGCAGCCGAGCACGACCCGCCCCGCGAGGGCCCAGAGGGATGTCTTGGTGTTGGACCGAAACCAGTGGACGAGCAGCACGACGATTGCAACTCCGCCGCCGAGGATCAGCCAGGTGATCGTCGCCCACACGAAACCGATGCTAGGAAGAACGCAAGCCCGTGCCCAGGCGGGCGCTCCCCCATTCGACGCAAGGGGTTACCCGGACATGGATCGCCCAGGCGAACGGCCAGGGTCTGACCCTGGTTGTGCCGGAACTGTGACTCTTGATCCACAGGCCGGGCTCGAGCGGCAGGCGAATTCGTCGAGCCAGCGAAGTTTCCGTTGTGCCGAGTCCGCTTCGAGATCCCGAGGTCGAAGGTTTCCTCGCGCTGCTCGCGTCGCAACGCGCTCCCAAGACGGTGGAGGCGTACCGGCGCGATCTCGCAGCGCTCGCGGCGTGGCTCGACCGGCCGATCGCCCGGATCTCGACGGAGCAGCTCGAGCAGTACCTGGCGGAGCTACGTGCCGCAGGGCTCTCGCCGTCGACGATCGCGCGGCGCGTCGCGGCGATCCGGTCGTTCTTTCGGCATCAGACCCTGCTCGGGACGCGAGCCGACAATCCCGCGGCGGAGCTCGAGCTCCCGCGGCGCCGCCGGACGCTGCCGCGGACGCTCTCGCCTGCCGAGGCTGAACGGCTCATCGAGGCCGCGAACGGCACCACTCCCCGCGCGCTGCGCGACCGCGCGCTCACGGAGCTTCTCTACGGTGCGGGGCTGCGCGTCAGCGAGGCCGTCGGGCTGCGGAAGTCGAGCGTCGATCTCGACGCCCGCCTCGTTCGTTGCATCGGCAAAGGGTCGAAGGAGCGCGTCGTGCCGATTGGACGCCAGGCCGCGCAGGCGTTACGCCGCTATCTCTCGCGCGGACGGCCGTTCCTCGATTGTCGTCACCGGCCCGAGCTCTTCCTGAACGCCAAAGGCGGGGGCCTGACGCGCGCAGGCGCGTTCCTCATCCTCCGGCGCCTGGCGGAGAAGGCCGGCCTCGAGCCCGAACGCGTCCATCCGCATCTCCTCCGGCATTCCTTCGCCACGCATTTGCTGGAAGGCGGCGCCGACCTACGCTCGGTGCAGGAGATGCTGGGTCACGCCGACCTCGCCACCACCGAGCTCTATACGCACGTATCCGATCGGCGACGTCGGGAGTTGTACTTCCAGGCGCATCCTCACGCGCGCCGAAAAGGCAAATAGGAAAAATCATGGAGCTCGATCCACACATCGCCGTACTCGCGATTCTGTCGTCAGGCGTCGGCTACCTGATGATGGTGGCAGGCGTGCACAAGAGCGCACTCGAATGGAAACGCCGGCAGCGGATCTGTCCGAGCTGCGGCCGCATCCTAGAGGCGCGAGTTTGCGCTTCCTGCCGAAGCGCTTAGGCTTCTCGGGTTAAGACGGTCGCACGGGCACAGCCCGCGCGACCTCTAGACGGCGTCGCCGAGTCGACGCCTTGGATCCAAGCTCGGGTGTGCAGCTTCTGCAGCGCCGGCTAGCCCTTCGGGCCGGCGCGCTTTCTCAGCTCGGCCGCAACCGTCCGGGCGGTCTTGCGCAGCTCGGGCTCCTGGTCGTCATCCTCGGCGAGCCCGGCCAGCAGGACGATCGTCTCGCGTTGCGGGGATCCGTTTCGCAGGCACACGATCGCGAGGCGCCGGACGGCCTGATTCCCGTCGGTCGAGGCCATCGTGTGCAGCAGAGGGCGCATCGAGTTAACAAGACCGGGGCTTTCCTTCGACAGCTGCTGCACCGAGACGAGCGCCGACCCGCGGACGGCCGGGCTCTCGTCCTCGAGCCCGCGCCGGAGCAGCTCGAGCTTCTGGCGGTAACGGAACTGGCCGATCGCGCGATACGCGACCGCGCGCTGGCGGTAGTCGGCACTTCGTGCCGCGGACTCCAGCTCGTCGTCCCACTGCTGCCGCAGCGTCGCCAGCTCGCGCTCGGCACCTGACTGCGCGAGCTCGTCAGCTTTGGCTGCCGCCTCCAGGAGGGTCATGGGCGCGGGACTTTACCGACCGCGGTTAGCATCTTGCGCCGTGGCGCATCGCGTGACCCTCATCCCGGGCGACGGCACCGGCCCGGAACTCACCGAGGCGACCCGCCGTGTCCTCGAGGCGACCGGCGTCGACTTCGACTGGGACCTGCGGGAGGCGGGCGCCGACGTGATGGGGCGGCACGGTGGCAGTCCACTCCCCGACGACGTGCTGGACGCGATTCGCGAGACCGGAGTCGCGCTCAAGGGCCCGATCACCACGCCGATCGGCGGCGGCTTCCGGTCGGTCAACGTCGCGCTGCGAAAGAGCCTGGACCTCTATGCGCAGGTGCGCCCCTGCAAGACGTACCCGGGCGTTCGCACCCGCTTCGAGGACGTCGACCTGATCATCGTGCGCGAGAACACGGAAGACCTCTATGCCGGGATCGAATACGAGGAAGGCTCGCCGGAGGCGCAGGAGCTGATCGAGTGGATCCACTCGAAGGGCGGAAAGCTCGCGCACGACGACGCCGGTATCTCGATCAAGCCGATCTCTGTAACCGGCACGCGACGCATCGTGCAGTTCGCCTTCGACTACGCGCGCCGCAACGGGCGCCGCAAGGTCACTGCCGTGCACAAGGCGAACATCATGAAGTTCTCGGACGGGCTCTATCTGCGGGTCGCTCGCGAAGTCGCGGAGCAGAATGGCGACATCGAGTTCGACGACCGCATCGTGGACAACATGTGCATGCAGCTCGTTCAGCGCCCCGAGGAATACGACGTGCTCGTTCTGCCGAACCTCTACGGAGACGTCGTCTCGGATCTCTGCGCCGGCATGATCGGAGGGCTCGGTCTTGCGCCCGGCGCGAATTTCGGCGAAGGCATCGCGATCTTCGAGCCGACCCACGGCTCAGCTCCGAAGTACGCCGGCCAGAACAAAGTGAATCCGATGGCGCAGATGCTCTCCGGGATGTTGATGCTCCGACACCTCGACGAGCAGGAGGCTGCGGACAGCCTCGAGGAGGCGATCGCCGAGGTGATCCGTGAAGGGAAGAGCGTGACCTACGACATGAAGCCGAGACGCGACGATCCAACCGCCGTCGGAACGAGCGAGGTCGCCGACGCGATAATCGAGAAGCTCGGAGCGCGCGTTGCGTAGGAAGGTCACCGTCGTCGGCGCCGGCATGGTCGGTCGAACGGTCGTCCAGGAAGTGGCTCGCCGCGACTACGCCGACGTCACGATCGTGGACATCGTCGAGAACCTGCCGCAGGGAATCGCACTCGACCTCAACGAGTCGGGACCGGTGCTCGGGTACGAGGCGACGGTCACGGGCTCGAACGGGTACGAGGAGACGGCCGGATCCGACGTTGTCGTGATCACGGCCGGTGTTCCACGGAAGCCTGGGATGAGCCGTGACGATCTCGTGAGCACGAACGAGAGAATCGTCGGATCCGTGACCGAGCAGGCGATCGCGCATTCACCAGACGCGATCCTCATCGTCGTCTCGAATCCGCTCGATGCCATGTGCCACGTCGCGAAGAACGTCTCGGGCTTTCCCAAGGAGCGCGTTTTCGGCCAGGCGGGGATCCTCGACACTGCGCGCTTCCGCACGTTCATCGCATGGGAAACGCAGTCGTCGGTCAAGGACGTGCAGGCGCTCGTGCTCGGCGGACACGGGGACCAGATGGTTTCCGTTGTCTCTGCCGCGACGGTGGGCGGAGTTCCCTTGACGAAGCTCGTTGCACGGGATCGCATCGACGAGCTGGTCGAGCGTACGGCCAAGGGGGGTGGCGAGGTCGTCGAGCTGCTGGGTACGTCTGCCTGGTACGCGCCCGGTGCCGCAACGGCGCAGATGGTGCACGCGGTGATGCTCGACGAGAAGCGCGTTCTGCCCTGCACGGCGTATCTCGAAGGCGAGTACGGGATCGACGGGCTCTACATGGGCGTTCCCGTCAAGATTGGCGCAGGCGGCATCGAGGAGATCGTCGAGCTCGAGCTCAGCGAGGACGAACAGGCGATGCTGATCGAGTCCGCCGACGCGGTGCGCGAAGTCGTCGGCGTCCTCACGTCGTAGTGGACCTCGGGCTCAAAGGCCGCACCGCAATCGTCTGCGGGGCGTCGTCCGGCCTCGGCCTCGCAACGGCAGAATCGCTCGCCGCTGAGGGAGCGAACGTCACCATGTTTGCGCGGCGACGCGAGATCCTCGAGCGAGAGGCCGAGCGGATCGGTGCTCTCGCCGTCCGCGGAGACGTGACCAACCCGCGTGACCTCTCGGCTGTCGTGGAACGCACGGTCGAGGCGTTCGGCGGCATCGACATCCTCGTCTGGAACAGCGGCGGTCCTCCGCCCGGACCTGCGGTGAGCGTGACGGCCGAGGCGGTCGAGGAAGCGGTCGAGCTGCTCCTCGTGCCTGCGGTTCGGCTCGTCGAGCTCTGCCTCCCGCACCTCGTGCAGAGCGCGGGCGGCCGCATCCTCGTCTTCACGTCGAGCGCGGTGAAAGAGCCCACGGAACACCTGGCACTGTCGAACACCGTGCGCCCGGGCGTGACGGGATGGGCGAAGTCCCTCGCCCGCGAGCTCGGCCCGCGCGGGATCACCGTCAACTGCGTCGCACCCGGCCGGATCGACACCGCGCGGCTCGCACAGCTCTTCCCGGAGGGACCGAGCGAGGCGGATCTCAAGGCGATCCCGGTCGGACGCTGGGGCACGCCGCAGGAATTCGGCGACGTTGCCTGCTTCCTCGCTTCCGACCGTGCCGGGTACGTCACTGGGACAACGGTCGTCGTCGACGGCGGCTTGACTCGCGGTCTCCTCTGACGCAGCGCTCTAGTTATCCTCGCCTCGTGCTCGCCCGGCTCCTGACGCCACTGCGGCTCGCGTCGGCTGCGCTGGTCGTGCTCGTCGCAGCGCTCGTGATCCTCCTGACGCAGGGGAGCGACCGGTACCTGGAGGTTCCGGACGCCGCGCACCCACTTACGAAGCTCGTGAGGGTTCCCGGCTCCGACGCCCGTAAGGACAGCGGCGGCATCTACTACGTCGACGTCCTCCTCAAGCGCGCGTCCCTGCTCGAATCGCTCGTTCCGGCCTTGCGACCGGACGGCTCGGATCTGATCAAACGCTCCGACATACTCGAGCCCGGGATCTCGGAGAAGGAGCGCTTCAAGATCGAGATCGCAGACATGAAGCTCTCGCAGGTGACGGCATCGGCGGTCGCGCTGCGCGCGCTGGGTTACCGCGTGCCCGTGCGCTTCGTCGGTCTCAAGGTCCTCGCCGTGACCTCCGACTCACACGCCGTGGGGATGCTCAAGCCCGGCGACATAATCGTCTCGGCGGACGGGAGGCCCGTGCGCGATCGCAGCGATCTCCGCGCCGTGCTCGCGGGGCACCTTGTCGGAGACGTGGTGCGAATCGCGGTCCGCCGCGGTAACGAGCTGCGAACCTACGCAATCCGCACGACGAGCGACGCCGCCGAACCGCGGCAGCCGATCATCGGAGTGCTCCCGACCCAGAAGTTGAACGTCAAGTTCCCGTTCCGGATCCGCTTTGACCTCGGCGATGTCGGCGGCCCGTCGGCCGGCCTCGCGTTCGCGCTCGAGCTCCTGGAGAAGCGCGGACGCGACGTAGACCACGGGTACAAGGTGGCGGCGACCGGCGAGCTCCAGCTCAACGGAAGCGTGACGCGGATCGGCGGCGTGAAGCAGAAGACGATCGGAGCCCGCCAGGCGAACGTCGACGTCTTCCTGGTGCCCGTCGATGGGGACAACGCGCGCGAGGCGAAGCGCTATGCGCACGGGCTTCGGATCATCCCTGTGGAGAGTTTTCAACAAGCGTTGCGCGCGTTGGCAACACTGCCCCGGAAGGCGTAGCGAGGGGTCATTTTCCGCCCGATCGAAACGGCAGGAAAATGCGCAGTTTTCATCTGCGGCAACTCTTGTCTCTGCAAGCCGCGCTCGTAGTATCCCGCCTTGACTGCGGCCCCCCGTACTAGGCAGAGGCAGGCGACAAATTGAGCAAGCGGAACCAGCTGACCTGCGACGACTGCTACTTCCGTCGCGCCGGGCTTTGCGCCCTCCCCACTGACTCTCCCTGCCCTACCTTCCGCCTACACAGCAGGGGCTCGCTGGTTCCGCCGCGGCAGCCGCGGCTGGTTCCGCGGCCGCTCCGCTAGAACTAGACGCCGACCGGTTCGGCGGCGAGTGCCGCGAGCCGCCGCACTCCCTCGCCGATCTCGTCCGGCGAGACGAAGCTGAAGGCGAGCCGCGCCGTGTTCGGGGCGCCGCCGAAGTCGGTCCCTTTGACGAACGTGACACCCGCAGGGCCGGCGCGGTCGAGCAGTCCGGCCGCGTCGACCTGGTCGGGCAGCTCCAGCCAGATGAAATAGCCGCCCGCCGGCCGGCTCCATCGTGCTCCGGGTAGCTCGCCCTCCAGCACCTCGAGCATCGCGTCGCGGCGGACGCGAAGCAGCGACGTCACCCGGTCGAGGTTCGGCTCGAGGTTGCCGCGGCGAAGGAACTCGAAGACGGTCGCCTGGCCGATCAGGACCGGCGTGATGTAGGTCGAGACCGCGAAGGCCTCGAGCTCGCTTTCCAACGTCGCGGGCAGCACGAAGTAACCGACGCGCAAACCCGGGGCGATCGTCTTCGAGAACGACGAGGAGTAGATCACCCGGTCGCCGCCGTCCAGTTCGAACAGCGTCGGGGGCGGTTTGCCTTCGAAGCGTACGAGGCCGTAGGGATCGTCCTCCAGGACGAGCAGGTCGTGTTCCTGCGCAAGCTCGACGACCCGGTGTCGCCGCTCCGTTGTGAGCGTCCTGCCGCTGGGGTTCTGGAAGGTCGGGATCGTGTACAGGAACGCAGGCTTCGGGCCTGGCTGGAGAGCCCGCTCGAGCGCATGGGGCTCGAGACCCTCCTCGTCCATCGCGAGCGCTGTGACGTCGGCGCCTTGGGTTGCGAAGATCTTCAGGGGACGGTCGTATGTCGGCGTCTCGACGAGCACGCGCCGGCCTGCGAAGTGTTCCGCGAGGAACGCAATTCCCTGGAGCGATCCGTTCGTGACGAGAACGCGGCCGGGATCGACGCCGTGTCGCTCCGCGATCCACTCCCGCAAGGGGGCGTACCCGCCCGCCGGTCCGTAGGACAGCACGGTCGCGCCGTCGCGCTCCACAACCGCCCGGGCACAGTCGGCCAGCTCCTCCACGGGAATGCACTCCGGCGCAGGAACTCCCCGGGCGAAAGAGATCGTCTCCACTGGCTCCGAGTTTAGGTGCGGGCGCCGAACCGGTCGGCCACGAATTGTGCGACCTCGGTCGGAGTCGTGCCCACCTGAATCCCGACGGCCTCGAGCGCGTCCTTCTTGGCCTGCGCCGTGCCGGAGGAGCCGGAGATGATCGCGCCGGCGTGGCCCATCGTCTTGCCGGGCGGCGCGGAGAAGCCCGCGATGTAGGCGAGCACCGGCTTCGTCACGCGGTCCTGGACGAACCGCGCCGCCTTCTCCTCCTCGTCGCCGCCGATCTCCCCGACGAGCACGATCAGCTCCGTCTCAGGATCGGCCTCGAAACGTTCGAGGATGTCGATAAAGGAGGCGCCGACGACTGGATCGCCGCCGATGCCCACGATCGTCGAGTTGCCGAGCCCAAGCTGAGTCAGCTCGTGCCCGATCTGGTACGTGAGCGTGCCCGAGCGGGAAACGAGCCCGATCGTACCCTCCGCGAAAATCTCTGCAGGAATGATCCCGACGTTCGCCTTGCCCGGCGAGAGCACTCCGGGGCAGTTCGGGCCGATCATCGTCACGCCCTTGCCGCGGATGTAGGTGTAGACGCGCAGCATCTCGTGCGCGGGAATGTGCTCGGTGATGCAGATAACGGTTCCGATCCCCGCGTCGACGGCCTCGTAGACGGCATCCGTGGCGAAGCGCGCCGGCACGAAGATGAGGGTCGTGTTCGCGCCGGTCTCTTCGACAGCATCGGCGACGGTATTGAAGACTGGCACCCCTTCGACGTCTTGTCCCCCTTTGCCGGGCGTGACGCCGGCGACGACCTGTGTGCCGTAGTTGCGGTTGCGGAGTCCGTGGAACCGACCCTCGCTTCCCGTCAGGCCCTGGACGACGAGACGTGTGTCGCGATCGACGATGACGGCCATTAGGTTTGACTCCGGCGGGCCTTGACGACGATCGATTTCAGCGTCAGAAGACCGTTGTCGATGCGATCGCCGAGGAGCTCCCGTACGTGCCGCGCATCGTCCGGCGGCGTCTCGACGCGTGTGAGCCAGTCCTCGAAAACGGGGTGACGCTCGAAGCGCTCGACCTGCTCGACGTCCAGGCCGGCATCGGTGAGCATCTTCTTCCACTCCCCCTCGGAGTAGCAGCGAACGTGGGTCGGGTCCCGCAGGCGCTCTGCCTCCTCCAGGGCCCGATCGACGAAGATGTTGTCCTCGATCACGACCAGGTGCTGCGTGACACGGGCCATCTCGGCGATCGCTTTGTGCACGTCGCCGAAGTGGTGCGCGGCGATGCGGCAGGTGACGACGTCGAAGCCTCCGTCTTCGAACGGCAAGTCCTCCGCGGGCGCAACCACGTCGGGTCGCATGCCGGGCGCGGGGTCCACGGTGACAACCGTGCAGCCCTCCTCGCGCAGCCGCCGCGCGACATGACCGCCGCCGGTCGCGACGTCGAGCACCTTGACGCCTTCGCCGGGCTCGCACCACTCCACCAGGAGGTCGAGGTCCGGTCCTTCCTTGTGCGTCGGGCTCTCGCGGAAGGCTTCTGCCCTTTGCGACCAGACGTCGGTCATGCGGCCAGCTCGACGGCTCGTTGAGCAGCCTCCAGCATCGTCGGCTCGACTTGAAGGTTGGGCGGCGCCGCGTCGGCGAGGAGTCTTCGTCCCTCGTCTGCGTTGGTGCCGTCGAGCCGCACGACGATCGGCAGCTCGATGCGCATCTGCTCGAGCGCAGTGAGGATGCCCCGTGCCACCTCGTCGCAACGCGTGATCCCACCGAAGATGTTGAAGAAGATCGAGCGCACCTGCCTGTCGCTCGTGATCACTTCCAGCGCATCCACCACGCCCTGCGCGTCTCCGCCGCCGCCCAGGTCGCAGAAGTTTGCCGGCCTCCCTCCGGCCACCACGACGACGTCAACGGTCGACATCGAGAGGCCGGCCCCGTTACCGAGAATCCCGACCTCTCCTTCTAGCTTGACGTACGTGACGCCCTTCTCGCGGGCGAGGCGCTCCTGAGGGTCCGCAGCCTCGACGTCGCGCATCTCGGCGATGTCCCGGTGGCGGAAGAGTGCGCTGTCGTCGACAGTGAACTTCGAGTCGAGCGCACGCACCTCACCGGCCGGCGTGACGATCAGCGGATTGATCTCGCAGAGCATCGCGTCGCACTCGATGAAGCAGCGGTAGAGCCTCTCCACGATGCCGAGGATCTGCTTCTGCTCGTTCGCGTCGTCGATCCCTGAGGCGTAGATGAGACGGCGGGCCTGGTACGGCTGAAATCCTTCGAATGGGTCCACGTGCAACCGCGCGAGCGCGTCGGGCTTCTCCTCGGCGACCTGTTCGATCTCGACCCCGCCCTCGGTCGTGAGCATGTACAGCGGCCTCTTTGCGCCGCGATCGAACGTGATCGAGAGGTAGTACTCCTTGGCGATGTCCGAGGCCTTCTCGACCCAGAGCCTGCGCACGACGTGGCCGCGGATGTCGAGACCGAGGATGTCGCGGGCCTTCGCCTCCGCGTCGGCTGGATCGTCGGCGAGCTTCACGCCTCCGGCCTTACCGCGGCCGCCTGTGAGGACCTGGGCCTTGACGACCACCGGCCCGCCGAGCTCGGCGGCGGCCGCGCGCGCCTCCTGCGGACTCGTGGCCAGCCGCCCGTCGGACACCGGGATTCCGAAGCGGCGGAACAACTCCTTGCCTTGGTACTCGTAGAGATCCACCGCGCGGGCGAGTGTACTGGCCGCCGCGCGTCCTACGGCGCAGTCGCCGGGCGCGGCGCCCGGCAGTAACTATCGCTTCGGGGTCGTGTCGAGCGGAACGCACGACTCGAGCGTCGGCTCGAGCTTCGGCGTTTGCCCCCCACCCAGCCACTGCTGGAGTCGCCGCAGCTCGAGCACCGGCTCGTAGCGGGCCGCGCCGACCGCGGTCGGATGCGGACGCGTCAGGCCGTCTTGCAGATCATCGCGTGCGCCCTTTGACAGCTCCCAGCCGAGCGGTGCGGTCAGGCCTGGATGGAGGCCAGGAGAGATCGTGACCGTGCATCCAGGGGGCCGGAGTCGATAGGCGAGAGCGCGCGCAAACGTCTCCATCGAGTTCCGCGCCCCGAAAGCCGTAGCGAGGGGGACGACACTCTCGGCTGCGGTTCCTCGTGCCGCGAGCTCGGTGTCGAGCGTCGCTTGGTAGTGATTGTCGAGCTCGACGATCACCGGCGCAATATCGCGGTCGCTCGTGCGGTTGAAGTTCGTGACGAGCTGACGGAGCGACGGCCACAGTGCGTCGATGGTGAAGAGGCCGCTGTTCTCGGCGTAGCCGCCGTCGACGAGCCGCATCTCGCAGACGGCTGCCTTCGCGTTTGCACACGCGCTGTTGCGGTCCGCGCCGAGAGCGCCGCCTTTCGAACGGCGGCATTGACCCGAGATGTGACCGGCGGGCGAAACGTACGGAAAGCGGCCTGCGAGGAGTGCAGCTGTCGAGAGACGCAGATCCTTCGTTGCGCACATCGCCTCGACGACCTCGACCGTGCCAGCCAGAGGATAGGCGTCGAAATTGCCACGACCCGGATCGTGTGCTTCGGGCATCGGCCAGCTGCCGAGGTTCGCGGTACTGACGACACCTCGCGCCTTGCCGCCGGTCACAGTCGTGTTCATGATCAGCAGCGGAATCGTCCGCGCAACGTTGCGGGACTTTTCGTCGGCACTCAACCGCATGTCCCAGGTCACGCGTAGCCGTGGGGCGAAGGTTCCTTGGTCGGCGTCGGGCCACGCGCGGTCGAAGGTCTGCTCAAGGATCGCTGCGCGATCGGCTGTCATGCAGCGAGCGCCGATTTTCCAGCCGCACGCGCCTCCGCGATGCGAATTGAGCCCGAACCAATGAGCCGCCGCATCGTGGAAGAGCCCCCATCCGATTGTCGCGGAGGCGAAATCGCGCGCCAGGCGTTTGTTGACCCAGCTTCCGTCGCCGAGGGAGCGTTTCGCGATGAGCTGGCGCGCGTACGCGTACAGGCCGAACGCGCCGCCCGAGACACCACTCGCGACGAAGATACGTCGCGCGGCCGCCTGCTGTTGTTCAGGCGTGCGGCGGGTGGACTCACACGTCGCCTTTCGCGTGTCGTCGTCACCGGCCGCCAGCTTCGCGTTGTCGAAGCTGGCGGCCGAGATACCGACGATGCAATCCAGCGCGAGCGCGGTCCAGTACGCGGCGCGAATGCCGCCGCCATGTGCGGCAACGAGGAACATTGTGACCGGGGGTCCGCTCGAACCTCCACCTCCGGCGAGCTCCGGCTGCGCGGCAATCCACGCGTCAAAGGCTTCAGAAAGGGTCGGGGCGGCGGGGATGACCTCCTTGCCGTCGGCATTGATCGTTTGACGCTCCGTCAGTCGCGTCTCGTGCAGTGTCGGGGGGGTTCTGATCGCCCCGGCGGCGATCCATGCGATCGCAATCAAAGTGACGATCGGAAGTCGATCGAATCCGATCCACCCGAGCGCTCTCGGCGGGCGGAGGTGGTACGTGAGGAAGACCAAGAGGTTCAAGATCGCGAGCCAGAACGCAGAGCCGAGGCACACCACGGCGAGCGTGCCGATCGTGTTCGCGCTGCCGAAGGGATTGCCGTGAACGGCCAGGAACACACCGAAGCCGACAGCTCCCGCCATCGGCAGCGACAACGCGGAACAACAGGCGCTCGCCGTCCACTCGCTCTTCGGCGGTGGCCGAACCCAGAACACCACAAACGCGTAGAGGAGTCCCACGGTGCAACCGACGAGGGCGACGATCGCTGCGACGAGCTCCGAGCTGGACACGATCAGCAGCAAGGACCCCACGCCGACGATCAAGACGGCGGCCACGCTTTCCCGCCATTTCGGCACGTCGAACCGCGACGGCAAACGCTCGGCTGTCATCAGGATCGCGATGACTGCGAGGATCGCCGTCGGCACGAGCGGGCCGAGAGCGCGACCCGTCCCGCGCGAAAGGGCAGCGTCGATCGCGGCGGCAACGCCGGTGGCGGCGAACAGGAGCAGGGGGACGACGGCGAGGATCTCGGCAACGCGCTCGTCGTAACGTCGTTGCGCCTCCAGCTCGTCCTCGGTCCACTCGACGCCTGTCCGCCGCGGCTCGAGATCCGGCCAATCGAGCAGACCGAGCAGGAGTACCAGCGTCCCGACGGCGATCGGTCCCCAACCGAATGGACCGGCCGCGACAAGCACGATGCCCAGCACGACGAGGGCTCCGCCGATCGCGAACCAGACCCGCGTCCGCATCACGTGGATCCTCGGGTCGCGGGAAGACACCTGCGTCAGCTGGACTGCGCCTTCGTAGACGACGAGTGACAGGAGGAGCACGGCGCCGACGCCGAACCCGAGGCGCGCGATCGAGTGAGCGGAGTCGAGGCCCCAAGTCCGGATGCTGTCGATCGCTTGGGCGCTCGTCTGCGGGATGAACATGATCGCCGCGGTGAGAAGCGCAAGGCCGAGCACGTTGACGCGCTGACGGTGAAGGAAGCGCGCGACGCGCCGGACGAAGGTGTACGGGCCGGACTCGGTCGATGGCGAGCCTGCGGCAGCCGCGACGACGATCAACCCGGTGAGCGCGAATCCCGCAACCTGTACCCACGACCCGGCGGTCACCCAGCCCGTGCCGTGACCCCGGGTGCCGAGCTGGCGCATGACGACGGCGGCGACCGCAAGCAAGCCGACGCCACAGGCGACGCCGATCGCGAAGTGATGGACGCCCGCGCGTGCCTGCTCACGGCGGCGCTTCTCATCGCGTGCGCTCGCGGAATCCTGATCCGCGGCCGTGTCTGTCTTCGGCGGGCGGTGACGCAAGTGAAAGAGGAACGCGGCAATCACAAGGGAGATGAGCGCCGCCGCGCCCGAGAGGGCGTCCGCCCACAGCCACGCTTCGCTCGGCAAACGCCAGCAGTTCGTGCATCCGAACAGCGCGATGTCCTCGCGCTTGGCGAACCGCGGCGCGACCCAGGCGGTGCGGTATGCCGTGCTGACGGCGGCGTCGAGCCGCCATGCCGCGACGGCCGAGAGGACTCCGAACACGACGAACACGCGGGACACCGTCCGCGACAGGACAACGGCCCACAAACGCGTCCGCTCGGCGCCCTCGCCCTGCCTCGCCTCTCGCGGCATCTACCCCTCGGTTGGTGCGGCTAACGCGCCTACCCTGCGCCCCGTCAGCACGAAATGTCAATAGCTGCACGGCGCTGGGGAACGCCGATTTTCAGTCGGCGGTCACCACGCAGATGACCTGTCCTGTCTTGACCGGCTGCCCCGGCGCGACCGACAGCTCACGCACGCGCCCCGCGCGATGCGCGTGCACCTCGTTCTCCATCTTCATCGCTTCCACGATGCAGAGCACCTGCCCATCGAGCGCACGTCCTCCCGCAAACCCGGCACGGCCACGTCGGCTCCGACGGTCGGACCCTCAGCCTCGAGCTCGGCCGCCCGCGCCGCCATCAGCTCTGACTCGACCAGCCCGTGACACGTCTCCCCTTCGACGAAGCAGGGATGCGTCAGCAACGCCTTGTGGAAACCGATCAGCGTCTTCACGCCCTCGACCACGAACTCATCGAGCGCGCGGAGCATCCGCCGCCGCGCATGCTCGCGGTCGCTGCCATGCACGACGAGCTTGGCGATCAGCGGGTCGTACAGCGGTGAGACCTCGCTGCCCGCGACGACCCCGGAGTCGACGCGCACGCCCGGTCCCGCCGGCTCCCGGTAGCGGGAGATCATCCCGGGTGCGGGCAAGAACGCGTTCGAGACATCCTCGGCGTTGATCCGGCACTCGATTGCGTGACCGCTCAACCGGACGTCCTCCTGCCGCAGCGAGAGCGACTCGCCGCTCGCGATCAGCACTTGCTCCCGAACGAGATCGAGGCCCGTGACCATCTCGGTCACCGTGTGCTCGACCTGAATGCGGGTGTTCATCTCGAGGAAGAAGTACTCGCTCTCCCGCGAGAGCAGTCCCTCGATCGTCCCGGCACTCTGGTAACCGACCGCCCGCGCAGCCTCGACTGCGATCGCACCGATCCGCTCCCGTAACGAAGCGTCCACGGCGGGCGACGGCGTCTCCTCGACAAGCTTTTGATGTCGGCGCTGGATCGTGCAATCGCGTTCGCCGAGATGGATGACGTGCCCGTGTGCATCCGCGAGCACCTGCACCTCGACGTGGCGCGGATCCTCCAGGTAGCGCTCCACGTAGACCGACGCGTCGGAGAAGTACGCCTCACCCTCCCGCCGAGCAGATTCGAACGCGCGGGCGGCCTCGCCCGACTGGCGCACGACCTTGAGGCCCTTCCCCCCGCCGCCCGCCGATGCTTTGATCGCGATCGGCCAGCCGAGCTCGTCACCAAGCCGGCGAACCTCGTCCGCCGATTCGACCGCCTCGGTCACGCCGGGGATGATCGGGACGCCGGCGGCACGCATCCGTTCGCGCGCCTCGATCTTCGAGCCCATAGCCTCGATCGCCTCCGGCGGAGGCCCGATCCAGACGATCCCGCGTTCCGCACATGCGCGTGCGAACCGTGCGTTTTCCGCCAGGAACCCGTAGCCGGGGTGGATCGCCTCCGCGCCGGCGCGCTGCGCCGAGTCGAGGATCCGCTCCTGATGGAGATAGCTCTCCGCCGGGGGACCTCCCCCGATCAGATAGGCCTCGTCGGCGTAGACGACGTGGGCGGCGACGCGATCCGCCTCCGAGTACACGGCCACGGTTCCGATCCCGAGCTCACGCAGCGTGCGGAAGACGCGGATCGCGATCTCGCCGCGGTTCGCGACCAGGACTTTGCTGAAAACGGCCACGGCCCCTCGTATTCTCCCGATGATGAGCCTCCCGGACGTTCTGACGGTCGCACGCGCCGCGTCCGTTCCCTTCGTCGTCCTCCTCTACGCGTGGGGCTTCCACGGCCACAACTACTGGGCCACCGCCCTGTTCGCCGCCGCGATGGCGACGGACTGGTTCGATGGACGAATTGCTCGCAGCCGCGGCAGATCTTCCCCGCTCGGCTCATTGCTCGACCCCGCCGCGGACAAGATCCTCGTCCTCGCCGTGCTCGTCATGCTCGTGGATCAGCGCGTCGTGCCCGGCTGGATGGTGGCGCTGATCGTCGTCCGCGAGTTCCTGGTGACGGCGCTGCGGCTCGCAGCGCTCGAGCGCGGCGTCGTCCTGCACGCCCGCGACCTCGGCAAGCTCAAGACCTGGTCACAGGCGGTCGCCGCGGCGATCGGCGGTTTCGCCGCGGCCGGCGCGTGGCGAGACGACATCGCCTGGTGGGCGCTGCTCGTCGCCGTGGTGCTGACGTGGATCTCGGGCCTGGACTACGCGCGCGCAGCGCCGCGACTGTGGCGCGGCGGCGTGACCGCCTGATCCTCGTCGTCCTCGAGGCCCGGCCCTAGCCCCGCCTGCCGCCACGCCGTCGGCGCCTCCGACTGGCGGCGCTCCAGCTCGATGGCCGCCAGGATGGCCTGGCGCTCCTCCTCGCTCGGTTCCGGCGTGATCTCGACGTCCACCACCGCTCAGGCTAAAGGCAGAGAGCCCGCCGCCGATACGGGAGGGGTATGCGCCGCCGCCTCCTTCCGCATGTCTGCATGCTCGTAACGCTCCTCGCGATGTCGCCGGCAGCCGCCGCTAAACCGGCGCCGTCGTGGGCACAGGCCGAGCTGAAGGCAGTGGTTGCTGCCGGTCTCATGGCCAAGGAGGCGGCGGCGCGTCCGAACGATCCGCTCACCCGCGGCGAGCTGGAGACGCTCGTCGCAGGGCTGCTGCATGCCGAGCCGGTGCCGGCGGCGACGCCGGCCTCCACCGTGACTCTGAGAGCGCTCGACGGCAAGCTCGTCACGGCGCTGGGCCTCGCCGACACGGCCAAGCTCTTCACGCAGGGAGCGAAGAACGCGGGCCTAACGATCCCATCGAGGTTCGGCACGGAGACCGTCGCGCGCCTAGTCGGCCTGCGCACGAACCATCCGGCGGCGCTGGACAGGCTCGAGCTCTCACCCGGCGAGCCGGCCACACACGCCGAAGCTGCCTACTCGGCCGCCCAGATCCTCCGCTTCGGCGACCGGAAGCTGCAGGACACCCAGGCGCTTGCGGCGACCTTCGTCCTTCCGGCGCCGACTCCGTGGCAGAAGCGGATCCTCACGACCGCCGTGCGCTTCATCGGCTATCCATATGTCTGGGGCGGCGAGAGCGAGTCCACGAAGTCGCCTTTTGGTCCGCAGGTGCACGGGGGCTTCGATTGCTCCGGCTTCGTCTGGCGCGTCTACAAGCTGGAGCAGTACCCCGCCGAGGGCAGGCTCGCGGACATGCTCCAGGGCCGCACGACGTATGCCATGAGCGGCGAGGTGCCTGCGGCCAAGCGCATTCCGCTCGCGACGCTCGAGCCCGCAGACGTGGTCTTCTTCGGCGCGAAAGGGCCGCGCTCGAAACCGGCTCAGGTCGACCACATGGGCATCTACCTCGGCGGCGGCTGGTTCATTCATTCCTCGGGCTACGGAGTCGCACTGGCCCCACTCTCCGGCTGGTACGAAAAGCGCTTCGCCTGGGGCCGCCGGCCGCTGTCAGAGGCGGGCCTCGTTTCCGCCTCGTAAGGCGTATTGCCTGCAAATCCCCCTAAGGGGGGATACGAGGCAGGTGGCCACACGAAAGAATCGCCCCGTCTGGCGTCTTCTTTCGGAGGTCTTGCAGATGTTGCAGTGGAAGCCCAAGTTGATCGCCCTCGTGGCCGTCCTAGTGCTCGTTGCGGCGCTCCTGGGCCAGTTCACGTGGGAGTCGTTCGCCGACCAATTCACCTGGTAGAACCCTGACGTGAGTTCCCAGGCGGTCACGCCCCGCCGGCTTACCGCCCTTATCTTCCCCGTTTGTCTGGCGGGTCTCGGTGTTCTCATCGCGGCCGGCTACGTGTTCGCGACGACGTCGCACAGCGGACGGGCGCTGATCAGCCTCGCCGCTCTGACGGCCGCGGCCACGCTCGCCGAGCGATTCCCGGTACCGATCAGCGCGGACGGCGGTGGCGTCGTCTCGCTCACGTTCGTGTTCGCGGTGGCGGCGATCGTCCTGTACGGCTGGGCTGCAGGCGCACTGCTGCTGCTGGTCGCGACCGGGATCATCCACGTTGCGCAGCACCGGCCGTTCGAGCGGATCGCATTCAACGTGGCCGTCCTCGCGATCGTCGCGCTCGCAGCCGGTCTGCTCATCTCGCCGATCGACGGCGATACCGTCGGCGGGCTCGTCGCGCGTGTCCTCATCGCCGCGACTGCCGACTCGGTCGTGAACATCCTGTTCATCTCCGGTGCGATCGCGCTCAGCACCGGGCAGCGCTACACAAAGCTCGTGCCCACGAACCTTCGCGCGACGATCACGCCGTTCGCCTTCATGGCGTCGGCGGCGCTCATGCTCGTGGTGTTGTGGGAGCGCTCGCCGGTCTTGGCGACCGCGCTGATCGGCCCTCTTCTGGCGATCTCCTTCTATCAACGCTCGACGCACCGCGCGCTGCGTGCAATGCGGCTCGCGCTCACGGATCCGCTCACAGGACTTGGAAACCACCGCCACTTCCACGAGCGTCTGCAGCGCGAACTGATGAACGCCGAGGAGCAGGGGACGCCCATCACGCTCTGCTTCGTCGACATCGACGACTTCAAGAAGATCAACGACCGCTTCGGCCATCCGTCCGGCGACCGCGTGCTGTCGCAGGTCGCAGGGAGGTTGCGTCAGGGCGGCGAGGCATTTCGGCTCGGCGGTGACGAGTTCGCGCTCCTGCTTGCTGATCACAACGAGGGAACGGCGCTCGTCGCCGCGAAGTCGATCCTCGAACGAATCGCCTCCGTCGACTTCGACCACATCGGGACCGTCACCGTCAGCGCAGGACTCGCGACGTTCCCCGTGCAAGGCCATGGGCGTGACGAGCTCATCCGACTCGCCGACAGCGCGCTCTACTGGGCGAAGGAGCATGGCAAGAACCGCGTGCGCATCTATCGGCCCGACGTCGTCGAGCTCGCAGAGCTCAAGCGGCTCGCTTCGGGCCCGGACAAGGCGGCGCGCTACCGGGCAGCAGCCTCGCTCGCGAAGGCGGTCGACGCACGCGACACGTATACAGGCAGTCACTCGGAGCGCGTCAGCGAGTTTGCGGCTCGCGTCGCCCTACGGGTCGGGCTCGATCCCGAGCAGGTCGAGCTCACTCGCCTCGCCGGCAGCTTGCATGATCTCGGCAAGCTCGCCATCCCGGAGGAAATCCTCCGGAAGCCCGGCGCACTGACCGACTCCGAGCGGCTCGTGCTCGAACGCCATCCGCAGATCGGCTTCCGGATGCTGGACAGCCTGGGCGTCGACCCCGTTGCCGACCTCGTACTGCACCATCACGAGCGGTGGGACGGAGCAGGCTATCCCGACGGCCTGCGAGGCGAGCACATCCCGCTCGGCGCACGGATCATCTTCGTCACCGATGCGTACGACGCGATGACGTCGGACCGGATCTACCGGCCAAAGCGCTCCTCGGAGGCGGCGCTGACAGAGCTCGAGCGCTGTGCGGGCACGCAGTTTGACCCTGGCATCGTCGCGGCCTTCGCCGAGGAGCTCGACACGAGCTCCCCGGCGGAGCTCGCGGCGTCCGCACTGGCGAGTTAGGCCTCGTGAGGGAACCCATGGTTCCCCCACGACCCCTCCTTCTGGGCTCGGCAGCGCACATGTCCGGGAGCGCTCCGGCGGGAGCGGGGTCCCGCCTCCGCGCGCGACGGGTTTCTCGCCCAAGAGCGATCTAGGCGGCTTCGTCGTCCGCGCGGGCGGCGGTGCTGAAGCATCTCCGCCCGCGTCAGTTCGCCTGCGGTTAAGGCCGCTTCGCGCGCCTTAACCTCCGGCCACCGTGCTGGTTTAGGGTCGCACGTCTTCGAGGTAGGAGACCCACATGAACCGGCAACAGCGACGCCATCCGGACAAGGAATCGCCGCCGCGGCCGCCGCAGGAGAAGGAGCTTCTCGACAAGAGCCCTCCTGATGACGAGGCGAGCGCGCGGGCCAAGTCGCACCGTCACAAGAAAGTGACGGCCGACAAATGGAATCAGTAGTCCGGATCGCTATTTCGCCGCGCGTGCCGGCTTTGCCGGCGCGCGCCCACTAGCGCAGTCCGGAGAAGAATCCCTTTGTGATCATCATGGCGCGCGCAGCGCGCCGGATCACAAAGGGATGTTCCCGTGCTTGCGGCGGGGCCGTGGTTCCTGCTTGGTTAGGGCCGTCTCGAGCGCATCGATGAGCACCGGACGCGTTCGGCGAGGTTCGATCACCTCGTCGACGTAGCCGCGCTCGGCTGCGGTGTACGGGTTCGCGAAGCGTTCGCGGTAGTCCTCGATCAGCTCGGCCCGGCGCGTCTCCGCGTCGTCGGCCTCCTCGAGCTCCTTCCGGAAGATGATGTTGACCGCGCTTTCCGGCCCCATCACTGCCACCTCGGCCGTCGGCCACGCGAAGTTGAAGTCGGCGCGGATGTGCTTCGAGCTCATGACGTCGTAGGCGCCGCCGTAGGCCTTGCGCGTGATCACCGTCAGCTTCGGCACGGTCGCCTCGGCGAACGCGTACAGCAGCTTGGCGCCGTGGCGGATGATCCCGCCCCACTCCTGCTGCGTGCCGGGCAGGAAGCCGGGCACGTCCACGAACGTGACGAGGGGAAGATTGAAGGCGTCGCAGAACCGGACGAAGCGCGCCGCCTTCACCGAGGAATCGATGTCCAGCACGCCGGCCAGGGAACGCGGCTGGTTGCCGACGATGCCGACCGGATGGCCGCCGAGCCGCGCGAACCCGCACACGACGTTCTCCGCCCACCGCTCGTGGACCTCCAGGAACTCTCGGTCGTCGATGACGCGCCGGATGACGTCGTGCATGTCGTACGGCTTGTTCGGGTTGTCCGGGATCAGCGCGTCGAGCTCGGGCTCCTCGCGCTGACGCGAATCGGACGGCTCAGCGAAGGGCGGCGGATCCATGTTGTTCTGAGGGAGGAACGAGAGGAGGTAGCGAGCGTCCTCGAGACACGCCCTCTCGTCGGGCGCGGTGAAGTGCGCGACGCCGGACTTCGACGCATGCGTCGACGCGCCGCCGAGCTCCTCGAAGGTCACCTCCTCACCCGTCACGGTCTTCACGACATCGGGCCCGGTGATGAACATGTACGAGGTTCCCTCCACCATGAACACGAAGTCCGTGATCGCGGGCGAGTACACGGCGCCTCCCGCGCACGGCCCCATCACCAGGGAGATCTGCGGAATCACTCCCGAGGACTGCACGTTGCGCCAGAAGATCTCCGCGTAGCCCGCCAGCGACACGACGCCCTCCTGGATCCGAGCCCCGCCGGAGTCGTTGATCCCGATCAGCGGGCACCCGAACTTGAGCGCGAGATCCATGACCTTGCAGATCTTCTCGGCGAACACCTCGCTCAACGAGCCGCCGAAGACCGTGAAGTCCTGCGAGAAGACGAAGACTTTCCGGCCGAAGATCGTCCCGTACCCGGTGACGACAGCGTCGCCGTAGGGCCGCCGCTCGAGCATCCCGAAGTTCGACTCGCGGTGCCGGACGTAGCGGTCGACCTCGACGAACGAGCCCGGATCGAGCAGCTCGATCAGCCGCTCGCGGGCGAGCAGCTTCCCCTGCTGCCGCTGCCGCTCGATCGCCTTGTCGGTGCCGGCGTGCTCCGCCTCGTCGCGGAGCTGCTGAAGGCGGTCGAGCTTGGACTCGGTGGATTCGGCGCGCGGCTCGTCTGTCGTCGCCATGCGCGGGAGCGTACCGCGCTCGCGCTTGTGGCTCGGAGCCACGAACTCGTAGAGTCGCTGCATGAGTGTCGACCGGTCGACGATCTGGCCCTACCGGGACGGCGAGCCGGGGCGGTTCTACTACCAGCGTTACTCGCATCCGACCGGGGTCGAGGCGGAGCGGAGGCTCGGCGAGCTCGACGGAGGCCACGCACTGCTCTTCTCCTCAGGCGCGGGGGCGACGACTGCGCTCGTCCTGACCCTGCTCTCCCCCGGTGACACGATCGCGCTCGCCGAGGGCGCCTACTTCGGGACCGGCGTGCTCTTCGAGGAGCTCGAGCACTGGGGTCTTCGTCACGTCGAGTTCGACCAGACCGGGACGCCGCCGGACGGCGTCCAGCTCGTCTGGCTCGAGGCGCCCTCGAACCCATTCCTCACGATGCCCGACCTCGAGGCCGCGGCCTCACACCCGGCCCGTGTCGTCGTCGATGCCACCGCTGCAACGCCGGTCCACCTCCGCCCGCTCGAGCACGGCGCCGATTTCGTCTTGCACAGCGCGACGAAGTACCTCGCCGGTCACGATGACGCCCTCCTCGGCGCCGTGGTCTGCAGGCACGAAGAGGACGCCGAGCTGCTCAAGGATTTCCGCACGCGTTCCGGGATCGTCGCCGGACCCGACGCCTGCTTCCTGCTCCTGCGGGGGCTGAAGACCCTCGAGCTGCGAGTGCGTCGACAGACGGATTCTGCAATCGAGATCGCCCGGCGGCTCGGCGACCATCCGCAGGTCCAGAAGGTCCGCTACGCCGGCATCGGCGGCCTCCTCTCCTTCGACGTCGCCGGAGCGGAAGAGGCCAGAAAGGTCGAGACCTCCCTCCGGCTGATCAGGAACGCGACGAGCCTGGGCGGGGTCGATTCCGTCCTCGAGGCGCGCTCACGCTGGGAGGGTGACCGCGTCCCGCCCGGGCTGCTACGGCTCAGCGTGGGCCTCGAGCCGGTGGAGGAGCTCTGGGCGGACCTGGACCAGGCCCTGAAAAAGAGCTTGATTTCTCGCGCGCGCGAGTAAGATTTCCGCCTCCGGGGGCGAAAACCCCTGTTCATAGCCGGGAGACGCGTCGCCCAACGGTCCACCGGCGGACCAGTCCCTCGCACAAAGGAGTCAGCTGTGGCTGCCGTACCAGACAAAACCCGAAGGAGGACGGGCGCAGACCGCGCGCCCGCGCGGAACGACCGAGCGCGAAGCAACGGCACGGTCGAGATCAAGAAGCAGGATCTGCAGGAGCTCCTCGAGGCTCTCCGCTCGGCGAGGGACGGAGAGACGGGCGTACGGCTTCCGGCACGGAAGAGCGGTGTCATGGGCGACGTGGCGAGGGCGTTCAACCAGCTGGCAGATCGGCGCGAAGGACTTCAGGACGAGCTGGGCCGTGTGAGCAAGGTCATCGGGCGCGAGGGCCGGATGACGGAGCGCGCACACCTCAAGGGCGCTAAGGGATCCTGGGCCGAGTCCGTCGACTCGGTCAACTCCATGATCGACGACCTGGTGCGGCCGACGATCGAGGTCTCGCGCGTGCTCGATGCGGTCGCGGAGGGCGACCTGTCCCAGAAGATGTCCCTCAAGATCGAGGGGCGGCCGGTGCGGGGCGAGTTCCGGCGCATCGGCATCACCGTGAACACGATGCTCGACCAGCTGAGCTCGTTCGCGGCGGAGGTCACACGCGTCGCACGTGAGGTCGGCACCGAGGGCATCCTCGGCGGCCAGGCGCGCGTCAAGGACGTGTCCGGGATCTGGCGCGACCTCACGGACAACGTGAACTTCATGGCGTCGAACCTGACGTCACAGGTGCGCAACATCGCCGACGTGACCACCGCCGTCGCGAACGGCGACCTCTCGAAGAAGATCACCGTCGACGTCAAGGGCGAGGTGCTCGAGCTCAAGAACACGATCAACACGATGGTCGACCAGCTGCGCTCCTTCGCCGACGAGGTTACGCGCGTGGCGCGCGAGGTCGGCACGGAAGGAAAGCTCGGCGGACAGGCGACGGTGAGGGGCGTGAGCGGTACCTGGAAGGACCTGACCGACAACGTCAATTTCATGGCGACCAACCTCACGACGCAGGTGCGCGGCATCGCACGCGTCGTCACCGCCGTCGCGGACGGCAACCTCAACCAGAAGTTCACGATCGAGGCAAAGGGCGAGGTCGCCGCGCTCGCCGACACGATCAACTCCATGATCGACACCCTGCGCGTCTTCGCGGAGCAGGTGACGACGGTGGCTCGGCAGGTGGGAACGGAAGGAAAGCTCGGCGGACAGGCCGAGGTGCCCGGTGTCGCCGGAACGTGGAAGGCGCTCACCGACAGCGTGAACGGCATGGCCGCCAACCTCACCGACCAGGTGCGCAACATCGCCGACGTGACGACCGCGGTGGCCAAAGGCGACCTCTCGCGAAAGATCACCGTCGAGGTGAAGGGCGAGGTCCTTCGCCTCAAGAACACGATCAACACAATGGTCGACCAGCTGTCGGCGTTCGCCGCAGAGGTGACACGCGTGGCGAAGGAAGTGGGCACCGAGGGCCGCCTCGGCGGACAGGCGGAGGTGAAGGGCGTCAGCGGCACGTGGCGAGAGCTGACCGACAACGTGAACCAGCTCGCCGACAACCTAACGAATCAGGTGCGGAACATCGCCGACGTCACGACGGCGGTCGCGAAGGGAGATCTCTCCCGCAAGATCACGGTCGACGCGCGCGGCGAGATCCTCGAGCTCAAGAACACGATCAACACCATGGTCGACCAGCTGTCCGCCTTCGCGGACGAGGTCACGCGGGTGGCGCGCGAGGTGGGCACGGAGGGAATCCTCGGCGGCCAGGCCGACGTGCCGGGTGTGTCGGGGACGTGGAAGGCGCTCACCGACAACGTGAACTTCATGGCGAACAACCTCACTACCCAGGTGCGAAACATCGCCGAGGTCACGACGGCGGTCGCGAATGGCGACCTCTCCAAGAAGATCACCGTCGACGTCCGGGGCGAGGTGCTCGAGCTCAAGAACACGATCAACACGATGGTCGACCAGCTCTCGGCGTTCGCGGACGAGGTCACGCGTGTCGCAACCGAGGTGGGCACCGAGGGCCGCCTCGGCGGCCAGGCGGAGGTCGAGGACGTCTCCGGCACGTGGCGTCAGCTAACGCAGAGCGTGAACGGGATGGCGTCCAACCTCACCGACCAGGTGCGCAACATCGCCGAGGTCACGACCGCGGTGGCAACGGGCGACCTTTCCAAGAAGATCACCGTCGACGCGCGCGGCGAGGTGCTCGAGCTGAAGGAGACCATCAACACCATGGTCGACCAGCTGCGCTCGTTCGCCGCGGAGGTGACCCGCGTCGCGAAGGAAGTGGGGACCGAGGGCCGCTTGGGAGGCCAGGCCAACGTCGAGGGCGTCAGCGGGACGTGGAAGGACCTGACGGACAACGTCAACACGCTCGCCGACAACCTGACCACCCAGGTGCGCAACATCGCCGAGGTCACGACCGCGGTCGCGACCGGCGACCTGTCCAAGAAGATCACCGTCGAGGTGAAAGGCGAGGTTCTTCAGCTCAAGAACACGATCAACACGATGGTCGACCAGCTCTCGTCCTTCGCCGACGAGGTCACACGCGTCGCGCGCGAGGTCGGCACCGAGGGCAAGCTCAGCGGCCAGGCGCAGGTCAAGGGCGTTTCCGGCACGTGGAAGGACCTCACGGACAACGTCAACACGCTCGCCGACAACCTGACGAATCAGGTTCGGAACATCGCGGAGGTGACGACGGCGGTCGCGAAGGGTGAGCTCTCGAAGAAGATCACCGTGGACGCACGCGGCGAGATCCTCGAGCTCAAGAACACGATCAACACGATGGTCGACCAGCTCTCGACGTTCGCAGCCGAGGTGACGCGAGTCGCGAGGGAGGTGGGCACCGAGGGCAAGCTCGGCGTCCAGGCTCAGGTCGAGGGGGTCTCCGGCGTGTGGAAGGGCCTCACCGACAACGTGAACCAGCTCGCCGGCACGCTGACCACGCAGCTCCGGGCGATCTCCGAGGTCTCGACGGCCGTGACGCAGGGCGACCTGACGCGGTCGATCGCCGTCGAGGCGGAGGGCGAGGTCGCGGAGCTGAAGGACACGATCAACCAGATGATCACCAACCTCGCGGAGACCACGCGCATCAACGCAGAGCAGGACTGGTTGAACTCCAACATGGCGCGCTTCACCGGAATGCTCCAGGGCGAGCGCGACCTCGAGACCGTGTCGCGACTGATCATGTCGGAGCTGACTCCGATCGTCGGCGCGCAGCACGGGGCGTTCTTCATGATGGAGTCGCCCGGCGGCGAAGGCGACGACTTCGAGCTTCGCCTGCTCGCGTCGTACGGCTACAAGCAGCGCAAGAACGTGCCCAGCAAGTTCAAGATCGGCGAGGCGCTCGTCGGCCAGGCTGCGCTCGAGCAGAAGCCGATCCTGATCACGCAGGCGCCGGAGGACTACGTCCGCATCTCGTCCGGTCTCGGCGAAGGGCTCCCCGTCAACGTGATCGTCCTCCCCGTCCTCTTCGAGGACCAGGTGAGGGCGGTCGTCGAGCTGGCGTCCTTCCAGCGTTTCACTCCCGTGCAGCAAGCGTTCCTCGAACAGCTATCCGAATCGATCGGCGTCGTTCTCAACACCATCGAGGCCAACATGCGGACGGAGGAGCTGCTCCAGCAATCGCAGCAGCTCACGCAGGAGCTCCAGAGCCAGTCCGAGGAGCTGCAGGCCCAGCAGGAAGAGCTCCAGCAGACCAACAAGGAGCTCGAGGAGCAGGCGGCATCGCTCAAGGCCTCGGAGGAGCTGTTGCAGACACAGCAGGAAGAGCTGCAGCAGTCGAACGAGGAGCTGGAGGAGAAGGCGCAGCTGCTCGAGGAGCAGAACCGCCGCATCGAGATCAAGAACCGGGAGATCGAGCTCGCCCGCGCCGCTCTGGAGGAGAAGGCGGAGCAACTCGCGCTGTCGTCACGCTACAAGTCCGAGTTCCTCGCGAACATGTCGCACGAGCTGCGCACGCCGCTGAACTCGCTCCTGATCCTGGCGAAGCTGCTCGGAGAGAATCCGGACCAGAACCTGAACGACAAGCAGATCGAGTTCGCGAACACGATCTACAGCGCAGGCTCGGACCTGCTCGATCTGATCAACGACATCCTCGACCTGTCGAAGGTCGAAGCAGGCCGGATGGACGTTCACGTCGGCGACGTCAAGCTCTCCGATCTGCGTGACTTCGTCGAGCGGTCGTTCCACCCGGTTTCGGAGGACAAGGACCTCGCCTTCGAGATCGAGGTGCGGGGCGCGAACGTCCCGCCAACGATCGAGACCGACGAGCAGCGACTCCAGCAGGTGCTCAAGAACCTGCTCTCGAACGCCTTCAAGTTCACGGACGTGGGCGGCGTCAAGCTCCGGATCGGTCTCGCCGAAGGCAGGCAGTTCGCGAGCGAGTCGCTCTCGCATGCGGACGCGGTGATTGAGTTCGCAGTCGAAGACACAGGCGTCGGGATCGCGCACGACAAGCTGCGCCTGATCTTCGAGGCCTTCCAGCAGGCGGACGGGACGACCAGCCGGCGTTACGGCGGGACGGGGCTCGGCCTGTCCATCAGCCGCGAGATCGCGCGAATCCTCGGCGGCGAGATCCACGTCGAGAGCAAGATCGGCGAGGGAAGCGTGTTCAGCCTCTTCCTGCCGGCCAGGTTCCAGCCCCCCGAGCACTCTGGGGCGGGCGAGTTCGAGGCTCCGATCGTGTTTCCGTCGGAAACGACCGATGGGAAGGGTGCCGCCCCGACGCCGCCTGCCGTGCCGGACGAGGAGCGGCCGGAGCTCGATCCGGCGATGCTGCTTCCGAGCGACGTCCGCGACGACCGCGAGGACATCCAGGCGGGCGACCGCGTGGTCCTCATCATCGAGGACGACGCCAATCTCGCGACGACCGAGCTCGACGTGGCCCGCGAGCGCGGCTTCAAGGGCATCGTTGCGCTGCGCGGCGACGCGGGGCTTGCGCTCGCGCACGAGTTCAAGCCCGACGCGATCATCCTCGACGTGAAGTTGCCGGTCATGGACGGGTGGAGCGTGCTCGACCACCTGAAGCACCACCCCGAGACGCGGCACATCCCCGTGCACATGGTCTCGGGCGGGAACGGCAAGCACAACGCGCTGAAGGCGGGCGCGGTCGCCTTCGTCGAGAAGCCCATCTCGAAGGAGGGGCTCGAGGAGACGTTCGGCGAGATCCGCAGCTTCATCGACCGCAGCGTGAAGCGTTTGCTCGTCGTCGAGGACGACGAGACGCAACGGAAGTCGGTCGTCGACCTGATCGGCAGCGGCGAGGACGTCGAGGTGACAGCGGTCGGGTCCAGCGAGGAAGCACTCGAGGCACTGGAGGTTCAGCGCTACGACTGCATGGTGCTCGACCTGAAGCTTCCGGAGATGGGTGGGTTCGACCTGCTCGAGAAGATCAAGGACGACGAGAGGTTCTCCGCGATTCCGGTGATCGTTTACACCGGCAAGGAGCTCACGCGCCGCGAAGAGACGAAGCTGAGGAAGTTCGCGGACACGATCGTCGTCAAGGACGCGAGCTCACCGGAACGGCTGCTCGACGAGACGTCGCTGTTCCTTCACCGCGTGGAGCGAAAGCTTCCGCAGGAGAAGCGCCGCATGCTCGAGCAGCTCCACTCCGCGGAGGAGATCTTCAAGGAGAAGAAGATCCTGATCGTCGACGACGACGTCCGGAACGTCTTCGCTCTCACGAGCGTCCTCGAGGCGCACGGGATGGAGGTGGTCTATGCCGAGAACGGCAAGGACGGCATCGAGCTTCTCCAGCGCAATCCAGACGTCGATCTCGTCCTCATGGACATCATGATGCCGGAGCTGGATGGGTACCAGACCATCGCCGCGATCCGCGGGGAGGAGCCGTTCAAGCAGCTTCCGATCATCTCCCTCACGGCGAAGGCGATGAAGGGTGATCGCGAGAAGTCGATCTCCGCCGGAGCCTCGGATTACATCACGAAGCCTGTCGACACGGACCAGCTGCTGTCGCTGATGCGAGTCTGGCTGTACAAGTAGAACAGGATGTCTTCGGTCGACGCATCCCGGGAATCGACCGGCTCGACCGAGCACCAAAGCGACGAGCTCGAGGAGATCGAGCTCTCCCTGCTCCTCGAGGGAATCTTCCGGAACTACGGCTTCGACTTCCGCGAGTACGCGCCGGCTTCGCTCCGGCGCCGTGTGTGGCGACGGGTCCACGCGGAGGGCCTGTCGACCATCTCGGCGCTGCAGGACAAGCTCCTCCACGACCCGGTCTGCATGGAACGACTCCTCCTCGATCTCTCCATCAACGTCACCGCTATGTTCCGCGACCCGAACTTCTACCTCGCTTTCCGGGAGAAGGTCGTCCCGCTCCTCCGGACATACCCCTTCACGCGCATCTGGGTCGCCGGGTGCTCGACCGGAGAGGAGGTGTACTCGCTCGCGATTCTCCTCCGAGAGGAGGAGGTCTACGACCGCACGCGGATCTACGCCACCGACATCAACGAGTCCGTGCTCGATCGGGCACGGTCGGGCGTGTTTCCCCTCGACAAGATGCGCGAGTACACGCAGAACTACATCAAGGCCGGCGGGACGCGCGCATTCTCCGAGTACTACCTCGCGAAGTACGACGGAGCGCAATTCCAGCGGTCCCTGATCGAGAACGTCGTCTTCGCGCAGCACAACCTCGTCTCGGACCGATCGTTCAACGAGTTCAACGTGATCGTTTGCCGCAACGTGATGATCTACTTCGACCGCAGGCTCCAGGATCGCGTGCATCGTCTCTTCTACGAGAGCCTGGTCACCTTCGGCGTCCTGGGCCTCGGTCACAAGGAGTCGATCCAGTTCAGTCCGCACGAGGAGTCCTTCGAAGAGCTGGATCCGAACGAGCGGCTGTACAGAAAGGTTCGATGAATTCCCTCCCGAGCGAAGCGAAGGGACAAACCAGCCCCCCGGAAAATGCGCAGCATTTTTCGGGGTATGAGCTGATCTGTATCGGCGCATCCTGGGGCGGACTCCAGGCGGTCGGTCGTCTGCTGTCGGATCTCCCGGACGAGATCGATCCGCCGATCGTGTTCGCCCAGCATCGGCATCGCGACACCCCTGAACGGACGCTCGCCGAGTTGTTGCAACTCCGCATCAGCCGCCCTGTTGTGGACGCACAGGACAAGATGCCGATCGAGTCACGCCACGTTTACGTCGCGCCGCCGGATTACCACCTGCTCGTCCAGCGCGGCTCGTTCGCTCTGTCCTTGGACGAGCGCGTCCAGTACGCCCGGCCGTCAATCGACGTCCTGTTCGAATCGGCCGCCTACGCGTACGGCCCGGGGGTGATCGGCATCATCCTTACCGGCGCGAACGAGGACGGCGCCGCCGGGCTCGCGCTGATCAAGCGGCGCGGCGGCGTCGCCGTGATCCAGGACCCGGCGGGGGCCGCGCGGCGCACCATGCCCGACGCAGCGATCGCTGCGACCGCAGCCGACGCGATCCTGCCGCTGGAGGAGATCGGCAAATTCGTCTATGGGCTCTGCATAAAGCCCGCGCAGGTACGTGAGCCCACCGAAGCATGACGAACATCCTCCTGGTCGACGATCGCCCCGAGAACCTCCTCGCCCTCGAAGGAATCCTCGAGCCGCTCCACCAGAACCTGCTCTATGCCCACTCCGGCGTGGACGCCCTCCGCCAGCTCCTGAAGCACGAAGTCGCGGTCATCCTGCTCGACGTCCAGATGCCGGAACTCGACGGGTTCGAGACGGCTTCGCTGATCAAGCAGCGCGAGCGAACGAAGCACATCCCGATCATCTTCGTCACCGCGATCTCGAAGGACGAGGAACAGGTCTTCCGCGGCTATTCGGCCGGCGCGGTCGACTACGTCTTCAAGCCGTTCAGCCCGGAGGTTCTGCGCTCCAAGGTCTCCGTCTTCATCGAGCTGCACGAGAAGAACGCGCAGCTTCGCCGCCAGGCCGAGCTGCTGAAGGAGCAGGAGCTCGCCGAGCTCCGCCGCGAGAGCGAAGAGCGATATCGATTCCTTGCCGAGGCGCAGCCGGACCAGATCTGGACCGCGCTCCCGAACGGCAAGCTCGACTACGTGAATCAGCGGGCGCTCGACTACTTCGCCGCCTCCTTCTCCGAGCTCGTCGAAGCCGGCTGGACGCACGTTGTTCATCCCGAAGACCTTCCGCGCATGCTCGAGCGCTGGCAGCAGGCACTCGGCACGGGCAAGCCGTACGAGAACGAGCTTCGGTTTCGCCGCGCCGCCGACGGCTCGTACCGCTGGCACCTGACGCGCGCGGTGCCCATGACGAACCGCCGCCGCGAAGTGGTCAAGTGGTTCGGCTCGAACATTGACATCGACGATCAGAAGCGCGCCGAGGAGGCGCAGCGGTTCCTCGTCGAGGCGGGCGCGGCGCTCGGCAGCTCGCTCGACCACCGCAGCACGCTCGCTGCGGTCGCGAAGCTCGCGGTCCCGCGCATCGCCGACTGGGCGCGCGTCGACATTCTGGAAGAAGGGAGGCTGCGAACAATCGCCGTCGAGCACGTCGACCCGCGCAAGGTCGAGCTCGCCCTCGAGCTCGGCCGCCGTTACCCCGAGGACCCCGAAGCGGGCCAGGGTCCCCCCTTCGTCGTCCGCACCGGCGAGAGCGAGCTCGTCACGGAGATCGCCGAGGAGCGGCTCGCCGAGCTCGCGGTGGACGACCTCCACCTCGGCCTCGTGCGCGAGCTCGGTTTCCAGAGTTACATGTGTGTCCCGCTCGTTGCGCGCGGCAGCGTGATCGGTGTGATCTCGTTCGTCGCAGCCGAGTCCGGGCGGCGCTTTGGGCCGGAAGACCTCGCCCTCGCGGAAGAACTCGCCCGCCGTACGTCCACAGCTGTCGAGAACGCGCAGCTCTACCGCGAGGTCGAGGAGCGGGCGCAGGCTGCGCGTGTGCTCGAAACCGTCGGCGACGGCGTCTTCCTCGTCGACCGCGAGGGAGTCGTCCGCCTCTGGAACAAGGCTGCTGAGGCGATCACCGGCGTGTCCCGCAACGATGTGCTCGGGCGGCGCGCCGTAGACGTGCTGCCCGGTTGGGACGACGTAGGTGCACGCGTCCCGGTGGCGGGAGCCCCTGGTCCGGCCGTGGCCGAGACGCTGCCGCTCGAGCTCGCAGGCCGCGAGCGCTGGCTCTCGATCTCCGGCGTCGGCTTCGAGGAGGGAACGGTATACGCGTTCCGCGACATCACCGAAGAGCGCGCGCTCGAGCGGATCCGTCAGGATCTGGTCGCGACGGTCTCCCACGAGCTGCGCACGCCGCTCGCCGCGATCTACGGCTCAGCGCTGACACTCGCCCGCGAGGATCTCGAGCTCGAACAGGCGATGGGCACGAAGCTCCTCGAGGTGATCGTCGAGGAATCGTCGCGGCTCGCCGACATCGTGAACGACCTCCTTCTTGCCAGCCAGTTGGATGCCGGCAGGCTGGAGGTCCACATCGAGCGCTGCGACGCGAGCGTGCTGACGAAGAGCGTCGTGGACGCCGCCTCCACCCACGTCCCGGACGGGGTGACGTTGCAGCTCGAGCCGGCCGGACACGACCTGCCACCAGTGGCCGCCGACGAAGGGCAGCTGCGCCAGGTGCTCGACAACCTCATCGACAACGCGTTCAAGTACTCACCCGACGGCGGAGAGGTGCGCATCCGGGTGGAACCTGCCGACGACTACGTTCGCTTCGCCGTCTCCGACGAGGGTCTCGGCATACCGCGTCCCGAGGAAGCCCGGATCTTTGAGAAGTTCTACCGGCTCGATCCTCACATGGCGCGCGGAATCGGCGGGACCGGGCTCGGCCTGTACATCGCCCGGGAGCTCGTTCGCCGCATGAGCGGACGGATCTGGGTCGAGCCCAACAACGGCCGCGGCTCCGTGTTCTACGTCGAGATCCCGGCCGCGCCCGGAGCCGACACCGGGGGCAAACCCCGCGAAACGGCTAGAGCAAGCGCCTGAAAAGAGTGTGGCTAGCCGTATTCGGGAGAGCATTCCCGGGGACGAGACTATGGGCATGACAGTCCTGATCGTCGACGATCATCCGAGCTTTCGGGCCAGCGCCCGGACACTCCTGGAGGCAGAGGGCTACGAGATCGTCGGCGAGGCTGAGAACGGGGCCTCCGCGGTGAAGGCCGCCGAAGCGCTGCACCCCGACCTCGTTCTGCTCGACGTCCAGCTTCCCGATCTCGACGGTTTCGAGGTCGCGGTGCTGCTGCAGAACCTGGATGACCCGCCTGCAATCGTGCTGACGTCGAGCCGCGACGGTGCCGACTACGGACGCTGCATCGAACATTGCGGCGCCCGCGGCTTCGTCCCGAAGGCGGATCTGTCCGGCGCCGCGATTGCCGCGCTGCTCACAGCGTGACGCCCGCACGGCGTCCCCGGCGCTTCTTCGGCCGACGCCGGCAAGAGCGGCTCAAGCCGATCTTCGACACGGTCTTTCACGACATTCCCGAGCGCGCGAGTCCAGGCGAGGTGCAGGAAGGTCTGCGAGAGGCGCTTCAGGATCCCAGTCTCCAGGTCGCCTACTGGTATGAGGAGGGCGGTCACTTCGTCGACATCGAAGGGAGCCGTTTCGACCTTCCGAAAGAGACTGCCACTCGAGCTGTGACCCATCTCGGGTACGCGGACACACCCGTGGCGGCGCTCGTCCATGACGCTTCTCTCCGAGGCGAGCCCGAGCTCCTCCAGTCGATTGCGTCCGCGGCCCGGATCGCGCTCGAACGGGACAAGCTTCTCGTCGAGGTCAGGGCACGAGCGGAGCGTTATCGGGCTCTACTGCGCGCAATACCCGATCTGATGTTCCGAATCTCGCGGGAAGGCCGGTATCTGGGCTACAGCGCGCCCAGCGATCGGGACCTGCTCGTCGAGCAGGTCGAGGGGCTCACAGTTTGGGACCGGCTCCCCGCGGAGCTTGCCGACAGGGTGATGGAGGCCGGCCGCGCGGCGCTCGATGGGACGGAGGTGCCGGTGATCGAGTACGCGCTCGACTTCCCGGGGGGGACCCGTCACTACGAGGGCCGGTTCGCCGCCAGCGGCGACGACGAGTTCCTCATGATTGTCCGGGAGATCACCGAGCGGAGGCGCCAGCAACAGGAGCTCGAGGCATCGCGCGCGCGGATCGTCGCTGCGGGTGACGACGCACGCCGCAAGCTGGAGCGAAACCTCCACGACGGCGCGCAACAACGGCTCGTCTCGATTTCCCTCTCGCTCCGCCTCATCCAGGCTCAGCTGCGGGAGGATCCAGACGGAGCCCAGAAGCTGCTCGAGGCCTCTCGCACCGAGCTCGCTCAGGCGCTGGAGGAGCTGCGTGAGCTCGCCCGCGGCATTCATCCCGCCGTGCTCACCGACCGCGGGCTCGACGCTGCGCTGGAGATGCTCGCTGCGCGCTCTCCCCTCCCGGTCAAGATCGACGGACCCGACGGCGACCTTCCCCCGTCGGTCGAGGCGGCCGCCTATTACGTCGTGTCGGAGGCGCTTGCAAACGTGACGAAGTACGCCCAGGCTTCCTCAGTCGAGGTGACGGTCGATCGCAGGAACGGATACGCGCTGATCGAGGTCGCGGACGACGGCGTCGGCGGCGCCGATCCGGGTCGCGGTTCGGGCCTACGCGGTCTGGCAGATCGCGTCGCCTCCCTGAGCGGCAAGCTCGACATCGACAGCCCACGCGGCGGGGGAACCCGCATTCGCGCCGAGATCCCGCTGGAGTAGGCTGACGTGCCGGATCTTCCTCATGGAACCGTCACGCTCGTCTTCACGGATGTCGAAGGCTCGACGCAACTCGTGGGCCGGCTCGGCGACCGCTACGCGGAGCTCTTGGACGACCATCGCCGGCTTCTGCGCGCTGCCGTCGACGCTGCGGACGGGCACGTCGTCGACCACCGCGGCGACGAGTTCTTCCTCGTCTTCGAGGACGCGACGCGAGCGGCAGAGGCGGTCTCCGAAGCCCAGCGCGCGATCGCTGAGCACGAATGGCCGGACGGAGTGGAGCTGCGCGTGCGCATGGGCATGCACACCGGAGAGCCGAACATCCGGGACCGCTCGTACTTCGGCCTGGACGTCCACCGCGCGGCACGGATCTGCCAGGCCGGCAGCGGAGGGCAGATCCTCCTCTCGCAGCGCACGCGCGACGCGCTCGACTCGGGGCATGAGCTCGAAGATCTCGGGGAGCACGAGCTGCAGGGGCTGGAGCAGCCCGAGCGGCTCTTTCAGCTCAACGTGCCCGGCCTGCCGTCGGCGTTCCCGCCGCTCAGCGGCGCCCGCAAAGGCTTTCGCGGCATGCGCATAGTCCTCTCCGACGACTCCGTTCTGCTGCGCGAGGGCATCGCGCGGCTGCTCGAGGATGCAGGCTTCGAGGTCGTGGCGCAGAGCGGGACGGCTGAGGATCTCCTCCGCCACGTCGGCATGCACAAGCCCGATGTCGCCCTCGTCGACATCCGGATGCCCCCGACCCAGACGGACGAGGGCCTGCGGGCCGCCCAGGAGATCCGGGAGCGCTGGCCCGATACAGGCGTGCTCGTCCTCTCTCAGTACGTCGAGCCGGCCTATGCCATGGAGCTGCTCGGGGAGAACGCCGAGGGCGTTGGGTATCTGTTGAAGGACCGCGTCTCCGATGTCGACGAGTTCGCGGCGGCCGTGCGCCGTGTCGGTGAGGGCGGCTCCGCGCTCGATCCGGCGGTGGTCTCACAGCTCGTGGGACGGCGCCGCCGGGACGACCCGCTCGAGGAGCTGACACCACGTGAGCGAGAGGTGCTGGAGCTCATGGCCGAGGGCCGCTCGAACCAGGCCATCGCGGAGCGGATGGTGATCACGCTGCGCGCGGTGGAGAAGCACGTGACGAGCATCTTCAGCAAGCTGCGGCTGCCCGCGACCGCGGAGGATCACCGGCGCGTCTTGGCGGTCCTCACCTACTTGCATTCCTAGGGAAAACCGCACCACAGGACGCCAGCCAGCCCCCTGGCCGCGCGCTGCGATTGGCGCGAAGCTCCACGCATGGACGTCGACAAGCTGAACGGAGAGCTTCGTGAGCTCGTACTGGAGCGCCAGACGCTCCGCGAGCACGGAGCGGCCGCGGACGACCTCGAGCGGAACCGCATCGCGATCGTTCGCGTGCAGTGGCAGCTGTCGCACGCGCTGATCCACGCGCACCTTCCCCAGGCCGCCTAGGCCGCCCACCTCCTCCTCCCTCCGAAGGCCGCCGCTCCCAGGCGGCCTTCTCCCTTCTTGAGTACGGATCGCCGCACGGAAAGAGGCCTGGAGGCCGCATTTCCGCCACAACCTTGCGATGGGACGCTGAGACCGTGATGCAACGGACTCAGGAGGCACAGATGGCGAGCAAGCTGACACGTGAGCTGGACGTTCGAGCCAGCGACGGTCTCGAGGTCGCACTGCTCTGGAATCCGGAGACGAACGGCCTCACGGTCGCCGTCTTCGACACCAAGAGCGGAGACGACTTCGACATCGAGGTCTCGGCGAACGAGGCCATGGACGCGTTCCACCACCCCTACGCCTACGCGGCGAACCACGGCGTCCACTTCCTCGCCGGCGTGCGCACTCCGACAGATCCCGTCTACGCATAACCACGCGAAGGAGCAACCACTCATGTCACCACTCAAGCGTTCGAACAACATCGCGGCCCGGATGGGCCGCTGGAGCGCGAGCCACTGGAAGACCGCGGTCTTCGGCTGGCTCGCGTTCGTCGTGGCGGCGTTTGCCATCGGCATGGTCGTCGGCACGAAGAACCTCGATATGGAAGACGCCACGACCGGCCAGTCGCACAAGGCCAACCAGATCCTGAAGGAGGGCTTCCCGCAGGCGGATCCGCAGACGGAGATCGTCCTCATTCAGAGCTCGAAGCTCAGCGCCGACGCCGCCGCCTTCCGGTCGACCGTGAACGACACCATTCGCACCGTCTCGGGGAACCCCGCGATCAAGAACCTGAAATCTCCCTTCGACCCCGCGAACGGAGACCAGATCTCCAAGGACCACCAGACCGTGATGGTCACTTGGGAAATGAAGGGCGACTACGACGCGGCGGAGCCGAAGATCGACGCGATCGAGTCCGCGATCGGCAAGGTCGCCGATCGGCATCCCGGCTTCTACGTCGGTGAGGCCGGTTCGGTCAGCTCGGGCAAGGCCCTCGACAAGATGTTCGTCGACCAGCTGAAGCTCGCCGGCGAACGGTCGATCCCGATCACGATCATCGTCCTGCTGCTCGTCTTCGGCGCGCTCGTCGCCGTCGGCGTGCCGCTGCTGCTCGCCCTCTCGGGCGTGGCGGCAACGATCGGGCTCGTCTCGTTGCCGAGCCACCTCGTCCCGATGGACCAGAACGTCAACGCGGTGATCCTGCTAATCGGACTCGCGGTCGGCGTCGACTACTCGCTCTTCTACCTCAAGCGCGAGCGCGAGGAGCGGGCGGCGGGTCGCGCACCGCGGGCGGCGCTCGAGGCAGCGGCCGCGACGTCGGGCCGCTCGGTCCTGATCTCCGGCTTCACGGTGATCATCGCGATGGCCGGAATGATGTTTTCCGGCGACAAGTCCTACCTGGGCTTCGGCATCGCGACGATGATGGTTGTCGGCATCGCAATGCTCGGCTCGCTGACCGTGCTGCCTGCGCTGCTGTCGAAGCTCGGCGACCGCGTCGAGAAGGGCAAGATCCCGTACCTGCACCGGCTTCGTCGTAACAGCGGCGAGAACCGGTTCTGGAAGAAGATCCTGACCCCGGCACTCCGCCGTCCAGCGATCGCGGCGACCCTCGCGGGAGCCGTGCTCGTGGCGATGGCTCTGCCTGCGCTGCACCTACACACCGCCCAGAGCGGGCTGGACGCACTGCCCAACAGCGCACCGACGGTCGGGACGATCAAGAAGATCCAGAACACCTTCTCGAATGGAGAAGTCGCCCAAAGCGAGGTCGCGATCAAGGCGAACCTCGACGCTCCGGCCACGCAGCAGGCGATCGCATCCCTGAAGGCGAAGGTCGTCAAGAGCGGATTGAACTCCGGCTCGATCGACGTCGCAGTCAACCCGGCACACACAATCGCGCGAGTGGACATTCCGCTCGTCGGCAAAGGCACGGACGCTCAGTCGAACGCGGCGCTGCGCAAGCTCCGCAACGACATCCTTCCCGCGACGATCGGGAAGGTGAGCGGCGCCGAGTACGCCGTGACGGGCGCGACCGCGATCTCGGCCGACCAGAACTCCTTGCTGAAGCAGAAGGCACCGATCGTCTTCGGCTTCGTCCTGGTGTTCGCGTTCATCCTGCTCCTGGTCACGTTCCGGTCGATCGTGATCGCGGTGAAGGCGATCGTCCTCAACCTGCTCTCGGTCGGAGCGGCCTACGGAGTGCTCGTAGCCGTCTTCCAGTGGGGCTGGGGCGAGGGGCTGCTCGGCTTCCAGTCGAACGGCGGCATCGCCTCGTGGTTGCCGATCTTCATGTTCGTGATCCTGTTCGGGCTCTCGATGGACTACCACGTGTTCATCCTGAGCCGCGTGCGAGAGGCATTCGACCGCGGAATGACGACCGAGGACGCGGTGGAACACGGCATCACGACGACGGCGGGTGTGGTCTCCAGCGCCGCGTTGGTGATGGTCGGCGTGTTCGCGGTGTTCGCGCTCATGCCGATCCTCGACATGAAGGAGATGGGCATCGGTCTCGCCGCAGCGGTGCTGATCGACGCCACGATCGTCCGGGCCGTGCTGCTCCCGGCGACGATGAAGCTGCTCGGCGACTGGAACTGGTA
>WNGA01001377.1_pt1 | contig 46664 bp, 32 predicted proteins | sample 5400061 | NCBI WGS metagenome assembly WNGA01 (sample SAMN13153366, study PRJNA577476) | soil metagenome | isolation source: 100 cm soil or saprolite under grassland replicate 2 | place: USA:California | collected 2016-06-15
CCCCGCGGGGCTGGTGGCTTGAGCGGTGATGTTCGAAGGACAACTCACCCGTGGCGGCGTGGTGTCCACCACCCTCACGATGAACGTGCAACTGCTGGAGCGCCCTCCGCTGTCGGTCGCCGTGCAGACCACGTTGCTGTTGCCGAGGCGGAAACCGCTGCCCGAGGGCGGCACACAAGTCACCGGCACTGGGGCGCCGGAACTATCGACGGCGGTGACGGTGTAGGTGACCGGCGTCAGGCCGCCGGTGCATTCGGCCACGACGTTGGGCGGACAAGTGATCGTCGGCGGTTGGCCCAGGTTGACTGTCACTGTGAAGCTGCACCCGTTGGAATTGCCTGTCCCATCCGTCGCCGCGCATGTGACGGTGCTCGCGCCGACCGGGAAGGTGCTGCCGGAGGGCGGCGCGCAACTGAAGCTGGCGATGCCGCACGCGTCCGCGGCGCCGGCGGTGTAAGTCACCACGGCCCCGTTAGGACCGGTGGCGTTGGCGGTGATATTCGGGCTGCAAGTGACCGTCGGCGGGGTGGTGTCCACGACCGTCACGCGGAAGCTGCAACTGCTCATCTGTGTGCCGACGGCCGCCATGCAAACCACGTTGCTCTGGCCCAACCGGAAGCCGGTGCCTGAGGGCGGCACACACGTAACGGGCACTGGATTGCCGGACGTATCGGTGGCGGTCACATTGAAGGTCACGGCCGTGAGGGCCCCCGTGCATTCGGCCACAATATTGGCCGGACAAGTAATCGTCGGTGGGCACTCGCCCGGTGTGAGCACGGGCGGATTGTCCGCGGCGCTACGGCCCGCGAGTCCACCGCTGTAGACGGCCTGGATTTCGATGGCGCTCAGGCTCCGGTTCCAGAGGGCTATGTCGTCCACGCCGCCGACGATCGGCGGCGGGATCAGGTCGGGCGCGGTGGTGAGGTTGGCGCCGATGGCGAGCCAGGGGAGCGACGGCGTCGCGTTGATCGAGCCCAGGTAGTCCGCCGTGGTGAGCAACTGGCCGTCCCAGTAGATGCTCAGGGTGATGCCGTTGGCTGTGATGGCAAAGTGATGCCAAAGGAACGGATCCGACTGCTCTTGTGAAAGGGCGGCGGTGGCCAGAACCCGGTTTGGCCCCACCTCAATCTGCGCCCGCACGCTGAGGGCGCCGGAGAAATCAATGACGAGGTCCACCAGGAACTGCCCGCTCGAACCGGTGACCTGGCCCTCGACCCAGTTGTTCACCAGCGGGCCCGCTCCGGAAGGCTGCACCCAGCCGGACACGGTCATGGCGCGGCTGACCTTGGGATAGTTCGGCACGAACACATAGTTGTCCACGCCGTTCAGAAAGAGAGCGTTTCCAATCTGCCCGGGGACCGCAAACGGGACGGAGCCGCGCACCTCGCCGCTCAGTCCGCCAGGGGCCGAATTCATGGCGGTGACACCTCCCGCGTCCTCAAACTTGAGGTGAGTGATGAGGCCCAGGGTGAGTTGGTTGGAGGGCAGGACTTCCACGACCGCGATCTGACTGCGGACGGCTCCCGCCGGGTTGCTCACGACCACGATGTAATTTGCCGCGCTGCTCGCGTTGAGGTTTGCCACCGTGAGATTCGGCGTGGTCGCACCGGGGATCGGCTGCCCGTTCTTGTACCACTGATAGGTCAAACCCGGTCCGGTCGCTTCGACGCTGAAGGTGGCGCAACCTCCGGCGATGCCATTGGCCGAAACTGGCTGCCGCGTAATGATCGGCGGAGCGCCGGCGGGCGGCGGATTGAGGCACAGTTGCAGGCCGTTGAGTCCCGGACCGCGGATGGGATCGCCGCCGGGCAGGTCCACCCGGCCCGGAGAGAAGAACCGGACCTGGATGATGCCATCCGGGCCGGGCTGCAGGTTGTCAAAGCGCATCATGCTGCCGACCCCGCGCGTTTCCGGCGTTTCCGAAGGCACCAGGAAGAAGCCGGGGAACGGGTTGTATTCATCCGGATTGAGCGGGCGGATGTAGCGCCGCTGGACCACGTCGGCGCCACCCGAGTCATGCGTCACCACACTGAAGTCCATGTTGAAAAATTCCTGCAGGACTTGCACGGTGTAGAGGAACAGGGAGTGGTTACCCGCCGGTACGCCCGACAGGGTCACGGTTGCTGCGCTGCCGTCGTCCGTGCCGAAGGTGGTGCAGATGCCGTTGAACATGCGCGCGGTCGGATCGCTGTTGCCGGTGCCGACGCCCCACTCACCTGACGTGGCCCAATTCACGGTGATGGTTGGGTTCGCAACGTTGCTGCTGTTGATCGGGTTCGCCAACGTCCCGCCTCCGCCGGTCAGGTTGTTCCAAAAGGCCTGCTTGCTAAACCCGGTGATATCGGTGGGCAGCACGTCGGTGGGCGCGCCGTTCGCGCCGCTGCCGCGCCAGCTCAGACCGATGCATTCAGTGGTGGAGGGAGTGAAGATGTTGAGCATCGCTTCGGCGCTGGTCTCGCACAGGCCCCGGACTCCGGCCACGGTGGCCGGTCCCACCTTGGCGACGTAACGCGCGCCGTCGTCGCCGGCGGTGGCGACGGGTGTGGTGTAAGCGGCATTGTTCGCGCCGGGAATTGCCACGCCATTGCGGAACCATTGGACCTTCCACGGGCCGGTGAGTCCTACGCGGAAGGTGGCGGTCGAGCCGAGCAATACCGGGGTATCCTGCGGCTGCCGACTGATCAAGACGCCATTGGTCTCAATCGTGCAGGAGCCTCCGCCACGCTGATGGCCGAGGAATTCGACTTCGGCAATCTGCATGCTGTTGCCGCCCGGGCCGACCACCGTGGGGAAGATGAGCCGGTAGGCCGCGAATTCCTTCGTGTTGTCCGGGAAGAAAACATAGTTCTTGAAATAGCGATTCGTACCCGTCGGACCGAATAGCGGCACGTTGCCGTTTGCTATCGGCACGAAGTTCACTCCGTCTTCGGAACCGGTCAGCTCGTAAGACGCGGGGTCTCGCTCGGGCGCGTCGTTAGCCGAGGTCAAAGATAGGCCGACGACGATGGTGCCGCCGACGCGCGGCGTCACTGTGAAGCCAGTGTTCAGGCGGTCGAAGTTCAGATACTTTGTCGTGGGGACGTTGTCGATGGCGTTGGCCACGGCTTCCGAGCCGGGACTGAAGTTGGAAGTCGGGACAATCGGATCGCCGGGCGTCGTTACGTCCGTATCGGCCAACACCCCTAGAAGCTCGACTTCGGCGATCTGCATGCTGTTGCCGCCGGGCCCGACGACGGTGGGGAAGATGAGTTGGTATTGGGAGTAAGGGATCTTGTTGTCGACCAGGATTGCCACCTTGTAATATCGGTTTGTGCCCGTCGGACCAAACGAGGGCACGCTGCCGCTGGCGATCTGCGTAAAATTCGAACCATCGTACGCGCCCGAAAGCACATAAGAAGCCGGGTCACGCTCCGGTGCATCATTGGCAGAAGTTAGAGTCAAGCCACTGACTACGGTCAAGCCGCGGGCGCCGGGGTTAACGGTGAAGCCGGTGTTGAGCCGATCGAAGTTCAAATACTTTGTCGTGGGGACGTTGTCGATGGCGTTGGCCACACCTTCGGAACCGGGACTGAAATTGGAGGTCGGCGTGATGGGATCGCCTGGAAGCGTAATGTCCTGCGCCAGGTCCGCCACGTCGCCGAGCAATTCCACTTCGGCGATCTGCATGCTGTTACCGCCGGGACCGACGACGTCGGGGAAGATCAAGCGGTAAGCCCGGTAAGCGCGAGAGTTGCTGAAGAAAATATAATTCTTGTAGTAGCGGTTGGTTCCTGTCGGGCCAAACGACGGCACACTGCCGCTGGAGATTTCAAAGAAACTGGTGCCGTCAAGGGAGCCTTCGAGGCGATAGGTCGCCGGATCGCGTTCCGGTGCATCATTGGCGGAGGTAAGCGTGATGCCGCTGACCAACGTCCCGCCCACCTGCGGGGTGACCGTAAAGCCGGTGTTGAGCCGGTCGAAGTTCAAATACTTTGTCGTGGGGACATTGTCGATGGCGTTGGCCACACCTTCAGAGCCGGGACTGAAGTTGGAACTCGGCACAATCGGGTCGCCCGGCTGCGTCACGTCGGTCGGCGCCAGGAACCCGAGCAACTCCACTTCGGCGATCTGCATACTATTTCCTCCGGGACCAACGACCGTCGGAAATATCAATCGGTAGCTCAGGTACGGCGTGTTGTTCTCAAACCGAATCACAACCTTGAAGTATCGGTTTGTGCCTGTCGGGCCAAACGAAGGTACGCTGCCGCTGGCAATCTGTGTGAAATTGGAGCCGTCGTACGAGCCCTCCAACGTGAAGGAAGCCGGGTCGCGCTCCGGCGCGTCGTTGGCCGAGGTCAGCGTCAGGCACTGGACGACGCTGAGGCCGACGCGCGGCGTGACCGTGAAGCCGGTGTTGAGCCGGTCGAAGTTCAAATACTTCGTCGTGGGGACGTTGTCGATGGCGTTGGCCACCGCCTCGGAGCCGGGACTGAAGTTGGAGGTGGGCACGATCGGATCACCCGGCTGGGTGACATCCACCAGTTGGGCGTGGACTTGGACTGAGAGGCCGAACATCGAAACCACTACAGCCAGGCACGAGAGGAGACGGGGAAGGAGGTTGGTACGCATAGCGTTTTCGGGCTGACGGTTGAACTGACAACTGAGTTCCAGGCGAACGTGGGGCACCCGCTCCATCACGCATGGGACATGCGTGACTGAACTTTCGCCTAAGGATTAGGCGCAGTGTGCTCGTGGCCGTCCTGAAAAGTCAAGGCTTCTTTCCGCGCTTCTTTCCGCGCAACCAATTACCTTGACAGAATTCTTTCGATCTGTTCACGTGTCTCACCTCTTGATGAGACTTGGTTGCGAGGTGCAATCAAGGGAATCGAGGCACAGTAAACCCCGGACTCATGAAAGGTATTCCGGTCAAGGTTGCCGTTCGGATGCCTTTGCAAGAGCGGACGCGAGTTGATGGATCTTCCCAGATAGCGGAGCGCCAATGTCGGTGGTTAACGAATCGCGAGAATGATGTCATACGCTGTTTCGCGAAGGGTCTGCTTTACAAGGAAACCGCCGAAGAGTTGAAGATCAGTTATTCGGCGGTACACAAACATCAGCACAAGGCTTTTCTAAAGCTTCGAGCGGGCAACCGTTCCGAGGCGATTCGCAAGTGGTGGGACATCGGGTGCAGATAGCATTGTTTCGCCGGTCGAGTAGAGGCTGTTTCCGGTCAGCATGGCCCATGCCACGCTGCTCAGTTTTTTGCGCAAGAGGGGGTGACGGTTTCGTCACTTGTGCACCAGTCTTAATAATTGTATTCTCAACCCTTCACGTTGCGCATTAAACGATTCAAGGGCGCAATGAGGAAAAAACAGAACATGATAAAAGACTCTCCGCGATAGGTTGGAGAGTGGCGTCGCCCCGGTTGAAGGAGCGTCGACCAAAGAACAAAAAGCAAACAAGTGAAAGGAAAATCATGAAGACTCGAAGAGGAAAATGGTTGATTGGAAGTTTGGCGGCTTTAGCGCTGCTGTTCCTGACGGTGTCGGCCTGGAGCAACTTTACCAACTATCAGGCTACTCCATCGACGGAAACCAATGGGCATCTGGCCGAGACGGGCACGAGTGACGGTGGCGTCACGGCCTGGACATACGCGAGATACTATGGGCCTCCAGCCCGCAGCTGCTATGGTAGCACTCACGGTTGGGTCTGCGGCAACCAGCAGAGTTATCTGAGGGAATTTTACGATACGGAGACTCGCACGTATCTCTCGACAGGTGCCTTGTTTTCCAGCAGCACCAACTGCCATGTCCAAAGCTTCGTCGACACTGACTACTCTGGTGTGATAGAAGCTTCCGCGGACGCGTGGCGGTCTCAGTAGCCGAAGAAAGACTTGCGCATCATATGCTCATATCGTCCCTCTTCTTTTGCGGATAGCGCTTGCTCCCCACAAGGAGAGGGATGAATTGTTGCTTTGCGTGTTTACCTCTGACTTGAGTGAATGATGAAGACCAGAGTGCAAAAGTTCGCGTGGCTCATCGTGGTGGTGATTGGTTTTTTGACAGGATACTTTTGGGCCGACGACTCCGCGGAGATCCGAAAGCTTCGCACCGAACTCTATCAGCTTCGAACATCACGCCAGACCACCCTCCCGAGATTGCCCATGGTTGCCAGTAGGACTCTGCTCAAGCCCACCAGCACTCCTGGCCCTTCATTGCCGCACGACCCGACGAATAAGCATACTACGATAAGCGGACTACTGGCCAGGGCGAAGGTCACCCCGGGAGAGATCGCAGCGACACTGGCCCTGGAGAAGCGGCGAGACGAAGGTGAGTTTCTCCTGCGGGATGAGCGGCCTGTTTTTAAGAAATTGCAGGATCACGATTTCGAGTCTATCACCTCTCAGACCGCCAGTAACAACGCTGAAGCTTACAACCGGGCATTTTCCACGCTTGGGATCCCAGCGGAGAAGAGTGAGCAACTCCAGAATCATTTGGCGAAGATTCACAAGGCTTCGCTCGAGTGCGAGGCCAGTATCGCGCAGGTCATGGATGCCCGGCGGGAATATGACAAACGAATCCGCTCAGTTCTGAGCGAAGAGGATTACTCACGCTATCGCCAATTCGAGGAATCGAAACCCGCCTGGAATGAATTGGAGAACATTCAGCAGTTCTTTGTCGAGACCGGGAACAGCGCCTTGAATTCTCAACAGCAGCAGACTTTGGCCAGCCTTATTCAGACCGCCAAAGCCACGGAGGAGGGCTGGTGGCACGGGCCGTACGATCCGTTGCCCCAAGTTAAAATGGGAAAAGACGAAGTGCTGCCTTGGGCCGAGCGACAACTTAAACAGATTACTGAGAGTGCAGGGCAAGTGCTTGGACGGTTGCCAGAAGTTGGACTGCCTGAGGAATTCCGGAATCTTCTGCGTGACTACTACGCAAATAAAATTCAGCAACGACAAAACGCGATTGAGATGATTTCAAAGCCACGCGATGTAAGAAACGCCATAGCTGTCGGTCAAGATCCTCATCATTGACGCTCCCGTGGCTGGAGCCGGGGCTGTTGTTGGAAGTGGGCACGATCGGATCGTTCGGCTGGGTGACATCCACCAGTTGGGCGTGGACTGAGAGGCCGAACATCGAAACCACTACAGCCAGGCAAAAGAGGAAACGGGGCAGGAAGTTGGTACGCATAACGTTTTCGGGCTGACGGTTGAACTGACGACTGAGTTCCAGGCGAACGTTGGGCACCCGCTCCATCACGCATGGGTCAGCGTGACCGAACTTTCGCCTAAGGATTGAGAAAAGTGTACCCCTGGCCGCCCTGAAATGTCAATGCTTCTTTCCGCGCGGGCGCACAACAGAATTCTTCACAGCATAAATCCCCCGCCGTTTGGCTGTGTCCCGGAGGGACAATCGAAAATAGCCCCGCGTTTCAACGCGGGGTAGGATGCCGCGGACATCGCGAGTCCCGAAGGGACGGCTGAAATCCTATCCGCAAGTGGCTGCTGGATGGCTGGCCTCAGCCGTCCCTTTGGGACGGATCCCCTTGGGTCCTCGAACCCAGCGTTGAAACGCTGGGCTTTTCTCATCGGTCCCTTCGGGACGAGCAGCCATCCGAATCCGGGGACGCGGTCGCATCACTCAGGAGGGACGCTGCTCGCGCTGGGAACCGAGATCTCCTTCATGTCCAAAGGCACCGCGACGGTCGAAGTGCGCCCTCCGGGCCAACGGACCCAGACGTGCGTCGGCGTTTCCGGCAGGCTCAGCACCTGGATCGCTCCGTCTTGTGACCAGTAGCCGGAACCCGCATGAACCTCCCGGGCAGGTCCGAAGCGCGAGCCGAATTTCAGCCGCACGGTCGCGCCCACTCCATCGCGGTTCCCCGCCGGGCCGGACAAGCGCACGCGCAAACCCGGCTTCGCGCCGGCGTTGTGGAACAGCTTTGTCGCCGCACCGTTCTGCGCCACGGCCAGGTCCACGCGACCGTCCGCATCGAAGTCAGCCGCGGCGGCGCCTCGCTGCTCACCGTACACTTCGATGCCCGATTCCGCAGCGGACATCGCTGAAAGCCGGCCAGCGCCGTCGCCGCGCATCACGAGTCCGCGGCCTGCGTCGAGCCGGGGCGTGTCCGGTGCGGTCGCGAAGAAGTTTTGGCTGAGGAACACGTCTTCGCGCCCGTCGCCATCGAAGTCCGCTATGTTGACGCCGAAGGCCGGGGCCAACTGCGCCTCGCGAGGCAGCGGCACGGATTCGAAGTGGTCACCCCGATTTAGAAGGACCATCGAGGCGAGCGTGGTAATTTCCGTTTTTCGAAGGCGCGGCGCAAACGTGCCCAGGGCGTCCGCCACCGTCGCCTCGCTGTAGGCGCGATGGGAACCAAAGCGCTCCCGCAGCATGGGCAGCGCGCGGCTCAGCTCATCCAGCCGACGCCGCGGCGCAAACGCGCCGCTCCGCGAATCCCAGTCCGTTTCGATCACATCCACGAAGCCACGCTCCAGCAGGTCGCCATAAAACATCGGCAGCGGGCGCCCGCGGCTGGCCGTGTACTCGCTGTTCAGCCCCCAATTGGCTGCCACGATGTCCAGCCGCCCATCGCCATCGAGATCGCCCGTCGTCACGCCATTCCATAGGCCGGTGAGTTCGTTAAGCAGGGCGCGTGACGCCTGATGCGTGGAGTTGGATTCGAGGAATTCGACCGGCGGATTCCACGGCGCGAGGCGCCCCTGTTCATTTCGGAAAATCCTCAGCGGGCCCCATTCGCACGCCAGAACAAGCTCCGGCAGGCCGTCGCCATTCAAGTCGCTCCACACTGCGCCGCTGACGAGGCCGACCTCCGCCAGCGCCCGGCTGTTCGTCGCGTCCAATCGAAATCCCGTTCCTTCGAACCGATAGAGCCGCGACGAAGCCGCCTCCGGATAGCGCCCTGGCACGACGCGTCCGCCCACGAACAGTTCCAAAAGGCCGTCGCCATCCACGTCCGCCAGCGCCAGCGGACCGGTGCTCGCCTCAGTTCCGGGTAGGCTGTCATCTACGGACCGGCCGACCAAATCGAACTGGCGCACGCTCGGCCCCGAAGGCAGCCCATCCTCGTAGCTGCACGAGCCGGCAAGCAAACGCGCCCCGCCGCCCGGACCGCGCCAGCCCAGCACCGTTGTCAGGTCTCGCGTGACGACCGTGTCGAGCGGTGCTCCGGCCAACCGCTCGAACCCCCCTCGGCCATCATTGCGATAGCAGGCCAATGGACCGCCCCGCCCGCTGGCGATGACCAGGTCCTCCCGCCCATCGCCGTCCACGTCGAACCAACTCACGCCTGGCCCAAGCTGGCTCAACCGACGTGGCAATAACGGTTGACGGGCGAAATCATCGAACGGTTCTTCGTGATGGGTGTGTTTCAGAAGCTGGCTGGCGTCGGTGAACAGCGGGGAATTGGTGATGCGGGATGCCGGATTCGCGATGCGGGATGCGGCGGCTTCGTCGAGTTCGTAGAGCCGGTTGGCTTGCACGTTCGTCACCACGCCCCTCTGGCCGCTGCGCCAGGTCACTTCCAGCGTCATCGCGTTCGTCGCCTTCCCGGCGGCGAAAACCAGCAGCGGTTCTGACCCGGACATGTATCGCCCCCCGGAAATCACTTCCTGGCTTTGCATCGGGACTGCGCCGCGGAGCAGCCGGAGCTTTGCCCCGATGCCCTGCGTATTTGGCGGCCGGCCGCGCAACCGCACCGCCACACGCGGCGCCGTCGTGTCATTCCGATAAACTCCCGCCGCGGTGCCCAGGTTGTTTACCACGAAATCGAGGTCGCCGTCCCGATCCAAGTCCGCCAGCGCAATGGCGTGATGGACGCCCGGCGTGTGCGTGCCCCAGGAGGTCGTGACCTCCTCGAAACGCAAGTCGCCGCGATTGCGAAACGCGACGATGGGCATGTCCAGCCGCGGGTACAGCCGCATGTGCTCCCCCAATTCGCGAGTAAACGCTTTCTGTCGCTCGACCTCGTTGGTGAATCCGCTCCAGGGATGCTGCCGCGCGCGAATCTCCGCCGCCGCATCCAGGTCCTGAACGTCCCGCGCATGGCCGGCGGTGATGAGCAGGTCTTCGAAGCCGTCCAGGTCCACGTCGAGAAACACCGGCTGCCATGACCAATCCGAGGCCGTCACACCGGCGTAATTCGCGATCTCAGCGAACGTGCCGTCACCGCGGCCGAGAAACAGCGTGTTGCGCATGAATTGCGGGCGATTCTCCACGACGCCGATGGACGGGGACATCGTCGGTTGCGCCAGCTTCTGGCGTTTGCGCAGGCGCGGATCGCGGCTCAGCATATCAATAACGAAGAAATCCAGATGCCCGTCGCGGTCGATGTCGGCGAAATCGACTCCCATCGAACTGGCGGACATGTTGCGCCACGCCAGACTCGACGCCGCGCGGAAACGCCCCTTGCCGTCGTTGATCCAGAGCCGGTCGGGCGTCCAAAAATCGTTGCAAACATAAAGGTCGGGGAAGCCGTCCTCGTTGATGTCTCGAAACGTCGCCGTCAGTCCCCAATCCAGGGGCGCTGCCGTGAGCGGCCCGCCCGCCTCGTTACGAAATCGGCCGCCGACCCAGGACACCGGCGTGAAACGGCCCGAGCCGTCATTGAGATAAAGTTGATCCGGCTCGCCATACTCCAGCACCTGCCCATTGACCACGAGCAGACGCTCCTGGAGCGCGCGCGGCACCGTCATTTTGCCGTCCACCAATTGCAGGTTCATCTGGCCGCGGTCTCGAATGTCCTCTGTGCGATTATTCGCCACATAAAGGTCGAGCGTGCCGTTGCCGTCCACGTCCGCCAGTGCCAACGTCGTGCTGGCGAAGGCGCTCGCTGTGCGCGCCGCCGCAGTGGCGCTCGTGAACTTGCCCCGGCCGTTGTTTAGAAAGCACTCAACCCCACCTCCCAACACGCAGACCAGCAAGTCCAGTTTCCCGTCGCCGTTCACGTCCTCGAAGACCGCGCCGCGATAAAAGCGCGAGTCCCGCTTCAGCCCCGCCGACTCCGTCACGTCGGCGAATCGCCATCCGCCGAGGTTTTTGTAGAGCGTGTTCCGCCCGTTCAGACTGCAAAAGAACAGGTCCGGCAAGCCGTCGTTGTCGTAGTCTCCCGCCGCGACGCCGGATCCGTTATAGAGCACGCGATTTGCCGCGGCGGCCTGATCCTCCACGGAGTTGGTGAATGTGATTCCCGTTTGCGCCCCAGCCAAGGAACTGAACCCGGTCTTTGCATCCGCGGAAACTGGAAGCCCCGCCCAGCGACCGCCGGGGAATTCATGCCAGGATGCATTCTGCCCGCGGACTGCCGGGCCGTGACTGGCCGTGACCGCAACGGCCAGGCAAACAGCGGTGCTTTTTGCCTTAATCATCGCAACAAACGGGATGACACTTGGCCCGGAAGAATTATACGAGATTGAACGGAGAGGCGGGAAGCGCGTCGGAGAGGCTGTGAATAAAGGCCATAACCAATCGCACCCCGCCGCCACTCCTTCGACAGACTGTGCCGGGCAGCCTCTGCTCTTTCAAGACCTCGGTTCCCGCAAAGTCGTCGCCGACTTCTCCCGCGGCGACCTCTCCTCCGGCGGCGGCGCGTCTGGCAGGCGAAGGGTGTCCGTTCCGCCCGCTCTGCGCGGGCGGGGCCATCGCAGCGCGATGGCCCTGCCAGTCAAAGCAGTGTCCGCATGCACCCGGCAATCTTTGACGTGGATTTGCAGGCTTGCCGATAATCGGCGGGTGCGTCATGATCTCGACAGTCCTTCTGGTTCTAATCGCTCCGGCCACGGAGATGAACGTTATCCTCAACCCCCAACTCCGAAATCGAGCGCTCGCGCTGGCCGCGTGGATTTTCGCGTGGACGCTCGCGCGGGCGGGCGCCGGCGCGCAAATCACCGAGCAGCCCCTCCGGGCGGTCGCAGCCCCGTTGACGCCTGCGCTCAAGTGGGAGCCGATCGACTGCGGACGCCGGGCCAGGCTGGACGTCCCGCTGGCGGGCCGGACCGGGTTCGTGCAGATGGAACCCGGCCAGACTGGAATCCACTTCACCAACGCCCTCGACGTCCGCCGCATCATGGAGAACAACAACTTCATGGAAGGCGCGGGCGTGGCCCTGGGCGATTTCGATGGAGATGGCTGGTGCGACATCTACTTCTGCGCCATTGACGGCACCAACGCGCTCTACCGAAATCTGGGCGGGTGGAGGTTTGAGGACGTGACCGCGCGGGCCGGGGTGGGCGGGGCGGGCTGGGCTTCGACGGGCGCCGTGTTTGCGGACGTCGACGGCGACGGTGATCTCGACCTCATCGTCAATAGCCTGGGCCAGGGGACGCATTGCTTTTCCAATCTGGGCGACGGCCGGTTTCGGGACGTTACCGCGGAGGCCGGGTTATCCTCGCGCACGGGCAGCCTGGGGCTGGCGTTGGGCGACATCGATGGCGATGGCGATCTCGACCTTTACGTGGCGAACTACGGCGCCATCGCGATACTGCGCGCGGGCGGGCGCGCCGACTTGAAACAGGTCAACGGCAAGTGGGAAGTGACGGGTCCCCATGCCGCTCGATTGCGCGTGGTGGACGGCCGCCTCGAGGAAGTGGGCGAGGTGGACGTCTTGTATCGGAATGATGGGCGGGGTCACTTCGAGCCGGTGCCGTGGAATTCCGAATGGTTCCTCGACGAGCGCGGGCAACCGATGCCGGCGCCGTGGGATTTCGGGCTGGGCGTGCAAATCCGGGACATCAATGAGGACGGGTTTCCGGACATCTATGTCTGCAATGATTTTCAAACCGTGGATCGCGTCTGGATCAACGACGGTCGCGGCCGGTTCCGGCTTCTTCCGAAGCTGGCGATGCGACAGCAAAGCTACGCTTCGATGGGCGTGGACTTTGCCGATCTCGATCGCGACGGGCATCTGGACTTTTTTGTGGTCGAGATGCGCAGCCGCGAGCACGCGCACAGGATGCGCCAGATTACCGGCTTTCAACCGATGTTCCCATACCCCGGCTTTTTTGAGAATCGCCTGGAGGTCGCGCGGAATACGTTGTTCTGGAACCGGGGCGACGGCACCTACGCCGAAATCGCCCAGTTCCGTGGCGTCGAGGCGTCGGATTGGTCGTGGCAACCGGTGTTCCTCGATGTGGATCTCGATGGCTACGAGGACATCCTGGTGGCCAACGGAAACGCCTTCGACGTGCAGGACCGCGATGTCCTGGCCCGCGTGCGCGCATTGGGCCGTCAAACCCCCGAGCAGACCCGGACCAACATCCTGCTCTATCCCCGGTGGGACAGCCCGAACACTGCGTTTCGCAATCGGGGCGATCGCACATTCGAGGAGACGGGCGACGCCTGGGGATTCAACTCGCGGCGGATCTCCCACGGAATCGCCCTGGCGGATTTGGATCACGATGGCGATCAGGACGTGGTGATCAACACGCTTTACACCGCCCCGCTGCTCTACCGAAACGAAAGCCCGGCACCGCGCGTTTTCGTGCGGCTGCATGGCCGCGCCCCGAACGTGCAGGGCATCGGCGGGCGCGTGCGGCTCCACGGCGGCGCGGTTCCGATGCAGGGACAGGAAATTATTTCCGGCGGACGTTACCTGGCGGGCGATGATCCGGCGCGCACGTTCGCGGCCGGGCCTGAATCCAAAACCGGTGTCCAGCCCGCGCTGTGGCTCGAGGTGCTTTGGCGAAGCGGACGCCGCTCCGTGCTCACCAACGTTGAGGCGAATTGCGCGTACGAGATTTCCGAAGCCGCCGCCGTCGAAGCAGCGCGCGAGAAACCAACGCGGCCCACGCCGCTTTTTGCCGAACTGCCCGGGGCCGCCTTCCCGCATTCGCATCGCGAGGAGCAGTTCGATGATTACGCGCGACAGCCGCTCCTGCACCGGCAGTTCAGCAACCTTGGCCCTGGCGTCGGGTGGTTCGACCTCAATGGTGACGACAAACTGGATTTGGCGGTTGGATCTGGAAAAGGCGGACAGTTGGCTGTTTTTCTGGGGGACGGTCGGGGAGGACTGCAACCGCTGGCGGTCTCTGGACCCCCATTGCCGGATGACATGGCCGGTTTGGCCGGGTGGGTCACGGCCACCGGCGAGCGACGTTTGTTGTCGGCAATGGCGAGTTACGAGACTCCGACAAATTCGGGATTGCAGGTTTGGGCCTGGCACATCGACTCGACTGGACGCGTGACGAATTCCGTTGTGGCCAGCCTTCCTGGCAATCCCTCCTCTCCAGGCCCGATCGCCGTGGCGGATTACGACGGCGACGGTGATCTCGACCTGTTTGTGGGCGGCCGGATTCGCCCGGGGGCGTATCCGTTTCCTCCCACCTCGGCGTTGTTCCTCCAGCAGAACGGCCACCTGACGCTCGACTCCGCCAATCAGGCTTCCCTCGCGGACGTGGGCATGGTCAGCGGCGCGGTCTGGACCGATCTGGATGCGGACGGCTGGCCCGACCTGGCGCTGGCTTGCGAGTGGGGACCGGTGCGGGTGTTTCACAATCAGCGCGGACATTTAGTCGAAACCACGCGGGAGCTGGGTCTGGCGGACCAGACCGGCTGGTGGAACAGCATCTTGGCGGCCGACGTGGACGGCGACGGGCGCATGGACCTGGTGGCGGGCAACTGGGGATTGAACTCGGCCTACCACGCATCGCCGGCTCAACCCGTGCGCCTGTATTACGGTGAAATCGGCCGGCGTGGCGTCAATGATTTGCTGGAGGCCTGCTACGCGCCGGAGTCAAATGCCGTCGTGCCGCGGCGCACCTTGGGCGTTCTCTCGCGGGCCATGCCGTTGTTGCAGGAATATTATCCCACCCATCGCTCCTACGGCCAGGCCTCGGCCGGCGAACTTCTGCAACGGCTCCACGTGGACGCTCCCGAACTGCGCGCGACGACGCTGGCCTCGATGATCTTCTTCAACCGCAGTAATCGATTCGAGGCGGTGCCGCTGCCGACGGAAGCGCAATGGAGTCCGGTGTTCGGAATCGTTGCGGCGGATTTCGATGGCGACGGCTGGCAGGACGTATTCCTGGCGCAAAACTTCTTCGCTGTTCAACCCGAGCTATCCCGACTGGATGCCGGGCGGGGATTGCTGTTGCGCGGGACGGGCGGGGGCCGACTCAGCCCCGTTTCGGGTCAGTCGGCTGGCATCACGATTTACGGCGAACAACGCGGCGCGGCGGCGGGCGACTTTGACCGGGACGGCCGGGTCGATTTGGTAGTAAGCCAGAACGGAGCGCCCACGAAGCTGCTGCGAAACGAGAGAGGACGGCCGGGACTGCGCGTTCGCCTAAATGGATCGGCGGGGAATCCAGATGGAATTGGCGCAGTGCTGCGACTAAGAACGGCATCCGGACTGGGTCCGGCGGTGGAGTTGCACGCCGGTTCGGGATACTGGTCCCAGGATGGGCTGCAGGCGGTGTTGACCTCGGTTGAGCCGCCGGTGGCGCTGATGGTTCGGTGGCCAGGTGGCCGGGTTTCCGAGGTGCCCGTGGCTCCAGGGACAGGCGAGGTTTCGGTGTCGGTCCCGTGAACCCAAATCAGGAGTTTCATCAGTGGCAATGGCCGGACGTCGCGATTCGTATGGCTGATCCGCGATCCAAGACTGATCTAATCCGTGGTTGGAACATTCCGTCTCCGTTCGCCAGAACATTGGTTGCGGCTTCGCCGCGCTGTGCTCTACAGTCTCCCTTGGCGGCTGAGGCTCAACGGCGTTCCTCAGTCGGCATTGCACATGCCATGACAAGACAGCCCACCCCCAATGTCACAAGCGCAGATGTCGAGCGTGTCGTCCAACGCGATTTCCCGGCGGAGCGCGTCTCAGAGGTGCTCGCCATGCTCAACGAGTATGGAACGGAGAGTTGGCATCGAGAACCTCACCGCGTTCGACTTGCCGTGCTCAAGCTTGCAGGCGGCAACCTGGAGCGCCTGCGGTGCCAGATTGAGGTCGCCAAGTGCGACTACCGCGACGTGCTTGCGCCCGCCGAGTATCCCGGCTATTGCAAGCGAGTGCGCGGCCCCGGAGCGCTTCCCTCGGACGAAGAACAACAGATTATCGACGCCGATTGGAGGCAGTATCAAAACTGGCTGACACGATGAGCAGGCCGAATGACGCGACGCTGTAGCCCACCCTGGTCAAGGAGGGCAGCACCTGGAAGGTCGATACGTCCAAGAGAGTCCGAGTGCCATTGGAGTTTTTCTTTCGCTGAACTTTGGCGATCAGGCCTGGCAATTCCCCGCACTGGTGCTCCGAGGCTGGCAGTATGGAAACCACAGAAATACAAAGGCTTAAATACAAAAAAAATCAAGGCGCTGTCGCGGGACAGCGCCTTGTTTCCTCGGTGGACGCGCCAGAAGCCCTGTTGCCCTATTCGGGCGGCGCCCGTGCCAACCCCAGAGGAAATCCATTCCGAGAGGCCGGATTGTAGGACGCTGGAATCCCCGGAAAGGTTTCCGCCTTTTTTCACGGCGCATCCGGCAAGGTCTGGCCCAGAAACTCCGAAACAGCGGCGACAACTCTTTCGACGCTGATGCCAGTCATACAACGCAGGTCTATGGGACACTCACGGCGAAAGCAGGGCGAGCAGGGCGCGCCGCACATCAACAACCGATGGCGCGTGTCGCCCGGAAGCCCGGGCCCGGTCAAGTCCGGCGAGGTGCTTCCGAACAGCGCGACGATTCGCGTGCCGACCGCGGCGGCGACGTGCATCGGGCCGCTGTCGTTGGTCAGCAGCACGTTACAGGCTTTGAGCGCTGCGCATAATTCCCGGAGCGAGGTCTGGCCGGCTAGACAGCGGACGGAGTCGGGCGGACCCGCTTTGGCGGCGGCAATCGCATCCGCAATGCCTCGGGCGAAGTCCACTTCGGCCGGCCCGCCGAACACCCAACATAGGCAGCCTGCCGCCGCCTGGATTTTGATGGCCGCGTCGATGAAGCGCTCGCGCGGCCAGCGTTTGGCCGGGCCGTATTCGGCGCCGGCATTCAAGCCCAGCAGCTTCGGCCGAGGTTGGGCCGGCGGTCCAGTTCCGAATCGCTGCCGAATGGCTTGGACCTCGGCTTCCGTCACCTCAAGGCGCGGGGCGACCGCGCGCGGATTGGCGCCAATCGCGGCCGCAAGATTCAGGTATTGGTAAATGTGGTGCGCTTCAGGCGGCGAATTCTTCTCCCTCTCCCCCTCCGACGGGGAGAGGGCCGGGGTGAGGGGTCTCTCCACCTGCGCCGCCCGGCCTTCGGATGGAACGGAGGGCACTGCGAACGCTTCAGTCGCTCTGATGAGCCGTCGGATTTCCGCCTCGGTCCGCTTCCGCATCGGCGTCTCCTTGGCGCGCGGCGGGACACGGTGGGTGAGCAGCCAATTGCGCCACGGGCGGGCGTGGCCGACGCGTCGAGGAATCCCGCCGAGGAAAACCTCGAGCGCCGAGCGGGGCGAATTGGGCAGCACGAGCGCGGTGATGAATTCCAGCCGGCGCAAGCGCCGGCCAACCGACCAGGGGCTTTCGCCCGGCTCGAAGGTCAGCACTTGATCGACGTCAGGATGGTGCTTCCAGAGGTCCGCGAGCTTCGACGCGGTGAGCAGAGCGATGTGCGCGTCGGGATGCGCTTCGCGGAGGCGTTGGAGCGCCGGCGTGGTCATCACCGCGTCGCCGAGCCAGTTGACCCCGCGAACCAGGATGCGCTCGGAACTGGCGGACGAGTCGGGCATGTCAGCGGAAGCAAATCTGGCGAACGCAGTCGTTGAAATCCTTCGCGCCCTTGAGAATCTTGATCTCGACGCGCATGAAATAGATCGGCAGGTCGCGCCGATCGATCTTCGGGAAGCGCACGGCGTCCTTCTGGGTTGTGAGGATCATCTCGGCCTGTTTTTTCTTGCTGCGGTTGATGGCGTTGAGGATCTCCTGCTGGGTGAAGCGGTGATGGTCGGCAAAGCGTTTCGTGTAAACCAGTTCGACCCCCTGGTCGCGCAGGCTGTTCTCGAAGCTCTCCGGCTGCGCGATGGCGCTGAGCGCGGCGACGCGGCGGCCTTTGATCAATGCCAGCCCGTGCCGCTCGCCCGTGAACACGTCCTCGAAGTAAAGGGGGGCGTGGACGCACTCGATGATGCCGGCATTGGGATTGTGCTTGGCGATGCGGCGCCGAAGCGCGGCGGTGTTGCCGTCGCTCTTGGTGATGAAAATCGTGTTGGCGCGCGACACGTGCGAAGGCGGTTCGCGCAGCGTGCCGCGTGGGAGCAGATGTTCGTTGCCGAAGGGCGTCTGGAAATCGATGAGCACGATGTCGCGGCGGCGGCCGGCCAGCTTCCAATACTGGAACCCGTCGTCCAGCAGCAGCGTGTCGCACCCGAACTTCTCAATCGCGTAGCGGCCCGACTTCACGCGGTCCTTGTCCACGAGCACGACGACGTCGCGAAGGTTCGACGCGAGCATGTAAGGCTCGTCGCCGGCGGTCTCGGAATCCAGCAGAAGGCTCTTCCCGTCCGAGACGACGCGCGGCGGGGTCGTGTCGGAACGAAAGAGCAGGCGGTCGATCAGGCGTCGTGTGAGCGGCGGCGGTTTCGAGCGGTAGCCGCGGGAAAGGATGGCGACGGTGCGGCCCTGGTTCTGGAGTTCGCGCGCGAATTTCTCGACGACCGGCGTCTTGCCCGTGCCCCCGACCGTGAGGTTTCCCACGGCGATGACCTGGATGCCCAGCGTGGAATCGCGAAGCAACCGCACATCATACAGCAGGCGGCGCAACTTCACGAGAACGAGGAAGACCTTCGACATCAAGTAAAGCACGAACCGGGCGATGGCCGCCCGCTTGCCGCGCCGCTCCTCGAGGATGACCTCGAGCACGAACGTTTCGAGAGCTTCGCTCCAGGCCCTGAGGGTATCGCGCATGGCGCGCGAAGTCTGCCAAAGCGCGAAGGACCAGGGCAAGCGACCGCTTCTCTCCCAAGCCCAGACGTAATTTCGGACGGCAGGCCTTAACCACCAATGAACACGAATGGACACGAATCAACGCAGCCCCGAGCCGCCAGCCGCATTACGGCCCTTGTGTCAGGGATGATTGCAGGGCCGCGCTCTGACCTGCGTCCGTTTTAATTCGTCTGGATTCGTGTCCATTCGTGGTTGAAAAGGATTCCGCGAGGATGAAGATCGCTGCGAGAAGGCTGGCGTTGCCGCGCGGCCCGGCGTAGAGTGCGCTCCTCACAATCGAAACGAGCGTATGCCGATTTACGAATTCGCCTGTCCGAAGTGCCGGGTCATTTACAGCTTCCTCTCGAAGCGCGTGAACCCGCGCCGCCTGCCCGTCTGTCCTAAGTGCGGCAACAAAAAGTTGGCCAGGCAGGTCAGCGCGTTTGCGGCGTTGCGCGGCGCGAAGGAAACCGCAGCGGGGCCGGACGAGCCGACAGGCGGCGGGCCGGAGTTCGATGATCCCAAGGTGATGCGCGCGATGGCTGAGCTGGAACGGGACATGGAGCATATGGACGAGAACAACCCCAGGCACGTGGCGCGCCTCATGCGCAAAATGCAGGACGCGCTGCCTCCCGGGTCGATGCCCAAAGAAATGGCCACCGCGATTCAACGGCTCGAAGCCGGCGAAGACCCCGAAAAAATCGAGGCCGACATGGGTGACATTTTGGGAGCCGCTTTGGGCGGGGGCGGAGGCACTGGGAACGCCAGCGGCTACACGCGCGACGACGCACTTCATGACTACTGAAATCCTTTGACGCCACGATATCTGGCGTGGTAGCAGTAGCGAGGCCACAATTTGCAGTGTGTGCTGCCTGGCCGAGTCTTATGCGTTGCCCGAAGTGCGGCTGTCAGGATGACAAGGTCATCGATTCGCGCTCCTCGCGCGAGGGGGCGACCATCCGCCGCCGCCGCGAGTGCATCGGCTGCGGCTACCGCTACACGACCTACGAAATCATCGAGCGCCCGCGGCTCTTGGTCGTCAAGCGCGATGGGCGGTCGGAGGAATTCTCCCGCGACAAACTCGTGGCGAGCATCGAAAAGGCCTGCCAGAAACGGCCCGTCGCTCAGGAAACCATCGCGGCGCTCGTCGAGCGCGTTGTGGATGAGCTCTCGAACCAGTTCGACCGTGAAGTGCCTTACGGCGCCATTGGCGCGCGAGTGATGGAGGGCTTGCGCGGAATCGACCCGGTGGCCTACGTCCGTTACGCCAGCATCTATCGGCGGTTCGACGAGGCGACCGATTTTGTGCAGGAAGTCAAAAAACTGGAGAAACCCCATGATACTCTTACGGCCCGACTGCCTGGTATTTGAAACCTCGGCGGGGGAACATATCCCGTGCACCGCCAAGGAAGTCACGTTCGAGTTAATCGGCGATGCGGCGAAGTGGTTGGACGCCGAGATCGTCGAGAACGCCGCGGCGGCCGTGCTGCACTATTTCCGGTCGGAGCGTGAACAGGAGACGGTTTCTGTGGCGCAGTTTGCCTTGGCGCTCGAAAAGGTCCTGGTCGGGTTGGGGCTGGAAGTGAAGCTGACGGAGCCTCCCGAAACAAAGTCGAGCAGCCGGCGATTGGTCGAGGCCGACTTGCGCGGGTTTGCGGGCGATGGAGGGGAACTGTTTTTCTTTCCGCGGCTGCGCGAAGAGGTCCGGCGACGATTGGACGGCACCCCGCGGATCCTGCGTTTCCACGGACTGCGCGACTGCGTCAAACAGATCACCGGGGCGAAGCGTTGGGGAGGCCGGTGTCGCGCGCTGAACGATCAAATCGTGGAGTATCTCCGCACGTGCTTTTCTACGGAGAATGCCGGACCGGGTTCGGCGCTGGTCGTGGTCTGAAACTTTCCGATTCCGTCGGTCGAGTCGGGGCGGCACACTCGCGCCATGACGCTTTTCGAGAAAATTGCCGCCCGCCAGATCCCCGCGAAGATCGCCTACGAAGACGACCTCCTCCTGGCGTTCCACGACATCAATCCACAAGCGCCCGTGCACGTGTTGCTGGTGCCGAAGAAGCCGATCCCGCGCATCGGCGCCGCCGAGGCGGGCGACCAGGCCTTGCTCGGCCACTTGCTCCTGAAGGCCGCCCATGTCGCGGCTTTGCTGGGCCTGGCTGAGAGCGGCTATCGGCTCGTGATGAACCATGGCCGGGACGGCGGGGAGTCCGTGCCGCACTTGCACTGCCACATCCTCGGAGGCCGGCCGATGGCCTGGCCGCCGGGGTGAGTTCGGGCTGAAAATATGGAAACGAAACAAATCCTCCTCGGCATCGTCACCGCACTGTTTGTCTTTGGCGCCTACTTCATCGGCTTGTTTCAGGGCCAGCGGCATCCGATTAAATGGCGGGAGTTCTTCCGCACCATGACCGGTGGATTGACTTGGCGCGGCGTTGCCTGGGCGGTGACGCTGCCGACGTCCTGGGTGCTGCTCTATTACGCCTTCATCGCGCACGTTTGGTTCTCGCTGGGACGGTGGCCGAAATTTGGCGAGCAGCTCGACGGCTGGTTCATTGCTTTCCACGACGCGACGATCAGGTATTTCTTTGGAGCGCTTGTGGCTTCGCTTTACGTTGCGCCGTTTGTTTTGATCGGGTGCTTATTCCTTCGTCGTTACCGACATGTCTCCATTTATTCGCTGTGCTATGGTGCGTCCGTCGGGCTGGCAGCTTGTGCGCTGTTCTTAGCGCCTCACTCATTCCTGAATTGGTTCTTTGACTGAGATAATGATGCCGCTTCAACCATGCGCTCAGGCGGCATCGCGCTGCTGTTCCAATCGCCGCGTCGCTGAGCTTTTGTCGTTAGACGGCATCGCACGTCATGAGTGGGTTCATCAGCAGAGCCAGCAAGTTCGTGGCAGCGATCATCGTCTGCACGATTGCTTCAACTCTCATCTGGGAGCAGTTCGTCGCCGGGACTATTTACCACTGCACCGACCCAGGCTATCTGGATTTCCTTTCGCCCGGACACTGGGGATACGCGCCGCAGTACGGAGACACGATTCGCGCAGGATGGAGCACGACGGGCCTGTGGTGGTTGTGGTATTCGTTCATCATCGTGAGCGTCGTCGTCAGTATCACATTCGCTGTGCTGCCTCGGCGCTTCAGGAGTTCACATTAGCACGTCACAATGCGCGGCAGCGGCGGCATCGGACTACTGTTGCAATTCCCGCGCCTCGTGGCCGCCGTCGCTGAGCGGGTCGGTAGGTCGCAGCGCCTTAGGCGCGGCATCTTTGTAGAATCGCGTCCGAAGTGAAAACCCAAGCTCCGTAGGAGCGGCATCGTCCTGACGATGTCGCCCCTGACGGGGCTGAGGATCATTGGCGGACGATTTCTACAACGATTGCGCCCCTGACGGGGCTGGAAATGAAGGCCAGTGTTGGATTGCTGCAACCTGCATTTCTCACCGACGGTCGTAGCCGCCGACGTGAGGAGGCGGAGGGACCGGAGTCCGCGTTCTCCGCCTCCTCACGTCAGCGGCTACCGACTGTCGTGTCCTCAAGCTCATGGTTTGAAATGCCGGCTAATCCGTCTTCCTGTTCTTCCGATGGAAGCCGGTAACGAAGCGGCGAAGCCCCACGCCGAGCGATGCGCGGTTCCCGTCCTGGCCGCGGTCTTCAAGCCGCGCTGGACAAATCCACGTGCAAGTGCGTTTATTGAATGAGTATGAGCGATGAAGCCATGAACAACTTTACGCCACGGGCCCAGCAAGTGCTGGCCCTGGCGCGAAAGGAAGCCGACCGTTTCAACCACAATTTCGTCGGCACCGAGCACCTGCTCCTGGGCCTTATCAAGCTGGGCCAGGGCGTCGCCGTCAACGTGCTCCAGAAGATGGGCCTGGACCTCGAAACCGTCCGCATGGAGGTCGAGAAACAGGTCGGGACCGGCCCCGATCAAAAGATGATCGGCAACATCCCTTATACGCCCCGCGTAAAGAAAGTGCTGGCGCTCGCCGCCAAGGAGGCCAAGCAACTGGCCCACACCTACGTCGGCACCGAGCACATCCTGCTGGGCCTGCTCCGGGAAGGCGACGGCGTGGCAGCCCGCGTGCTCAAGAACCTCGACGTGGACATCGAGCAGACCCGCCAGGAAATTCTCAAGGAACTCGACCCCAATTTGAGCCAGCAGGAGGAATCGGCCGTGCCCGATGCGCCCGAAAAAGCGCCCGAGAAAAAGGGCGAAGTGAAGACCCCGGCGCTCAAGGCTTTCGGCCGCGACCTCACCGACATCGCCCGCAAAGGCGAGATGGACCCGGTCATCGGCCGCAGGTCCGAGATCGAGCGCGTCATCCAAATCCTCTGCCGCCGCACCAAGAACAATCCCGTGCTGCTCGGCGAAGCGGGCGTCGGCAAAACGGCCATCGTCGAGGGGTTGGCCCAGGAAATCGCCCGGGGCAACGTCCCCGAATTGCTCCGCGAGAAGCGCGTCGTCACGCTGGATCTGGCCCTGATGGTTGCCGGCACGAAGTACCGCGGCCAGTTCGAGGAGCGCATCAAGGCCGTGATGGACGAAATCCGCCGCGCCAAGAACGTCATCCTGTTCATCGACGAGCTGCACACCATCGTTGGCGCCGGCTCGGCCGAAGGGACGATGGACGCCTCGAACATCATCAAGCCGGCATTGAGCCGGGGCGAGATGCAGTGCATCGGCGCGACGACGCTCAACGAGTATCGCAAATACATCGAGAAGGACGCGGCGCTGGAGCGCCGTTTCCAGAGCGTCAAGGTGGAGGCGCCGTCCGTCGAGGATGCCGTCGCCATACTCAAGGGCCTTCGCCCGAAGTACGAGGAGCACCACAAGGCCGAGATCACCGACGCCGCCGTCGAATCCGCGGTCAAAATGTCCGACCGCTACATCACCGATCGCTACCTGCCCGACAAAGCGATTGACCTCATGGACGAAGCCGGCAGCCGCGCCCGCATTGGCGCGATGACCCGCCCGCCCGAGTTGAAAGACGTCGAGGCGGAGATTGAAGGCATCAAGACGGAAAAGGAAAAGGCCATCAAGCAGCAGGATTTCGAGGGGGCTGCCGCCATGCGCGACAAGGAAAAGCACGCCAAGGAAAAGATGGAATCCATCCTTGCTGCCTGGAAAGCCAACCGCGAAGAGAAACGCGTGAAGGTCGATGAGGAGGACATCCTGCACGTCGTCGCCAAGTGGACCGGCATCCCGCTCAAGCGCATGGAGCAGGGCGAAGCCCAGCGGCTCCTCACCATGGAGCAGGAGATGGGCAAAACGGTCGTCGGCCAGAAGGAAGCCGTCGGCGCCATCTGCAAGGCGCTGCGCCGCTCGCGCGCCGACCTCAAGGATCCGAAGCGGCCGATCGGCACCTTCGCGCTGCTCGGCCCCACGGGCGTCGGCAAGACGCTGCTGGCCAAATCACTTGCCGAGTGTCTGTTCGGGGATTCCAAGGCGCTGATCCAACTCGACATGTCCGAATACATGGAGCGCCACAACGCCAGCCGCATGGTGGGCTCGCCCCCCGGTTACGTCGGCTATGAGGAGGGCGGCCAGCTCACCGAGCAGGTGCGCCGCAGGCCGTATTCGGTCGTGCTGTTCGACGAGATCGAAAAGGCCCACCCCGACGTGATGAACATGCTGCTCCAAATCCTGGAGGAAGGCAAACTGACCGACAACGTCGGCCGCGTCATCAACTTCCGGAACACCGTCATCCTGATGACCTCGAACGTCGGCGCCGAGACCCTGCGCAAAGGCACCTCGCTGGGCTTCGGGCCGATCAATGACGTCGCCAGCTACGAGAGGATGCGCGACAAGATTCTCGACGAGGCCAAGAGGGCCTTCCGCCCCGAGTTCATGAACCGTCTCGACGACATCATCGTCTTCCGTCCGCTCGCCAAAGTCGAGCTGATCGAAATCCTCGGCCTGGAGATCCACAAAGTCATGGACCGCCTGAAGGGCAAGCAACTCAAGCTGAACTTCGACGAGACAGCGAAGGACTTCCTCGTGGAGAAAGGCTACGACCCGCAATACGGAGCCCGTCCGATGCGCCGAGCCGTCGAGCGTTTCCTGGAAGACCCGTTGGCCGAGGAACTCCTCAAAGGCAACCTCATCGATGGCGAACCGGTGCAGGTCAGCGTCGAAGCCGACAAACTCGTCTTCAAGCAAAGCTCTGCGGCCTCCCCGGCGGCGCCCGCGGCCGGATCGTTTTCGAGTTGAACTTTCGGGCTGGCCTTCCGAAATTGGACCTCGTTCGAAATAGCGCCCACGTCGCTGCGAGTTGACAGGGTGTCAGCATGAATTAACCTTTCGAGGTGCGACCGGAAGAGTTCAAACGCCTGCTGGAGCAACGGCCCTTCGTGCCGTTTCGCATCTACGTCACGGGGGGATCGACTTACGACATCCTCCACGAAGATTTTGTCATGCTCGGCCGAGCACTGGTGACCATCGGCGCTGTGGTGGGGCCGGACGGGTTTGTTGATCAAGTGGTTCACGTTCCCCTCATCCACATCAACAAAATTGAGATGCTGCAGCCGGCCTAATCGCGAGCCGGCGAACCCCCTTGGTCATGCCAAGGGCACCGCAACTCCACAGTTGCGCCCACCCAAATCGTGCCGTAGCGTCTGCGCGCTTGTATAATGAAAATCTACGTTGACGGCCAGTACTGCGACGAAAAGAACGCCAGGGTGAGCGTGTTCGATCACGGCCTCCTTTACGGTGACGGTGTCTTCGAGGGCATCCGCGCTTACAACGGCCGGGTCTTCAAACTCAAGGAACACATCGACCGCCTCTACGACTCGGCCAAAGCCATCCTGCTGGAAATCCCAATGAGCCACGCCGAGATGATGCGCGCCGTCGTCGAGACCTGCCGCCAGAACACTCTGCGCGAGGGCTACATCCGCCTCGTGGTCACGCGAGGCATCGGCACGCTCGGGCTGAACCCGAATCGCTGCAAAAACCCCTCCGTCATTATCATCGCTGACACGATCCAGCTTTACCCGCAGGAACTGTACGACAAAGGCATGGCAATCGTGACGGTGCCGACGACGCGCAACTTGAACAATGCACTCAACCCGGCCATCAAATCGCTCAATTACCTGAACAACGTGCTTGCCAAGATCGAGGCCAACCTGGCTGGCGTCGAGGAAGCCCTCATGCTCAACGCCGCGGGTTATGTGGCCGAATGCACCGGCGACAACATTTTCATCCTCAAGGACGGCCGGATGTTCACCCCGCCCCTTTCCTCGGGCGCGCTCTATGGCATCACCCGCGCCACGGTCATCGACCTGGCGCGCGACGCCGGCATCGCGGTGAGCGAACCGAACCTGACGCGCTACGACCTCTATGTCGCCGACGAGTGTTTCCTGACCGGCACGGGCGCGGAAATCATCCCCGTGACGAAGATCGACGGCCGCGTGGTCGGCAGCGGCAAACCAGGATCGACGACCCGAAGCCTGGTCGCGAAGTACCACGCGCTGACGCAGAGTTCTGGCGAACCAATCTGAACGCTGGAGTAATGGGGTGATGGAGTAGTGGAGTGATGGGGCTCCATTACTCCATCACCCCAGCCCTCGATGGAGGGCCAGCCAACTTCCTCGAACTCCATCATTCACAATGCGGAGTCAGGCGCGTCGCGGCTATTGGGCTTCCGGCCGCCGGCGCGGGAACGTTGGCAGCGTCGTGGACGCCGGCTCGTTCGACTTGGGCTTCGGCTCAAAAATGCGTTCGATGCGCGCCACCAAATCGGCCAGGTGCGCCTGCACCGTCGTGTTCCTGGAACGCGCGGCGGCTTCCTTCGCTTCCGTCTCGAGGACCTTCAATCTCATGCGCGCAATGGCCGGCATGTCCGAAGAGGTGCTGGTGCTGGAGGCGAACGTGCCGAGTAGCTCGACGAAAGCCCGCTGGAGGTTCCGGCGGTAAAGGCTGATCTCGGGCTGCGGCGCATTCAGCTCGCTAAAGATGCCGGCGTGCAGATCGGTCACGAGCGCCGCCGGGCTGTAGGCGTTCTCCTGGTCACGATTGGCGAATTCGCTCATGCGCTTGCAGCGGCTGTCGTCGAGCAGCGACGAAATGAGCGCGCGCTGGCTGGCGAGGATGCGGTCGGCCACGCCCGCTGGCTCGATGCGCTGGAGGATGTCCTGGGCGACCAGGTGGTCGGGCACCTTGAAGCCGTTCTCGAGGAGGAAGGTGACCGCGTAACGTTGCTGGTCGGCCGGGATGGGGTCATAGACGTGATCGCGCTGGCCGTACCAGAGATTGTTCATCACCACGCCGCCGACCACGTTGGCCACATGGCCCAGTTCGCGATCGCGCTGCCGGAGCAACTGCGTGTACATATTGCTCAAGAGGTCGTAGTTTTCCCCCTCCTTGCAGGTCGCGCTCACCAGGAAGGCGGCGATGCGCGCAATGTTCTTCAAACCGAGCTCGGTCGCCTTCACCGGGTCGGAGCCGAGGTCCTCCGTCTGTTGCGTCGGATCGACGGCGGGGTTCGGATCGCCGAAGCGAAGCAGCGGATCCGACACCTGGCGCGCGGCGATCTTGTCCAAATGGGGCTTCTGCTGGAGCGGCGCGGGAGCGCCGTTGAACTGCCGGTATCCCCATTCCACCGCAAAGAAATCGTAAGGCCCAACCTTCGGCACCAGCGTCGCGCCGTCGCCCGGTTGCGACACGTAATTGTAGCGCCCGTAGTCCATCACCGACGCCTCGGTGCCGTTCTTCTTCGTAAACATCGGGTCGCGCAATTGCTCGACGGTATACGTGGAACTGGCCTTCATGTTGTGCGGAAAGCCGAGAGCGTGGCCGACCTCGTGCGTGATGACGTAGGAAAGCAAGTCGCCCATGAGGTCGTCGGGCAGTGGCAGCTTTTGCGCCCGCGGGTCCATCGGCGAAACCTGCACGAAGTACCAGTCGCGCGTCAGCTTGAGGATGTTGTGGTAAACCAGAATGTCCGCTTCGAGAATCTCCCCCGTGCGCGGGTCGTGGACGTGCGGCCCCATCGCGTTTTCGATGGTCGACGGCAGCCACTGAATCGTCGAGTAACGCGCGTCTTCCGCGTCCCAATTCGGGTCTTCCTGCTCACTCGGCGCGTCCTTGGCGAGGATGGCGTTCTTGAACCCGGCCGCCTCGAAGGCCGGCTGCCACGCTTCAATGCCTTGCTTGATGTAGGACCGCCACTTGTCCGGAACCCCGCGGCCGACATAGAAAACGATTGGTTTTTTCGGTTCCGAGACTTCCGCGTCCGGGTCTTTCTTTTCCAGCCGCCAGCGGGTGATGTAGCGGACTTCCTTGACCTGGTGCTCGGAGCTGCCGAACTCCTCGAACGACACGTTGAAGAACCCCACGCGCGAGTCGTGTACGCGCGGCTGCATCGGCGTCTCGGGCAGGCGCACCATGCTGTGGTGCAGCAGAATCGTCACCGCGCCCACGGACGAATCGCGCGACCGGAGCGGGCCGGGAGAATTCGTCTCGCTGGGGGAGGCCGGGCCGCCGCCGCCAAGGATGTAAGTCATCGTGGACTTGGTCTCGAGGTTGTCGGGAAAAGCCTTGATGCGCTCGATGAAGCTGCGGGCCTTGTCGGCGCCGGTCGAGTTGAGCCGGCTTTTGGCGCTGAACTCCGGAACGTCACTCGTGAAAAAGTCCGTCATGTCGATGACCGGCGCCTTGTTCGTGCCCCAGGCGGCGACCGGGAACTTTCGTATGATCGCGGGCACTGAGGTGCTTTCCACCGCATTGTGGATGGAATCAGCGCTGTCGGCGCGGATGCTGAACTTGACGTCACGAAGCAAGACGTCCTTGTCGCGCACTTCCCACCGCACGACTCTGTTGCCGACCGGCGAACCGCCTCCGTAGCCGTACCCGGCCTGTGTGCGCTCGATTTGCGTCACCCAAAGGAAATCGCGGCCCAGCTCATTCGTCGGGATTTCGAAGTAATACTTGTCTTCGACCCGATGCACCCAGAAGACGCCCCGATCCGTCTTCGCATCCTTGCTGATGACCCTCGAGTAAGGCTTGATGGGCTCGGGCCTTGTCGCTTCGTTGGTCGACCCGGACGGACCCCCGCGCGAGCGTCCCGGAGCAGCGGCTGTGGACGGGGCGGAGCGCGTCGGTTCCGGTGGCGCCGGCTCCTCCTTCGCCGTTTCGGCGGGCTGGACGGTTTTGGGGGGCGCGCTGGCGGTATTCGGCTTCGCGCCCTGGCGGGACGCGCAGGAAACCAACGTCAGACCGGTGGCAACAGCCAGGAGAAGAGAAATTGTGGAGCGCATGATGCGCCGACTAAACCGGATGGCCGCCCGGGCCGCAACGAAATTCCCCCCGCGGCTTGTTATGGGTCAGTGCAGGCGGGCGACGCTATGGACGGAGCGCGGCATTCATGCCGCTTCACCATTCGACTTTCCCGGGACATGGCCCGATTCCAAGCCTTCGCGACTTCGGCAGTTGAAGCGGCATAAATGCCGCGCTCCTTTGGCTTGACGGCCGTCACCCGACTTCACTGATGCGTTACCGCGGCCTGGCAGCCCGTTCTAAAACTCCAGGTCGGGTTGTAGCGGCGGTCTGTGACCGCCGAAATCGGGCCAGAATGCGCAGCTTCTTCGGCGCTCACAGAGCGCCGCTACAGTTTTTGAACGGGCTGTTAGCGCTTCTCGGGCTCGTTGCCCAGCGTTTCGTAATAACGCTTCACGAGATCGGAGAACTTGTTCGGGACGGGATCCCGGTCGATGGGGACGAGGGAATCGGGCTTCTCGCGGCGGGCCAGTTCTTCGGCGACGCGGTTGCGGACTTCGGCCAGCGGCGTCGCAATCTGGGAGCGGACGAACGGCCACTTCGGCGCGGCGGAGTGGCGCTTGTAATCGGCGCGCATGGCGCGGGCGCGCTCGCGAACCCGCGCGACTTCATTGCGGAGGTCCGGCTCATCGAGCATCTCTTCGACGTCGCGCAATCGATCCGACCATTGGACGAATTCCGGCCCGAGAATAGGCCCGTGCGGACCAGCAGCGCCGCCGCCGGATCTTTCGTAAGTCCCATCGTTGGCGCGGCGCGTGGCCGCGTCGAGGAAGCTTGGTTGGCCGGCTCGTCCGCCGGCTTGAGCCGCGGCATCGCCCGGCTGCTGCCCTTGCTGCCCCTGTTGACCCTGCTGCCCCTGTTGACCCTGTTGACCCTGCTGACCCTGTTGACCCTGTTGACCCTGTTGACCCTGTTGCCCCTGTTGACCCTGTTGCCCCTGTTGACCCTGTTGACCCTGTTGACCCTGTTGACCCTGTTGACCCTGCTGGTTTTGTTGACCCTGTTGGCCTTGCTGGCCCTGTTGACCCTGTTGACCCTGTTGGCCCTGTTGCCCCTGCTGTCCCTGCTGAGCGGAAGCCTGCTGCCCACTCTGATTCTGCTGTGATGAATTCGTACCCTGCGGTCCGTTATCTCCGGCCTGGGCCATCTCCCGCTCCAATTCCTGCGACAGCGCGTCGAGTTCGCGTTTGGCCAGGCGCAGGGCCTCGGTGTCGTTGCCGAGAACGCTCTCGGCGGCCCGCTCGACGCCCTGCTTGATCTCATCAATGTCGCTCCGCGCGCGTTGTTCGAACTTTTCCGCCTCGTTGAGGAAACTGCGTTTCACGAGTTCGCCGGCGATGAACAGGTTCGTATCGGTGCTGGCCTGGGAATTCTTGCGAAGCGTGTCGTAAAGTTGCCGGGCCAGCAGCGGCTCGACGGCTTCGGCCTTCTCGGTGACCTGGCGCATGTTGGAAAGCAAGTTGGTGAGGCCGCCGCGTTGCTGGGCCAATTTGTCCGCCAGTTCCTGCTTTTCGCCGGAATCGCTGAGTGTTTTGCGCTGGTCGTTGGCCAAGGTGTCCAGCTTCTCGCCAATCTGCTCCTGCTGCTGGGCGAGTTGCCGGGCCTCGGCGCGCATCTGGCGCATCTCGTCCGAAAACTCACTCGAGTTTTTCTTCCGGAATTCGTCGCGAAGCTTCTGGAGATCCCGCTGGGCGCGCGTGCCACTGGCCAGCGCCTGTGAGGGGGATTCCTTGTCGAGGGATTCCGAGGCGCGCTGGACTTCGTCGCGGGTCTTGTCAAGCTGCTTGCGGGCGTCGGCCATGCGGGACTGGTTCTCGGGCCGTTCCATGCGCTGGCGAAGCTCGTCGACGTCGGCCAGCATCTCCTGCTCCTCCTCTCGCAGGCGCTTGAGGCGGCGGCGGATGTCCTCGCGTTCTTCGTCGTTCTGGGCTTCCTGAAGCGCGGTTTGGAGTTCTTTGATGCGCTCGTTGAGGTCCTGCTGGCGCTGGGCCAGTTCCTTGAGGCGGTTCAAGACCTGGAGTTGCTCGCGCTGTTCGGTGTTCTGCTCGGAAGCCTGGCGTTGGGTTTCGTAACGGTCCTGCTCGGATTTCAATTCGAGCTGGTCGAGTTGCTGCTGGCTTACCGCCTGCTGGCCGCTACCGCTTTGGCGGGCGTTGCGGCTGCGGCTGACTTCGAACTCGTGGGCGGAAAGTTTCAGCAGGGCTTGATAAGCAGCCTGCTCAGCGGCCAGCGCCTGAGGGAGCGGGGCCGGGGAATTCGTCGACTGTGTGAGCCGGTCCACGGCTTTCTCCATCTGCTTCACGACGTCGTCGATGAGCAACTGGGCCTTCGACTGCGTGGCCTGGGACTGGATGGCTTCGGCCTGTTCCAGAGCGTTTTGTTGAGAATCGAGGACAACCGGGGAATCCTTGAAATACTGGGGTGAGGGGCTGTTGGAATTTTGGGTGCGCTGCAGCTTCCAGGTTGCGTTGATGATCTGCTTCTGGAGTTCGGCCAGCTTGGCGGACTGATTCCCGCCCCCCTGCTGTTGTTGCTGCTCACTCTGAGCACTGTCGCCGGACTGGCCTTCGCGGAAGATTTCGTCGAAAGCCCGGACCTCGGCGAAAAACATGTCGCTCGACGTGCGGCGCACCTTGCCGTCCGGCCCGATATCGTCGGCCCAAAGGAACCAGGTGATGAGTTCGTCGGGCTGGACCCGGAGTTCTTCGAGCTTGAGCAAATGGGCGAACGCGCGCCGCTCGTTCGCGGCCGACGCATTGGTGGAAAGTGAAAGCGTCTTCGGCTCGGCCCCGCCGACCGTGTAGGCCAGCCCGTAGTCGCGCAACCCAAAGTCATCCCAGGCCTCGGCGTTGAAGGCGACTTCTTCGAGCGGCGAAACCTTTTGGTCGCCGCGCGGGGCCAGAATCTTCAGCTCGGGCGCGCGGTTCTTGAGCGCCTCGACGACGAACTGCGCCGACAGCTTGTTCGACCGGCCGTCGGCGTCGACGAGTTGGAGCTCGTAGGTGGCGCTGGCGGCGATGGGGAACTCCTTCAACGCGGCGAGCGGTTTGTTCGATTCGACAACGAGCGGGACGACCGATTTGTCCTTGGCGACCAGTCTGGCCGCGGTGACGGGCTTGTTAAGTTGAAGAGCCAACTCGAGTTTCGAGCCTTCGACCGCGCTGACCCGGCGGGTCTCCTCGATACGCTTTTCGGGCAGGCCGGTGTACGGGGGATACTCGATGCGCGCGTCGGAGCGAAGGAGCGCCGGATAATCGAAGACAGTGACCGTAAAGTCGCGCGTGCGGCCGCCGGCAAATTCGACGTGGTAGAGGAGGTTCGACCCGACTTCCGCGATGGCGCCGCCAAAAACCGGATCGGCCAGATTGCGCACGAGCGGCACACGGCGGGCCGTTTCGGGAGTTGGCCCGATGACCAGCGTGGCCTCGGGCGGGACCGTGCCCTCGAATCGAGCCAGGATCACCAACCCGCTCCCGCGCTCGAGAGTCGTGTCGCCGGGGGTCACGGTGACCTTGTTCGACAGTGCAGCGGTGCTGCCGTGCTTGAATGGCGTTTCCGCCGGAACGCGGTGAAGCTGCACGAGCGCCAGGATCAGCAACGCCAGCGCGCCGAGTTGGGCGAACTCCGCTCCCAACAGCCGCGTGTCGGACACCGCGTCGATCCAGGTATGTTTGCGGCTGGCCTCGACGGCTTCGGCGATGACTCGTTCCTGGAGGAAATTCAAACGGCCTGTCGCCGCGTCGGGCTTTTGTTCGACGGCGGTCAACAGCAACGCGTGCAGTTCGGGATGCTGCTGCTCGATGCGCCGGGCGATGTCTCGGTAGTCGGGCTCCCACCGGCGGATGCGCCGCCAGACCGCAAAGGTCGCCACCCCCGCGAGCACACCGAGCGAGGGCATCAGCCAGGGCCACTGCAAGCCCGCGCCGCGCTGAATCGGGACCAGGAGCCAACCCAGCAGCGCCGCCGCCGCCCACCACACGCTTAGCGCGCGTGCCACTCGATAGCGCCGCTGCCGCTCGGCCACAGGGGCGAGCTGGGATTTCAACAATGGCGCGGTCATGGGCGTCTCATCGGGCGTCCTGGTTTCTTTTACACCGCCGGGTGCCAAAAGCAATGAGCTTTATCTCGATTTCGCGAGGACAAGGCTGTCCGTCTGTGTTTAACGCTTGGCGGCCTCATTGCGATCACTGCCTTCGTCGCAACCTTTGTCGCCCCGTGCGGTCGCCGACGAAGGTTTCGACGAAGGTTTCGACGAAGGTTTCGACGGGGAGGGAGCGCGAGCGTGGTGGCAGCCAAATGCGGCGGTCCTACGCACTTGTCTCGGCCGATCCTTCAATACGCGCCCGGCTTGCAGCCGGCCCGCCCACAATTTATGTTTACACTACGGCCCGCGGGCCGATAAACGTCTCAGGCTATGTTGTGCTGCGTTTGTAAAGAAAAAGAAGCAAAGGTCCACCTGACGCAAATCGTCGGCGACAAAATGCAGAAGGTGGACCTGTGCGAGCAATGCGCCGCCCAGAAAGGGGTGAACGACCCGCAGGGCTTTTCGCTCGCCGATCTGCTTCTCGGGCTGGGTGCCTCGCAGGAGATGGAGCAGGCCACAGGCGGTCCGGACGTGAAATGCCCCAACTGCGGCTTCACGCAGGCGGACTTCAAAAAGGCCGGCCGTCTCGGCTGTTCGGAGTGTTACGTTACCTTCAGCGAGGGCCTGGACAGTCTGCTCAAGACGATGCACAAGGGCACCAAGCACACCGGCAAGGTGCCGCAGTCCCTTCTACAATCGCGCGACCTCTCGGACAAAATCAGATCGCTCGAACGGAAGCTGGCCAAAGCCGTGGCCGACGAGGACTTCGAGCAGGCCGCCGCGATGCGCGATGAGATCAAGACCACGCGCGAAAAGCTCTCCTCACTTTCCACCTCCTGACGCATGAACATCCACGAATTCCTTGGCACGCCCGCGGACCTGGCCCGGCGCGAGGGGCCGCACAACAAGATCGTCATGTCCAGCCGCGTCCGGATCGCCCGCAACGTGAAAGGCGCCGCATTCCCCGGCTGGGCCAAGAAAGCCGAGCGCATCCGCATCCTCGAATCGCTTCGTCCCGCCATCCAGTCGCTTCCGCAAATGGCCGATTGCTTCAGCGAGTCGATGGACAACCTGACGCCCCTCGACAAAAGCATCCTCGTCGAACGCCACCTCATTTCCCGCGAGCACGCCGCCAAGAACGCCGGCAGCGGGCTGGTCCTCAACCGCGACGAGAGCCTGTGCGTGATGATCAACGAGGAGGACCACCTGCGCATGCAGGCCCTCCGTCCCGGCCTTCAGCTCAAACAGGCCTGGCAGGGCATCGACTCCATCGACACCCGGTTGGAGAAAAAACTCGAGTACGCCTTCAATCCCGATCTGGGCTACCTCACCGCCTGCCCGACCAATCTCGGCACCGGCATCCGCGTCAGCGCGATGCTGCACCTGCCCGGCCTGGTGCTGGCCGAGCAGATCAACCAGATCATTCAGGCCGTGAACAAGCTGGGTCTGGCCGTCCGCGGCCTCTACGGCGAAGGGACCGAAGCGCTGGGCAACGCGTTCCAGGTCTCCAACCAGATGACTCTCGGCGAGAGCGAGGCCGACATCGTCGAGCGCCTCAGCAAAGTCCTCAACCAGATCATCGAGCACGAGGAAAACGCCCGCACTTCGCTCCTGGAGAAGAAGCCCAAGACGGTTTACAACCACATCGGCCGCGCTTACGGCATCCTCGCCAACGCCCACAGCATTTCCTCCAAGGAGACCATGAACCTGCTCTCGCTCATGCGGCTGGGGGTGGACTTCGCTCTCTTCGCGGAACTCGACCGCGCGCTGGTGGATGAGCTGTTCATCGTCACCCAGCCCTATCATCTGCAACGGCGCTACTCGGACAAGCTCAGCGCCGAGGAGCGCGACCTTCTGCGGGCCGACATGCTCCGCGAGCGGCTCAAGCCCGTGACCCGCCCAAAAACGAAGCCAGTCCCGGCGGCAGGGGAGAAGAACTGAGCGCGTTGGAGGAGGGCGCATCTTGGAAGTACGACCACCGTCGAGGTCGCGCCGGGAAAGTAGGGCAGGCGTCTCGCCTGCCCAGCCGCGCCGACAGGCGCGGCGTTCGCACCACCAAGGCCTCGCTTCGCTCGGCCGGGCAGGCGAGACGCCTGCCCTACGTTGGTGGTACCGGCGAGATGCGCCCGTTGGAGGGCAGACGTCAGAGATTGACCCCTGCCAGCGGAAGGCGCGCCAGGGTCGTGTAGCGGCTTCCCGCAGGGTGAAGCTCGCTTTGGACCAGCTCGACCGTCTCCGCGCGCCAGCTTCCAACGGCGCGCGCCGCTGTTTCCCCAGTGAATCCGCCAATGGTTGAGGAGATGTTCCCAACAATCCGTCGAACCCGCGCCAAAGTCAGGTGACCGGCAAATCGTTCCTCGGCGGGCTGGCTGGAATACGAATCTGTCGCCACCACGATGCGGCGGGCGAGTTCGCGCAACCCTCCCGCTTCATCGCGGATGCCCGCCCAGAGGATGCGCGGTCGTCGTGAGTTCGGAAAGCATCCAAGGTCAGCGACCGTCAATTTCAGGGGCACCTGCGGTGCGGCTGCCGCGGCCAGCGCAGCAGTCAGGTCTTCGAGTCGATTCGATGGAACATCGCCGAGAAACCGCAGCGTGAGGTGGAGGTTCTCCGGCCGGGTCCACGAGATCGACGAGCGGCCGAGACGTTCGCGCCATTCGCGTTGCAGCGCGGCGAGGCGCGCCTTGATCTCCTCCGGCACAGCGATGGCCACGAAGAGCCTGAGTTTTCCGCCTTCCTCGCTCATGGCCGGTTAAGCAGCCGGCTCCTGCTGCGAAATGCAGTGGAAGGAGCCAAGACCCCAAATCAGCTCGGTGCTGTCGATACCGACGACACGGCGGCCGGGGAATTCGCGCTGAAGAATGCCAACGGCCTCGGCATCGCGCGGATCGCGGTAGGTCGGCGCCAGGACCAGTCCGTTGGCGATGTAGAAGTTGGCGTAGCTGGCGGGCAGTCGGCGGCCTGCGTGTTCGAGGCGGCGGGGCATCGGCAGTTCGACGATGCGAAAGGGCCGGCCCTGCGGGTCGCGCGCGGCGCGAAGGAGCTCGAGGTTCTCCTGAAGCGGGGCGTGGTTCGGATCGGCCGGATCGGGTTCGACCACGGTGACGATTGTCGTCGGGTTGACGAATCGCGAAAGGTCATCGACGTGGCCGTCGGTGTCGTCGCCCTCGATGCCGTCACCGAGCCAGACAATGTGGCGGACGCCAAGGAAATCGCACAGATAGCGCTCGATGTCTCCCGCGTTGAGATGCGGGTTACGATTGGGATTCAGCAGACAAGCCTTCGTGGTGAGCAACGTGCCGAGGCCGTTCACGTCGAGCGCGCCGCCTTCCATTACGATGCCGGGTGAGAACAGGGGCAGGCCGCGCAGCCTGGCGACGTGTTGTGGCACGGCGTCATCGAGGTCGAACGGCGGATACTTGCCGCCCCAGGCATTGTAGCCCCAATCCACAATGGCCCGCTCGCGGTGGCCGTCGCGCTCGTGCGCAAGGAAAATCGGCCCGTGATCGCGGCACCACGGCTCGTAGGCCGGGAAGTGGTGGAAGTGAACTCGCGCGAGGGAAACGCCGTGCGCCGCCAGCAACGCCCGCACGGTGGATTCCATGTCGGCATCCCAGACGTTGATGTACACCTCTTCGACTGCGACGAGGTGGCGGATGAGTTCGGCGTAGACGGGCGGGACGGTGTCGTACTTGTCGGGAAAGCTGATGCCGTCGGGCCGCGGCCAGGAGAACCAGGTTCCGGCGTGCGGCTCCCATTCGGCGGGCATGCGGAAGCCGAGTTGGGCGGGGGTGGGAGTGGCATCCATCATTGCCTAGGGCAGCCTTTGCCCGCGCGCGGCGTCGAGCAGCCGGTACCATTCCTCGCGCGACATCTCGAAGGCATCCGCCGCGGCCGCCTGGCGGATGCGCGCGGGATCTGTCGAGCCGACGATGGGGATGATGCGGCTGGGGTGCCGGAGCAGCCAGGCGAGGGCGACGACCGTGCGAGCCGTTCCGCGAACTTTCGCCAGCGCATCGAGCGCGGCGATCACCGCGGCGGTCTTGTAAGACTCCTGCGAGGCCAGGATGCGGCGCGGGCCGTCGCCCAGCAAGCCACCCGCCAGCGGGCTCAGACATTGGTCGAGCGTGTCGTCCTCGAAGCACGTCAGGTTCGCCAGGCTGATCTCGACCTGGTTGGCCCGCATCGCCATCGGACAGGCCCGTTGAAGCGCGGCGACCTGCGCCGGCTTGAAATTGCTCACGCCGAACTCACGCGCCTTTCCCGCCTCGCGCAACTTTACGAACGCTGCGGCCACTTCGTCGGGGTCCATCAGGTAATCGGGCCGGTGAAGCTGGTAGAGGTCGATGGTTTCGACACCCAGGCGTTTCAACGAGCCTTCGCAGGATCGGAGGATGTACTCGGCGGAGAAATCGTAACGGTAGGGCGAATCAGGGTTGGGATCGCCGCTCTTGCGGATGCCGCACTTGGTCGCCAGGAGCACCCGCTCGCGCAAGCCGGCGACTTCCTTGAGCACCTGGCCGAAGACCTTTTCGGCCCCGCCGTCGCAGTAGATATCCGCATGGTCGAACAGGGTGTAGCCCGCATCCACGGCCGCCAGCACGGCGCGACGGCCCGAGCCGGGGGCCGCATCGCGTTCCGCAATGCGCCAGCAGCCGTAAGCCAGGCGGCTGGCGAGGAGTGGGCTGTTGCCGATGGGGATCATTTTCATGCGCGTCAATGCGAAGCGAAGGATGAGCAAGGGGGACGGCGGTGTCGAGTGCAGGGCGTGGAACGTGATGCGTGATGCGTGGTGCGGGAACTTGAATTGTTCAAAGCTGACGGAGAAGCCCAGTGGCGTGACGGCGCGCGCTGCGACGGCTCGTCGGCCTAACTTCCGGCCAGACGCGATTTCACCGCCTCCAGCAGTTGGGAGACTGAATCAGTTCTCCGAGGCAAGCAGCACTCCTTCCTTGAGTACGGTTGCAAAGAAGTGGTCGCGTCGCTCTTTTTTTTCCGCCAAACGGACCGGTGTGATGGGCACCAGCGTAAAGGCAGGATGCGGCCACACGTCCCACATGGCTTGGCGAAACTTCCGCGCCGCCTCCTGTTGCCGCGCCGCGCCGTCGGCCACGATGCACAAGTCCACGTCGCTGTCCGGCCGCGCTTCGCCGCGGGCGTGGGAACCGAAAAGATACACGGCGCGCAACGGCATCACGCGGTCCATGGCTTCGAGGCACCGGGCGAGAGTGTCGCGCTGGCTTTGCAAATCCGCCGGCAGGTTGTCCAGGAGCAGCTTCACGGCGGTAATCTAGCGGGAAGCGCAGGCGCGGGCAAGGGCGCGGGCCGGGCGCGTCCAAGCTCCGCGGCGCTGGTGCATTGGGACTTCTTTTGGTGGCTGGTGGAACCAGCCTTCAGGGCACAGTCACGCGATACAGCCGATAACTGCCGCGCGCGGAGGCTTTCGCGAGTTGCAGCCCTCCGTTCAATTCCTCAGCTTTCAAATTCGAGTACCAGTTCAACAACACGTAAGTCGCGCGCGCGCCGCCATTGGTCGAGTGCGCGGCAACGCTGAAAGACGGTTCTTTTTGGAAATAATTCTCCACCACGCGCCGTTCCGAGTATTTGTAGAAGTGCATCGTCGGCTCCATCAACGTGGCGGCAACGAGAGTATCCGGAGGTGAATTGGTCCGCAGCCACGCGCCGATTTCCACCAACTCGTTGCGGCGGCTGCACACGTTCAGGTAATTGCCCGAGTGCGCAAAGGCAAAGGAGTTCCCCACGACGCACGCGCTCACCATCACTAGCAACGCCGGACGAACCCATCGCAGACGCGGCCATCGTTCGAGCGCGACGGACATTCCCTTCCAGGCCCAAATCAGAACGAACGGCAGCACGGCGTAGAGAGCGCGCTCGCTGAGGTTCGCGGGATACACACAGAGCTGCAACAGGTAAGCGCCGACGAGGCAGCCGACCACAACCTGCTGCTTCGTGCGCGCGCGCCAGAAGCCGAAGACCCAGAGCGCGGTGAATGCCCAACAGAAGATCATCAGGAGCGCAGTCAGCGCAGGTGAGAGCGCCGTGTTGGAGATGGAAGGATTCGACGGCAGGTCCAGCATGGGACTGAACACGCAACGCACGAAGCCGAGGCCCGAGAGGTAATCGAGGGTGGAATCAAAGTTGTATTTGAACACTGCCACCCAGCCGCCTTGCTCGCCGACGCGGAACTTGATGTAATCGATGTAGCTCGGCGCATCTGCGGCCCACCATTTCCACAGCAGCACGGCTGCTATGATCGGGAGCAGGCACGCGAGCGCTGGTTTGACGGTGCGATGTTTCCACGAAAGAACTCCGACGATGAGCGCGACCACGCCGAGGAACGGAGTTGCGGCGGTGCGCGTGAGATGCATCAGCGCAAGAAAAATTCCGGTGACGAGCCAGCGGCGCACGGACATGGCATCTTTCGCTTCCCACCAGTAGTTCGCCAGCCCGAGCGCGAGCGCGCCGAACAGAATGTCGGACATGAATCCCCACAGCAGCGTGCCCCATTGCGCGGACAAACCCCACGCGAGGATGAGCGCGGCAGCCACGACTGGAGGCATGCCGTTCTTAACGGCGTAACGGTAGAAGAGAATGAACGTCGCGGCCACCAGCAGGAAGAGCCCGCCGTAGAGCAATCCCACGTTTTCGGGAAACTGTGGATTCAGTTTCCAGAACAGCGCAAGATACGCGGAGTTCAGCGGCGGCTGACACCCGATGTGCGGCGTCCCTGCGTGCGTTATGAAACGATAGCCGTGTCCTTCAGCAATGGACTCGGCGCCCGCGAGGTAAATGAGTGGGTCGGTGTAATGCGCCAGTTGCGTCGGCACAAAGCGCAGGTGGAACACGAGCAGCACCGCGAGCGCGAGCCACAACGGCACGTACGTGACAGCGTTCGACGACGCCCTGGCGCGGTCCAGCGGGACCGCCACGGGCGCGATTTTCTGTTCCAACATTCAAAGGCTATCGGCTGATTCGCGTCTCACTTGAAGAAAGGACCTTGCGCCTGTGCCTCGCTACGCCAGCCTGCCGCCTGTACCAACGCCCGCCGTTCAATGCGCCCGCGAGCGCGTCAGCCTTCCGGCGATGCCCTGGTGCTCCTTGAGCATCCGCGCATCGATGGCCGTCGGGTCGAGGCTCCAGCGGGAGGCCAGCAGCGGCACCCGCTCGGTGTTCACCGCGGCCGGATCCACGCGGCCGAAGTCGATGCGCTCCTCGCCTTCACCGTAGCCGTAACACTTGAGTCCCAATTCGATTTCCGCTCGCGTCGGCCGGCCCTGGTTCCATAGCGTGCGGCCGGACCAGGCGTAGGCCCGCAGCACAACACCGTGCTCAGTCTGGATCCAGGCATGATGGTTCACCGCCCGGTGAATGCTGTAGTACTGCACGTGGCCCAGCTTGCGGCTCAGGTCGAGGATGAAACGGAAGCATTTGTCCACGTCCTCGCCCGGTTCGGGAAGGCTCGAGCCCATGACGAGGATCCAGCCGTTGACGGGCGGCGAGATAAACAGCTTCTGCTCGTGCGCGGCGGTCAGCCCCTCCTCCCAGGAACACGGCTTGGGGTTCGCCAGCCCGAGGGCGGCCTGGACCAGGTGCGGATTGCCGCTCCTGATGGCCAGCCAGCGGGTGGGGACCTGGAACAGCCCGCCGCCGCCCCGGCGCTCGCCGCGCGGGTGCTCGGAGTGGCGCGGCAGCCGGCGCGTGGCCAGACGGTCCTTGCGCTGAAAATGGAGGACCAGCAGGCCAAGGCAGAGGAATCCTCCCATGACGGCGCCGGTCAGCAGCAGAATCAACACCGGCAAGACCTCATTCTCGTGGAGGCCCGACAGCGTTCCTCCCGCATCTCCGAGCAAAGCTGGGATCGAAACGAACGCTTTCATGCTTTGTCGCAGTGTACAATTTCCGCCGCGTACTTCAACTCCAAAGGTAGGGCAGGCGTCTCGCCTGCCCCGCGTCGGCGCAGCCGACGCGCCGCTCGCGCTGACGCGCTCGCAGGGCAAGCGAGACGCCCGCCCTACGCTGGCGCGCCACGCTTGCAATGCATCTTCCGCGGGCTTGAAATGCCGCCGCTCATGAGCAAATCCACGGACATTCACGTCGTCGGAACGCGCCTTCACTTCATCCCGGTGCGGACCCGCGTCCCGCTGAAATTCGGCCCCGAAGTAACGACCTCGGTCACGGTCGCGCGGGCCTGCGTGCGCGTGGCGGACCGGCGCGGCAGCATGGCCGAAGGCTGGGGCGAGACGCCGTTGAGCGTGCAGTGGGTCTGGCCCGGTGCGCTGCCCTACGAAGCGCGGCACGCCGCGCTGAAGGATTTCTCCGCTCGCCTGGCCAAAGCGTGGGCGGGCTTCGACGGGCGCGGGCATCCGATGGAACTGGGCGCGGACTTTCAGGAGGAGGAATTGGCGATGCTGTGGCGGCGCTTCAACCGCGCTCGAGCGAACAGCCGGACCGCCGAACCAATGCCGTGGCTGGCGGCGTTGGTCTGCTGCTCGCCGTTCGACCTGGCCATCCACGACGCGTTCGGACAGTTGGTGAAGAAACCCGTCTACTCGACCTACAGCCCAACGTTCATGAACCGCGACCTGGCAGCGCACTTCAGGCCAGCGCGCGGCGGCGGCGTTTCCTTCCGCGGAAAGTTTCCCGGCGATTTTCTCGTTCCGAATCCGCCGCGCCGCCTGCGCGCCTGGCATCTGGTGGGCGGGCTGGACTTGCTTGCCGGGTTGACAGGCGCGGAACCGAAGGACGGCTACCCGGTGCTCTTGCGGGACTGGATTCGGCGCGACGGCTTGAAGTGCCTCAAGGTGAAATTGCGCGGCAATGACGCGGCATGGGATTACGGCCGATTGGAGAAGGTCGGCCGCATCGCCGTCCAAAACGGAGTCGAGTGGCTCTCGGCCGACTTCAACTGCACCGTCACCGAGCCGGATTACGTAAACGAAATGCTCGACCGTCTGCGCGACGAGCATCCGCGCCTGCACGGGATGATTCTCTACGTCGAACAGCCGTTTCCGTACGAGCTGGAGAAACACCGCATCGACGTTCACAGCGTCTCGGCGCGCAAGCCGCTGTTCCTGGACGAAAGCGCGCACGACTGGCGGCTCGTGCGCCTGGGGCGTGAGTTGGGCTGGACGGGCGTGGCGCTCAAGACGTGCAAGACGCAAACCGGCGCTCTCCTCAGCGCCTGCTGGGCCAGGGCGCACGGGATGACGCTGATGGTGCAGGACCTCACCAACCCGATGCTCGCGCAAATCCCTCACGTGCTCCTGGCCGCCCACACCGGCACGATCATGGGAGTCGAAACCAACGCGATGCAATTCTACCCCGACGCGTCGCTGCCGGAAGCACAGGTGCACCCGCGCCTGTTCACTCGCCGCAGCGGTTGCGTCGATTGGTCGAGCGCACGCGGCCCCGGATTCGGCTACCGTCTGGACGAGATGCGCCGGACGCTGCCCACGCCCGCGGCGCAGTTCGGGGATTGGTGAGGGGGCCAGATTCAAGAAAGGAGCGCGGACAGCCTTGTCCGCGTGTTTGATTGGCTTCGCTTCAAATTCGCGCGGACAAAGCTGTCCGCGCTCCCGCCCTTGTCAGGGATCGGCAAGGTTTGGATTGAAAAACCCAGGAACTTCGTAGAGAGTGGTACGTCTCACTTCAAAGATTGGCCTTATGAAGAAGCACTGTCGTTTGCACGTCCTTGTTGTCGCCTTGGGAGTATTCCTCGCTCCGGCCGTCCGGGGCGCCACCTATACCGTCAGAATTCAAAACTTTTTCTTCACGCCGACCAATCTGCTCATCAACCCGCTCGACAAGGTGCTGTGGGTCAATCAGACGATGAACATCCACGACATCATGGAGGGGACGACGAACACCTCCACCGGCACGCGCCTCTTCTACAGCGGCGGCCTGGCCCAGAACGCCTCCTACATGTTCACTTTCACCAACGCCGGCTTCTACCACTATTTCTGTTCGAACCACCTGTTCAACACCATCAACCCGCTCCAGATCCGAGCCGAGCAGACCGGGACGGTGACTGTGACGACGGCGAACCTCCCGCCGGTCACCGCGTTGACAAGTCCAACCACCAACGCGCGATTCACCAATGCCGCCTCGGTGCCGGTTGTCGCCACCGCGGAGGACACCATTGGCGGGGTCGCCCGCGTTGAGTTTTACGTCAACGAGGTTCTCTCCGGCACCGATACGTCGTCGCCATATTCGGGGACCGCAAGCAACCTTCTGTCCGGGCTCAACATTTTGACGGCCGTCGCCTACGACACCATGGGTCTCGCGGCCACTTCGGCCCCGGTGAGCATCTTCGTGACAAACCAGGCGATCAACACAGGTGTGGCCATCACGAACTTCGCCTTCAGCCCCCAGGTCATCACGGTCACGGCCGGCAGCACGATCACTTGGACGAACCGGGATCTTGCACCCCACACCGCCACGGGCGTGCTGACCAATGTCGAGCCAGTCTGCGGCCCCCTCCTCATGTCCAACAACCAGACTTGCACGAATCGCTTCATGACCCCCGGGGTGTATCCCTATTTTTGCGCGGTCCATCCCTTCATGCTCGGCACGGTGGTGGTGGCCAGCGCCGTGAGTTCGCCGATGGCGTCGCTCGTCCGGCCCGCGACGGGCAGCGCGTTCCTGACCAATTCCCCCATCGTCTTCGAGGCCGCCGCCAGCGATTCCAACGGCATCGCGAACGTGCAATTCTTTCGCCCACCGGACACTCTCCTCGGCGCCGATGCCACGGCGCCTTACCAGATCACGGGCAGCTTTCCGGTGGGCTCCTATCGCGTCTTTGCCCGCGCGTTCGACACCCAGGGCTTTGGCCGGCTCACGGAGCAAGCCGCGTTTTCCGTCATCGCATCCGCGCCGCCGAGGCTCATGGCGCCCGATGCAAGTTCCGGATCGATGAAGTTTCAAATCACCACCACGCCCGGCTTGACCTACGTTGTCGAGAGCGCGCCCGCCCTGCCGCCGAACTTCCAGCCTATTGCAACGAACGTAGCAGCCGGAAGCACGCTGAACTTCACCGACCCGTCGCCCGCCAGCCAGACTCAGAGGCTATATCGCGCCTTCATCCAATAGTAGGCGGGCAGAGGAGGGGGCGGTGAGGGAGTGAGGGAGTGGGTGGGTGGGTGGGTGAGCCGGTGAGTGGGCGGCAGCGGCGGGGACAGCGGTGGTTTCCTTCCCACCCACTGGCTCACTCACTCACCCACTCACGAGAATTCGCTGCGAACTCCCGACGGATCGACCCTTCCCTTTCCGGCGGCGAACCATTATGCTGCGCCCCGCATGACGACCCTGATCCTCGCGACGCGCAACGCGCACAAAATCCAGGAGATCTCCGCGATCCTCGGCCGCACGTTCCGCCTGCTCAGTCTCAAGGAATTCCCCGAAGCGCCACCGGTGGCCGAGGACCAGCCCACGTTGGCCCAGAACGCGGCCAAGAAAGCGCAGGCACTGGCCAAATGGCTGACCTACCTGCCAAATTCCGAGTTCCGCCTGCCGGGCGCCAGTGCCTCGGTGCTGGCGGACGATTCCGGGCTGGAAGTGGACGCCCTCAACGGCGCGCCGGGCGTTCACTCCGCGCGTTTCGCGGCGCTCGACGACGCCGGCTCTGCCGGCGGCGCGCACCATTCCAGCGACGCCGACAACAACGCCAAGCTCCTGCGCCTGCTGCAATGCGCTCCGCGCGAACAACGCGCCGCCCGGTTTCGCTGCGTCCTTTCGCTCATCGCCGTGAAGCCGCCACAGCCGACACTGGGCGGCCATTTGTTCGAGGGTGTGTGCGAAGGACGCATCGCCCTTGAGCCGGCGGGACAGGACGGATTTGGCTATGACCCGCTTTTCATTCCACGTGACCATCAGCAGTCGTTTGCCGAACTGGGCCCGGAAGTGAAAAACCAGATCAGCCACCGCGCCCAGGCGCTGGCGAGGATGCGCAAGGCCCTGGAAAACCTCGTGGTCGGCGACGAAATGCCGAGCTTCTGAGGTGCCGCGAATCTTCCTTGCGCCGCCGGCCGGGTGCTCTGCTACATCAAGCGCATGAGTTCTCCGGTTTCGACGTTCAGTTTTCCCACCACGACGCTTTTCGGGCCGGGCACCCTTGGCGAGCTGCCGGCGTGCCTTCAACAAATCGGCTGCAAACGCCCGCTGGTCGTGACCGACGCAGGACTGCTGGAGACGCGCGCCTTTGAATTGCTCAAGCAGGCGCTGGGATCCTCGGCAGGACTGCGGCCCGAAGTCTTCTCCGGCGTGCATCCCAATCCGGTCGAGCAGGACGTGGTGCTTGCGGCCAAGGCGTTCTCGGAAAAGGGCTGCGACTGCGTCATTGCTTTCGGTGGCGGCAGCGCTCTGGACGTGGGCAAGGCGTGCCGGCTCCTCATCAAACGGCCAAGCCTCGAACTGTCCTCGTTCAACTTCAACGACGATTGGCGCGGCCTCGCCCCGTGCGTTTGCGTGCCGACGACGGCGGGCACCGGCAGCGAAGTGGGCCGCAGCTCGGTCGTCACGCTCGACTCAACCCGGCGCAAGGCGGTGCTGTTCCATCCGGAACTGCTCGCCCGGCTGGTCATCCTCGATCCGGCCCTCACCGCCGGCCTCCCGCCCCGGCTCACGGCCGCGACGGGACTGGACGCGCTGACCCATTGCATCGAATCGTTCACGTCGCCGGTTTTCCATCCCTTGTGCGATGGCGTTGCGTTGGAAGGCATCCATCTCATCGTCGAAGCGTTGCCGCGGGCCTTCCGGAACGGCGCCGACCTCGACGCGCGCGGCAAGATGCTCGTCGCGGCTGCGATGGGCGCCGTGGCGTTCCAAAAAGACCTCGGCGCGACACACTCGCTGGCGCACCCGCTCTCCTCGCTCTGCGGCATGCATCATGGCACCGCGAACGCCGTCTGCCTGCCGGCGGTGATGGAGTTCAGCGCGCAGCGCAAGCCGGGGATTTACCGCCGCGTCGGTGTCGCCGCCGGACTCGACGTGCTGAAGGCCGGCGACACCGAGGCGGATCGCCGGACGATTGCGTTTGTGCGCGGGCTGATTCGGGAACTCGGCTTGGGCGAGGGCTTGCGCGCGTTCGGGGTGAACGAGTCGCAACTCGACACGCTGGCCGAACAGGCGTTCGCCGACCCGTGCCACGCGACGAATCCCGTGCCCGTGACGCGGGAGGATTTGCGCGCGCTTTACGAAGCGTCGATGTGAGAGGCGCGCGGAGCACGAATGGCCTGATGAGCTCTTGCGTCCGCTTCCCCCTCACCCCGGCCCTGCCCATAAACCGGAGCGCCGAGCTCCGGCTCGGCTCGGCCCAAGCGCCGATCGCGCCGAGCAGGAGCTCGGCGCTCCGTCCCGGTTCAGGGGCGCCTTGCGCGCAAGTAACTTGGGG
>WNGA01005450.1_pt1 | contig 46656 bp, 45 predicted proteins | sample 5400061 | NCBI WGS metagenome assembly WNGA01 (sample SAMN13153366, study PRJNA577476) | soil metagenome | isolation source: 100 cm soil or saprolite under grassland replicate 2 | place: USA:California | collected 2016-06-15
AGGATCTCCGCGGCCGAAGGCTTCGGGACATCGGTCGCAGGTTGCTCGAGTCCAACCGGCGCGGGCGACTCTGAGGTCTCGGCGGCAGGCTGCGGGATCTCCGCCGCGGGCGGCTCGGGGATCTCGGCGGCAGGCTGCTCGGGCTCCTCTGGCGCGGACGTCTCGGGGATCTCGGCGGCAGGCTGCTCGGGCTCCTCTGGCGCGGACGGCTCCTGCTCGGAGGAGGCTTGTTCCTGCGGGTGGGCTTCGGCGGGGACTTCTTCCTCGTCCTCCTCGGCGATCTGGGCGCGTCGTTCGGCGAGCGCCTTCAAGCTTCTGTACCAATCCTCCTCGTACGCGTCCACCTGTTTGCCCTTCGCAGGTGAGCTACCCGCTTCGGAGCCCTCGGTGGCGTCGGAGGAGGCGTCGCGGCCCTCGGATCCGTCTTCTCCCTTCTGGCCGAGGAAGCCGCCCATCAGACCTTGCTTCCGTTCCATCTATCCGCCGCCTCCGGCCGTCCCGTTCCCGCTCAGCGATGCGGGCGCCAGTCCTCCATCCCCAGCCATTCCCCAGCCCGTCCGGGCACACCCGGATGCACTCCTCACCGCCGCCGGCATCCCGGTGACCACGGGAAGGTCACCGCCGCGTGGTTGCGTTGGAGGGCTCGACGTCCTCAGGGTCCATTGCGAACGGCGTGGGACCGATCCCCATCGAGACCGCAGCCATAGCGGCCTGCGTGCGGTTGCTCACGCCGAGCTTCCGGAAGACCGCTGCGAGGTGCGCCTTCACCGTCTTCTCCGACAGGAACAGGGCCCGGGAGATGTCTCGGTTGCTCTTTCCCTCGGCCAGCAGAGCCAGGATGTCGGTCTCTCGCTGCGTGAGGCTGGTCGACGGACGGCCGTGCGGCTCGTTCTGGTCGCCGCTTCCCACCTCCATGGCGTCGAACAGGTTCTGGATGACCCTGGGCGACAGGACGTTGCCGCCACCCGAGATCGCCACCTTGATCGCTTGCTCTAGGTCCTCCGGCGTCGCGTCCTTCAGCAGGTACCCCGCGGCCCCCTCGGCCAAGGCTCGCCGAACGTAATGCGCATGGTCGAACGTGGTCAGCACGATCACGGGTACCTTGGGCCATCTCGTCCGAAGGTCGTGGAGCAGCTCGAGGCCGTCGGTGTTCGGCATCCGCACATCGACGAGGGCGACGTCGACCGGGCTGGCCTCCATCACCCGAAGGGCCTCGTCCGCCCCGGCAGTCTCCTCGACGTCCGCTTCGCTGAAGCATTCGCGCACGACGTGAGCCATGCCGCGACGCACCAGCGCGTGATCGTCAACGATCATGATCCTCAAGGTTCGTCTCCTTGCTCGTCGACGGGTAGTCGGGCGACCACCCGAGTCCCACGCCCAGGGGACGATTCGATGTCGAGGGTGCCGCGCACCTCCGCCACCAGGCGTCGCATCATCTCCAGACCCAGATGGCCCTCCCCGCGCTTCTCCGGGGAGGCCTGGAAGCCCTGTCCCCGGTCCTCGATCTGCACCTCGACGCGCTGTGGCGTCGCTTGCACCCTCACGGCCACGTCCTTGGAGGCTGAATGCTTCGCCGCGTTGGCCACCCCTTCCCGGATGACGGACGAGGCCGCCTGGAGGATCGGACCGTGGACGGCGCCGACGTCGCCTTCGATGGACCACGAGGCGGGGAGGCGCCACCGCTCCAGCACTTTCTGCACGACCAGCTCGAGCGGTTCCTCCTCGCGCGATCCGTCCTCCGGCGATCCATCGGGCGACAGGGCGGCCAACATCCGCCGGATCTCCTCCAGGGCTCGTCGGAGCTCGGTCGCCGCTTCGGCCAGAGCCGCCGTGGCCTGCGTGGGGTCCAGGTCGACCCGCCTGGCCATCCACTCCAGCTCGAGCACCGACGCGGTCACCACCTGCGTTAGGCCGTCGTGGATGGCGTAGGCCCACCTGGTTCGCTCCTTCGCGTACGAGTCGTCGAGACCGTCCGAAGCCGAGGGCCTCCGGCCCGCCAGCGATGACAGCATCCCTCGCAAAGCGGCGACCGAGCGGACGGAAGACTTCGGCGTGATGCGGGCGAACACCAGGTCTTCACCGCGAGGGCATGCGATCCAGCGCTCGGCCCGTCCCTCGAGCACGTCGTCGAGGTGAAGCGGGAGCGGTCCCGACCCGGGCGCGGCCCACCAGGCGATCCTGCGAGAGGACGCGCCCGATCGCATGATGCCCACGGCGTCGAGGTTCAAGAGCTCGGCGAGGCGCCGACATTCGGCGGCTTCGTCAGCCTCGCGGACGACAGCTGTCTCCACCCGATCCCTTCCTTCTCGGCCGGCACGGCCGCGGTCGTGCTGCCTGCCTCTCGCCCTCGACATCGCGGACGACACCGGGGGTCGTCCGTTCGACCAAGCCAAGCCGTTCGGTCTAGTTCTTCCTTCGGACGGTTCGGGGGCGCGCTTGAACCGGTGCCGGGAGGCAAAGCCCGCGTGCCGGGCGATCGGAGGGCTCGACGAGCGCGAACCCGTCGGTCCGAGAGAACCGGAGCGTCGGGGAGGGGGCTACTCCGAAGGGACTAGACGATTCCCCGACGTCGACATGGCCAGGACCTGCGCGACGTCGGCGACCTCCGTCCCGTCGCCCCGAGCCCGGGCTCCGTCATCCAACATCACGAGGCAAAAGGGGCAGGCAACGCCGACCATGTCCGCGCCGGTGGAGGCGGCCTCGTCCATGCGCTCCCGGTTGATGCGCTTGCCGATCCGCTCCTCCATCCACATCCGGGCTCCCCCCGCCCCGCAACACAGGCCCCGGCTCCCGTGGCGGGGCATCTCAACGGTCGACAGGCCGGGGACCGAATCGAGGAGCTCCCGCGGATCCTCGTAGACGCCGTTGTGCCGCCCCAGGTAGCAGGGATCGTGATAGGCGAGCAGCGCTCGCACCTGCCCCGTTGGCCGGAGGCGGCCGTCTTCGACCAGTTGGGCGAGCAGCTGGGTGTGATGGAGCACCTCATACCGGCCACCGTAGTCCGGGTACTCGTTGCGGAGCGTATTGAAGCAGTGGGGGCAGTTGGCCACGATCTTCGTGACTCCCGAGCCGTCCAGTGTGGCCACGTTCTGCTCCGCCAACGTCTGGAACAGGTACTCGTTCCCGATGCGGCGAGCCGGGTCGCCGGTGCACAGCTCCTGCGGGCCGAGGATGGCGAAGGACAGTCCGGCATCCCGCAGGAGGCCGGCCACGGCGCGCGAAACTCCGCGGGCTCGGTCGTCGAACGAGCCGGCGCACCCCACCCAGTAGATGACATCCGGAGCCTGCTCGCCCGGGCCGAGCAGGCGCACGTCCATCCCCTCGGCCCACGCCGCGCGCTGTGACTGGGGCTGACCCCACGGGTTCCCGGCGGTCTCCAAGTTCCGAAGGAGCGCGGCCGACTCTGGGGGGAACCGTGACTCACCCATCACCAGGTTCCGACGGAGGTCGACGATGTGGTCGATGTGCTCGATGTCCACGGGGCACTCCTGCATGCACGCGCCGCACGTCGTGCAGGCCCACACGACCTCCTCGTCCACGACCTCCGGGACGAGCGAGGTCTTGCGGATATCGTTGGATGTCCTTCCAGCCTCGAGGATCTTCGGCCCTTCGTCGAACAGGTGGTCCCGGAGGTTCATGATCAAGAGCTTTGGCGAGAGCGGCTTCCCGGTATTCCATGCCGGGCACGCGCTCTGACATCTCCCGCATTCGGTGCACGCATAGAGGTCCAAGGCCTCCTTCCACGTGAGGTCTTCGACCGTCGCGGCGCCGAGCCGGATCTGGTCGGAGTCGGGCGCGTCCACATCGATTCGGAGCGGAGTCAAGTACCCCTTGGGTTTGGTGTTCGAGAAGAACACGTTGATCGAGCTGGTGATGATGTGCAGGTGCTTGGAATACGGGATGTAGACCAGGAACCCCAGGATGAGCAGGAGGTGCGTCCACAGGAAGAACGGCTCGTAGAGGCGAAGCACGGCCGGAGTCATGGGCTCGAACGCGCGCGCGAGCCCGCGCGAGATGGGGGTCCATGCCGGGGGGGCCTCGGCGATGCCTCGGGCGATCCTGACCGCGTTCAGCGCGAAGAGCGTGAGCATGATGCCGAGGATCCACACCAGGATGAGGTCCGCCTCCTGCATGTGGCTGCCCACGAACCGCTCCGGCCGTTGGATCTTGCGGATGGCGAAGGCCATGAGGATCCCGACCACGACCAGGAGGGCGAACAGGTCCTGGAGCAGCCCGAGCCACCCGCTTCGACCGATCAGCGGCAGGGCGAAGTCCGAGTCCACCGCCTGCCCCATCGCTTCGGCGATCGTGGTCAGAAGGACCAGGAACCCCCAGAAGATGGAGGCGTGCATCACCCCCGGCAGGAGGCGCTGGAGCAGCTTTCGCTGGCCGAGCACCACCGTCACCTCGCGCTCCAGCCTGACCGGAACGTCGCGCGTCCGATCCACGGGCCGGCCCAGGCGCACCAGCCCGTATAGCAGGCGGGCCCGCCGGGCGAAGAGTCCCGCGGCCGCGGCAACGAGGGCCAGGAGGATCGCCGCCGGCAGGAGCATCAAGTGGCGAGTGTATACGCGGAACCGACGGCAGGGTTCCCCCCGTCATGGGGCCTCCGGACCGCTTTCTGGCACTTGAGGGCCCCTGACCTCCAACCGGGTTCCGGGCTCAGAATCCGACGCCCGATCTCAGTCCGCGACGCTCAACCTTGACACTAGGGGACTCAGACTTTATCCTTCGAATCAGATCAAGGACGCACCCAGGAGGGTTCGCTCATGCCACGAGCCGTTGGAATCGACCTGGGGACGACCAATTCCGTGGTGTCCGTTCTGGAGGCGGGCGAGCCGGTGGTCATCCCCAATGCGGAGGGCTCCCGGACCACGCCATCGGTGGTCGGGTTCTCCAGGAACGGCGAGATCCTGGTCGGTGAGGTCGCGAAGCGTCAGGCCATCACCAACCCGGACCGAACCGTCCGTTCCGTGAAGCGCGAGATGGGCCGGAAGGACTGGAACGTCGAGGTTGACGGGAAGCGATGGACACCCCAGGAGATCTCGGCGCAGATACTGACGAAGCTGAAGCGGGACGCCGAAGCCTATCTCGGCGATTCGGTCGCACAGGCTGTCATCACCGTCCCCGCCTACTTCGATGACGCGCAGCGCCAGGCCACGAAGGAGGCGGGCCAGATCGCAGGCCTGGAGGTCCTTCGGATCATCAACGAGCCGACGGCGGCCTCCCTCGCCTACGGCCTGGACAAGCAGCACGACCAGACCATCCTCGTGTTCGACCTGGGCGGCGGGACGTTCGACGTGTCCTTGCTGGAGATCGGTGAAGGTGTCTTCGAGGTCAAGGCCACCCACGGTGATACGCACCTCGGCGGTGACGACTGGGACCAGCGGGTCATCGACTGGATGGTGAGGGAGTTCAAGAACGCCCACGGTGTGGACCTAGCGGCAGACCGGATGGCCCTCCAGCGGCTGAAGGAGGCCGCCGAGAAGGCCAAGATCGAGCTGTCCCAGGTGGCCGAGACAACGATCAACCTCCCCTTCGTCACCGCGACGGCCGAGGGTCCGCTGCACCTGGAGATGAAGCTCACCCGGTCGGAGTTCGAGCGCATGACGGCCGACCTGGTCGAGCGAACGGAGGGCCCGTTCCGCCAGGCCGTGAAGGATTGGGGCAAGGACGTCTCGGCCATCGACCACGTGATCCTGGTCGGCGGGGCCACACGCATGCCGATGATCCAGGACCTCGTCCGCAAGCTCACCGGTGGCCAGGAGCCGCACAAGGGAGTGAACCCCGACGAGGTCGTCGCGGTCGGCGCCGCCGTCCAGGCGGGCGTGCTGAAGGGCGACGTCAAGGACATCCTGCTCCTCGACGTAACGCCGCTCACGCTCGGGGTGGAGACGAAGGGAGGAATCTTCACCAAGCTGATCGAGCGGAACACGACCATCCCTACCCGCAAGAGCGAGATCTTCACGACCGCGGACGACAACCAGACCACGGTCGAGATCCACGTCCTTCAGGGCGAGGCCGAGACCGTCTTCTCGCCGGGCGTGCGCTCGCTCGGGAAGTTCCACCTGATGGGGATCCCGCCGGCGCCCCGCGGCATGCCGCAGATCGAAGTGGCGTTCGACATCGACGCGAACGGGATCGTGAACGTCTCTGCCAAGGACCTGGCCACCGGTAAGGAGCAGCAGATGACCATCACGGGTGGGACGGCCCTGTCGAAGGACGACATCGACCGGATGGTGAAGGACGCGGAGAAGTTCGCGGCCGAGGACCACACGCGGCGTGAGGCGGCCGAAGCCCGGAACGCCGGGGACCAGCTCAGCTACCAGATCGACCGGTCGCTCCAGGAGTGGGGCGAGAAGGTGCCCGAGGGTGACCGCGCGGATCTCACCAAGTCGAACGAGGAGCTGAAGGAGGTGCTGAAGGGAGAGGACGTGGAGAGGATCAGGTCCGCAACCCAGGCCACGATGCAGGTCTTCCAGCGCATCGGCCAGGCCATGTATCAGCACACGCAGGCCCAGGCCGGACCGGAGCAGGCCGCGGCCGGGGGCGCGCCCGATGGCGGCGAGGAAGACGTCGTCGAGGGCGAGGTCGTCGACGAAGGAGGTGCTTCGTAGATGTCGATGCTCGAGAGGTGGGATCCGTTCCGCGATCTCATGTCGATCCAGAACGAGCTGAACGGTCTGTTCGGCCGAACCTACGGCGGCGGCGAGCCCCCGTCCGGTCAAACGGGTTCCTGGGTGCCGGCGCTGGACGTCTACGAGACTGTCGACAAGTTCGTCGTGACCGTCGAGCTTCCAGGGATCGAGCCGGAAGACGTCGAGGTGTCCGTGGAGGACTCGACGCTGACGATCAAGGGACAGCGAGAGTTCTTCTACAAGGATGCGACGGAGGACTCGTTCCAGCGCATCGAACGGCGATACGGGGCCTTCTCGCGAACCCTGTCGATGCCGACGACGGCCGACACCGAGAGGGTCGAGGCGTCGTTCAACAAGGGCGTCCTCACGATCGAGCTGGTCAAGCGTGAGGAGGCCAAGCCCAAGAAGGTCACGGTCAGGACGACGTGATGGGCGAGAAGGATCGCACCGACGAAGGTCGGGTGAACCGGCCGAAGGTCAAGGTCTCCGACCGCAGGCGCTTCCTTGTCTCGGGCGACTCCCCGGAGGAGGCCGGAGCTTCCCCCCGGGAACCCCGGGACGATGCGGACCATGAGCAGACGAGTGGGGTCGAAAGGGACGTGGAAGCTGCGAAGCAAGAGGCCGCCGAGTATCGGGATCACCTGATGCGCCTGCAGGCCGAGTTCGACAATTACCGCAAGCGGGTCCTGAAAGAGCAGACGCGCGCCGTGGAGCTCGCTTCGGAGCCGTTGGTGCGCCGCCTCCTGGAGGTGCTGGACGAGTTCGAGCTCGCCCTGATGGCCGCCGAGCAGAGGCCCGACTTCGAAAAGTTCCTCCATGGTGTCGAGCTCGTGTACGCGAAGCTCGTCGAGACCCTCAAGTCCGAGGGGCTCGAGCGGATCGAGGCGGAGGGACGGCCCTTCGACCCCGAGCGGCACGAGGCGCTGATGGGATCGAGCTCGGGCGAGGGTGATCCGCTGGTGGCCGACGTCCTCCGCCAGGGCTACGTGCTGAAGGGTCGGGTAGTCCGCCCCGCGGGCGTGCGCGTCACGCACGAGCGCTGAGGGGGTCGCCGATGAACGGCGACGTCCGGCGTGAGTGGTTCGACAAGGACTACTACCAGGTCCTCGGCGTGGCGAAGAACGCGTCGCAGGCGGAGATCAAGAAGGCGTACCGCAGGCTCGCGCAGCAGTACCACCCCGACGCCAACGCCGGAGACAAGTCCGCCGAGGAGCGGTTCAAGGAGATCTCGGCGGCCTACGACGTCGTCGGCGACGAGGACAAGCGCAAGCAGTACGACCAGGTCCGGGACATGGCCGCCTCGGGCTTCGGGGCCGGCGGCTTCCCCGGTGGGGGCCGCCCGGGAGCTGGAGGGGGGGTCCGGTTCGAGGACTTCGGGTTCGGCGACGTCGGCGACGTCGGCGACTTGGGCGACCTGTTCAGCGTGTTCACCGGCCGGGGCCGAGGGCAGCGACCGGCAGCACACGGCGCCGACCTCGAGACGGAGGTTCGGGTTTCCTTCGATGACGCCATGCGTGGGACCACCGTCCCGGTGCGCATCCAGGGGCCCGCGCCATGCCCAACCTGCGGGGGGTCGGGGGCGGAGCCGGGGACGACGCCGCTCACCTGTCCCCAGTGCGGTGGCCTGGGATCGGTCAGCGTCAACCAGGGGTTCTTCCAGATGTCGCAGACCTGTCCTCGGTGCCGGGGTGCCGGCCGCATCGTGGAGCACCCCTGCCCGACGTGCCGTGGCTCGGGCAGTGTGCGAACGACGCGCAGCTTCCAGGTAAGGGTTCCGGCCGGCGTGAGGGACGGAGCCCGGATCCGGCTCTCGGGACGCGGCGAGGCGGGACCGCCGGGCGGGTCTGCCGGCGATCTGTACGTGCTTGTGCACGTCGCGCCCCACAGGCTGTTCGGACGGAAGGGAAGTGATCTCACCCTCGCGCTCCCCATCACCTTCGCGGAGGCGGCCCTGGGTGCGAACGTCGACGTTCCCACCCTGAACGGGGCCGTGAGGCTCAAGATCCCCTCCGGCACGCAGTCTGGCAGGACCTTCCGGATCAGGGGCAAGGGCGCGCCGAAGAAGGGTGGCCAGGGCGACCTGCTGGTCACGGTGAACGTAGAGGTGCCGCAGCGTTTGTCCCACGACGAGAAGCACCTGCTGAAGCAGCTCAAGGAGGCGGAGCGGGAATCGCCGCGCAAGGGGCTCGGGGTCGAGGCGTAGGGGAGGAGCGGAGTCGATGGCAGCGCGAGGGAATCGAAGCGACCGAGCCGAGGACCGAGCGGTCTATATCATCAGCGTGGCGGCGGAGCTCGCGGGCGTGCATCCTCAGACGCTTCGCATCTACGAGCGGAAGGGCCTGTTGAGTCCCAAGCGGACCTCGGGCAACACCCGACGCTATTCCGAGCGAGACATCGACAGGCTGCAGATGATCCAGGAGCTCACGCAAGGCCAGGGGATCAACCTGGCCGGCGTGAAGATGATCATGGAGCTCGAGGCGCAGTTGGAAGAACTTCGGCGGCGGGCTGTGGAGCTCGAAGCCGAGCTCCGGCGGGTTCGCCGGGGGCGCCCAGTGGCCCTCGGTCCGTCCTCGGCGACGGTGGAGATCGTGCCGCTTCAGACGATCTCGACGTTCCCTTGGCTGAGCGGGAGTCCGTCTCGCTGATCGCCCTTGCGGGGCGCCGACGGCTTGATGTACGGGATGACCGAGGCGAATACGAGGGAGTGAGGGACCGTTGGATCCGAACAAGCTGACGATGAAGTCACAGGCCGCTCTGGAGGCGGCCCGGGAGCAGGCGGTCGCCCGCAGCCACCAGTCGATCGAACCCGAGCACGTCCTGTTCGCCCTTCTCTCGGATCCAGACGGGGTGATCTACCCGCTCTTGCATCGCTTGGGGATCTCGCCCCGCACGCTCAGGGACCAGGTCGACGAGGCGCTGGACCGGATCCCGAAGGTGTACGCGCAGGGCGCCGAGGTTCGGGTGTCGCCGGCCACAGGGATCCTGCTCGAGCGAGCGTTCGCCGAGGCGAAGCAGTTGACCGACGAATACGTCTCCACCGAGCACCTGTTCCTGGCCCTCCTCGAGGGGGACACGGGCCCAGCCCGGCTGCTCCGCGAGGCGGGCCTGAAACCCGACGCGGTGCTGGCGGCCCTGGCGGAGGTGCGCGGCCGGCAGCGCGTGACCGACCAGAACCCGGAGGAGAAGTTTCAGGCTCTCGAGCGGTACGGTCGCGATCTCACCGACCTCGGGCGGCGTGGGAAGCTCGATCCCGTCATCGGTCGGGACGACGAGGTGCGCCGGGTGATCCAGGTGCTCTCCCGAAGGACGAAGAACAACCCGGTGCTGATCGGCGAGCCCGGCGTGGGGAAGACCGCCATCGTCGAGGGGTTGGCCCAGCGGATCGTGGCCCGAGACGTCCCCGAATCGCTGAAGGACAAGCGCGTGGTCGCCCTGGACATCGGGGCGTTGATCGCGGGATCCAAGTACCGCGGCGAGTTCGAGGAGCGGTTCAAGGCGGTGCTGCGGGAGATCGCTGAGAGCGAGGGCCAGATCATCACGTTCATCGACGAGCTGCACACGGTCGTCGGTGCCGGTGCGGCGGAAGGTGCGGTCGACGCCGGCAACATGTTGAAGCCGATGCTCGCCCGTGGCGAGCTCCGGGCGATCGGCGCGACCACGATCGACGAGTACCGCAAGCACGTGGAGAGGGACGCCGCCCTGGAGCGCAGGTTCCAGCCGGTCCTGGTGGAGGAGCCCTCGGTCGAGGACACGATCGCCATCCTTCGGGGCTTGAAGGAGCGGTACGAGGTGCACCATGGCGTCAGGATCCAGGACTCCGCCCTCGTCGCGGCGGCGGTGCTCTCCAGCCGGTACGTGAGCGGTCGGTTCCTCCCCGACAAGGCGATCGACCTCATCGACGAGGCCGCGTCCCGGCTGCGGATCGAGATCGACTCCATGCCGACGGAGATCGATGAGGTCGAGCGGCGGATGAAGCAGCTCGAGATCGAGCGGGCCGCCCTTCGCAAGGAGACGGACGATGCGTCGAAGGAGCGGCTGGCCCGCCTGGAGCGGGAGCTGGCCGACCACCAGGAGGGTTCGGTCGCCATGAAGGCCCACTGGCACCGGGAGAAGGATCACATCGACCGGATCCGGAAGATCGGCTCCGACATCGAGGCGGCCAGGACCGAGGCCGAGCGGGCGGAACGCGACGGTGATCTGGAGCGTGCGGCCGAGCTCCGATACGGCAGGCTCGTGGAACTGGCGGGCTCGATGGACGAGGAGAACGCGAAGCTCGCCCAGATCCAGCGGGACCGCAAGATGCTGAAGGAGGAAGTCGACGAGGAGGACGTGGCGGAGGTCGTCTCGACGTGGACCGGCATCCCGGTCTCGCGCCTCATGGAGGCCGAGATGCAGAAGCTGATCCGGATGGAGGACGAGCTGCACCAACGGGTCGTCGACCAACACGAGGCCGTCGAAGCCGTTGCGAACGCCATCCGCCGCACCCGGGCCGGGCTCTCCGACCCGAGCAGGCCGATCGGTTCGTTCGTGTTCCTGGGACCGACGGGCGTGGGGAAGACCGAGCTGGCGCGAGCGCTCGCGGAATTCCTCTTCGACGACGAGCGGGCCATCGTTCGGATCGACATGAGTGAGTACCAGGAGCGGCACACCGTGTCGCGGCTGATCGGGGCGCCGCCGGGATATGTCGGTTATGACGAGGGAGGTCAGCTCACCGAGGCGGTGCGGAGGCGTCCTTACTCCGTCGTGCTGTTGGACGAGATCGAGAAGGCGCACCAAGACGCGTTCAACGTGCTGCTGCAGCTGCTCGACGACGGCCGTCTCACCGACGGGCAGGGGCGGACGGTGGACTTCCGCAACACGGTGGTCATCATGACGTCGAACCTGGGCGGGTTCCTGTTCACCGATCCGGGCTCGTCCGTTGAAGAGCGGACGGAGAAGGTGATGGCCGAGGTCCGCGCCACCTTCCGACCCGAGTTCGTGAACCGGGTCGACGAGATCATCGTGTTCCAGCCGCTCGGGCGGGACGAGATCGCGCAGATCGTGGACATCCAGATCCGCATGCTCCAGCGCCGGCTGGAGGGTCGCAAGCTCGTGATCATCATCACGGACGCCGCTCGCGAGTACCTGGCGAACAAGGGCTTCGACCCCACCTTTGGGGCGCGTCCGCTGAAACGGCTCCTCCAGCGGGAGATCCAGGACGTGCTGGCGGTCAAGCTGCTGTCTGGCGAGCTCCTTGAGGGGGACGAGGTGGAGGTCGATGCCGAGGACGGTGGCCTCACGTTCGGCGTGCGGCGCGCGTAAAGCGCGACGCACGCCGTCCCGATACTCGTCCCATGAGGGGATGGCGCTTGGTCATCGGGCTGCTCGCTGCGGTCACACTGGTCGCGCTCGTCCTGAAGGCCCTGCCCACCGGCCTCGTGGTGGTCGGGGCCCTGGGGGCCTCGGGGTACGGGGCCTACCGGTTCAGCCTGCGCAAGAAGGCCGTGAAGGAGAATCTGGAGCCCGGGGCGCTGGGGTTGCAGGGCGCTGATGGTGATCCGTTCGGCCTGGCCGGGCTGCCGCTGCAACTGCTGGGCCGGGGATCGGGCGCCGGGGGAGTCGATCACGTCATGTGGGGCAGCTGGCGTGCCGAGGACATGAAGCTGTTCGACTTCCGATACACCTCGGAAGAGGACGGCGATCGTCGGTTCACCTGCTCTCTGCTCGAACTCGAGCGCGACGTCCCTCCGGTCGTGATCGAGCCGAAGGTGTTCTTCACCCCGCTCGCAGAGCGGGGGCGGCTTCCCGTCGTCGAGGTGGATGACCGAGGGTTCGGGGAGACCTTCGACGTGCGGGCCCAGGACGCAAGGCTCGCCACCCGCCTCCTCGACGACGACACGAGGCAGTGGATGGAGCAGCAGCGCGACATGGCGTTCGAGGTGAACGGCCGGATGCTGCTGACGTACATGCCGCGGGAACGTCGTGACCTGTTCGCGCTCCTCGAGGCCGGGGCGGAGCTCGGGCGCCGTCTTTCGGCCGGGCCCGTCAGCTGAGGTCGGCCGGCTCGACCGAAGCGGCCCGCGGCTATTGAGCGCGTCCGAGGCTCCGACGTCCCGACTTGAGGCCCCGTCCGACGGGCCGTAGGGTGGCCCGGTGGCCGACGCACCGGGCAGCACGAGGCTCCTTCGGCGAAGCCGCGCCGACCGCGTCATCGCCGGCGTGTGCGGCGGCATCGGACGTTATCTAGGCGTCGACCCCGTGCTCATCCGGGTCGCCTTCGTGGTGCTGGCGATCGTGGGGGGCGGCGGCATCCTGCTCTACCTCCTGGGATGGATCCTGATCCCCGAGGAGAAGGAGGGGGAGCACCTCGGTCAGGCCCCTCCACCCAGCGCCGACATGGCGCGGCTGGTGTTCGGCGGGGCCCTGATCGCGATCGGCGTCATCCTGTTGCTCGGCCTGTCGCTTCCGAGGATCGGGAAGTACGTGTGGCCGTTGGCCCTGATCGCGGTGGGGGTGGCCCTGATCGTTCGGGCGTCCTCGAAGCGATGAGCGACCTCCCGGATCCTCCTGCTTCGCCGCCGCCCACGACACGATTCCACGCCGGACGGTTGGTGCTGGGCCTCGTTGTGGTGGTGATCGGCGCAACGGCGCTTCTGCAAGCCGCGGGGATCAGCGATGTGCCGTGGAAGGCCGTGTTGCCCGGCTCGCTGATCGCCGTCGGGCTGGGATTGGTGATCGCCGGCCGCCGGTCCGAAAGCGGCCAGGGCGGCCTCATCACTATCGGGATCGTCCTCACGGTGGTGCTGGCGGCCGCGTCGGCCGTGGACATCCCCCTCGAAGGAGGGGTGGGTGAACGGACGGAGCGCCCCATGTCCCTTTCCGCGGTGAAATCCGAATACCGCCTGGCCGTGGGGCAGCTCACGCTGGACCTCACGAGGGTGTCAGTGCCCGTTACAGCCACGGCGCGCCCGGTCCGAGCACGTGTCGGCGTGGGCCAGCTCATCGTGGAGCTGCCGTCGGACCAGCTGGCCGTGGTGCGCGGACATGCGGGGATGGGCCAGGTGACGATCTTCGGCGAGAGCGACGGGGGGTTCGGCGTCGACAAGGACGTCACCCCGATCGCGCCGGCGGGTCAGCGCATCGTGTTCTCACTCGACCTGTCGGTGGGCATCGGGGAGGTGCTCGTCCAGCATGGCTGAGGGCGGGAACCGGACGGCGGTCGTGTGGGGCCTGTTCTTCATCGCGGCCGGGATCGCCTTCCTGCTGGACCGGCTCGACGTCTGGACCCTCCGGGCCCGGTACGTGCTTCCGGTCCTGCTGATCGTGCTTGGGGCGGCGATCCTGCTCGGTGGGCGAGGATGGGTGCCGGGCGGTCGGGATCAGTCGTGACGCCTGCTTCACTCCGGCACTCGGAGTTCCGCTGCTCGGGGTGGTGAGAGTTCATCGGCCACGCCCTGCGCGACGTGTCGAGCTGTACGGGACCGGAGCGGACCGGTAGGCTGTAGCTCGTCGCTCACCGGATCACTCCAGAAGGGACGTCATCATGGCCTGGCTGTGGATCATCCTCGGCGTGGTGGCGCTCGTCGTCATCCTCGGCATCGTCTCCTACAACCGGTTCGTCTCCGGACGCCAGCTCATCAGGGACTCGTGGGCCAACATCGACACCGAGCTTCGCCGACGATACGACTTGATCCCTAACCTGGTCGAGACCGTGAAGGGCTACGCCGCGCACGAGCGTGGAGTCTTCGAGGAGGTGACCCGGGCCCGGGCGGCGGCGGTCTCGGCCACCGGCAGCCCTGCCGAGCAAGCCGCGGCGGAGGGACCGTTCGTCGCCGCACTGCGCCAGCTGTTCGCCGTGGCTGAGAACTACCCGGAGCTGAAGGCGAACCAGAACTTCTTGGCCCTACAGTCCGAGCTATCCAACACCGAGGATCGGCTCCAGACCGCGCGCCGGTTCTACAACGCGAATGTGCGTGAATTCAATCGGCGGGTCCAGTCGTTCCCATCGAACGTTGTCGCGCGGAGCTTCGGATTCAGGGAGGAGCAGTTCTTCGAGGTGGAGGAGACCCTGCGGGAGGCCGGGCCGCCGCAGGTGAGCTTCGCGCCCGGAACCCCGTCCGTCTCGTTCGGGGCGCCCGGCGGTTCGGCTTCCTCGCCGGCCGCCCCGTCCCCCACGGGAGGGGCGCCGCCACCGCCTCCACCTCCGCCCCACGACCCCACCCCACCGGCAAGCTCCGCTCCTTAGGCCGCTTCCCTCTCGACTGTCGCCGTTCCGCAGCCCTCGAGCATGGTGGCCCGGCGAACGTCGGTCGTGAGCATCGACCAGATGGCGGCCCACCCCATGGCCACCGCGCCCATGCCGACAGCGGTGACTCGAGGGCCGAACGACTCGGCCAACCACCCCGTCAGCAGGCTGGAGAGCCCGAACGTGAGCGTCACGAGCATCCCGTCGAAGGCGAAGATCCGTCCCCGGATGCGGTCGGGGACGATCCGCTGGAGCCCGTAGGAGGAGAGCGTCCACTGCGCGCCCCCGCCCACGTGCGCGAGGGCAACGGTGGGCATGGCCAGCAACAACCCCGGGACCAGCCCGAGAAGGGTGTAGCCGAGGCCGAAGATCGCCAGGGCGAGGGCGATGGCGCCGAAGAGACGCCGATCCTGCGGCCCGAGCGCCGACCTCCCGACGAACGGACCGATCAGCGCACCCACCCCACGGGAGGCCATGAGCAACCCGATGCCAACGTCGCCGGCGTGATACTCGCGATGCGCCAGGAGCGGGATCAGGACGAGGACGCCGCCGGCGATCCCCCACCCGAACTTCACGGCGAGCAGGGCCAGCACCCGGTGATCCCTCCGCGCGTACTGGATGGTCTCCACCGTCGCCTCCCCGACGCCGGCGTGATCCTCTGCCGCGCGCTGCTCGGTGAACGGCCGCCGGATCCGCCAGATGAGCCAGGCCGAGGCGAGGAAGGACACCGCATCCACGATGAATGCGGTGTCCCTGCCGAACACGGCGGCCACGATGCCGCCGAGGGCGGCGCCAACCGCGAGCATCGTGCCCCACAGCGAACCCGACAAGGCGTTGGCCGTGGCCAATTCCTCCTCCTCAACCAGGTTGGGCAGCGCGGCCTCCGACGCGGGCTCGAAGGCAGCGCTGAACGAGGCCATCACCGCGAGCAGGACGAACGCGAGCCATACCAGGGAGTCGGTCCGGATCAGCAGGAACCCGAGGCACACCACGGCCCTGGCCAGATCGGCGGCGACCATCAACCGCCGCCGGTCGATCCGGTCCGCCAGCACTCCCGCGATCGGCGAGAGCAGGAAATACATGAGGTCCTGCACGGCGATCACCAGCGCCACCGCGATGGCCGAGTCCGTGAAATGCAGGACCAGCCCGAACAGAGCGACGAGCAGGAACCAGTCGCCCCCCAGCGAGATCAGGGAAGCCACGTAGAGCCGTCGGAAGTCGCGGTTTCTGCGAAGCAGGGAGAGGCTGGCCCGAAGGCCGCCCTGGACCTCGACCGGTTCGCGCGCTGACACGGCGATTTGCCAGACTACAGGGAAGGGCCTGCCGACCGAGGGGGGAGGAGGCCATGCTCGAGCGGTTCACATGGTTCAGGCAGTCGGCCATACGGTTCGCCGGCGACGGGTTCACGGTCTACATCGATCCGTGGGGGACCACCGGGGAGGACCCACCAGCCGACGTCATCCTCATCACGCACGCCCACTCCGACCATTTCCAGCCGCAGGAGATTGAGCGGCTTAGCGGGGCAGGGACCAAGCTCGTCGCTCCATACGACGTGGCCAGGGAGCTCTCGGGTGAGGTCTCCGCGGTCGGGCCGGGCGACTCGATCGAGGTCTCCGGGATCAGGGTGCAGGCCGTGCCTGCCTACAACGTGCATCCCGATCGACTGGACAAACATCCAAAGGCCAACCGGTGGGTGGGCTACATCCTGGAGCTCGACGGGAAGGCCTACTACCACGCCGGGGACACCGACCATGTGCCCGAGCTCGACGAGGTGAGGACGGATGTAGCATTCCTGCCGATCGGGGGAACCTTCACGATGGAGCCGGCCGAGGCGGCCGGGCTGGCCAAGTCGATCTCGCCGCAGATCGCGGTGCCCATGCACTACGGGTTCGTCGTCGGTTCGCCAAAGGACGCCGAGACCTTCCGGCGGGAGGCGGAGCCGGTGACCGTCGAAGTGCTCACACCGGTGAACCCGTTCGAGCGGGACTGAAGGAAGGAGAGGATCGCGATGGAGCTCGGATACGACGGGCCCCTGTTCATCCTGGCGTTCGACCACCGCGGCTCGTTCCAGAAGAAGTTCTTCGGCGTCACGGGAGAGCCCACCGCGCAGGAGGGCGAGCGCATCTCCGATGCGAAGCACGTCATCTTCGAGGGGTTCCACCGGGCCCTGGACGAGGGGGCGGACCGGACGAGCGCCGGACTGCTCGTCGATGAGCAGTTCGGCGCTGCGATCGCCCGCAAGGCCAAGGCGGACGGGCTGATCCTGGCCATGCCCGTGGAGAAGTCGGGGCAGGACGAATTCGACTTCGAGTACGGCGACGAATACAGCAAGCACATCGAGGAATTCGACCCCATCTTCACCAAGGTCCTCGTCCGGTACAACCCGGCGGGCGACGGGGCGATGAACGAGCGCCAGACCAAACGACTGCGAGAGCTCTCGGACTGGCTGCATGAGCGGGGCCGGAAGTTCCTGTTCGAGCTCCTGGTCCCCGCTACGGAGGAGCAGCTTGGATCGGTGGACGACGACGCCGACCGATTCGACAAGGAGCTGCGTCCCCAGCTCATGCGGGCGGCCATCGCCGAGCTCCAACAGTCCGGGGTGGAGCCCGATGTCTGGAAGATCGAGGGGATCGACCGGCGGGAGGACTGCGAGGCCATCGCCACGCAGACCCGGGTGGGCGGCCGGGACACGGTGGCCTGCGTCGTGCTCGGGCGGGGGGCCGACGAGTCCGCCGTGGACCACTGGCTCCGAACGGGCGCCGGCGTTCCCGGATACATCGGGTTCGCTATCGGTCGGACCATCTGGTGGAACCCGCTGAAGGAGTTCGTGGATGGGACGGCCACGCGCGAGGATGCGTCGGCCCGCATCTCCGCGAACTACCGGCGGTTCGTCGAGGTGTACGAGGGACGGTAGAAGGGAGACGCGATGGCGGTCATCAAGACGATCGACCTGGTCGGCGTGTCCTCGGAGTCGTGGAGGGACGCCGCGCATCAGGCGCTGAACGAGGCGTCGAAGACGATCCGCGGGATCGAGGGGATGGACATCCTCGGGACCTCGGCCGTGGTCGACGGCAACAAGATCACCGAGTACCACACGCACGTGGAGATCCGGTTCCGCCTGGAGCGATAAGCAGGGGGGGCCATGCCAGCCTCGATCGTCGTCGGGACCCAGTGGGGGGACGAGGGCAAGGGCAAGGTCACCGACTACCTGGCCGACCACATGCGGTTCGTGGTCAGGTACCAGGGCGGCAACAATGCCGGACACACCGTGGTGGCCGAAGGGCAACTGTTGAAGCTTCATCTCGTCCCCTCCGGGATCCTGTATCCCCACCTGACCTCGGTCATCGCCGATGGCGTGGTCGTGGATCCCGGCGTCCTACTGGAAGAGATGGACACGTTGTCCGGCCTGGGGATCGACGTCTCGCGCCTCGTCGTGTCGGGCAACGCGCACCTGATCATGCCCTATCACCTGGAGCTGGAGAAGGTGACCGAGCGTCATCTCGGCAAGCATGCGCTGGACCAAGATCTACAACCGGCTGCCGCTCTCGGCCAACACCATCGTCGAGGAATATCGCGCTTACGGAGAGCGACTGCGACCGCATGTGGCCGACACGTCCAGGCTGCTCTACGAAGGCCTGCGAGCCGGTGAGAACGTCCTGTTCGAGGGGGCGCAGGGAACGCTCCTGGACCTGGACCACGGGACCTATCCGTTCGTGACGTCCTCCAACCCGGTGGCCGGGTTCGCCCTCGCCTCGGCCGGAGTGGGACCCATGGAGGTCGACCGCGTGATCGGCGTGACGAAAGCCTACGTGACCAGGGTCGGATCGGGCCCGTTCCCCACCGAGGATCGGGGTCGCGACGGCGAGCGTTTGGGGGAGGCGGGGAAGGAGTTCGGCACCACCACGGGACGCAAGCGACGGTGCGGATGGTTCGACGCCGTCCTGGTTCGGTACGCGGCGCGGCTGAACGGCCTGTCCGAGATCTTTCTCACTAAGCTCGACGTGCTTTCGGGGTTCCGCGCGATCAAGGTGTGCACCGGATACGTCGCGGACGGCGAGACGTTCGAGGACATCCCTTCGCACCAGTCCGTGTTCCACCGGGCGCAGCCGGTGTACGAAGAGTTGGAGGGGTGGGATGAGTCGCTGTCCGAGGCTCGCTCGTTCGGCAACCTTCCGCCGGCTGCCCGCAAATATGTGGAACGTCTCCAGGACCTGGTCGGGGTCCGGATCGGGGTGGTCTCGGTCGGCCCGGCGCGCGAGCAGAGCCTGGCCGTCGCATGAGGATCCTCGTCGTCGGTGGGGGAGGGCGGGAGCACGCCGTCGTGTGGCGCCTGGCCCAGAACCCGACGGTCGACCGGATGTTCGCCGCACCAGGCAATCCCGGGATCGCCGTGGATGCCACCTGCGTTCCCGTGGATCCGGACGACGTGCGCAGCATCCTCGAACTGGTCCAGCGGGAATCCATCGACCTCACGGTGGTGGGCCCGGAGACGCCGCTCGTGAACGGCCTGGTGGACGAGTTGGATGCCGAAGGGCACCGGGCGTTCGGCCCCACCAGGGCTGCGGCCAGGATCGAGGGATCGAAGGCGTGGGCAAAAGAGCTGTGCCACAAGTATGGGATCCCCGCCGGGCGTTCCCGGTCGTTCACCGATATGGACCAAGCCGTCGAGTACCTGGACGAGCTGGCGCCGCCGTACGTGGTCAAGGCCGACGGGCTTGCCGCCGGCAAGGGCGTGGTCATCGCAGAAGATCGGGACGCCGCCGTCGCCGCCTTGCGAGCGTGCCTCATCGAGCGGGCCTTCGGCGAGGCAGGGGCGGTCGTCCTGGTGGAGGAGCATCTGACGGGCAGAGAGGTCTCGGCCTTCGGCCTGACCGATGGCCGCGAGGTGGTCCCCCTCGTCCTAGCCCAGGACTTCAAGCGGGCCGGCGACCGCGACTCGGGACCCAACACCGGAGGCATGGGGGCCTACTCCCCTGTGCCGTGGGTCACCGAGGCAGTGGAGCGGCGTATCTGGGACGACGTGCTTGTCCGCACGGTGCGGGCGATGGAGTCCGAGGGGGTCCGATACGCGGGCCTGCTCTACGCCGGGCTCATGGTCACGGAGGACGGTCCCAAGGTCCTCGAGTTCAACTGCCGGTTCGGCGACCCCGAGACCCAGGCCATCGTGCCCCGCCTCCGCTCGGACCTCGGTGAGATGCTGCTGGCCGCGGTGGAGGGCAACATCGGCAACTACAAGGCGCTGTGGACCCCGGACGTCTGCGTCACCGTCGTGCTGGCCTCTGGCGGGTACCCCGGGCCCTACGAGACCGGCTTCGTGATCGATGGCCTCGACGAAGCAAGCGCGATCGATGACGTGGTCATCTTCCACGCCGGTACGGCGGAACGACGGGGTAGAGTGGTCACCGCGGGAGGACGGGTCCTCGCGGTAAGTGCCCTCGGCGCCACGGCGAAGGAGGCGCGGGACCGCGCGTACCAGGCGTGTTCGCGCATCTCATTCCCAGGGATGCAGTTTCGCGGGGACATCGCCGCAGACGTGACGGAGGCTGGATGAGACGGGATACCGCGGTGGTCGGCGTGCTGGCCGCATCCCCCGCCGAACTTTCCGTCATGCAGCAGGCCACCGCGATCCTGGAGAAGCTGGAGCTGCCCCACGAGATCCGGGTGATGTCGTCATCTCGCCACCCCGACCTGGTGGACGAGTACGTGCGAACGGCCTTCGATCGTGGGCTGAAGGTGCTGGTCTGCACCACCGGCATCACGGGCCACCTGGCGGCCACCGCAGCCGCGCGCACGGTGCTCCCGGTGATCGGTGTCCCCATCGCCAGCGACCAGATGGGGGGCGAGCAGGCCCTGATCGTGACGGCGCAGATGCCGGCCGGCGTTCCGGTGGCCACCGTGGGGGTGGATGCGGCCGTGAACGCGGCCGTGCTGGCGGCGGAGATCGTGGGGGTGGCCGAGCCGGAGATCCAGGCCCGGCTGTGGAAGTTCAAGGACGACCTGGCGGAGGGCCTCAGGCTGTGAGGGCCGGCTCCCGCCTGCCACGGGGTGGGCGGCCATGATCCCTCGCTACACCGTGCCGGAGATGGCGGCCGTCTGGTCGGATGAAGCTCGGTTCCGCCATTGGCTGGAGGTCGAGGTCCTGGCGGTCGAGGCATGGGCCAGCCTGGGCGCGGTGCCTCCAGAGGATGCCCGCGCCGTCCGCGAGCGCGCATCCTTCACCATCGAGCGCGTCCGCGAGTTGGAGGAGGTCACCAGGCACGATGTGGCGGCATTCGTCCAGTGCGTGGCGGGGTCGGTTGGGCCGGCGGGGCGGTGGATCCATTTCGGTCTGACGTCCTCCGACGTGCTGGACACGGGCTTTGCCCTTCAGCTTCGCCAGGCGGCCGACCTCTTGCTCGCTAGTGTCGAGCGGCTGCTCGGCACGGTGAAACGCCTGGCGCTGGAGCACCGGGACACCGTGATGGCCGGACGGACCCACGGTGTGCACGCCGAGCCAACCAGTTTCGGACACAAGCTCGCCCTGTGGGCCTTCGAGCTCGATCGAGACCGCGAGCGGCTGCGGCAAGCTCGGGAGGCGGTATCGGTGGGGAAGGTGTCGGGTGCCGTGGGAACCTACGCCCACCTCGACCCCCGGGTGGAGGAGCACGTCTGCGGTGAGCTCGGGCTTCGACCGGCCGAGGCGAGCAGCCAGGTCGTCTCGCGCGATCGGCACGCCGAGTACATGGCGGCCCTCGCGGTCCTCGCCTCGTCGCTCGATGCGATCGCCACCGAGATCCGCCTCCTGGCCAGGACCGAGGTCCGGGAGGTCCAGGAGCCCTTCGTCGAGGGGCAGAAGGGCTCGTCGGCGATGCCCCACAAGCGCAACCCCGTTCGCTGCGAGCGGATCACGGGGTTGGCGCGAGTGGTCCGGGGCGACCTCCAACCCGCCCTAGAGAACGTCGTGCTGTGGCACGAGCGCGACATCTCGCACTCGTCGGCCGAGCGGGTGGTCTTCCCCGACTCGACCACCGCGCTGCACTTCATGCTGGTCGAGATGGGGGAGGTGCTCGACGGGCTCGAGGTGTTCCCGGAGCGGATGCGGGCGAACCTGAACATCGGCGGCGGTCTCGTGTACTCGCAGGGCGTGTTGCTCGCGTTGGTGGAACGGGGCATGCCTCGGGATGATGCCTACCGGATCGTGCAGGCCGCGGCGGCCGCCGCATGGGACGAGGGGAAGGACTTCAAGGGGGAGCTCCAGGCCCAACCCGACGTGGCTCGGATGCTGAGTGCCGAGGATGTCGGAGCGCTGTTCGACCCGGGCCGCTACCTGCAGAACCTCGACGTGGTGTTCGACCGGCTGGCCAAGCTGACCACGGGCGGGGAGCGGTGAGCGAGGCCGCGAAGCTCCGGACCCGGGGAAAGGTCCGCGATATCTACGACGCGGGCGACGATCGCCTGTTGCTCGTGGCCACGGACCGGATCTCGGCGTTCGACGTCGTCCTTCCCAACTCCATCCCCGACAAGGGGCGGGTGCTTTGCGGACTTTCGCAGTTCTGGTTCGGCAAGACGGCAGATCTCGTGGGCAACCACGTCCTGAGCGCCGACCGGCAGGACTTTCCAGAGCCGTTCCGGGGCGACCTCTCCCTCGCCGGCCGGTCGATGCTGGTCCGAAGGGCGGAGATGGTCCCGGTCGAATGCGTGGCCCGGGGGTACCTGACCGGGTCGGGGCTCAAGCAGTACCTGGCCGAGGGCCAGGTGTGCGGGGTGCCGCTGCCGCCGGGCCTGGGTGAGGCCGATCGACTGCCCGAGCCCATCTTCACGCCCACCACGAAGGCGGCGGAGGGGCACGACCTGCCGCTCACGTTCGAAGAAACCTCGTACCTGGTGGGCGAGGGTCTGGCCGAGCGCCTCCGCGAGCTGACGATCGGCATATACGAGCGAGGGGCGGAGATCGCTCGGGAGCGCGGCATCATCGTGGCGGATACGAAGTTCGAGTTCGGATTCGCCGGTGGCCATCTGATCCTGGTGGACGAGGTGCTCACCCCGGACTCCTCTCGCTTCTGGCCGGCCGACCGTTACGCGCCCGGAACGCCCCAACCGTCGTTCGACAAGCAGTACGTCCGGGACTGGCTCGATACGAGCGGCTGGGATCACGAGCCACCGCCCCCGGACCTCCCGGTCGGGGTGGTCGAGCGCACCGCACACACCTATCGGGAGTCCTACGAGCGGATCACCGGCGAGCGGTTCGACTGGTACCGTCAGCGCATGGGAGTGCCGGACCGGGGATGAAGTACCGATTCCGGGTCGTCGTGTCGCTGAAGCCGGGGCTCCTCGATCCCCAGGGAAAGGCCATCGAAGGATCCCTTCCCGCGATGGGCTGGACGAATGCCTCGAACGTACGTGTGGGCAAGTACGTGGAGCTCGTGGTAGACGCAGAGACGGAAGCGGCCGCCATCTCGCAGGTGGACGAGATGGCGCGGCGGCTCCTTTCGAACCCAGTGATCGAGAGCTATCGCATCGTGGCGTCGGCCCCCGATCTTCGGTTCGAGGACGTCCCATGAGCGCGGGCACGCCCCGGGTCGGCGTGGTGACGTTCCCCGGCTCGCTGGACGATCGGGACGCGCTTCGCGCCGTTGCGCTCATGGGTGGCGATGGCGTGCCGTTGTGGCACGCCGATCGCGACCTTCGGGGGGTGGACGCTGTCATCCTCCCCGGCGGGTTCTCCTACGGCGACTACTTGCGGACCGGCGCGCTGGCTCGGTTCGCCCCGATCATGGACGAGATCCGGGCCTTCGCCGACCGGGGCGGGCCGGTGGTCGGCATCTGCAACGGGTTCCAGATCCTGTGCGAGGCGGGATTGTTGTCGGGAGCCCTCATCCGCAACCGCCAGCTTCGGTTCGTATGCCGGTTCGTTGACGTGCGGGTCGAGACCTCGCTCTCCCCGCTCACCGAGGGACTGGTCCCCGGCGAGGTGCTGCGCATCCCCGTGAAGCACGGGGAGGGCCAGTTCACCGCTCCCCCCGACGACCTCGCGCGGATCGAGGCCGAGGCGCTGGTCACGTTCCGATACTGCGGTCCGGGCGGCGAGCTCGACGACGAGTACAACGTGAACGGGAGCGCGGACTCGATCGCGGGGATCAGGAACCCGCAGGGCAACGTGACCGGGCTCATGCCGCACCCGGAGCACGCCGTCGATCCCGACGTTGGGTCCACGGGCGGGCAACCGCTCTTCGCCTCGCTCCTCGCGTACGCGCTCGCCAGGGTGTGAGGTGAAGGTCGACCAACCGCTTCACCGGGCCCTGGGCCTGACCGACGAGGAACTCGACCGGATCCGCGCCACGCTTGGTCGCGACCCCAACCGAACCGAGCTGGCGATGTACGCGGCCATGTGGTCGGAGCACTGCTCGTACAAGTCGAGCAAGGTCCACCTTCGCACCCTGCCCACCGAGGGATCGCAGGTGCTGGTGGGCCCGGGACAAGACGCCGGCGCCGTGGACATCGGGGACAGCATGGCCGCCGTGTTCAAGATGGAGTCGCACTCGCATCCGTCCGCCGTCGAGCCCCATCAGGGGGCGGCCACGGGCGTGGGAGGCATCGTTCGTGACATCGTGTCGATGGGTGCCCGTCCCGTGGCCCTCCTCGATCCCCTCCGGTTCGGGCCGCTCATCGAGGAGCGCAACCGGGTCCTGTTCACCGGCGTGATTGCCGGGATCGGCGGCTACGGCAACTGCATCGGCGTGCCGACCGTGGGCGGCGAGATCCGCTTCGCCGAGCCCCATTCCGCGAACCCAACGGTGAATGTGATGTGCGTGGGGGTGGCGCCTGCCGACCGGCTGATGACAGGGAACGAGGTACGGGTGGGATCGACGTTGCTCCTGATCGGGGCGGCCACCGGCCGGGACGGGATCGGCGGCGTTTCGGTGCTCGCGTCGCGAACCATCGAGGACCGGGCGGGGGACGCCCGGCCGAGCGTCCAGATCGGCGACCCCTTCGCCGGGAAGTTGCTCATCGAGACCTGCCTGGAGCTCGTCGAGGGCGGACGGCTGCTTGGCCTGCAGGATCTGGGCGGAGCCGGGCTGACCTGCGCGGCCAGCGAGACCGCGGCCCGGGCCGGATTGGGGGCCGAGCTGGACCTCGACGCAGTCCCGCTCCGTGAGGCGGGCCTCGAGCCGTTCGAGATCCTGACGAGCGAGTCCCAGGAACGGATGCTCGCGGTGGTGGATCCCTCCCGGCTCGACGAGGCGCAGGAGGTCTGCGAGAAGTGGGGCCTGACCTCCGCGGTCGTAGGAACGCTCGTCGACGGCGGCCGCCTCGTGGTCCGCATGGGGGGTGGGGTCGTCGCGGATGTGCCGGCCCGGTCCCTGGCGGATGGACCGGTCTACGAGCGGCGCATCGAGCGACCGGCTGGGCGGCACGAGATCCTGGAGGACGACCCCACGTTCGCCCCCGTCGATACCGACCCACGGGATTCGTTCCTCGCCGTGCTGTCCTCGCCGAACGTGGCGTCGAAGCGGTGGGCGTTCGAGCAGTACGACCAGCTCGTGCAGGGCTCCACGGTGGCGCCTCCCGGCACCGATGCCGCCGTGATCCGCATCGAGGGGACGTTGAGGGCCCTGGCGCTCTCCTGCGACGGCAACGGTCGGTTCGGGCATCTCGACCCGTACCTCGGGGCGGCCCACGCGGTGGCCGAAGCCGCACGGAACGTGGCGGTCATGGGCGCCACTCCCCTGGCCATCACGAACTGCATGAACTTCGGCAATCCCGAGCGGCCCGCCGTGATGTGGGAGTTCGCCGAGTCGATCCGGGGGATGGGGGATGCCTGCCGGAGGTTCGGCACTCCCGTGACCGGGGGGAACGTGAGCTTCTACAACGAGTCGGGCGGATCCGCGATCTGGCCCACGCCGATCGTCGGCATGCTCGGACTGATCGAGGACTATCGGCTCCTCGTGCGGCCGGGCTTCCCCGGTCCCGGTTTCCTCGTCTACCTGCTGGGCGAGACCTTTCCCGAGCTCGGGGGCTCGGAATTCGCCCAGGTCGTGCTTCGGAGCGTGTCCGGGCATCCGCCGGCCCTCGACCTGGCCCGAGAGGCTTCGCTCCATCAGATGTTGGTCGAGGCGGCCCGGGGTGATCTCCTGGCCTCGGCCCACGACTGTTCGGATGGAGGCCTTGCCGTCGCCCTGGCCGAGTCGGCGTTTGCCGGCGACACGGGATTCGCGGTCTCGCTTCCCGGGGACGAGCCCTGGTACGTCGCGCTCTTCTCCGAATCGGCATCGCGAGCGGTCGTCTCGGTGGCGCCCGAGAAGGCGGAGTCCGTGGAAGCGCTGGCGTCGGCACATCACGTGCCGTTCTCGAGCTTGGGCGAGACCGGTGGACCCGGGATGGTCTTCGATTCGCTCCTGGAGACCACGGTCGAGGAAGCGCGGTCCGCCCACGAAGGCGCGATCCCAAAGCTGCTCGCAGGCTGACGGGCCCTGTTAGCATCGCCGAACAGGTGGGAGCGGAGAGCCCGAAGGAGGAATGCGGCCTCTTCGGCGTGTGGGCGCCGGGCGAGGACGTCTCCAGGCTCACGTTCTTCGGCCTCTTCGCCCAGCAGCACCGGGGGCAGGAGTCGGCCGGCATGGCCGTCTCGGACGGCGTGAACCTCTTGGTCTACAAGGAGCTCGGCCTGGTCTCACAGGTGTTCGACGAGGCCACGCTTGGAACCCTCCAGGGTGATCTCGGCATCGGACACACCCGGTACTCCACGACCGGCTCGACCACCTGGGAGAACGCCCAGCCCGCGTTCAAGACCGACGGCGAGCGATCGCTGGCCCTCGGCCACAACGGCAACCTGGTCAACACGGCGGAGCTCGCGGAGCGGTCGCCTCGGACCGCAGCGGCCACCACGGACTCGGACCTGGTCGCCGGGATCCTGGCGGGCCGCCTGGAGGTCGGCCTGTGGGACGCGTCCTTGGCGGTGCTCCCGGATCTGCGCGGCGCGTTCTGCTTGGTGATGATGGACGAGCGGAGCGTCTATGCCGCCCGCGATCCCCACGGCCTACGGCCTCTGTCCATCGGAAGGCTCCCGAGCGGATACTGCGTCGCGTCGGAGACGTGCGCGCTCGACATCGTCGGGGCTACCTACATCCGCGACGTCGAGCCGGGCGAGCTGATCAGGTTCGACGACCGGGGACCCCGATCTGCCCGATTCGCGGAGAGCCCGCGGAAGGCGCTGTGCATCTTCGAGTTCGTGTACCTGGCCCGGGCGGACTCCCGGATCCACGGGGCCACGGTGCACGAGGTTCGGCGCTCGCTCGGCCGACGCCTCGCGATCGAGGCGCCGGCCGATGCCGACCTGGTGATGCCCGTGCCGGATACCGGCCACTCGGCCGCGCAGGGGTACGCGGAGGTGTCGGGCATCCCGTACGGCGAGGGCCTGATGAAGAACCGCTACGTCGGCCGAACCTTCATCCAGCCGTCCCAGTCGCTCCGAGAGCGCGGCGTGAAGCTCAAGCTGAATCCGATCCCCGACGCTATCCGGGGAAAGCGCCTGGTGGTGATCGACGACTCGATCGTGCGAGGCACGACCACCCGCCAGATCGTGCAGGCCCTCCGGGAGGCCGGGGCGGCGGAGGTGCACACCCGGATCACCTGCCCGCCGATTCAGTGGCCGTGTTTCTACGGCATCGACATGCCGACTCGTCATGAGCTGGTCGCCTCGGACCTGTCCGTGGAGGAGATCCGGCGGTTCGTCGGCGCCGACTCGCTCGGCTACCTCTCGCTCGATGGGATGGTTGCGGCGACCGGGGCTCCCAGGGACGACTTCTGCCGGGCCTGCTTCGACGGCGAGTACCCGATCGAGGTTCCCGAGGGCGCGGGCAAGTTCCTTCTGGAGCAGCCCGCCAGGTCGTGAGCCGCACCTACCGAAGGGCGGGCGTCGACCTGGACGCTGCGGCCAGAGCGGTCTCGCTTATCCGAGAGCTGGCGAAGGGGGCGACACGGCCCGAGGTCCTCGAGGGGATCGGCGGCTTCGCCGGGCTGTTCAGGATGGGGGAGGGGCGGTACCTCGCTGCGGCCACGGACGGGATAGGGACGAAGCTCGAGGTGGCCCGGATGGCCGGTCGCCTGTCCACGGTCGGCATCGACCTCGTGGCGATGTGCGCCGACGACGTGGCGTGCACCGGGGCCGAGCCGCTCTTCTTCCTCGACTACCTCGCGACGGGGAACCTCGTCCCGGAAGAGGCCGCGGCCATCGTTGAGGGGATCGCCGAGGGCTGCCGGCGTGCTGGGTGTGCGCTCCTCGGCGGCGAGACGGCCGAGCATCCCGGCGTGATGACCGAGCGGCAGCTCGACCTGGCCGGGTTCTGCGTGGGGGTCGTCGACGACGATGGTCTGATCGGGCCTCACCGCGTGCGCGAGGTCGATGTGCTGGTCGGCCTGGCCTCGAGCGGCCTGCACGCGAACGGGTTCAGCCTGATCCGTTCATCGCTCCTGGTGGAAGGTCAGCAGGTGCTTGACGCAGTGCCGGAGGGCTTCCACCGATCCCTGGTCGACGAGCTGCTCGAGCCGACGGCGATCTACGCGCCGCTCGTCGTTTCGCTCGCGCGCGCCGGCCTTGTGCACGCGGCCGCGCACGTGACGGGAGGCGGCCTTCCGGAGAACGTGCCGCGTGCCCTCCCCGGCGGATTTGGGGCCGAGATCGATCTCGGCAGCTGGCCCGTTCCCGCGATCTTCGAGCTCGTTCGGGCGGCGGCGGACGCGTCGGAGGACGACATGTTCGCCACGTTCAACATGGGCGTGGGGATGATGCTCGTGGTGCCCGCGAATCGGGCGGACGAAGTGATCGGGCGGGCCGCCGACGCCGGCGTCCAGGCGTTCGGGATCGGGCGCGTGAGCGTGGGAACCGGACTCTCTCTGCGCTAGCCAAGAATGACTACGACCATGTGTCTCCGGGTCTACTTCGACCGGCACCCCAAAAACGGTCGCCCGGGCGATTCCGGCAATGGACATGCCTGCCTACCCTCGAAGCCGGGATGGAGGCGCCCCCGCAGACGAGCGTGCTCGTCGTCGACGACGAACCTCAAGTCGTTTGGATGCTCCAGTTCAGCCTGGAGGCCGAGGGGTTCCAGACCTTCGCGGCGCGTAACGGCCGGACGGCGCTCGACGAGCTCCGTCAGCACCATCCGCAGCTCATGCTGCTCGACATCATGATGCCGGTCATGGACGGCTGGAGCGTGCTCCAGGAGGTCCGGGACCTCCCCGAGGACGAGCGCCCCCGCGTGGTCATGGTCTCGGCCCGGGCCAGTCTCCGTGACCGGGCCAAGGCTGCCGAGCTCGGAGCCGTCGGGTTCGTAGCCAAGCCGTTCAACGTCGATGACTTGCTGGGCGTCCTTCACCGATTGGAGAAGGCCAGCTAGGTTCCTTTCGCCGCACGGCTCAGTGCGGGAAGCGCTGGTGGTCCTTCGGCACGACGGTGGTCCCCACCGCTCTGCACGTGAGGATGGGTTCCTCGAGGAACTCCGCGGCGGACTCGGACACGTCGGACCGGGGTCCAGCGATCTTCCATACCTCGAACTCGCACCTTCGCGACGTGTTCCCCACCGACACGATCCGGCCCTTCCCCTCGATCCAGTCGCCCGCGAACAGCGGATGGAGGAACTCGACCGAGTCGTAGGCGCGGAACAGGCCCTCGTCGCCGTCGTAGCGCATAGCCAGTTCCGTGATGAGGTCGCCGATCACCTCGAGCTGCTTGGCCCCGGCCACCAGGTTGCCGCCGTAGTGCGCGTCCTCGTTTCCCAGTCGGCGACGGATGAAGGCAGTGGGAAGCTCCTCGGCCATCGGCTGCGACCTCCGCGAGTCCTAGCGGGAGACGACCTTGCCGAAGCGCACGCCGCGCCTCGGCACCCGGGCCAGCTCGCCGTCCTTCCTACGAACCAGATACGTCTCTGCCGCCTCATCGTAGGCCTCGAGGATCCCCACGACCTCGCCTACGTAGCCGTTGGGGAGCTCGAACTGGAACGAGACGCGAGTGCCGATGTCGTCCGGCGACACCTGATCCGCTCCCTTCATCGCCGGGAGGATACCGGACGTCGCTTACCGCTCGACGCGGGTGATGGATCCCTCCGGCGGCTCGGGGAAGGCCTGAGGATGCACGGCCCACGCCAGGATCTCCAGGCCGTCGACGATCCGCGGCCCGGGGCGGGAGAAGAACGAGGTCGCGTCGACCGCGAACACCGTCCCCTCGCGAGCCGCCGGGGTCTCGACGAACTCGGCGTTTCGGTAGAGCTGGACGGCCTCCCCCAGCAGGTTTACCCCGCCGACCGTCTCCACCATGTCGGGGACCCAGTGGCCCGCGGCGAACGGCGGATCTAGCCACTCCTGACACAGGACCCGGATCGAGGGAAGCCGGACCGCCTTTGCCCTGACGGCTTCGACACGGGCGCGGAGCGCGCCGACGAACTCGTCGGCGCGCTCCGACCTCCCCAGCGTTGTGCCCACCGCCCGGATACCTTCGAGCACCTCGTCGAACGTGTGTGGATCGAGCGAAAGCACCTTCGCATCGCGCACCCCGATCTCCTCGAGCGCCTCCTGCACCTGTCCGCTGGGGACGGCGCACACTCGGCAGAGGTCCTGCGTCAGGATCACGTCGGGATCGAGCTGTTGGATCAGCTCCCTTTCCAGGACGTAGATCGGCTCCTGGCGATCCATCCGTTCCCGGACCGCCTCGTCGATCTCGCGAGAGGAGAGCGGCCGTCCCTGGGGCAGCGCGCTCTTCACCACTACCGGCTTGGAGGTGGCCTCGGGCGGGTAATCGCATTCGTAGGTCACCCCGACGAGGTCGTCGCCTAGGCCCAGCGCGTACACGATCTCGGTGGCGGAGGGCAGGAGCGACACGATCCTCATCGAGGGAGTGCCTCCAGCCGGTCCGGCGACGACAGGGTCGCCACCAGGTCCCCGAACGCTCGGCCGGCGGTCGCACCGTCCAGCAGCCGGTGATCGAAGGTCAGCGAGAGGGTGCACGCCGGTCGGGCCACCACTTGCCCGTCGACGACCAGCGCCCGGGGGGCGATGGCGCCCAGGCCGAGGATCGCGGCTTGGGCCCGGTTGATGATGGGCGTTCCGAACTCCGAGCCGTAGCTCCCGGTGTTCGTCACCGTGATGGTTCCACCGGTCATCTCCTCTATCCGGATGGAGCCGTCGCGCGCGGCCGAGGCCAGCCGTTGGATCTCGGTCGCGACCTCGCCGAGCGTCCGGTCCCCGACGTCTCGAACCACGGGCACCAGGAGCCCTCGTTCCGTGTCGGTCGCGATGCCGACGTGCACCCGCCGGTGCAGCCAGATCTCGCCCTGCTCGGCCAGATACGAAGCGTTGAGGCTTCGATGGTCCTTGCACACGTCGGCCAGGGCCCGGACGACGATCGGGAGCGGCGACAGGCCGGCCTCCCTGCGGAACGCCTCGAGCGCCGTGGAGTCGAGCGTCCGAAACGTGGTGACCTGTGGCACCTCCCGAACGACCCGAGTGAGGTTCTCGGCGATCGTTCGCCGGATCATCGAGATGGGTCTGACCTCGGCATCGGTGGGCATCATCATCGTCCACAGGGCCCGGGCTCCGGCACGCTGCTCCGGCTCGACGGCAGGAGCCATCCCCTCGCCCGGCGATGCCTTTCCTTCCTCGGCGGATGCGCGGACCTCCCCCGCCACCGGCGTGCCCGACCGAGCGGCCCCCTCCACGTCCTCGTGGGTGATCCGTCCGCCCGGACCGGACCCGGCGATCCCGCCCAGCTCCACCCCGAGCTCCTTGGCCCGCCGACGAACGGCCGGGGTGGCCGGCACCGTGGCCGGGCCCGCGTCCTCCTCCTCCGCCCCCGCGTCGTCCTCGACGTCGAAGGTGACCAGCGGCGCTCCCACGTTGACCATCTCTCCCACCTGCCCGTGCAGCCGGGCGATCGTCCCGGCGAAGGGTGAGGGGATCTCCACGGTCGCCTTGGCCGTCTCCACCTCGACGATCGGCTGGTTCAGCGAGACCGGGTCGCCCTCCTTCACCAACCAGGCGGTGACCGTGGCCTCCTCGAGGCCCTCGCCCAGGTCCGGAAGGGCGAAGACTCGCCGCGCCATCAGTGGCTCACCACTCTGCGCACGGCGGCCGTGATCCGCTCGATGCTGGGCAGGTATTTTTGCTCGAGAGCCGCAGGCGGATACGGCACGTCGTGGCCGGTCACCCGAAGGACCGGCGCCTCCAGGTAGTCGAACCCCTCTTCCATGACCCGGGCGGCGATCTCTGCGCCCATCCCCAGGGTGCGAGGCGCCTCGTGCACCACCACGACGCGGCCGGTCCTCCGCACGGACTCGGCGAGGGTGTGGAGGTCGAGGGGGACGAGCGAGCGGAGGTCGAGCACGCGGCAGGAGAGTCGCTCGCTGGCAAGGACCTCGGCGGCCTCCAGGCATCGCGTGACCATGGCTCCATAAGTGACGAGGGTGCAAGCGTCGCCTTCCCGGCGGATCCATGCCCTGCCGATGGGCGGCCCGTCCACCGCGAGCTCGCCCTGTTCCTTGGCCCAGTACCGGCTCTTCGGCTCGAGAAAGATCACCGGGTCGGGGTCGGCGATGGCGAGGGCCAGGAGCCGGTAAGCGTCCAGCGCGCCCGACGGGACCACTACCTTCAGCCCGGCTGTGTGGGCGTAGTAGGTCTCCGGGCTCTCGCCGTGATGCTCCTTGCCCCGGATCCCGCCGAACGAGGGGATCCGGATGACGATCGGCATCGAGGTTCGGCCCCGCGTGCGGGTCCGGTACTTGGCGATATGGCTGACGATCTGGTCAAACGCCGGATAGGAGAACCCGTCGAACTGCATCTCGGCAACGGGCCGCCAGCCGGCCAGCGAGAGGCCGACGCAGATCCCCGCGATCCCGGCCTCCGCGATCGGTGTGTTGAACACCCGCTCCGCGCCGAACGCTCGCTGCAGGCCCTCGGTGACGCGATACACGCCGCCGAGCTCACCGACGTCCTCGCCGAACACCAGCGTCCGAGGGTCCTTCGTCAGGGCATCGCGGAGCGCGGCGTTCAGCGCGCTGACCATCGTGTACTCAGCCATCCGGGCCCTCGATCGCCGTTCGCCGGTCGCGCTCCAGGCTCTCGGGCGGCTCCACATAGGCGAAGGCGAAGAGCTCCTGGGCCGACGGCGGCCCGAGCGAAGTGATCCCGGCTCGAACGTCGGCCACCCACTCCTTGGCCTCGTCCTCGCAGTCGGCCACGAACGACTCGTCGGCGATCCCAGAGGCCAGCAGGTGCTTCAGGTACCGGTCGATGGGATCTCGCTCGCGCCACAGCTTGACCTCGTCCGAGCTCCGGTACTTCGTGGCGTCGTCGGCGGTGGAATGCGGTCCCATCCGATAGGTCAGGGCCTCGATCAGCGTTGGCCCGTCGCCGGCCCGGGCCCGTTCGGCCGCCGCCCTCGTCACCGAGTACACGGCCAGGACATCGTTGCCGTCGACGAGAACGCCGGGCATGCCATACCCCTCCGCCCGCGCGTGGATCGGTCCCGCCGTCTGCTCCCGGAGCGGGACCGAGATGGCCCACCCGTTGTTCTGGCAGAACAGGATGGCCGGGGCGCGGAACACCGCGGCCATGTTGGCGGCCTCGTGGAAGTCGCCCTCCGACGTCGCCCCGTCGCCGAAGTACGCGAGGGCGCACACGGGCAGCCCGTCGAGCCTTGCGCCCATAGCCCACCCCACGGCGTGCACGATCTGGGTGGCGACCGGGACGCAGATCGGCGCGAACCGGCTGGCGATGGGGTCGTAGGGCCCACCGTGCCAGACCCCTCGGTGGTACTGGAGGTACTCGACGATGTCGACGCCGCGGGCGACCGCGGCGGCGAGCTCGCGGAAAGACGGGAACACGAAGTCGTCGGGCTCCAGGGCGAAGGCGCTTCCCACCTGGGCCGCCTCCTGGCCCTCGAACGGCGGGTACACGGTGAGCTCGCCCTGACGCTGGAGGGCCATGCATTCGCGATCCAGGCGGCGGGACAGGATCATCAGCCGCAACAGGTCGCGAAGCTCGTCCGGTTTCAGACCAACGTCGGTGTCGCCGACCGCCGTTCCGTCGGGAGCGACCAGCCGCACCGGGGCGGCGTCGTGCGGATCCTCGTGCATGGCCATGGTCACCGATCTCGGACGGCGGCGGGTGTGCGAGAGCATATATGCTGCTCCGCGACGTGGTCCCTTGCGCCTACCTCCGCGCGTTCCAGCCTCTGGAGGCGTTCCCGCCCGATGAACAGGCGCAGTGGGAGCGGTACATCGTCGGTGGAGGGATGCTTCGCCGGCCACGCCCCACATACCGGCAGTGGATGAGCGGCCGGCGGCTCGGCGTCCTGGCGGCTTCGGAATCCGAGGGCGCCGATATCCGCATCGACAGGGGCGCCTACTTCGTGTGTCCATGGCGGACCAGGCTCCGGGTGCTTTCCAGCCTGTCGTCCTTCCGCGAGGCTCAACAGTTCGAGGGGAGCGACGCGTTCGTGAGCGAACGAGAGGCTCGGCGGGCTTCCAGGGAGCTGGCCAGGATCCGCCGGCGCGATCCGAAGGCCGTCTCGTTCATCATGCAGAGCCCGTGGCACGTCCCCGTCCGGTGGTTCGTGCTCTTCGGGGAGGGCGACCGGCGGCTCGATGAGCACGGCGGCCGGTATCGTCTCCGGTACCTGACCACCGTGCGCAAGGCCGCCCGTCGAGCTGAGCGGGCCATCCCCGGGCTCCGGCGGACGGACTTGGGTCCGGTGGCCGACATGATCGTCGAGCTTTACGAGTGGCTCGCGGCCTTCGACCACCGATCGCTCCTGGAACTGGACTATGGCGGTCTGTGCAACCTCATGAGCTGGGACGAGCTCGACGACGATCATTCGGCCCGCGACATCCAGTCCGCGCTGAAGGCCCTCTCGTCCGAGGAGTTCCCGCGCTCGGCCGAGCTGTACCAGTCGGTCATCAGCCGGTGGAGCGAGGTCCGGGGCCACGAGACCTTGAACTGACGGGTCTCCTCGTGCCGCGACCTCGTGGCCAGGGGCAGAATCGAACTGCCGACACCGCGGTTTTCAGCCGCGTGCTCTGCCAACTGAGCTACCTGGCCCGACAGGGTCACGCCGGCGCGAGCGCCGGCGTTCCCAGCGCGGGTGACGGGATTTGAACCCGCGATTACCGCCTTGACAGGGCGGTGAGGACGGCCAGGCTCCTCCACACCCGCGAGTCTTCGGTTGTGTGCCCCCAACGGGATTCGAACCCGTGTCGCCGCCTTGAAAGGCGGCTTCAGTGGGGAAGGGCTATCGCCGATGAAGTGGTATGCGGGCGCTGCTGGAGTTCCTGGGGATCGTCACCCCCGACCCCACCCGGCGGGTGCCGGTGGCCCTTCCGGCCTGGGCCCGATGGGTTGTCCAGGTCCTCCCGGTTCTGGTCGCGCTGGTCTCCCTGGCCATCTACGCCCTGATCCGCGTCGTTCTTACCTGACCGCCCGGCGGATCCAAGCCTGAGCACGTCGCGAGGACGCAGGTCAGCTCCCGACCTGCATTCGAGGACGTGACGGACCCCTCGACGAGGGAGGACGATCTTCGCCGGTCCGACCTTCAGGACCGCCACCACGCGCAGCCGCGCGTCGAGCAGGGCCACCGAGATCGGGAACCGCATGCCGAAGGTGTGGATCGAGCGTGTCCTGGGGATGAGGAACGCGTGGTAGGGCTCCATCCGGTCGCGCCCCCGGAGCCCGCGCATCCGTTCGCGCAGGACCGTCGGCATCTCGACCCACCACCATCCGCCGCGCGGATCCCGAAGGACGATGTCCCTCACGAGGGGGCACGGTACCCGCGCCCGCCGACATCGTGGCGCGACTCAGGCGGGCGGGATGTTCTGGTTGAGCTTGAAGAAGTTGTTCGGGTCGTACGCGCGCTTGAGGGCCCTGAGGCGATCGTACTTCCGAGCTCCGTAGGCCTGGCGGATCCGGTCCTCACCCTCGTCCATCAGGAAGTTCACGTACACGCTCGTGTGGTACGGCTCGAGGGCCGACCAGAAGCTCCTCGACCACTCCCGTTCCTCGTCGAATCCCTCGCTGGTCGCCGTGGTGGCGTTGATGTTGATCGTGTGCCCAGCGTCCCGGCCGTTGAAGGCCGTTTCGTCCTCGCCCACCCGCGTGATCGCGCCCCCGAGGTGGAAGATGGGGAAGGCCGTGAGCGGCGAGGTCATTCGAGCCGCGTAGTCGGCCACGATGTCGATGACATCGTCGGTCAGAGTAGCAAGGTCGCAGGATCGGAAGTAGTACCACCATCCGTGAGGGAACGAGGGATCGAACATGCCCTGATGGGTTAGGAACCGCTTCGGCTCGCACAGGTCGAGGAGCGGCGACCCGAATTCCTTCATCGGACGCACCACCCTGTTTCCATCCTCCACGGGGCCGGCGTAGCAGCAGGTCACCGCCACGACCGGAACGCCATGCAACTCGGGCGGGATGTCGGGAAGCGGCGGAGCCTTCCGGTGCACCACGATCGTCGTGAGCTCGTCGGGAACGTCGGTGATCCAGTCGCGGTAGAAGCGCAGGACGTTCGCCGACTCCTCCATGGGCCAGAAGATCGGCCCGGCGAGCACGACGGGGCCGAGCGCGTTGAGTCGGAACTCGAACTCGGTGATGATGCCGAAATTGCCGCCGCCGCCCCGAACCCCCCAGAAGAGGTCGACGTTCTCGTCCGCGCTGGCCTTCACGAACTCCCCGTCCGCGGTGACCATGTCCACGGCGAGGAGCTGATCGATGGTGAGCCCGTACTTGCGCATCAGCCATCCGATGCCGCCACCCAGGGTGAGGCCGGCCATCCCGGTGTGCGTGACGATCCCGGCCGGGACGGCCAGGCCGAAGGCTTGCGTCTCCCGGTCGAGCTCTCCCAGGAGCACTCCGGCCTGGGCCCTCGCGGTGCGGGCTGCCGGATCCACGCGGATGCCCTTCATGAGGCCGAGGTCAATGACCATGCCGCCGTCGCAGAGCGAGAGTCCGGGGAAGCTGTGCCCGCCGCTCCTGACGGCGACCGGGTGGTTGTTGCCACTGGCGAACCGCACGGCCGAGATGACGTCGGCCACGCCCGCGCATCGCGCGATGATGGCCGGGGACCGGTCGATCGAACCGTTCCAGATCTTGCGATGTTCGTCGTAGGAGGGGTCTCCGGGACGGATCACCTGACCGCGGAAGGAACCTCGGAGTTCGCCGAGACCGGCTTCGTCCACCGTGGTCTCGGTTGTGGAGGTACCCAACGGATCGCTCCTCTCGGGCCGAACAGAGGCCGAGATTCTCGCACCGACCGACTGATCGGGACAATGTGGCACCTTGACCTGAAGGATCGGGGCGGCCGTCCCCTCTCGCTGGGGACGGCCGCCCTCCGAAAGACGTGGCCCCGGGGATCAGCCGGAGTCCCTCCGGACTATCGCCTCTCGGCCCACCCTCGTCGTGTGCCACCGAACCCGGCTTGGGGTGGAGGCGTGGTACCCCAGTTTGCTGAGGACTACGCTGTTCGTTTGTCGATCCGATCGACGGGAAAGGCGATATGGGCGCTGGGGAGAGCACGCCGCTGAAGACCCCGGGCGGCCTGGCGCAAACGTTCAGGTCGGATCCGTTGAACTACATGGCAAAGACGCTCATCGTGGCGTCCGCCTATTACCTGTCTGCCCGTCTCGGGTTGCGGGTGGCGTTGATCGAGAGGAACGTCACACCGCTTTGGCCCCCGACGGGCATCGCCCTCGTGGCCTTCCTCGTCTTCGGCCGGGCACTGTGGCCCGGCGTCGCACTGGGTGCCTTCGCGGTCAACCTGCCCATCACGAACGGCCTCGCGGCCGCGGCGACTGCGGCCGGAAACACCCTCGCTCCGCTCGCCGCCGCGAGTCTCCTCATCCGGGTGGGTTTTCGCAGGGAGATCGACCGACTGTGGGACGCCGTCGACATCGTCTTCCTCGGAGCCCTCTTGAGCATGCTCATCAGCGCCTCGGTGGGGGCCGGCACCCTCCTGGTTTCCGGGGTCATATCCGCACATGAGTTCCCCGCAGCATGGGCAGTGTGGTGGACGGGCGATGCGATGGGAGTTCTCGTGGTCGCCCCGTTCCTCCTCAGCCTGTTCCAGAGGCCGTGGAGCGGCTCGCTCCGGGAACGCGCCGAGGGGGCCGCGCTGCTTCTCCTCGTGGCGGTCGTGTCCCTCCTTGTCATGAATACCGACCGTGGGCTGATGTTCCTGGTGATTCCCATACTCGGATGGACGGCCTGGCGCTTCCAGCAGCGTGGAGCGGCTCCCGCGGCGTTGATCGCCGCCGGGATCGCTTCCTGGGCGGCCGCTCAGGGCCTCGGCCCGTTCCGACAGGGCACGCTGTTCGAGAAGATGATCACGCTCCAGTCCTTCGATGCGACGGTCGCCTTCTCGTCGCTGTTCTTCGCTGCGTTGGTCACCGAACGGATGCGCGACCGCGAGGCACTGGAGCGGGCCGCCGATGAGCTGGAGATGAGGGTCACTCGGCGAACCGCGGAGCTCTCCGCCGCCAACGAGCTGCTGAAACGCGAGATCGTCGAGCGGCACGAGACCGATCGAAGACTGCGACAACGCGAGGGTCAGCTGGCCGAGGCTCAAGAAGCAGCCCAGGTCGGAAGCTGGGAGTGGCTGATCCCGGAGAACCGAGTGTCGTGGTCGGACGAGATGTTCCGTATCCACGGATTCCTTCCGCAAGAGTTCCCTTTGACCTTCGAGAAGGCGTTGGCACAGGTAGCAGAGGACGACGTCGTCCGGATCCGAGCGAGCGTGAAGGCGGCACTCGAGAGAGGTCGAGGTCAGCATCTGCCCGACATCGAGTACCGGATCGTTCGACCCGATGGCGTCGAGCGCGTGTTGCGCGGAAAGGCCAAGCTCAACGTCGGGTCGAATGGGCAACCGCTCCGGATGATCGGAACTGTCCAGGATGTCACGGAGAGCAAGATGGCTGAACGCGAGCACCGGATCGCGGAGACCTTGCAGCGGAGCCTCCTCCCCGATCGCCTCCCCGAGGTTCCTGGTGTCATGCTGACGGCCCGCTACGTGCCGGCCACCTCCGACATGGAGATCGGCGGCGACTGGTACGACGTGATGCAGCTCCCCGACGGGCTGGTTGGGCTCGCGATCGGCGATGTCGCCGGACACGGCCTGCGGGCCGCCTCCACGATGGGGCAGATGCGGATGGCGCTGCGGGTCTGTGCCCTAGAGGAGCGATCGCCGAATAGGGTGGTGACTCGACTCCGTCATCTGGTGCGTGGGCAGCTCGATGCCGATTTCGCGACGCTCGTCTATCTCGTGTTCGATCCCGACTCGGGGATGGTGCGTTTCGCGAACGCGGGCCACCCTCCTCCGCTGGTCGTCCGAGGAACGGACGGCGCCACGTACCTGGAGGGTGGCCTCGGTCCGCCATTGGGGGCGGTCGGGTTCCCCGACCACCATCTCGACGTCACGTATCACCTTGCAGCCGGCTCAACCCTCTTCCTCTTTACCGACGGGCTCGTCGAGCGGCGCGGAGCGACGATCCGAGATGGACTCGATCGACTGAAGACGTTGGTGGCTGCCTCGGACGAGGATCTGGAAGCGATGTGCGATCACCTCCTCTTCGAGATGGTGGGGAGCGACGTGTCGGACGATGTCGCCCTGTTGGCGTTCCGGCCGGTTCTCCTTGCGAGGGAGCCATTGCTCCTTCGTCTGCCGGCCGAACCACACGTGCTGGCACCCTTCCGCTGGACGCTACGCCGGTGGCTCAGAGAGATCGGGGCCTCTCCGCAGATCGCGAACGACATTCTCGTCGCCTCTGGCGAGGCATGTGCGAACGTGATCCAGCATGCCTATGGTGCCAAAGAGGGTCTTCTGGAGGTGGACCTCGTCGTGCTCGACGGAACGGTGGAAGTGACGGTCCGCGATCGAGGTGCCTGGAGACCCTCTGATGGAAGAGGTACGGGCTACGGTGAACGGCTGATCCGGGGGCTCATGGATTCGGTCGACGTCAAGAGTGGGTCGGGGGGAACGGTTGTGCGGATGCGGCGCCGACTTCAGGCAGGATCGCAAGGTGAGCGAGCTCGCCCGCATTGACGCAGAGCATCGCGGCAGCCTCTGTGTCATCCGTCTCCATGGCGAGGTCGATATCTCGAATGACAGGGAGGTACTTGCTGCCATCGAGACCGCCGTCCCGCACAGCGCACTTCGGCTCATCGTGGATCTCACCCACACGACGTATCTCGACAGCGCCGGCCTGGCACTCCTGCTCCGCCTGGCGGAAAGACTGCAGGCCAGACGGCAACAGATGCGGATCGTTGCCCCTCTCGGGTCTCCCGTCCGCACGGTACTCGAACTCACGGGTATGCTCGGAGTGATTCCAGTGGAAGGACGACTGGAGGACGCGGTGAGAGAGAGCGAGCAGGGAGACGGGCGTCAGGAGTCGAGCTGAATCCCCGGGATGGGCGACGGGAGTCCGACCTCGAGGACGCGCCGAAGTACCTCCGAAGGGGATCTCAGAACGAGGGGGGGAAGGCCGAGCTCCAAAGACAATGCGGCCAGCTGAAGCAGCATGGCCAGCCCCTTGCTGTCGATGAACGTCAGGCCCGAGACATCCAGGGTCAACCGCTCTCCGGTTCGAAGCTCCTCTTGAAGATAACGGCCTACCGTCTCCACGTTCATCAGATCGAGCTCGCCCGAAAGACGGAACGAACCGGGTTGTCCCGTTCTGAGTAACTCCAAGTTCTTCAGGTGGGCGAGATCGATGGCCAGCTCGACGTTGATGGTCCGTAGCGTTTCTTGCCACAGGGCGGCCAGGTCCTCCGGAGTTTGAGGCACGGGGAGCCCTCTGAGGGCCAGGGCCTCGAGCCACTCCCGGCGCTTTCCCCAATAGTCCAGCCATTGATCCCATGCCTCGGGGTCGGCGCTCAGCTCAGGGGAGATCTCCGTCGTGCCGGCCGCGAGAGCTTGCCTCGCCTGCTGTTCGAGTTGGCGAACGTGCTCCGGCACGATTGATCTGACTCCGTGGCCACGAGCCTGAGCACCGTCTTCCGCAGTCGTCGTTGCCCGCGCCATGTCCGAGCCGAGCAGCTCTTCGACTTCCCGCCACCACGTCACCCATGCGAGGTACGCCTGTGGGGGAGCTGCGGGCAGACGGATGGTCAGGTTGGCCATTCGAGACATCCGACGGTACTCCGTCTTTCGGCCGGGGGGCAACCCTGACAGCTGCGGTTTCATCCGAAGGACCTAACCCGATGCGTGCATCCCCTTCCCCAGAAGCAGTCGGTCGTTCCACGGTGAGAAGGGGGCCTCCCGACCGATTCAGAAGTGCACCGGGCTACTCACAATAGGGGCTCACCATGGCGAAGAAGGGGACGAGATGAGCCAGACGGGGGTCGGCTCTCCTGCGCTCTCACTCGGGGTCGGGCGTCGCCGGAACGGGGCGGTGCCCTTCGGGCTCCTGCTCGTCCTCGCCCTGTTGGTGGCAACGCTTCCGGCGAACCGCGGCTCGCTCAGTTCGGATCGCTCGGTCTCCGTCATCGTCCGCGAGCTCTCCGGCGAAGGCAGTGTGCCGGAACGAGCGGTGGAAGCGTTGGGCGGAGTCATCGAGGAACACATCCCGATCATCGGCGGGTTCGTCGCCGAGGTCCCGGCCGCAGTGGTGCCCGAGCTGCGACGACTGGATGGCGTCCACTCAGTCACGCTCAACAGCCGCGTCCGGCTGCTCGGGAACATCGATGGGATCGACCCCAACAAGGATCCCGGCTCGTGGCTGAAGGTCGCGAAGAACACGAAGCTCCAGGAGATGTGGCAGCACGGGTTCACAGGACAGGGCGTGGATGTCGCGCTCATTGACTCGGGCGTCGCTCCCGTCGAGGGTCTGGCGGTGCAGGTGATCAACGGTCCCGATCTCTCGTTCGACTCGCAGGCTGCCAACCTGACGGACGTCGACACGTATGGGCACGGTACGCATCTGGCCGGGCTCATCGCCGGCAGGGACAGCTCGATCCCACCCGGGAAGGAGGACGAAGAAATAGACAAGCGCTTCGTCGGCGCGGCGCCGGGCGCCCGAATCGTCAGCCTGAAGGTCGCGGCCAGCGACGGGGCAACTGATGTCTCCCAGGTCATCGCGGCGATCGACTGGGTCGTCCAGCATCGCAGCAGCGACGGACTCAACATCCGAGTGCTCAACCTGTCGTTCGGAACGGACGGAACGCAGAGCTACCTCGAGGATCCACTGGCGTACGCCGTCGAGGTCGCCTGGCTGCGCGGCATCGTCGTCATCGTTTCGGCGGGGAACTCGGGATTCGGGACGCCACAACTGAACAACCCGGCCTACGACCCATACGTGATCGCCGTAGGGGCCGACGACACCAAGGGAACCGACGATCCCAAGGACGACGTCATCCCGGCCTGGCAGTCGCGCGGGAACGCCCTACGCCACCCCGACGTGGTCGCCCCGGGCAAGTCGCTCACCAGCCTCCGTGACCCCGGAAGCTTCGTCGACGAGGCCAATCCCGCCGCACGCGTCGGGTACACCAGATTCTTCAGGGGAAGTGGCTCCTCGCAGGCGGCCGCGGTCGTGTCCGGCGCCGTCGCAACGATCCTCGAGCAGCATCCAGAGCTCACCCCCGATCAGGTGAAGGCCCTGCTCATGACCACGGCGGTCCCCTTGCCGAACGCCGATCCCGTGGCGCAGGGAGCCGGCCTGATCAACCTTCACCGGGCCCGCGAGGCGAAGATCTCAACGATCGGTGCCGCCGTGCAGACGTGGCCTCGGTCCTCCGGCATGGGGTCCCTCCAGTTGGCCCGAGGGTCTGTGCTCACCGAGGACAAAGGCGTCGTTCTGCAGGGAGAACAGACGATCTTCGGGGACACGTGGGACGGCGCGGTCTGGGCCTCCAGCAGCTTCGACGGCACCAGTTGGCAGAACGGCACGTGGAACGGCAGGTCATGGTCGGGCGATTGTTGGTGCGGCGCCAGCTGGGCGGACAAAACGTGGTCGGGGAGGTCCTGGAGCGGGATGGCGTGGTCGGGTCGAAGCTGGAGCGGTCGATCCTGGTCGGGCCGGAGCTGGAGCGGAAACGGATGGTCGGCGGGGGATTGGGGTGGGACAGACACGCCCTCGGCCCTCTCGTCCGGAGCGTGGGCAAGCACGCTCTGGGGTGACTGACGTGCTCGAGCGCATCCGTGCCCTGCCGTCCGCTCACGTCAGCGGCTCACAGCGCGTGTGGGGACTGAACGCCGCTCTGCTGGCCACCGCGACGGCTCAGCTCTGGCTCCTCCGTGGACGGGTCGCTCCACTCGACGGCCCGAGCATCCCGTGGGAGGTACTCGCGCTTGCGTTCGGCGTTGCCGAGATCTTCGTGATGCACGTTCGGATCGCCAAGCACGCGCACAGCTTCTCCCTCTCTGAGATCCCACTCGTGGTCGGCCTGGCATACTTCTCGCCTATCCATCTGGTGGTGGCCGAGGCCGTCGGTTTCGGCCTGGCGCTCGCCCTCCACCGGAGGCAGAAGCCGCTGCGGCTCGTCTTCAACGTGAGCCAACGGTCGGTGACCACCCTCGTCGCCGTGGGCGCGTTCGGCCTCGTCGTCGACGCCGGCGGATCGAGCTGGCCGGTGGTGTGCGGAGCGGCGCTCCTGGCGACGCTCGTCGCCGACATCCTCGCGGCGGTCTTGATCAACGTCGGGATCGCGCTGTCCGAAGGCACGAAGGTCGTCTTCGATCAGGTCGTGGGGATGGGCACCGCTCTGACTTTTGCCAACACGGCCCTCGCGCTCGTCACCGTGATGATGCTGTCGTTGCATCCGGCGACGGTGGTCCTGGTGGCGGTGCCTGCCGCGGCGACCTACCTCGCCGGCAGGGCCTTCGCGGACGTGCAACGCAAGCACGACAATCTCGCCCTGCTACAACGGTCCACCGCACTCGCGCAAGGATCGCTGGACATCCGCGAGATGCTCCCGCCGCTCCTGGATCACGTTCGCCAGATGTTCCATGCCGATGTCGCCGAGCTTCTGCTCTGGCCTCAGTTCGGAGGGGTCGACAGCCTGTCCACGAGGCTCGGTCCGGGCGATAGGCGGAGCGTGATGCATCCCGTGACGCTGGAGCCAACCGAGGGGGTATGGGCGAGGGTGTGGGCGGAGCATGTGGGAATCCTGTTGCCTCGCCCCATCCGGAACGAACGGCTGGCCGAGTACTTCGCAGATCAGGGGATCCGAGACGTGATCGTGGTCCCGGTGCTCTCGGACAAGGAGGTCGTCGGCACGCTGATGGCCGCCAACCGCCTCGGAGATTTCAGCACGTTCGACACTGAAGATATGGAACTCCTGGGAACGGTGGCCGACCACGTTGGCGTAGCCATCCGCAACAGCCGGCTCGTCCGTCGCCTCGAAGATGCGCTCGCCCACGAGACGGAGATGAGCAGACTCAAGGACGACTTCGTCGCGACGATCTCCCACGAGCTGCGCACGCCGCTCACGAATGTTCAGGGCTACGTCAAGACGCTGCTCAGAGAGGACATCGCCGTGCCAGCCAAGGAGCAGCGCGAATTCCTCGAGCACGCCGACCGACATGCCGAGCGGCTCAAGCACCTCATCGAGGATCTCCTGTTCGCGTCGCGGGTGGAGTCCTCAGGAGGGGGCGGCTGGACCAGCGTCGGCATCGCCGGGCTCATGGAGCGGATCGTCGAGGATCAAGCGCACGAACTCGATCCGGGACGGATCGTGTTGTCGTTCCCTGGGGACTTGCCACCGATCCGGAGTCGCGAGGAAGACGTCTATCGGGTCATCGCGAATCTCGTTGACAATGCCCTGAAGTACTCCCCACCCGAGAGCGCCGTCGCCGTCCGGGGGCAGATCGATGGGGATGGCGTCAGGATCTCGGTTCACGATCGAGGGACCGGGATCTCCCCGGAGGAGCAGGACCGGATCTTCGAGCGGTTCTATCAGGTCGATCAGTCACTTACACGACGAGTGGGGGGAGCGGGGATGGGTCTGTACATATGCCGGAAAGCCGCGGAGGGACTCGGCGGACGCGTCTGGCTCGAGCGCTCTGATCCGACGGGTTCGGTCTTCTCGGCCTGGCTCCCGCTCGAGCCGCTGGTTGAGAGCGATGGATCGGCTGACCGGCATGAGGTCCCGGTGGTCGTGCCGTAATCCTGGCTCCGCAAGGCAGCGAGATAGCCCTCACCCAGCTACGCTTCCACACGTAACCACACGCCCGGCAACGATCGTAGTGCGTGACGTGCGTCTCCAATCGCAAGCTGAACCGGCCGAGCTTGCTCGTCACGGTGTCTTCGCGCTCGCCGACGGCCGAGATCGTCGGGCTCAGCCTGTTGTGCGTGGAGTGGGCGCAACCCTACGAGGGCGTCGGTATCTTCGGCTGAGGGCCGGGCGAAGTCTCTGTCTCCCGTTCCATCCCCGTGCCAGGACGCCGCATGGAGGATGTCGTGAACCAGATCAACCCTAAGGCGATAATCAAGTCGCCGATGCTGATGGCCCGGGCGATGGGCGGCGGCATTCCGATGATGTCGCCTAAAAACGTCAACGAATCGCTGTCGGTTACCAGATGATGTTTGTCGGCGTCTGACTGTCGCATCTGGGCCAGCTCTGCGTGTTGTCCTGAGTCGCGGAGCGCATCAGCGCTAACGGGCATGCCTCCGTTCGCCGCAATGACAGCGAAGTTGGCGAGCACGCCCACCATGATGAGCACCATACCCGGCACGCGCACGTTGATCAGCGCAAAGGAAACCAGCATGATGAAGGAAAGAGAAAGGACAACCGTCCGGATGAGGAGATCCGTGCCTCCGTCCCCGCCTGGCAGAGGCACGAACTGGAGGAGAAGTCCTGCCACGATGAATCCCCACCAGCGAATGCGGGCGAGTCCGAGGTTGGAGAGCCTACCGCGCAGCAGGTAGCCGAATGCAACACCGAGAAGAAGGGCGAAGGCGAAGAGGGTCATACGATCCTTCCTGTTGGACAGCTATGCGATCGGGCCCGATTGGATAGCGAGGCCCTCACCTCCATCTCACCCGAGTGGCGGCGTGGCAGTCCCTCTTCGACATCTCTTACAGCACACCCTCTCGACCTTTGTCCCCCGAAGCGCTCGCTACATCATTCAGTGGCGCCGGAGCTTCACCTCAATCGACCATGAGGTAGCGCGGGCCCCGGCCAAGAATCGCGGCCGGGGCCCACGCTCGCGCCCCGCTTACGACCAAGTCCTACCAGCCATCGCCGCGTACGCCAGGGCGTACGCCCCAGCCAGTAGGGCGCCGTATCGGATCCATGTGCGAAGCCGAGACCTCATCCGCTCACCTCCCTTCCCGTTCAGGGCTAACGGCGACCAGCAGCCGTTGGATGCGGGTCTCGTTGCACGGCGGTTAAGTCGGGGGAAATAGCTACGCGCCAAGAGCGTCGAGTCCACTGGGACCTCCTCGGCGCTCCCGGCGAGCTGGCCTGCGGGCGGATGTCAGCACCACCGGCGAGAACGAGCGCTGCCAACTATCTCGCCGCAACGACAAGATGCTTGGACTAAAGGCCCGCTAATGGGTTGCTAACGGCGCGCCTCTCTCTAGCTCTTGGCCCGGAACACCGATCCCTGCCGTACGGCGACGGCATCAGGTTCTAGCCCGAGGCCGACCTCGTGAAGCAGGCGTGCGCGATTACGAGCGACGACTCCCGGGAACAGGCGCGGGCGAAGATCGAGGTAACCCTGAGGAGGTTGGTCGGACGCGAATCGGACTCAATCGAGCATCGACGACCACCGATGATTACACGAGCAAGAGACTCCTATGTCGAACCAAGGGAGGGCTCATGGGGCTGATCAGCAAGGACCCG
>WNGA01010458.1_pt1 | contig 46648 bp, 35 predicted proteins | sample 5400061 | NCBI WGS metagenome assembly WNGA01 (sample SAMN13153366, study PRJNA577476) | soil metagenome | isolation source: 100 cm soil or saprolite under grassland replicate 2 | place: USA:California | collected 2016-06-15
GCTCCAGGCGCTGCGGGTCCTCCCAATGTACTACGTTCCACGCCTGCACGCTGGAAGCGATGCGTACCCAGGCGTCTCCTGATTTATGCGCAGAATCCAAGTGGTTGATTGCATTCAACTTTAATTCGCACAGGCTTCACTTAATTGAGAGTCGCTGGTAATGACCTTGAATTGCGCCACGACTGGGCGGCGCGTGAAGCGGTTGTTCGACAAGCTGGGGATGCGTCTGCTTGCGAAGCCGGCGAGCGAGAAAAATATTGATGAGTCATCGCTCGCCGTGGAGAGAGCCAACCCCGCGAATTGAATTGGTGGCGAAAACCTTTTTCTTGAATTCCATATCCGCAGCTCAGAGACCTGAAAGGAGTCGCTGAATGAAATTTGGCACGCTCTGTTTCGCCATAGCAATTTCAATGCTTTGCTTTAGCGCGCCCGGTCATGCTCAAGGCGGCCAAGGCAAAAAGATGAAGATCTACATCTCGGCTGACATGGAAGGCGTGGTCGGCGTCGTCACCCAAGAGCAACTGGGGCCTTCCGGATTTGAATATCAGCGCGCCCGTGAATTCATGACCGAGGAAGTGAAGGCGGCGATTGACGCGTCCTTTGAAGCCGGAGCTACCGAGATCGTGGTCAGCGATTCGCATGGCAACGGGCAGAACCTGCTGATTGAAAAGCTGCCCAGGAATATCACACTGGTGCGAGCCTTCCCGCGCCCGCTGACCATGATGCAAGGCATTGATGAGACGTTTGACGGTGTGATCTTCCTGGGATATCACACCAGCACGACTAACCCGCAAGGCGTGCGCGCCCACACGATGTCGAGCGCCACCCTGGCCGACGTGCGGCTCAATGGAGTCTCGATGCCCGAAGCCGGGCTCAATGCGGCCATCGCCGGCCATTTCAACGTGCCGGTGATTATGATTTCGGGCGACGACGCCATCGTCAAAGAAGCCGGCGCGCTCCTGGGCGGCATCGAAGGCGCGGTAGTCAAATGGGCCTACGGGTTTCACTCGGCGAGAACCTTGATGCCCGAAGCGGCTTACGAACTGATCCGCCAGAAAGTCAAACAGGCGATCGGCAGGATCAAAGACTTCAAGCCGTACAAAATCAAGGCCCCCATTCAGTTAATCCCAGTCTTGGGTTGAATATGGGTCGTCAGAACTTCATTGAAGAGTAGAATTACGTTGCAACACAACTACAACTTCAATGAAGGACGACCCAATGCCAAGCATAAATGACCATCTGACAGAAATCTACGTGTCTGAATCATTTGTGACACACGACATCCGGCGAAGGAATACGAATCCGGCGATCGCCGGCGCTAACACGGAGCGATCAATTGGCGCACCATGTGTTGTTTCATTGATTTTATGCAACACCTGGTGTATACACCGTCCACAGTCATTAAGCGAGAACTGAAGTCATACTTATTGAAGTCATACTGATTAAGGATGAGCGGCAAGTCTTGGCTGACACTGGGATAAAAAAGACGTTGGCAAAGTCTGAGAGCGTGTGTGGGAATTGGCGCAGGCGGCGCCGGATTTCCCAACACGCTCTGATCAAACAATAACTGGCGTATCTGTTCGATCAGCGCCCACATCCCAAAGGAAGGTAGCTACTAATGAAGCGCATAAGTGTGACATCACACCATCACTCGATTGGAACCGGCTGGGCCAAACTGAGGAAACGTTGTTCATCGCTGACAGTCCTTTTCGGCGCCCTCTTCATCCTCCACCTTCCGTCCTCAAGTACAACCGCTCAGACAACCACCTCAACGATAATAGGGACAGTGACGGACACTAACGGGGCGGTGGTCGCCGGCGCAGAGGTAAAGGTGAGCGGGACGGCGCTTGCGACTGAGCGCAGCGCCACGACCGACGCCGGAGGGTCCTACCGTCTTCCGGCATTACCCGCGGGGACCTACAAACTGAAGGTTTCAAAGGCAGGCTTTGCTACCACTAACGCAAATATCGAGTTGACGCTCAATCTTGTCCTGACGGTCGACGTGCAAGTGAAAGTCGGAAATGTCGGAGAAGTGGTCAACGTGAGCGCAGAAGTGCAGCCCTTGCTGGAACCGAACGCGTCCTCCACCGGCGCGACCATCATGCCGCGCCAGATCATGGAGCTGCCAGTCAACGGGCGAGACTACCTTGACCTGATACAACTTGTGCCCGGAGTAGCCATCAACCGGCAAGCCGATCCCGGCAGCGATAACCTTAACCCTGTGCTGGGCGAGCGGAGCGGCAATAACAATTTTTTGATTGACGGACAACCGAACAAAGATACCGTCAACGGCGGCGCCGCGGCACAGTTTAATCAAGAGACGATTGCCGAGTTTCAGGTGCTGACGACAGGGTTCAAGGCCGAATTCGGACAGGCCTCGGGAGCGGTGATCAATGTGATCACCAAGAGCGGCGAAAATTCCTATCATGGCGTCGCATCGCTTTTTCACCGCAACGAAGCTTTCGATTCGGTCAACTCGCTGGACCCAGCGGTGACGGATCCCCTGCATCTGCGGAGATTCGACTACAGCCTCGCGCTCGGCGGGCCGATCATTAAAAAGAAAATTTTCTTTTTCGGCTCATCGGAGCGGATCACAGAAGATCGGGTAATCGATTTCAAGTATCCGGACCTCGGCCCATCGGCCGGAGCAGCGACCGTTCTCCAGCTTCTACGCAACCAGGAGAATCCATTCGATATTCCACAGCGCAACCGCGCAATTCGGAATTTCTTTAAGCTTGATGAACAATTTGGGCGACACCACTTAGACCAGGAAGTTAACTACACGAACGAATACGCCAGGGGCGCCGTAGTGGGACTGCCGACCGGAGCGGGACTGCCGACAACGCGAACCAGCACAAGCGCCCGTAATTTGCTGCTAGGGTTCGGCGATACGATGCTGCTAGGTGACCAAGGCAATCCATGGCTAGTGACGCTCCGTGGTTCTTATCGCGGCAGGCCGTCCGATTCGCAGCCTGCCCACCCGGAGTTCACTGGAACCACCCTTCTAAATGCCTTCCCCGCGCAGCAGATCTGCCCTCCGACGTGCGGCCTATTCAGCAATCTTCCGGGGATAACATTCGGTAATTCGACGACGCCTTCGAATCTGTTCCAGAAATATACGTCATTGGCGGCCAACACGAATAAACGTTTTGGCGCTCATGACTTCAAGTTCGGGTGGCAGTTCCTGCGTACGAAGGTTGACGGACTGGATTCTCGAACCTTAACAAACCAGCTCTTTGCCACTATCGATGACTACATTAACCTGGGTCCCGTAAATAGCGGCGTATTTTTGCTTCTGGTGGGTGGCGGACCCACGCCGGAATCCAGCGAAATTCATTTGCGCAACAATTACAACGGGGTGTATGCGCAGGACGATTGGAAGATCAGAAAGAACCTGACGGTCAATCTTGGGCTTCGCTGGGATCACGATAGCGAGTTCGAGGCGCAGAAAAACTTCTCGCCGCGGCTGGGCGTTGCCTGGGCGATTACGCCAAAAACTGTTATTCGTTCGAACTTCGGCATGTTTTATGATCAGTTCCGTTTGGGATTGGTGCAACAGATCCCCGCGTTCGGCGGCAGTGACCGGAGAATTGTACAGTCGTTGTACTTTCCCCGCGGGTTTTACGGGTCGCCCAGTTTAATCTCTATGCTGGCCTTCGCCGTCGGTCTTCCGGGCCCGTGCATTTCGAATCGCCTGACCGATGCCCAGATCGCTGCCGGAGGGGTGAGGTGTCCTATCGGCGGCGGGCCGATAGTCGGCGTTGACAGGCTGAACAACATGGTTGCTCCCGGGCATGCTCCCATACCGGCCAATGCGATCATTAATATCAGCAATGTGCAGGCTCTTACCGGGCTAACTCCGGCTCAATACCTGACACAGGCCGCTGCGGCCATCGGCCAACCGGCAGGATACTTTGAATGGGGCCAATTCGGAGTGTTGAATAACCCAATTATCCCGCCGCAAGCGCAGCCTACATCTGTTGACAGCACATTCAGGACTCCACATACGCTCGGTTTCAGCATCGGCGCGCAGCGTGAGATAACTAAAGACATGGTGTTCGAGGCAGACTACTATCACCGCGAAATACGCAATCTTCTGGGCGTAAGGCTGAGCAACCTTGCTTTCAGATCTCGTGTTGCGGGAATCGGCCGCAGCTTTGACCCTCCGAATACCACTGGAGAGATTCGAACATTCGGGCCGTTCTTCGAGGGTAAATATGACGGGTTGGTTCTGAACCTTACTAAACGTCTCAGCAACCGATTCCTTCTCGGGGCGAATTATACTTATGCCAAAGCAACCGACAACTCCCTGGGCATCTTTACGAATCCGACGGATCAATTCATCGGGGTCGCTCCGGTCGTTACTGAACCGTGCCCAACCTCGAATCCCGGCTGTACGCCGCAGACGAACGCGAACGGATCGTTCACAAGCAGAAACGGCAATTTCGTTGCACAGGCGGGAACATTTGTAAATGGCCCGGATCTGGACAAAGGCCCGTCAAGCCTGGCCCTGGATCATATTTTTCAGGTCAACGGGCTCGTGGATCTTCCGTGGCAGTTTCAGATCGGCGGCATCCTTCGGGCGCAGAGCGGCTTTCACTTCAGCCGTTTCGACGCGCTCAATAGAGACCCGGACGGCAACGGTAATTTCAACAGCATCGATTTTACCGCCGGGCGGAATGCCTTTACCGCGCCGGCATTCGTTAATCTCGATATGCGCTTTTCCAAGCGTTTCGACATCGCAGATCGCGTCAAGGTACAGTTGCTGTTCGAGTTCTTCAATCTGTTGAACCGTCAGAATCCACGGTCTGTCCAGAATCGTGAAAATATAACGACCGAGCCTTTCGGCTCGACAACACAGGTGCTGCCGGGACGCGAAGGGCAGGTTGGACTCCGAATTTCGTTCTGATCATTCGTTAACGGCGATTTGGAGGCCTTCCTCATTGCGAATTACAAATGCTTAGACAACCTAGAGAGGTTTTCAGATCAGTGTACGGGTTCATAGAACGCGGATGAAGCTGATAGAGCGGATTGAAGCTGACCTTTTTTGGTTTTATCCGCAATGATCCGCGCCCGTCCGCGTCATCAGCGTTCTATTGACGCCGTCCATGCCCTGAAACTGCTTGAGGAGAATCCGGCGCGGCTGCCAGCCGCGCCCGGCGCCGATTGACCGCGTGTCGAATGATCAAGACAAACGAGAGGGGGCGAAGAATAAATGATCAATGCCATTACGTTTTTGGCGCGCTCACTTGCGCTGGTCTGCCTCGCGGTCGTCGCGGCCGTTAATGCGCAACAAGCTCCGACCGCGCCGCTCACCGGCTCCGAGGTGATGGTTCCGATGCGCGATGGCGTGCGACTCTACACGCAGATCTACACGCCGACTCAAACCGCTGAAAAACTTCCGATCCTGTTCCTGCGAACTCCTTACGGCGCCGGCGCCCTCAACCCGCAGCGCATCGCGACTGCGCTCCAGGAGGTAACGGCGGACGGCTACATCATCGTCACGCAAGACATTCGCGGGCGTTTCAAGTCCGAAGGGCAGTTCGGCATGCTCCGGCAGCCGCGCGACCCGCAAGACAAGAAGGCCATTGACGAAAGCACAGACGCTTACGACACGATTGAATGGCTGCTCAAAAACGTTCCGAACAACAACGGGCGCGTCGGCATGGCGGGCACAAGCTACGGCGCATGGCTGACCGTGATGGGTATGCTCGATCCGCATCCGGCGCTCCAGGCCGCCGTCCAGCAAGCCTCCCCGGCGGACATGTGGATCGGCGACGACTTCCATCACAACGGCGCATTCCGGTTGAGCTACGGTTTCGAGTACGCCTACATGATGGAGTCGTCGAAGGAGATCACGGACGTTTCGTCCGTAATCGATCGCTTCGACGCGTATGAGTGGTATCTGGGACTGGGGCCGCTCTCAAATGCGGACGCGAAGTACCTCCAGCATCGGCTCCCGACGTGGAACGACTTCGTGAATCATCCCGACTACGACGCGTTCTGGAAACGGCAAGCCTTCGCGCCGTGGCTGAACCGCGTGACGACGCCGACGCTCAACGTCGCCGGCTGGTGGGATCAGGAAGACTTCTACGGCCCGGTGAAAATTTACGAGTTGCTCGAGCGGCGCGATACGGCGAACAAAAACTTCCTCGTCATCGGCCCGTGGAATCACGGCGGGTGGTCGAGAGGCGACGGACAGAAGCTGGGCCGCATAGATTTCGGCAGCGCTACGGCAGCATACTACCGGCGGGAGGTCCTGGCGCGCTTTCTGGCGTATCACCTGAAGGGAAAGGGCGACCTCAATTTGCCCGAAGCCTTGACGTTCAGAACCGGGGCGAATGAGTGGGTCAGGCACGACGCGTGGCCGCCAAAACGCAACGTCGTCGCGCGCCGGCTCTACTTCCAGGCGAACGGAAAGCTGTCCTTCGATCCGCCGCCGGAGACCTCCGAGCCCGCGTTCGATAGTTACATCTCGGACCCCGCGAACCCCGTGCCCTATCGCCCGCGTCCGATTGATGTGCGTTCGGGATGGCCGACCTGGCTGGTCGAGGATCAGCGTTTCGTGGATCATCGGCCCGACGTGCTGACGTGGTCGAGCGATCCGCTGAAAGATGATGTCATCGTGTCAGGAAAGATAGTCGCCAACCTCTTCGCCTCGACCACAGGCACGGACAGTGATTGGATAGTGAAGCTCATTGATGTTTATCCGGAGAGGTATCAGCCCGATCCGAAGATGAGCGGCTTTCAACTGATGATCGCGGGCGATGTGCTGCGCGGGCGCTACCGCAACAGCTTCGAGAGGCCCGAGCCGATCGCGCCGGACCAGGTGACGCGTTACGAGATCGGATTCCCCGCCAACGACCACGTTTTCCTGAAGGGACACCGGATCATGGTTCAAGTGCAGAGCACCTGGTTCCCGGTGATCGACCGCAACCCCCAACGATTCACGCCGAACATCTTCCTCGCGCAAGAATCGGACTTTCAGCGCGCGACCCAGCGGGTGTTCCGCTCGGGCCGGCATGCTTCATACATTGCGGCCCCGGTGGTCGAATTGGCGCGGCAGTGATATTTAAAGATCGTTCTTCAACGCCCCGACTGCTGTTGGTGTGATTCCCGGCGCAACGCCAAGATAGACAACGTCGAGTTCGGAGAACCAATCATGAATAAACTCGGACATCAGAATCAGCTTCGAACTTCGCCGCGCCAACAGCTCCTGGTAACCATCAGCGTAGCGGATCAAATGATGTGTGCGCCTTCGGTAAGCGAGCGCAATTTTTCTCAATAAATTCACGCTCGTCCACCGGAGGCTCACAAATACCCGATCTATCGATCCCTCTGGTCGACCTTGCTCAAATCGATATTGATCGTCACTTGGGCTACCTTGTCGTTCGCGACGCTGACTCGCAGCTCGGGTTTCATAGAATAGTAGTACCTTTTGGTCATATTGGTTGTGCGATTCTGATAGATCGAGACCCGGAGTTCATACTCTCCGGGCATGAGCCCTTCGATGACGAAACGGCTCTCAGCATCAACTCTGGCAGAACTGACCCGGAGGCTGGCATACAGGCTGCGCACCGGGTCGTCTTGTTTTGCTATCACAGAAATTGCTGTATCTTCCGGCAAGGCAGGACCGGCGACGTGGACCTGGCCTTCAATGACTCCCTTCCCTTCCACAAAGACGACGTAAAAGCCGCCGATCTCCTGTCCGTAATCGATCTCGATGCCGTTCGAGACATCCACTCCATTTCGTTCAACTTTCAAGATCTGCCAGGGATAGTGTTCTGGCTTCCATACCAGATTTAATTCCGCTGCATAGAAGATGAGCTTTCCGGGTGGCAATCCGGTGATTTGAAATCTTCCGTCGGATGCCGGTGTGACGCTCGACCATTTTGGGTATCCTCTCTTGGACGTCTGCTTGACTTCAAACGCCAGACCTGAGGATATCAGCCTCTCCCGCGACTGTTCATCCACCACACCTTGAAAGATGACCGTGCCACTGACAGACGCGAGGCGATAGACTTTTAACTCGACGCCATCTTTGTCAAAGTCGACAAACATGAAATGGGTCTGGGTGACGTGCTTGAGCTGCGTGGTCCCCTCGGGGATCTTGACCTCATTGCCGCGAAACTTGGCCTTGATCTGTTTCCACGTGCCGACCAGCTTGTTCTCCGTCATCGCCTCCGCCTTCTTCTGATCGTCGGCGGTCGAACGCCCGGATGTGTAGGCGGCTACAGCGACCAGGGATACCAGGACCGCCATCGAAATTTGCCGCATCCGTAAGATCTGCTTGAGCTGAGTCGTCAACAATCCCATAACTTTACCTCCAGGATTTTAAATCCTAGCAAATTGCTCCTCGGTAAACCGTGCTTTCTTCATCTCAGGTTGAAATTGGTAGTGAGGCCGCATTAGACACGCTGGCGGAAATCGCCAGCAATCATTTTGTGGCAAGGCGCGCAATGCTGTTGCGAATGGCGGAAAGAGCAGCACGAAACGGCGGGGCTTATAGCGCCAGGCTTACAGAGATTGACCGAGACTGGCCTCGACTTTCTGGCGATAACTGCGGCTGAGTTTCAGTTCAGTGCCGTCGTGTAGCACTACCAGAAAGTCTCCATGTGAATGCGGGTGAAGCTCTCTGACTTTTTGCAAATTGACGATCGTCGAACGGTGAATGCGTAAGAACTGCCTGGCGTCTAATTTCGCTTCAAGTTCGCTGAGCGAAATACGATGCAACCACGTTTTGTCCGCGGTGTGAACCTGGACATAGACGCCTGCGGCTTCGATCCAATCAATTTCTTCCACGCGCAAAAATAGGAGGCGCCCGCCATCTTTGATCATCAGGCAATCGAGCGGAGCGCTGGTATTTTGAGGCTGTTTAGGCTGGATTTGATCCAGCAATGAAAGGATCCGATGACTCAATTCTTCTCGCCGGTTCGTGCGTACGAACGACAAAACGCGCGCCAGGCTGCGCTCAAAACGTTCATCGCTGAAGGGCTTCAATAGGTAATCGAGGGCGCTGACCTCGAACGCCTTCAGCGCATACTGATCATAAGCCGTCACGAAGATGGTGGCGGGCATTTGCGCAGCGCCGATTGCATCGACGACGCCAAAGCCATCCAGCCCCGGCATTTGAACATCCAGCAATAACAGATCAGGTTGCAGGGCGCGGATTTGCCGCGCCGCTTCCGCGCCGTTCGAGCACTCCGCCACAATGGCAATTTCAGGCTGCTTTTCCAACAGCTCGCGCAAACGGCGGCGCGCAGGTTTTTCATCATCAACGATGATCGCTCGAATTTTTTCCATGCGCGTATTCCTCTGACTCGGCGCCGTTCGTGCGAAACGGCAGAATGATCTCGACCGTGACGCCGCCGCCTTCAGCATTGCTCACGGTCAATCGATGCGCCGCCGGATAAAGCTGATCGAGCCGCTGTTTGGTATTGGTCAATCCGACGCCGGCGTGCGCATCCCAATGCCAACCCGCAGGCAAGCCGGCGCCGTCATCGCTGACTTGCAGGCGCAAATTTCCATCCTCTCTGGCGGCCTGAATCCTCACGCAAACCGGCGTCGTCCGCTGCGCGACGCTATGCCGAATCGCGTTTTCAACCAGGGGTTGCAGGATCAAACTCGGCGCCAGCGCCGGCAAAGTGTCCGGCGCAATCTCCATCCGTAACTGTAAATGGTCCTCGAACCGCACGCGTTGAATCGCCAGGTAATGGTCCAGCACTGCCAGTTCCGCCGCGAGCGTCGTTTCCTGGTCTTCGGAATGTTCGAGCGAAAAGCGCAGCAGGTCGCCGAGATGTTCGATCATCTGCCGCGCGCCGCGCGGGTCTTTTTCGACGAAGGCTGAGATCGTGTTGAGCGCATTGAAAAGAAAGTGCGGATGAAGTTGCGCTTTCAGGTTGAGCAAGCGCGCTTCGGTCAGTCGCTGTTCCAGCTGCGTCGTCTTCAATTCAAGCTGCGCCGCTTGCAGCTTTCGATCCTGCGATTCGCGGTTGTAATCCCAGGCCAGCCAACCGCCCGCGATCAGCCAGTAGATCAAATAATTCCACTGAAACGCTCCGCCCAACGTCTGTTTGATACTCGCAAAAGCGAGCATCGGGTCGCTCGTGATTCCCGCCGCCGATCTGCCACGAACGAGCGCATCCGTCAGGTCGGCGACGAAAAAAAACGCGGCGGTGACCAGAAAGCTTATCGGCAGATGCAGCAACAACCGCTGTAACAAAGACCGTCCCGGCGCGATCCAGCGGGCGATTCGAATGATCACAAGCGAAAGCGCGCCCCACGTAAACCACCACACCATTGCGCCCCGAAGCGCTCCGAGATACGAGTCAGCAGGCCCACCCATGCCGGTTTGGCTGAAATAGATGCGGGTGGAAAAGAAAAGACTGACGACCATGCAGCAGCCGAACCACAGCAAAAATTTTCGAGTCAGGTTACGCAAATTTGCACCCAAGCCGGACCATTCTGATCAAGTGATTTTTCATTCTAACACATTGATCTGGCGACACTGATTTGGAAGCGACGGCTTGGCAGTCGATCTTCGGACGGCCGACCGGAGCCTTCGATTTCCATCGCCAATATATCCGAAAGCCTTGTCTGCGCCATTTGATGAGGGTCTCTTGTTTGACGATGATCAAGACTTCCCGCCAATTCTTCCGGAGTTGCGAGAGGCGCCCAGAAGGATCGATCCCGCCGAGCTACTCAATGCAGGCGAGGGTGGTTCAATAGCGCGCCGCGCATTTTAATCGAAATGTTGAGGCTGATCAGCAGGTTCAACCGTCGCTGCCGCGACTGAGTGCGGATACGTTCCTGGTCCCGGCTTTGAAAAGCCGGGCTAGGTTCACGTGGTCGCTGCCGCGACCGAGAAGGCGGTTGCCTGCTCGGTCGCCACATTGGCAATCGTTGTAAAGCTGGCGCCTGAAGCTCAATAAATCGAGCCACGCAAGATCGGCACAGTACCGCGCGCGTAAGCAAGCGGTTGACTGATCAGTCAGCCGCTTGCTTACGCGCGCGGTACTGTACCGGTGTACCAAAATGACTTTAAGGTATCAACTTCGAGATCAATTCTTTCGCCTTTTCCTCCAACGCCGTCACCGCGTGATGCGTCGTCTCGATCAGCGCCAGGCCCGCCACCTCACCAGCCAGAGACCTGTGATGTTTAGCCACCTGCAAGATCAATTTATGCAACCTGGAAAGCGGACGTTCGAGCAAGGAGTCGTGCTGCGGCGCCGGAAGCGGTTCTATCTTCGGCGCGTCCTCGCGCGGCCGACCGAGTGTGATCACTTCGCCGACATCTATCGCCGCGCTCACCCGATTGCCCAGCGTCGCAGGATTCCCCTGTGCGTCTTTCAGCCCGAAACAGTTGATGACTGTCTTGATGATTGAGGTGTGGTCGAAAACCGTGTGACAAATTGCGCCGGGCTCTATGAGCGGCGAGACAATCACGGCGGGCACACGCACGCCGAGGCGATTGAAAGTAAAGCCGCTGCCGCCAGGCGCGCCAGGCGGAATCACTACGTCGTCAGGAGGCGCAGCGGAGGGCGGCGCCACGTGATCGTAACAGCCGCCATGTTCGTCGAAGGTAATGATGAGCAAAGTATCAGGCCAGCCGGGTCCGTCGCGCAGCGCCGCGTAAACATCGTAGATCAATCGCTCGCCGTTGAGCAGGTTCGACGGGCCGTCAAGCGCGACCGGGAGATAAGACGGATGCATGTCGTTCTGCGGCCCATACAACAGGCTGTCAAAATAACGCGGCTCAATGAACGAGTAACAAGGCAATCGCCCGTTCTTTGCGTCCTCGTAGAACCGGTCCATATGAAAGAAGCGGTTCTTCTGCCGATTGAGGCTGGCGTACGGATGAAGCTGCTCATTGAGCAGAAAGGCGAAGCTGGCGAGCAGGCTCTCACCGTGGTAGATGCCCCAGTTCAGCCCCGCCTCTTCAAGCAAATTGAAAATCGTCTTCTCGTGGTTGATTTCGACGCCGATATCCCACTTATGCTCGCCTGTGGACCATTCGTTATAAACGTGTCCGCTCGACGTGCCCGAATGGACGAACGAACGGTTGGGAAACGTTTCGGTCGGAACCGAGGAGAACCAATGATCGCAGACGGCGTAAGCGTTGGCCAGCCCGTTAATCACCGGCAGCGACTTCGGCCGGTAACACCGCATGATGTCTCCGGGGGTAGTCGTAACTTTCTTATCCGGGTGAGCCTTCTTGTACTCGTTGATGGCCGACGCGTAGTTAAGGGCGAATCCTTGCATTGAAGGCGGTCCTGACGGTTCGGGAGGTGGCTTCGACGGATCGGGCGGAGGGTCATCATTGTACATCTGGCGGTAAACGTCGGCGAACGCTTCATTCGGGTTCGGATGGGGAGCGACCATATCGATACATTCAGCCACCTCCGCGTCGCCTCCCGGTACGGGATTCGTCAGGAATTTACCCGACACTCCCTCGAATGACTGCCCCCGCGGCGCACAGTCAAACGGCGGTTCGTTCTTGGAGTCGTAGAGCCAGCCAAGCACATTGTCGAAAGACCTGTTTTCTAGCATCAAGACTACGACGTGTTTTATTTTGCTGAGTGGGTTATTGACTGTGGACACAAATGACCTCCGGATTAAGATGAGCTTTCGGCGCCCCAGTACGGCAATGTGTGCCAGCGCGCCGGAGGCTCATATAAGAATTGCAATGTCAGACCAGGGCGCATGCGGTTGTTAGGCCGCTTTCGCTGATAAACTACCTACATTTAATCATGGGGTCTATCATCAAATCTAGCCTCGTGATCACCATTCTCTCATACTCCCGTTTGAACTTTTCGCGTTCTATCGGATGCACATCGTGGTTCTCCACGATTACCTTTGATCGTGCGATCAACCAGATGATCCATCGTGGCGATGCTCAGAAAAGTCTGCGTCGGGTTCCCTTCCCGAATCTTTCCCTTGATTGCGCTCAATTCCTTCAGCGGGTCGCCGGTCGTGCGCACAACCCAGGTCACCAGAGAAGCCGGAGACTGCGCGTAAGGCAGATAAATTTCGAGACGCGGCGCGCTGTCCAGACCGTTGGGCCGCACGTCGCCGACGACGCCGACAATCTCACAGGTCAGGGCTCTGCCGGAGACCGCGAAAGTTATCTTCTTGCCGATCGGGTCCTCCGTCGGCCAATTCCGCACGGCCATTGAATTGTTGACCAGCGCGACAGGGGCCGCATCCGCCTTGTCAAACTGATTTAGTTCGCGCCCGCGCAGTAGCGGTACGCCCAGCGCTCGCAAGTATTCCGGCGTGACGTTGATGACGTAAGCCGTGGGGTCCTGTCCGGGCGCGGAGGCGCGGCCTTCGATCTTCACGCTCGCCGGCGTGAGTACCTGGTTATCGTGGAAAGGCAGCGCCGACGTAATCCCCACGGCCTGCACGCCTGGCAGCGACTGAACGCGCGGCAGCGTCTGTTCGAGCAGCGCGATGCGCTGTTCCGCGTTGCGATTCCTACCGATCATCGTCTCCAGCGCCAGCGCGCGTTCTTTGGAACAATTGCTCCAGCCACAGAGGCGCAGAGGCACAGAGAGAAAGCTATAAAGGTCAATGGAGACGCCTTTTTCTCTTTACCTCCTCCGTGGCTGCGGTGGCTCTGTGGCTAAACCTGTAGCGATTGCCCGAAGCCGAGCACGTGGCCGTCACAATCGCGGATCGCAAATTCCTTCATTTGATATGCTTCCTGGATAAGAGGGCCATACGCCACATCAGCGCCTTTCGCGTTGAACTCCGCGTGCAGAGCCTCCGCGTCATTGACCCAGAAGAAGGCGTCCCAGGTTCCACCCTGCTTTTCATTCGGCGTGATAAGTTCGGGCGCCGAAACCTTCCGCAGCATTATTGCGAGACCGTCGCGGCTACAGATGGCGAACTGGAGAGGGGTTCCCGCCGAGTATTCACATCGAAAGCCCAGCGTTTGCTCATAGAACGTCACCGATCGCTCTACGTCGGAGACGGGAAAATACGGCGCGCCGCGGAGCAGTTTCCCTGTTTGATTCGAAGACATACGTAACCTCCGTAAATGTCGGCATTCTTTGCAAGTGAAGCTGCGGGAAGCTGTAGCGCGAACTGTCCAGTTTGCGCCACTCGTTCACTCGACCATTGCCAGAAATTGCGCAGACCCGACAGCCCGCATATTTCCTTCACTCGCCAAGTAATGAAGCGACGCAAACTGGACATTTTGCGCTACGATTGCCGAATCATTTGCGCCAACGGCAAACCATTTGCACAGGTCGAAATTATTCGCCCCGTAGCGCAATCATCGGATCAACCTTCGTCGCCCGCCGCGCCGGGACATAGCACGCCAGTTGAATTGGCCTGATCTTGCGCATTGAAGAAGCGTCCCGCGATCAGCGGGACGCCGAGCGTCCGAAAATAGTCCGGGCTGACTGCGCGTCTCTCGGCGATGGGAGCCTGGCCGGGAGGATAGGGGTCATGTCCTTCGATGTTGAAGCCGTCGTTAAAGCCGGTTTGCTGCAACGGCAGAAGGCTGATGACTCCCGCGCTCTCGACGCCGGGCAGGGCCGCGACTCGTTCCAAAAGCTGTTCGTAAAAAGTAACGGTCGCCTGCGGCGTCGCGTACTTCGCGGGCGGCAGCGCGACGCCCATTGTGAGGACGTGTTCGGGGCGCAATCCCACGTCAGCCTGTTGCAATGGCGCGAAACTCCTGATCAACAGCCCCGCGCCGGCCAGCAACACCAACGACGCCGCGACCTCCAGCACGACCAGCGCGCAGCGCAGCCAGTATCGCTGCGGGCCGGCGCCTGCGGCGCCGCTTTCTTTCAAAGCCGTCTGTAGTTCGGCGCCGGCGCTTTGCAGCGCAGGCGGAAGGCCGAAGACAATTCCGGTCAGTAATGAGATCAATAGCGTGAAGCCGACTACGCGTCCGTCCAACCCGATTTCACCGGCGCGCGGCAACGAATCGGCGAACACGCTCAGCAACGCGGTCACGCCCCATTTGGCCAGCAACAACCCCAACGCCCCGCCGAGCGCCGACAGGATCAGGCTCTCGGTCAATAACTGCCGCAGCAGTCTGAAGCGCCCGGCGCCGAGCGCCATGCGAATGGCGACCTCCCGGCGGCGTCCGGCGGCGCGCGCCAGCAACAGATTGGCGACGTTGACGCAGGCGATCAGAAGCACGAAGCCGCCCGCCCCCATCAGCGCTCGCAGCGCCGGTCGTACAAACCGCACCGTCTCTTCGTGAAGCGGGATGAGCAGGACGCTCCTTCTGGCCTGAACGTCCGGGTATTGCATCTCGATCCGCCGCGCAATCGCGCGCATCTGTTCCTGCGCCTGGTCGAAGGTCATGCCGGGTTTGAGCCGCCCAAGCGCCAGGAATTTATGGTCTGCCCGATCGGCGATCTCATCAGGCGTGGGAACGAGCGGGACCCACACTTCAACGAGACGGCTTGGGAATCTGAAGTGAGCGGGCATCACGCCGATGACGGTGTGGTTTTCTCTGTCCAGCATGACCTCCTTGCCGACGATCTCCGGATCGGCTCCGAAATTCCGCTGCCAGAGTCGAGCGCTTATCACAGCGACACGATGCGCGCCGGACCTGTCTTCTCCTTCGCGAAAAACGCGGCCCGCCTGCGGCGCGACGCCGACAAGTTCGAAGAAGTTGGCGGATACGGTCGAGCCGAATATGCGCTCAGGGTACTCGCGCCCCGGCAGGCTGAAACTGCCGGACTGATACGCGGCGACGCCGGTGAAGACATCGTTCTGCTCACGCCAATCCTTGAGATTCGAAATCGATGTCGTGCCCTGAACCATATCCGGTTTGTTCTCCCAGATTTTGACGAGTCGCTCCGGCTCCTTGAACGGGAGAGGGCGCAGCAGCACGGCGTTCACGACGCTGAAGATCGCGCTGTTGGCCCCGATGCCGAGCGCGAGCGTAAACACAGCGACAAGCGTAAATCCCGGCTGCTTCAGCAGCATTCGCGCGCCATAGCGCAAGTCCTGCCACAATATTCGCATGACATCTCCTTCAATACATTTTCTTTCGGCGCGACGATTCGGTTCCTCCAAAGATGTTGGGCGAACCGTCGGTTAACTGAGGCGTGTGCAAATAAAAGTTGAATACAGTCAACTAAATGAAATGGCGCCAGCCTTTGGAGTGCGGGCGCTCGGGACCGCTTTGGTAGTCATCTCCGGATTCTATAGACTTCAGAGACAAGAAATGCGGTGGGCTTCCTTTTCATCATTGCCAGAGTATCAAAGTGGACTACCAAAGCGGTCCCAAGCCCCCGCACTCCAAAGGCTCCGCCGATCTAATTTATGCACACGCCTCAGTTAACTTGTTTGTGGCGCGGCGAGAAGAAAGGTTGCAGGCGGGCAATCTGATTTTTTAGCGTAGCCTCTTCAACAACTCCTTGCCCCAATCGTTCGTGCGGATCAACGCCTCAATAGCCGAAGCCGTGTCGTATTTGGGCAAACCCAGTGAAGCGATATGCCATATGTCATTGGTCATCTTCTTTCGACGTTCTGAGCGATGTCGATTGATTTTGGCTGATGCTCAGTTATCAAAGATATGATTAATAACAACCCCAAAACATCTCTGACAACTTTTTACATTTCAACGATCAGTCGCTTCGCGCCCCACTCACCCACAGTTCGCGGCAAAATTCGCGCATTTCGCCACAAAACAGCGGAGTATCCGTCTCAAATCGGGTAGAGTGCGTAACTGAAATCCGCATGCTAAATCAGACCACTTTCGTTGGAGCCGGATTACTGCGCAGGCGCGGGACGATCTGGGTTTCGTTCTTTCTGCTTTGGCTGGCGCTGGGCGTGCTTTCCGCCAGCTTGTTTTTGGTCGAGTTACCGCGGCTGCGTCGCAACGGGCCGCCGCCGGGATGGTTGAGTCCCGCCTGGCGGACGTTTCTTTATCAACTTGCGACATGGCTCGCATGGATGGCGCGCCGTCCCGGCCTCTCGGGGCGGCGTCGCACAGTCGTTCCAGATCTCTTCGGCGATTCTCATCGAAGCCGTCCGAAGTTCTATGTAGGCGCCAACGATCAAGACCGCCGACTACGCGCCGTCGACATGAGTTCGAGTCATCAATTCGAATTAAGGATCGGCGTCTCATCATCGGAGAATAGGCTCTTCATTCCCAAGATGGAATTTTCGGTACGGACAGGGATGGCTTGTATTTATATCGCTTTTCAATTGGGTATGCGGGTCAGCAATTGGTATTTAAGGAAGGCATCAATAGAACGCGGATGACGCGGATAGAGCGGATTGGCGCTGTTCTTTTTTGGTTTTATCCGCCATGATCCGCGCTCGTCCGCGTCATCCGCGTTCTATTAACCCGTATACTGATCTGAAATCCGCTCTAAAAATAGATCGTGAATTCGGTTGGCTGCCCCGGCTGACTTTCGAGTGAAAACTCGAACCCGTGCTGATCCAGAATCTCCTGCACCAGCGTCAACCCGATCCCTTGCCCGTTGTCTTTAGTGCTGAAAAACGGTGTGAACAGATTGGCGTGCACCGCAGGTGAGATGCCGCAGCCCGTGTCTTTGATCACCACGAAACTCCTCCCGGCCTGTTTTCCCAATCGAATTGTGACCGTGCCGGCGTCATTAATCGCTTCAATCGCATTTTTGAGCACGTTAACGAAGACCTGCTCCATCTGGCCCCGATCCAATCGAACAGGTTCGAGTTTCGTCTGCACGTCCCAGACGATCTCGATCCGCAACCTTGCGCATTCGGCTTTGAAGAGGAAGGCGCCGTCTTCTATCAGGCTTCGCACGTCACATGGTTGCAGGTTTGGCGGCGGCAAGCGGAAGACGTCGGCGAAATTGCGCATGAACGCGTTAAGCCGATCGGTGCGTTCGAGGACCACCTGGAGCGCCGTCTCGAAATCCTGGCGGTCTTCGCCGCTCAATCGATCGGAATAATGCAGGCACGAATGGAGCAAGGAGTTGGCCGAGCCGACCGAATTGTTCACCTCGTGCGACATCATCCGGATCACTTTCTCGTAAGCGGTCTTCTCGGCCTGCCGCAATTCCTCAGTCAGCTCCTCCATCAAGATGAAGTCGCGCGTGAAGCCGCGGTCGAGAAACTGCGAACGCTGGCATTTCACGCGCCGCCGCCCGAGCAAGGGAACGATCCGCGACTCGCCGGCTTTGAGATCATCGAGCGCCTGAGCAAAAGCAGAATTCAATTCATCCAGCCTTTTGCCCGTCAAATCCGCCTCTCCGTATTGCAGCATCCGCTCGGCGGTCGGATTGGCCGTCGCTGTGCGGCCGTCGAAGTCGAACGTGATGACGCCGGACGGCGACGCGGTGAGGACTTTGTCGAGAAAATAGTTCTGCTCCTGCATCCGCACGCGTTCCTCGCGCAGGCTGTCGGCCATCCGGTTGTAAACGCGCACCAGGTGATCCATCTCGGGCTGCCCGACCGCGCGGAAGCGCGAAGTGAAATCGCTGTCTTCGATGAACTGCGCTCCGGTGTTGATCAGCTCGATTGTGCCGAAGAGGTTGCGAATGATGCTGACGCCGACGGCGATCGAAATGACGAAGACCGCTTCGACCGCGAGCAGCCAGAGGCGATGTTTTGTAAGCAGGTAGATCGCCACTCCGGCGAAGAGCAGATGGACGAAGACGAGGTAGAGTATGAATTTGAGCCGGAGGCTGATTTTGAGGCGCAATTTCATTCGATCCCGTGTTTCTCAAATCTGCGGTAGAGCGCCGCGCGACTCAACCCCAAAGCTTCCGCCACTTTGCTGATGTTCCTTTCGTAATGCCTCATCGCCTTAACGATCATTGCCTTCTCCATATCGTCCAGCGTCATCGCTCCGACCTGCGGCAATGGGTCTTTGCCGTCATCACGCGCGTCCATCTCCATCGCCAGCTCGATGTCTTCGACCTCGAGCGTGTTCTTGTCGCTGATCAGCAGCGCGCGTTCGATGGTATGGCGGAGTTGGCGGATGTTGCCGGGCCACTGCTGAGTTTGCAGCCAGCGCGTTGCCGGGTCGCTAATTGACAGGCCCATGCGGCGGTAGACCTTCGAAAGGTTTTCGATGAAGTGGTTGGCAATGAGCGGGATGTCCGTCACTCGCTCCCGCAGCGACGGTAGATGAATCGCGATCAGGTTCAGGCGGTAGAGCAGGTCTTCGCGGAATTGCCCGTGCGAGACCATCTCTACCAGGTTGCGGTTCGTGGCTGAAATCACTCGCACGTCGACCGTGCGTGTCTGGCTCGACCCCAACGCTTCGTAGGTTCGATCCTGCAACACGCGCAGCAGCTTGACCTGCGCGCCCGCGTCCAGATCGCCGATCTCGTCCAGGAAGATCGTGCCGCCGCCGGCAGTCTCGAACCGGCCTTTGCGGTCTGCGCGGGCGTCGGTGAACGCGCCTTTGACGTGGCCGAACATCTCGCTCTCGAACAACTGAGCCGGCACGCCGCCGAGGTTCACTTTGACGAAGGGCTTGTCGCTACGATGGCTGTTGCGGTGAATGGCGTCGGCGATCAGCTCTTTGCCTGTGCCGCTCTCACCGGTGATCAGGACCGACGCGTCGGTCGCCGCGATGCGGCCGATCAGCTCCAGCGCGCGCAAGAACTTCGGGTCTTCTCCGACAAGCGCGCCGAAATCGTAATGCAGATCGAGCTCATCGCGCGTCGGCGCCTGACCGTGTTTGCTCGAAGAGCGCGCGGCGGCGAGTCCGAGCGCCGTGTTGACGGCTTGAATGATCTGCTGGCGCGTCCAGGGCTTTGTGATGAAATCGGAAGCGCCGGCGCGTATGCCTTGCACTGCCAGGTTGATCGAACCCCAGGCGGTGATCAAAATGACGGGCAGGCTCGGCTTGCGCGCTTTGAGCCGTTTGAGCAGTTCGATACCTTCTTCACCCGTCGTCGTGCGCGAAAAGTTCATGTCCTGCAAGACGAGTTGGAAGTCTTCCTTCTCGATCCGCGCCAACGCCTCTTCCGGCGACGAAACGGACTGCGACCGGCGCCCGGCCTGTTTCAACAACAGCGCGAGTGACGTGGTGACCGATGGATCGTCGTCAACAATCAGGATCATAAAGTCCGCCAAACGAGACTGTCGGCTTAATGGCATTTGAAAAAATAATGCGCCCAGCATTGTAGGGGCGCCCTTTTCCCCGCCCCATCGCCTGGATCATATACAGGGGCGGGGAAAACCCGCCCCTACACCGAATTGCGTGGGCGCAATTAATTGAAGCCTGTGCGAATTAAAGTTGAATGCAATCAACCACTTGGATTCTGCGCATAAATCAGGAGACGCCTGGGTACGCATCGCTTCCAGCGTGCAGGCGTGGATCGTAGTACATTGGGAGGACCCGCAGCGAATTCTCAAGGACCATATAGCCTACAGAGATGTTTGGCATTCTACAACGCGTTAGCGTTTAGGTGGAGTGGGCGCCTGCTCAGGGCGCCATCTACTTCTCCCTTTTCAGTTTATAACTGACTGGTATGAGTAGCGCCGGTTGAGAACCCAAGCGGTTTGTACCGATCATCTCAAGCAAGATTTCGTCATCGCTTATGAGGGTTACCCGGGTCAAAGTTTCATGATCGGGTTGGATCCAAGGTTTTTTCCAGGTTAAGGTTTTTCCCTCTACGTTCAGATCAGGCAGAGGGACATATTCATCGCGGACAATCTGGGGTTCTCCCCCGTCTTCTCTGCGGATCTGCCACACGCGTTGCGTCCCTTTCAGCCGGGCGCCGTCCATTTTCAAAATCAAGACAGCGTCAAGGATCGCATCGGGATCTGGTTTGCCTTTCCATGTGCCGACGAAGCGTTTTGCGGCTTCGACATTTTTGTCTTGAGAAGCTTTCTCTTGCTTGATGTTGATCGGAAAGGCCATCGCCCCCGCGCCTGACAGAGCCATCGCTAATAACGCGCGACGTGATGTTGTTTCCTCTAAATGTTTCATCATAATTTCCTCCGAGATGTCAGCGTCATTGACTCTTAAGAGTTGTGGAAAGCGGCCCGGTCTATTCGTAATGAAGCGCTTCTGCCGGATGGATTCGCGTTGCCAGAAGGCTCGGATAGAGGCCGCAGACAGTAGTGAGCAGGTAGATCAAGCCCAGAGAGATAAAGATGCTGGCGGTGTAAACCTCCGGGCTGGCGAAGCCCATAAGATCGAGCAACGGGAATTGAACGACTACCAGCGTCCCGACCAGCAGGCCGATTGTCGTGACGATGAACAGCTCGCCTAGAATTTGTTTGTAAATGCGTCGCCGCGTCGCGCCTTTGGCCCGCCGCAAACCCATCTCTTTGGTGCGCTGCGTGACGTTCAGCCACAAAACGCCGGTCAACCCCAGCCCGACCATAATCAACAGAAATCCGGCGACCAGACCGAACGCCGCCATCGGAACCAGGTATTCCTGGAACACGCTAGCGCGCATTTCGACGAGCGGCTTGATGCTGAACGACCAGTCCTTGGCTTCTGTTTGCAGTCGCGCGAGCAGTTTCTCCTCGAACGCTGCGGTCGTGCCCGGACGGACTTTGATCAGTAAACTGCGCGGCGGCCCACCTTGCATGGAACCCGGCGCGCCGGGTTTGAAGGTCAAATCGTTGCGATAGAGCACGTAACCGCTCAATCCGGCGAACTCACCGTTCTTGCGGAAATCGTCAATCAAGCCGACCACGCGCTCTTCGACCTTTACTTTGTCTTCAGGGTGGGAGATGTCTTTGCCGACGGGATCTTCATCGCCGAAAAGGTCGCGCGCAAATTTGCGGTTGATAACCACTGGTTTGTAGCTCGCGCCATCGTCCTCCTTGCCGAACCATCTGCCGCTGACCAGCCGCAGGCCCAGCACGTCCTTGAGGTCATCGGTCACGGTGTTACAACCGTAGTGAAAAGACTTTCCTGTTTTGTTGTCATCGCGGCCGCCCGTCCAATTGCCTCGCGAATACGGAGCGCAAAGGACGCCCGCGGCTGATTCAACCTCGCCGAATTCGCGCAGCGCGGCCAGCAGCCGTCTCGAAGTCTCAAGTTGCTGCGGCAGGTCTTTGTCGCCGGAGCCGGCGCGGCGTTCAACTCCGATATACCAGACGTTCTGGTAGTCGAATCCGAGGGGCCGGCGGTAGTTGTCCGTGTAATAGACCACGAAGACGATCACCGCGAACACGACCAGGAAGGAGAAGAAGACTTCGAGAGTGACCAGAAAATTGATCCGTTTGCGGTTCCAGACCAGTTTGCACAGATGCTTGATCATCGCACACCTCCTTGCATCACGCCCTTCAAAGCCTGCACCGGATGCAATCGTGACATCTTCCACGCCGGGTAAGCCCCGGACAGCAACCCGAAGAAGACTGCCAGGATGAACCCGCCGAGGAAAATTCGATGGTTCAGGTGGAACTCGGCATAAGCGAACCAACCGCTTCCGGTGATGAACTGCAGCACGAAGCGCGAGATCGCGAACCCGATGGCGCCGCCGAGGAGCGTCAAAATTACATTTTCGACGATGAACTGTCCGACCAGCGTCCACGAAGACGCGCCGAACGCCTTGCGCACGCCGATCTCGCTGGCGCGCTCCATAATGCGGCTGACGTTGATATTGATCAGGTTGATCGTCGGCAGCAGCATAAACAGAACCATCGCAATGATGAGGGCGGCGATCAAACGATTCGCCTGACTCTCCCCAGGCCGGACGCCAAGGCGGAGCGTATTTTGAGTCATCATCCTCGCGAAGGACTCGAAGTGGGTTTCGATCGCGCCGGACATCTGGTTCCACTCCTTCGGATCGGGGAACTCCACCTGTTTGAGCCGCGCCTGGAACTCTTCCTTGATCGCCGGGAAGTCCGCCGAGGAGCGCGCCAGATAGATCGCCTTGAAGTTGCCCATCAGTTCATCGCGATAGGTCTTGGTCTTCGTCGTGCTGATGGGCGCCCAGATGTCGGCGAAGGGAGTCTGGCGCAGGTAGGGCACGTTGGCGACTACGCCGACCACGCGGAATCGCTGGCCGTCAACTTCAATCGTCTTGCCGAGGGCCGGCTCGTCGCCGAAGAATTTCCGGCGCGTCGCGTCGTTGATGACGGCGACATAGTTCTCGTTCTTTTCGTCATCCTCTGTGTAAGGCGCGCCTTCGAGGAAGTTGAATTCGAGGATCTCCCAGAACACGCCGTCGGTGCGTTTGATGTACGACTCGATCTTCTCGCCGCCCTTGTACGAATAGACACTCTCTGGCTCGGTGAAGAGCGACATCTTCTCGACGCCGGGCAGATTGCGCGTGTAGCGGTCGAAGAAGCGATAGCCGCCGTTGCCGTTCAATCTGCTACCGCCGCTGGGGGACCTCATCTCCAGGAAATAGACGCCGAGCGTGCGCTCCTGCTTGTTCTCCGGCGACTGTATGCCAAAGATATGGTCGAGAAACGCCACCGCCACCATCAGCACCACCAGCGTGAAGCTGATGGCGAACAGACTGATGAAGGTGAAGAATTTTCGCCGGAGGAACACTTTAAATGCGATCTTGAGGTAGTTTTTGAGCATAGCTTTCAACTCACTTGCCGTCCGTCGAACAGCCGCACGATGCGCTCGGTCTTCTCCGCCTGGCCCGAATCATGCGTGACTATCACGACGGTTGTGTTTTCGTTCTCGTTCAGGTCTTTGAGCACTTCCATAATTTCATCGCCCATCTGGCTGTCCAGGTTGCCGGTCGGCTCGTCGGCCAGCAGGATGCGCGGATTGCCGACGATGGCGCGCGCGACGGCGACGCGCTGCTGCTGACCGCCCGAAAGCTGCGACGGGAAGTGATGGACGCGCGCGTGCAGCCCGACTCGGTCGAGCGCGCGCAGCGCCAGCTTGCGCCGCTCGGAGCCGGAGAGGTTCTTGCGGTAAAGCAGCGGGATTTCGACGTTGTCCACCACGCTCAGATCGTTGATCAGGTGGAACGTCTGGAAGACGAAGCCGATCTGTTCATTGCGGACGCGGGATAGATGCCTGTCGCTGTAAGACGTGACCGGCTGGTTGTTGAGCGTTACCTTGCCGCCGGTCGGAACGTCAAGCAGCCCGATCACGTTGAGCAGCGTGCTCTTGCCTGACCCTGACGGCCCCATAATCGAAATGAATTCGCCCGCCCGGACCGAAAGATTGACGTTGGTCAACGCGACGGTCTCGATCCGGTCGGTGCGGTAGACTTTTTCGACGCCTTCGAGCTCGATCATATTCGCGGTCGATGTTTGATTGCCGTTTGCGCCGGCGTTGAGTGTGATTGCCTGACTCGTCATTGCGGATTCCCTTCTGTTACCAAAATCGCCTGACGAATGAATGGGAATGAGAATAGGGAACCGACGGAATAACCTGAACATACGGAGGTCTGGAATCTTCCGTTCGTTCCGTTATTTTCGTTTGTTCCGTCATCTCAGCTTCACTTCATTCAAATGCATATAATCGGTCATATCGGAGATGATGACCTCGTCGCCTTCGAGCAAACCCTGGAGGACCTCGCAATGGTCCGCTCCCGCGACGCCGAATTTCGCGGCGGTCTTCAGCGCCACATCGCCGCGAATCACAAATATGTCGCGCACGCCTTCGCCGCCCACCGACGGCCCCTTCCTGATGCGGAGGACGCCGTCTTTGCGTTCGGCGCCGATCAGCACATCAACGCGCAGGTTTGAACGCAATTGCGCGTTCGATTTGTCTTCCAGCCCGACGACCAGAGTGATCACACCGTTGTTCACAGTCGGGTTGATGCGCGCGATCGCGCCGGGGAGCGTCAGTTCATCATTGACCTTGACCCTCGCCGGCTGGCCGAAGGACAGACGGTTCGCGTGGACGTCTGAAACAGTAGCTTCGACGCGGAACGCGCTGAGGTCGGCTATGCGGGCCAGCACCGCGCCCTTCTGCACGGTTGCGCCCTCTTCGTCGATGACCCAGGTCAGCACTCCGTGGCGGTCGGATTTCGTCGTCGCCAGTTCCAGTTGGCGCTGCGCTTCGACGCGCTCTTGTTCGAGCGTCTTCATTTCGAGGGCCAGGCCTTCGAGCTGCGTCTTCGTCGAAGCTTGCGCGTTGCGTTTCGACTCTTCGAGCTGTTTCAGTTCAAAAGCCGTCTTCTCTTCGATCAGCTCGAGCTCGCGCAGCCGCTCTTCCGACATCAAACCCTGGCGGTACAACTCGCGGTTGCGCGCCGTCGCGGCCTTCGACGCTTTGTATTCGAGATTCTTGATCTCCCAGCGGCTCTGCAGATCGATCAGCGTATTCTCAAGGTCGAGTTTGGCCTTCGCCTGCTGGTTCTGTTTCAACTCGATCTGCTGATTCAGTTTTTCAACCGCCAGCCGCGATTCGTTGAGATCGAGCTCCAGGATCGGGTCGCCTTTCGACAAGACCGCGCCGGGGCGTTTCAATATCTTTAGCACGCGGGCGTTGACCGGCGATGAGATCACCCCCTCGAATTCAGGCAAGACAGTTCCGGAAGCTGTGATCGTCGCTTCAATCAGCCCGGTGTCGACTTTTGCGGTGCGGATGCGAGCCCGCGCGACCGACGGTTTGATTAATCGCGGCCCCCAGATGAAGACTGCCGCGACCAGGGCGGCCGACAGAATGACGCCAATCACGCGCCGCATCAATCGTTTTCGCCGGAATGTAACGTCAATCTCTCGATCCATTGTCGGGTTGTCCTCTCTGATCTATCCTGACTTTGACTCCGCCTGCCTGCGGACAGGAGAGCAAACATTAGGCCAATCGTGAAAAGGCCGATTTTACTGGGTTTATTGAGGACTTTGCCTCCGGCGTTGTGCGGACGTGTACAGCCATCTGTTCAGAATCGGACATCCGACTCGACTTTGTCCATTTTGGATTTTGAAAAATAATCGCCTATGAGCTTTGTTTTCAACGCTTGGGAAATATGTGAAGCCTGCTTTTCAAGCTAACTTCACATATTTGAGTACCGTTCTTCAATCCCCCCAACGGCAGTTGGGGGATGTTTAAAGTCCGGCCTACATAGAAGCCTTTTCTCTCTCAAATCCCCCCAACGGCAGTTGGGGGATGGTTAAGGTTCGGCCTTCCAGACTCCGTGAGTAGGCTCCTTCGGCAGCCAGGAAGGTCGGACTTTAACGATCCCCCAACTGCCGTTGGGGGGATTCGAGAATTCGGAGCCGCTCCTGTAGGCCGGAGCTTAACGATCCCCCAACTGCCGTTGGGGGGATTCCAAGCATACGGCCAGATGGATAAAGTCGAGTACGATACGTTCCTTCATCCGCCAGACTTCCGCGCGAATCCGGCTAGTGTCTTCCAAGTCTACGCAGGCAGTCACGGCGCGAATGCCCCCGAGGACATCTTCGACAATGCGCCGAAACCCTGGTCCAAGCCGCAATCTTCTGCGTCCCCAAAAACTTGTCCGAACCTCTCGGCTCTTGCCAAAAAACGGTCGCGCAGCCATGCTCAATGCTCGCGGGGCGGGGCTACTGTCGCAAATTCCAAACAACGCAGATGAGGATAGGAGAATAAGACAATGACATTGGCGGAAGTCTGTGTTCGGCGGCCAGTATTTACGACGATGCTGATACTGTTTCTAGTCGTGCTGGGCGTCTTCTCGTTCCTTGACCTCGGAGTAGACCTCTTTCCAAAGGCCGATCCGCCCATCGTCAGTGTGCGCATCCGGCTGCCGGGCGCCAGCCCGGACGAAATGACCAGCCAGGTGATCCTGCCCGTCGAAGAGCAGTTGAGCAGCGTCAGCGGTTTGGACGAACTGGAGATCATGGTGATGGACGGCAGCGCGCGCATCACCTGCCGCTTCGTGCTCGACCGCAAGATGGAAGACGCCGCTCAGGACGTTCGCGAGAAGATGGCGTTGGCGATGGGCAAAATGCCGCCGAACGTCGAACCGCCCGTCATCACCAAGGCCGATCCTGAATCAGACCCCATCATTACGCTGGTCGTCGGCGGCCCTCGCTCGCTGCGCGAGATCACCGAAATCTCGGATAAGCATATCAAACGCGCATTGCAAACCGTGGACGGCGTCGCGGCGATCGACATCGTCGGCGGCCGAGACCGCGAGATTCAAATCCTGCTCGACGCCGAAAAGCTCAACAGCCATCGCATCACCGTCAATCAGGTCGCCAGCGCGCTTCAAAACGAAAACATCGAAGCGCCCGGCGGCAGGCTCTTCCAGGGCGCGGAAGAGCTGGCCGTGCGCACGATGGGTCGCTTCGACGTAGTGCGCGAGTTCGGCGATCTGATCGTTTCGAGCGCCGCCGGCGCGCCGATCAAGGTCTCCGACCTGGGGCGCGTCGAAGACACGTACAAAGAGCCGCGCAGCTTCGCCAGGCTCGACGGCAAGCCGGCGGTCACGCTGCAAATCCGGAGGCAGGCGGGGACTAACACAGTGAAAGTCGTGGACGCCGTGCGCGACAAGCTGGAGAAATTGCGCCCGACCATCCCCGAGGATCTGACGATAGACGTCGTCAGCGATCAATCGCTATTCATTCGCGCGTCGATCGCCTCGCTGGAAGAACACCTGCTGTTGGGCAGTTTGCTGGCGAGCCTGATCATTCTGCTCTTCATCCGCAACTGGCGCGCGGTGGTGATCTCGGCGCTGGCGATTCCGGCCTCGATCATCGCGACGTTTACCCTGATGCGGGTCGCGGGCTTCACGCTGAACAACATGACGTTGCTGGCTTTGACGCTTGCCGTCGGCATCGTTATTGACGACGCGATCGTCGTGCTGGAAAACATCTTCCGCCATCTCGAAGAGTTTCACCGCTCGCCGACCCAGGCGGCGATCGAGGGCGCTAAGGAAGTGGCGCTGGCCGTGACGGCCACGACGCTGTCACTCGTGGTGATCTTCGTGCCAATAGCTTTTATGACCGGCTACGCGCAACGGTATTTGAATTCCTTCGGCTGGACGATGACTTGCGCGATTCTGGTGTCGCTGCTGGTGTCGTTCACGCTGACGCCGATGCTGGGCGCGCGGTTTCTCCGCCGCGGCCCCGGCGACGTCAAGCTGTCGAAGCAGACGGCGTTCTTCACCTGGATAGAGCGTCGCTATGAGCGCATGCTCAACTGGTCGCTCAATCATCCGTGGGTGATCGTGGGTTTAAGCGTGCTGGTTTTCGCCTCCACGTTTCCGCTCAACCGCCTGGTCGGGCGCGATTTCATTCCCAACGACGACCAGGGCGAATTCACCATCCATGTTGATCTTCCCGAAGGCCTGTCACTCGCCGGCTTGACCAAATTCGTGGACGAGATCGAGCCGAAGCTGCAGAAATTGCCCGAACTCGAGCATCTGTTGACGCAATCCAGCGACCGGCTCAATCACGTCCATTTCACCCCCAATCTTGTGGAACTGGACAAACGCACAATAAGTACGCAGGAAGCGGCCGCCGCCGCGCGGAAAATCTTCGAGCAGGTCCCGCAGGCGAGGCAGAAGATGGCATTTCCGTCGGCCCTGGGCGGCGGCGAATCGCTGGGCTTTCCGATTCAGGCGCAACTGTTCGGCCCCGAACTCGACAAACTTGGCGAACTGGCGCGCAAGGCGGGCGATGAAATTCGCGCGATCCCGGGCATCGTCAGTTCCGAACCGTCCTTCTTTTTCGCCAACCCGGAATTGCGTGTCACGCTCGACCGCGCTCGCGCCGCAGAATTGGGAGTGCGCGCATCCGACGTCGCCGGCGCCGTTCGCCTGATGATGAGCGGCGAAGACGAGATTTCCACCTACCGCGAAGCCGGCGAGCAATATCCGGTCAAAATCATGCTCGACGAAAAACAGCGCGGCGACCGCGAGATTCTTTCGCGTTTGATGGTTCCGTCGAGCAAGCTCGGACAGGTTCGCATTGACAACATCGCCGCCGTCACGCGCGGTCTGGGGCCGTCCCGCCTCGGCCGTTTCAATCGTCAGTACAATATCCCAGTCTACGTGGCCAACGCCCCCGACAAACCGATGAGCGAAGCGGTCAAGGACATCACACAGACGCTGCAGAAGCTCAGTTTTCCGCCGGGCTACCGGTTCTTTTTCGGCGGCAACGTGAAGGCGCTGGACGAGACGACGAATAATCTGATTATGGCGTTTCTGCTCGCCATCGTGTTTATGTACATGGTGCTGGCCGCGCAATTCGAGAGCTTCACGCATCCGTTCATCATCCTGCTGGCGCTGCCGCTGAGCGTGCCGTTCGCGCTGCTGTCGCTTTATCTGACCGGGCGCACGCTGAATCTGTGGAGTTCGCTCGGCGTTTTGCTGCTGCTGGGCATCGTCAAGAAGAACGCGATTTTGCAAGTGGATTACACCAATCGCCTGCGCGCGGAAGGCGTCCCCTTGCGCGAGGCGATCTTGCAAGCCGACCGCGCGCGTTTGCGCCCGATCCTGATGACGACCTTCGCGATCATCGCGGGCTTGATCCCGACTGCGTTCGGACGCGGCGCGGGCAGCGCGCAACGCTCCGCCATCGCCGTCACGATCATCGGCGGGCAATTGTTCTGTCTACTGCTGACGCTGTTGTTGACGCCGGTCGCTTATGAGTTGATGGACCGCTGGAGCCCGAAGGCGCTGCGAATGCGGCAGTGGAGTTGGAAGGCGCTTTTCAAGGGAGCGAGTGAGAAGCCGAATGAATGACAGAATCCGGGTAATGGCGCTCGGCCCTCCTGCTTTAAAAAACGCCGATACGCCGGACCAACTTGATGAAACGCGAGTCTGAGCGAAAGTGGTCCAGTTTCGGTTCGACTTGGAGACAGATGGATTCCCAGGCCCGATCCTCAACCGCTCGTTCAAGCCAGAGGAGCGCCTGATCTTTCTGGCCAAGCCCTACGTATATCAGGGCAATCTCGTAGGGAGAGACATATTCCTTCTTTGCCATGCGGAGTAATCGCTTCAGTTCTCTCTCCGCTTCGTCCTTCCGACCAGAGACCGCATAGGTATATCCGATCTCCGAGACCATTTTGGCGCTGCCGCCTGAGAGAGAGGCCGCTTTTTGAAAAGTCGCAGCATGTTGTAGCAATCGGCGAGTCCCACATAAGCCAGGGCGTAATCCGGATCCAACTCGGTCGCCGACTGAAAATAATCGCCCGCCTTTTTCAAACCTTCGACCAGGCGCTTGTTCCAGAAGTAGCGGCCCTTGAGGTAAAGCCGATAAGCTTCGCTGTTTTCGGTGTGGCGTTTGGTCAGTCGCTTCCGTTCTTCGCCGCTCAGCTTCAGCATCAATGCGCGGGTCACCTGTTCGGAGATCTTGTCCTGCACATCAAAGATGTCGGTAAACAAGGCGTCGAACTTCTCTGACCATAAAGATGACCCGTCATGCGCGTCAACCAATTGGATGGTTACACGAATCCGATTATCAGCTCGCTGCACCCAGCCTTCGAGCAACAGATCCACGCCGAGTTTCCGCCCGATCGCCAGCGGGTCTGGCCGCGCCCCCGTCTGACTTAGCACCGTGCTCGTTCCGGTCATTTTCGCTTTCAATGGCGGCCCCGGCGCTTCTTCGACGTTTCTGCACCTGGGAGCGCTGGGGCCGAAGCGCGTTATTTTCCCCGCCGACCTAAACGCCGAAATCGCGCCGCCGTACGAACTCGCGGACAACAACTACGCGCCGCTGGACGTGGCCGACCTCGTGCTCATTGATCCGGTCGAAACGGGGTACAGCCGCCTGGCGCCTGGCGCAAAGCGCGAGAGCTTTTATACGGCTGCGGGCGACGCGAGGACGGGTGATGAAGACGCAGCCCAACCTCAGGCTGATGATCGGCGCCGGCTTGTATGACACCACGACGACGATCGGCGCGGCGCGCTACCTGCTCGCCAGCAACAACTACCCCGCCGAGCGTGTCACGTTTCGCAGCTATGAAGGCGGCCGCATGTTTTACAGCAACGAAGCGGCGCTGAAGGCCTTCACCGACGACCTGCGCGCGTTCGTGTCGCCGCCGGCCTTCGATGTCGCGATTCGGCCCGTGCGCGGCGGCGGCCCGGAAGTCACCGCCATCGAATTTCGGATGGAGTTGCGTGGCGCGCTGAACCCGAAAGCGCAACCGCTCAGCCTGCGGGCCCCCGTCACTTATGCGGGCCGCGGCGGCATCGCAGACCGTGTTGACAGTCTTGTCGTGCGCGACCCCTCCGGCGCAGTTTCTCTCAAGGTTGAAGACGATCCTGCGAATCCCGGCGGCTTCCCGTATTATCGACACTGGCGCGCAGAGCGGGCGGTTATACCGCCGTTGGTCGTGACCTATCGCATGCGCTCGTTCACGGGCGTGGCGACGCCCGGCCCGCAATTCGATTTTTATTCGCATAGTGGCGGGATCAGCAGCGGTGGCATGGCTCTGTTTGCGCTCCCTGAAAACATCGGCGCCGTAAGCTCGCGCGTGAAATGGGATCTGACCGACCTCGCGCCCGGTTCCATCGCGGCGAGCACGTATGGAGAAGGCGACCTCGAACTGCGTGGACCGGTGGAGCAATTGATGCAGGCATATTACATGGCCGGCCCGCTTGGCCACTACGCGCCGCCGGAATCGACTTCCGGCTTTCACGCGTACTGGTTGGGGCAGCCGGCGTTCGATCCACTAAAGGAGATGGCCTGGACGTATCAGGCTGTGTTCGTGCGGGCGCTACCCGGAACAGGCGGCGGGACCGCGCTCCAGAATTCCTTCATGCTCGGAACTGCTCCCGGCGCGGCTACTCACTTATATCAACGGCGCTTATACGCATCCCATGCCTATCGCCGCCGCGGACGCAGTGCGTCGCAACGCCGAAGCGCGGTCGCGTCCAGGCGGGATGACAGCTCCCGGCGGCGGCGCGCTGGCGACTGAGGTAAAGGCGCAATTTGCCGCGCTCATCAACGCCAAGCCGTCTGAGATCAGCTTCGTGCCCAACACAAGCGCAGGCGAGAACCTCGTGTTCAATTCCCTGGGGATCATCGGCTCCGGCGGCGCCGTCGTCACCGACGCGCTCCACTTCGACGGAATGATCCTTCACTTGCAGGCGATGCAACGCGAATACGGATTGGATTTGAGGATCGCCATGCCGCGCGACGGTCGCGTCGAGATGCGCGATTTGGAGCGTCTCGTTGACAAGAAGACCAAGCTCATCGAGGTGTCGCTCGTGGCGATGTACAACGGCTTTCAGCACGACCTGAAGGCGGTCTGCGATCTCGCCCACGCCCACGGCGCATATGTTTATGCGGACATCGTTCAGGCCGCCGGCGCGACGCCGATTGACGTTCGCGCCAGCGGCGTGGACTTTTGCTCGTGCTCGAGCTTCAAGTGGCTGATGGGCGACTTCGGAATCGGCTTTCTCTACGCGCGCGAAGATTTGCTGGGACGTATTCGCCGTTCGCAGTATGGCTACCATTCCGCGCGCAACATCGAGACTCACTTCCTGCCATACGATCCGCCCGCGAAAGTTCCGTTCACCTGGGAGTTGGGAAGCGACGCGAGCGCGCACTTCGAAGTCGGCAGTAACGCCTACGCGCCGATGGCGGCGCTCGGCGTCTCGCTGCCTTACATCCGGCAATTGGACGTCGAACGCATCGAGGCGCATCGCCAACCATTGCTTGAGCGTTTGCGAAAAGAGATACCGCGACTCGGCTTCGAACTGGCCACGCCGCCGGAGACGAAATCGGCGCTCATCACTTTCATTGTGAAAGATCGCCAGCCGGTCTTTGAGCGACTGCAGAAGGCGAACATCAATGTGCGGCTCGGGGCGCACTTCCTGCGCGTGTCGCCGTCGGTCTACAACGATATGGCGGACATAGATCGCCTTCTTGAGGCTTTGTCATGACAAAACTCATTTCCATTTCCATCCTGCTCGCCGCCATCTTCACGCTCGCCGCAAGCGCTCCCGCCATCGAATCATCGGGCGAGCGGATCGTCACGACCAGCCATCAGATTAAGGTCGGCCAGAAGATGTTGAGATACACGGCCCGCGCCGGTCTGGCGCCGATCCGGCGCAACGAAACGGGCGAGATTCATGGCCACATGTTCTTCATCGCTTACCTGCTTGACCGCTTGCCAAACGAACCGGCGCGTCCCCTGACGTTCCTGTGGAATGGCGGGCCAGGCGCCAATTCGACGCTCGTCCACCTCTCCGGGTTCGGGCCGAAGCGAATCAAATCGAGCGATGATCCGGCAGAGACGCCAGATTACGAATGCGAGTTGGAGGACAATCAAACTACCTGGTTCGATCAGACGGATCTGGTCTTCGTCGATCCGATTGGCACAGGCTTCAGCCGCCCGACCAAAGCCGAATACGCGGCGGAGTTCTACAACACGCTGGGCGACATCGCCTCGGTCGCCGAGTTCGTGCGCGTCTACCTTACGCGGTTCGACGCCTGGGACGCGCCACTCTTCATCGGCGGCGAGAGCTACGGCGTGTGGCGCGCCGCGGGCGTGGCCGAAGCCCTTGCGCAGCGCGGTCGTAAAGTCGCCGGAGTCATTCTGATCTCAGGAGGCATCCCGGTCGGCCCGGTTCTGTCCGACGAGATGCGGACGGCGCTTTTTATACCGACACGCGCGGCCGCCGCCTTCTTTCATAAGAAGCTGCCGCCGGATTTGCAGACCGATCTGGCGAGCGCGCTTGAGAAGGCAGAGACTTGGGCGCGAAAAGAATACGCTCCGGCATTGGCGAAGCGCGATAAATTGAGCGAATCGGAGCGGCAAACGATACTCGCGCAACTCGCTCGTTTCACCGGGCTTGACGCGTCACTCATTGATCGGCAAACCCTCATCGTCGCCCGGCGCCAGTTCGCCGAACAATTGATGCGCGACCGGAAGCAGGAACTCGGACGCTTCGATACGCGACAAATCGCCGGCGCTGAGAGCAGGCCGCGCGCAGAACGCAATCTGGTCATCAACAAATATCTGCGCTCGACTCTGAAGTTCAAGACCGACCTCGCGTATCAAGGCATTGAAGAAGGCTTCTCACCAAACACTGGCGGACGGGGACTCTCAGTAGGCGCTCGATGGGATTACAACCAGGGGCCGCCGCCGCCGCCGGGCGCGCCGCCAAATACAGATGCGCCTCCGGGCGGAAGCCAGCCCTGGCTTCGCCGCGCGATGGCTATTGATCCTTCGCTGAAAGCGTTCGTCGCCGCAGGACTGTACGACTCACTTAATAGTTGCGCGGGCAATGATTATCTGGTGAGTCAACTCGAACCTGAACTCAAGCGCAACATCACGGCGAGATGTTACGCGGGCGGGCACGCGATGTACGAGAGCCCTGGCCCGCGGCGGCAATTGAAGCAGGACATCGGCAAGTTTATTCAAGATACGGTCGGAGGTCGCCTTCGACCGCAAGGCGCTCGCCCGTAACTGCTCAGGTCTTCCTGCCGCGTTAGCGGCGCTTGAATTTAGCCGTGGGTTTCAACCCCTTGTCATTACCCAAATCTTTTGCGTTCCAAGGGAGGCGCCTCTTCGTCGCGGAGCGACGGTTTGAACTTAGGCCGGCGTTTCAACGCCGGTTGAGGAGGCGAATGATTATCCAGTCGCGGAGCGACGGTTGAAATTGTTGTGAGTTCGTCGCTACATTCAACCGTCTTTTCTTCGCCTCCTTCAACCGTCGCTCCGCGACTCGCGGATTTCTCATACACGCGACACCGGCGTTGAAACGCCGGCCTAAGTTCAAACCGTCTCCGCGTCGCGTCAGCGACGGTTGATTTCAGGCGTCGCTGACGCGACGCAGGGCCTTCCTACAGCTTTCCCGGCGTTGAAACGCCGGGCTAAATTCATCTGCCGCTAACGCGGCATAGAGGCCGCAATAGTGGCGAACAAAAACTCCAAAAAACCTAGTTTCCAGAGTGAAAAAAACTCTGCTTTTTCGGGCTTATCTTGAAAATTCCCGTTACTTGCATGAATCAGTAAGGCCAATGGAATCTTCGTTCCGTGATTGCGTTGGCCATACCGCGGGTTTATACTCCCCGCCGTCTCAGGCTCAAATAGTAATCAATCAGTTGTGGTTTTTCCTCCAACGGTCAGGAGTGACGCCTATGCAAGCTCGGCTGACATTGGCTCTCAGTCAGAAAGGCGCAAAGAAGTTTCTCGACTTTTGCGGTCAACGGGGATCAGTTCCCTCAGTACTCTCAGGGAGCGTTTGCGGACGTTGCAAAATTGGGACACCTTGCAAATTACTTTTGGAAGCCGAACCTATGCGCTTCGCCTCGAGTTTAGCGGTGGAACCCTCGGAGTTAATAAATTTGTCAAATTTGTCCCGTGAATAGCAGACTTTACGGACTGTGGGCGCGCGGTCATTGGCGCAGGGCGTGATCCTGAGGGTGATCGTCGGCGTCTTGTCACTGGCGTTGATCCGGGGCGGGGCGCCGGCTAGTGATTCGAAATTAGCATCGTGGTAGATTCTGGACAAAACAAAATTCACGGTGATAATCTGCCTCAACCATCACCAATCTTGCGGATGTTCGGAGCGGAAAAATTATGATTCTCGACTTGCTGGATAATGGCAGCCCATCACACATCGCCATCGCCGTTTCAGGCGCCGGACCAGTGGTCACTTACGATCAGCTTCGGCGGCAAGTAGATTCCTTTGCCGCCAGGCTCAACCAGGTCGGTCTTGGCCGCGGAGATCGCATCGCTATGGCCTTGCCTAACGGTTTGGAGATGATCGTCTCGTTCCTGGCTGCTTCGACAGTCGGCGCCGCCGCGCCGCTCAATCCGGCCTACCGGCTCGACGAGTTCAAGTTTTACCTCGAGGATACCGAGGCCCGCGCTCTGATCATTCCTCCGACTGGGAGCGATGAAGCCAGAGCCGCGGCCGGCGATCAGACGCTGATTATCGAAGCCGACCTCGACAGCAATGGCGAGGTTCGGTTTTCATCCTCTGGGACGGCCGGCTCGCCGCGCGCCCGTGAATATCCTGACGCTGATGAGACCGCTTTGGTCTTGCACACCAGCGGGACAACCAGCCGTCCCAAGCGCGTCCCGCTCTCGCATACCAATCTGAAGATCTCCGCGCGCAACGTCGCTGAAACCTACCGGCTCACCGCGGAGGATGTCTCTTTGTGCGTGATGCCTCTGTTTCACGTGCATGGGCTGGTTGCTTCAACGTTGGCCACCCTGTTCACAGGCGGAACGGTCATCGCGCCGCCGCGCTTCAACCCGCTCTCGTTCTGGTCCACGGTAAGGGATCATCGCGTGAGCTGGTACTCCGCAGTGCCGACGATTCATCAAGTGTTGCTGGCGCGGTCAAAAGCGGGCGCGCGGCCCGCGGGAGCCGAGCATCTACGTTTCATTCGTTCGTGCAGCGCAGCCTTGGCGCCACAAATGATGGCCGACCTCGAGGAGAGGTTCGGCGCGCCGGTGCTCGAAGCCTACGGGATGACGGAGGCCGCGCATCAAATGGCTTCCAATCCACTGCCGCCCGGCGCGCGCAGACCGGGCTCGGTCGGGCGCGGCACGGCTGTGAGCATCGCCATCCTCGATGAGGCCGGAAATTTGCTGCCGGCAGGCGCGACGGGCGAAGTCTCCATCAAAGGGCCGAACGTCTTCAGCGGCTACGAAAGCAACGCCGAGGCCAACGCATCCTCATTCTCCCAAGGCTGGTTCCGCACGGGTGATCAGGGGTATCTGGACGGCGATGGCTATCTGACGCTGGTTGGCCGTATCAAAGAGCTGATCAATCGCGGTGGCGAGAAGATATCGCCGCGAGAGATTGATGAAGCGTTGCTCGCCCATCAGGCGGTGGCTGAGGCGGTGTGCTTCGGCGTCCCGGACCGGGTTTACGGCGAAGAGGTGGCGGCGGCGGTAACACTCGCAAGCGAGGCGACCGAAGCGGAGTTGATCGCCCATTGCCGCGCGTCGCTCGCCGAGTTCAAATGTCCAAAAGTGATTTACATCGTCGAGGCGATCCCGCGCACCGCCACCGGAAAGATTCAACGCCGCAATGTGGCGGCCGAGATCGCCAAGACTCGAGGATAGAGGATCGAATATAGAGGATCGCCTTGCGCGCAATGACGCGATCTTCGATTCTCGATCTACGACGCTCGATCCTCTTCGTTTCTTCATGGTTTCAACTTCATTCAAGGCAAAATCGCAATGAGATTTGCAGTGGTCGGCGCGGGCGCGATCGGCGCCTTCGTCGGCGCCATGCTGGCTAAATCAGGCGAAGACGTCACTTTGATTGCGCGTGGAGCGCATCTGCGCGCGATGCAAGAGCGTGGCGTGCGCGTCCGCGGCTCGCTCGGGGAATTCGAGGCCCGTCCTGCGGTGACCGATGATCCGGCTTCGATCGGCGCGGTTGATGTGGCGTTGCTGACGCTCAAAGCGCATAGCCTGATTGAGATGGCGCCGCGCCTGTCGCCGCTTCTGGGGCCGGACACATGCGTTGTCAGCGCGCAGAATGGCATCCCCTGGTGGTACTTCTATCGTCACGGCGGCCCCTGGGAAGGGACGCGCCTGGAGACGGTTGATCCGGGCGGCGTGATCAGCCGCCACCTTGACCCGGCGCTCGCGATCGGTTGTGTAGTCTATCCGTCGACGATCATCGCGGAGCCGGGAGTCGTCGAACACATCGAAGGGACGCGCTTCGCGATTGGCGAGCCTGACGGATCGAAGAGCGAACGGTGCCGGCGCATCGCCGACGCTTTCATCAAAGCCGGTCTCAGGTGTCCGATCCGCGCTGACATCCGGCACGACATGTGGGTGAAGCTGATGGGCAATGTCGCGTTCAATCCGATCAGCGCGCTCACGCGCGCCACGCTCGTCGAGATCGTCCAGTGCCCGGAGACGCGCGCCCTGGCCGCCGAAATCATGACAGAGGCCGAATCCGTAGCTAAAAGATTGGGCGTTGATATCGGCGTCTCCATAGAACAGCGGATCGAAGGAGCGGAGAAAGTGGGAAATCACAAGACCTCCATGCTGCAGGATGTTGAGGCCGGACGGCCGCTGGAGTTGGAGGCCATAGTAGGCGCAGTGGTTGAGCTGGGCGGCAAAATGGGGCTATCTCTACCTGGCGCCAGATCGGTCTACGCATGCGTGAAATTGCTGGCGCAAGGCGCGCCAAAATAGGATGTCGCTGCGAACAATGAAAAAGGCGCCTGGAGTTCAGCATTTAGGCTGTAGGATTCCTCAATCGCCTCTTGGCTGGAATCTAACAGCCTAAATGCTGAACTCCGTGCCACTTCTCGGAGGAGCATTCATGTCGCGTTGCGACGCCCTGAAACAATGAAAAGCGCGGCGCGAGGGTAGGGCAAACTGGCAGTTTGCCTTGATTCCTTCGTTGCGGCCTTTCGGGAAGACTAGGCAAACTGCCAGTTTGCCCTACCTTTTCTGAAGAGTTCAAAATGTCGCGTTGCGACGCGCTGAAAGAATGAACAGGCGGCGAGCGATGTACCGTAGGTTGTCCAACCTGCGGAGGCTTCGTAACCAAGCCGCTTGATGACAACTGAACGCTTCATTAATCAAGCCTCCGCAGGTTGGACAACCTACGGTACATTTCTTCTTAGGAGGGCATGGAATGACGGCGCCGAAAAACTCAGACCCGGATATTGCTCGATGGCGTCAATTGGTAGCCTGCATCATCGCCATGCTTGCCGTCGCGAATCTCCAGTACGCCTGGACGCTATTCACTACAGACCTGACCGAGAGTCTGCATGCAAGCCTGAAAGCGGTCCAGTGGACCCTCACTTTTTTCATAATTGCTCAGACGGCATTGTTTCCGATCAATGCTTACCTGGTTGAACGTTTCAGCCCGCGCATTGTAGTCGCCCTTGCCAGCGCGCTGGTGGGAGTCGGGTGGATCGGGGCTGGTTTCGCCAACTCACTCCTGGCTCTCTACGTGGCTTATGGCCTCGGTGGGATCGGAGTGGGCGCGGTGTACAGCGCTACAATCGGAATCGCCATGAAGTGGTTCCCGGATCGGCGCGGCCTGTGTGTCGGTCTGGTGGCTGGTTCATATGGGTTCGGCACAGCGTTGACAGGTATTCCGATAGAACAAATGATCAAAACCAGCGGCTATCAATCGGCGTTCATCTTCTGGGGAGTCGTTCAAGGAATCGCGGTGCTCGTAGCCGCCCAGTTCCTACGCCTGCCGCCGGCGGGTTGGGCGCCGGCTAACTGGGAAGCGATCAAAGCCAAAGTGCAGCGGAAAGTTCAACAGTCATCGAGCGATTACACGCCGCGGGAAATGTTGCGGAGCGGATCGTTTTACTTGCTTTACTTGATGATGACTCTGGTCACCGCCAGCGGGCTGATGATGGTTGGGCAACTAAAACCGATATGTGAGACATACGGCTTTGACAAGTACGCTCTCTTTGGTGGAGTCACCGTTCTGACTCTGACACTGCAGCTCAATCAAGTACTGAACGGCTCGGCGCGCCCCTTCTTTGGCTGGGTCTCCGATCATCTCGGTCGCTACGACACGATGGCTATGGTCTTCATTCTGGAAGCTGTGGCCATTACGGCGCTCGCAATATTTGTGAACCACCCCATCTGGTTCGTCGCGCTCTCCGGATTGATGTTTTTCGCCTGGGGCGATATTTATTCGCTCTTCCCGGCGGCCATCGCCGACATCTTCGGGAGTAAACACTCGACCACCAATTACGGCATCCAGTACACCTCCAAAGGCCTCGGCTCAATCCTGGCTCTCCCAGGCGCGGCCTGGCTGAAGGGGGCTACCGACTCCTGGCTGCCGGTCTTCTGGACGGCCGTCGCATGCAACATCATTGCGGCTGCGCTTGCGGTGTTCTGGCTGAAGCCGCGGGTGACACGCCTTGTGAAAAAACAGGCGGCGCTTGAGGTCGCAGGCTCCACATCTAGGACACAAGGGGCCACTGCCCACACACCTGCAGCGGAATAGCGCCGACAACATCGCCGATTTACTTATGCCTTGGACAGGGCGATCATCGCTCCGCTGATCACAGAACCGCCTCGTCGGGAAGACGGACGAGGCGGTTCTGTGATCAGCGGAGCGATTCTTCTCGTCGTGCCATAGACTTAGCTTAGCAGGACTATTTATGAGATGTCTTCCAGTTATCACCGCACACATACTTCATCACTGCTGCTTGTAGAAGAAGTAATCGGCCTTGTAAGGCACAAACTCCTGGCGCCCGATGTCCGCTTGGGAGCTACAGCCTGACGACGGCGCAACCCCTCCGACGGTATTCAACCTTTGAATGAAGGTGGTCTTCGTCAGCCTGTCGCCGCCTGTCGGTCCCGCCAGGACACCAACATCCTTCACATTTACCAGGAGCCATGCGATCGCGCCCGGCTTGACGAAATTTGGGTCCGTGGAGGAACCGATCACCCGGCCCCAGACCGTGCTCGTGTCTCGGGAGTGCTGCCAAGTGGCGCGTATGACGTTGTTCTCGAACGGGTTGGGGCTGAAGAAGTGGGTCGTAACCTGCTTCAACCGGTCGTTAAATAACGTGGCCTGCGGCGTGAACAATGTAAAGGCGACGCCATTCGCGCAACCCGGCTTGCTTGGATCGCAAGGCAGGCAACTGTAGTTCTGTGTGCCGACGCCGTGTCCCACGAGGAAAACTTCGTTCCCCTCCGGTACCTGAATATCGGCGGGTACGGGCGGCGGCGTGATACTGGCGGCGGCTGACGTCTGGGCGCTAGCCGACGCTGCGACGAATGATGTCAATAACACAATTGAACATAGTTGCATTGCGATCAAAAATTTCGTTTTGATTTCCACAGTTGTTTATCCTTTCATTGAAAAATTGAGGTTGATTGCGGCGAGCATCGCCGCCAACGTATAAAGGCGAAAAAGAAATGCGAAATCGCCGGTCAGGAGACTTTTTTGATTTGCGCACATAAAGCCGCATCGAATTCCTATACCGCCGAGCGCCGTCGCGGTTCTCGCTACAGGCCATTTAAGGCGAGTCATGTCCGGCTCACCCCTGGCCCTCTTATGTTAATCTTCAACAGGACTATCGCCTTTACATAATGGAGAGATGCGAAACCGAAGGTGATATTACCGAGGGCTCGACGACTGATATTTTTTTCGCCCATCCGGAGCATGGCGCTGGTCACGCGACTTGAAATTCCCCTTCGCCTACCTTTAGTATCAAGGTTCTCAGTCTTAACTTGTTTTCGGCCTGATCAGCGCAACCTTTTTCAATTCGGTCATAACCTGATGATGTTACTCGCCACACGGGAGATGATTTTATGCAATATGTGAAGCTTCGTTGGACTAGGAGAGGTCTGCTCCCACTGGGCCTGATGCTCGCGCTCGGCATGTCCGCCTTCGCTTTCGTTCAGGTCAATTCCCGCGCGCAAAGCGCAGCCTCGGCGTCGTCCGAAGTGGACGGCCTGCGTTCCGTGGTTGAGAAGTGTTTTGTCGCCTGTAGCAAAAAGGACCTGGCAGGCGTAGTGGCGCTGTGGAGCGAGAAATCGCCTAACCTGGCGCCTTTCAAGCAGAGCCTGCAGCAACAGTTCAAAAATGAGGAACTGAACAATGGCAGCCCCGCCATCACACGGGTCACAGTGGAAAAGGAGAGAGCCTTCCTGCAGGCGAGGGTTGCGCAGACTTCCATCAATCTGAAGAGCCAGCAACAGAGCGACCGTCGGCTGATCATCAACTTTGAGTTGGTAAAAGAGGCCGGGGCATGGAAGGTATGGAGATGCGCGTCCGCGGCGGAAGACCTGGCTGGGGCGTTGGCGAAGATGGACGACCAAACGGAGCGATTGAAGCTGCTGGCTCAGGAGAAGGAACTGGCGACGGTCGAGTTGGGGCGAGCGTTACTGACCCAAGGTGAAGGGCTGTCCAGTCAAGGCCTCATTGCGCGTGCGGTAGAGATGTGTGAGCTGGCGCTTCGGCTCGCCGAGCAATTGGGCGAGGAGAGTCTCAAGGTCAACGCCTTGCGGGCCCTCGGGAGGGTTGATGAGTTGCGGGGTAACTATCCTCAGGCTCTGGAGCGATATCAGCAGAGTCTTAAAATCGCGGAGGAGATCGACGATCGCCTCGGCATGGCTCGCGTGCTGAACGGTATCGGGAACGTTCACGACGCCCAAGGGGATTACACGGAGGCGGCGCGGCAGTACCAGCAGAGCCTTAAAATCGCGGAGGATCTCGGCGATCGGACCGTCATGGCCCGCGCCTTGAATAACCTAGGAAATATTTACGAGCAGTGGGGCGATTACACGCTGGCGCTGGAACAGTATCAGAAGAGTCTCAAGCTCAAAGCCGAGACCGGCGATCGGGCGGGGATTGCCACGACGCTGAATAATATCGGGAACCTTCACGTGAACCAAAGTAACTATGCGCGGGCTCTGGAATCCCTCCAGCAGAGCCTCAAAATCTCGGAGGAACTCGACAGTAAGGAGGGCATTTCCATGGCACTGTCCAACCTCGGGAACGTCCACGCGGCCCAAGGCAACTATGCGCAGGCGCTGGTACTATACCGTCAGAGCCTCAAAATCTCGGAGGAACTCGGCAATATGGAGGGCATTGCGCACCTGCTGACCAACATCGGGAACGTTCACTTCGAGCAAGGTGATTACACGCAGGCCGTGGAGCGGTTTCAGCAGAGCCTCAAAGTCTTCGAGGACATGGGTGATCGGTCGAGGGTGGCCCTTACGCTGAGCAGTCTCGGGAACGTCCACATGGCCCAAGGCAACTATGCGCAGGGGCTGGAACTTTTCCGGCAGAGCTTCAAAATCTCGGAGGAGGCCGGCGATAAGCCCATTATGGTCCAGGCGCTGAGTAACATGGCGAGCGTTCATCAGTCGCAAGGCGCCTACACACTGGCCTTACAGTTCGCCCGGCGCGCCGCCGACCTCGCGACGCGAATTGGCGCCCCTGATGGCGCCTCGCAAGCGCAGACCGCCGCCGGCAAAGCTTATTTCGCCCTCAATCAGCTCGACCAGGCCCGTCTATCTTTTGATGAGGCTATCGCCTCGATCGAGACTCTTCGCGCGCAAGTCGCGGGCGGCGAGGAGGAGCAACAACGCCACTTTGAATCCAAAATCTCTCCTTACTACGCGATGGTCGAATTACTCGTTGCCCAGCGCAAGCCTGACGAAGCCTTATCGTACGCCGAACGCGCCAAGGCTCGTGTTCTCCTCGACGTCCTCTCAAACGGGAGGGTCAGCGTCACCAAGGCCATGACCGTCCAGGAACAGCAGCAGGAGCGCCAGCTCAACAGTCAACTGGCGTCGCTCAACTCTCAGCTTTACCGCGAAAAGCTCAGTCCAAACCCCGATCCGGCGCGCCTAGCCAAACTGGAGGATCAATTGCAGAGCTCCCGTCTCGACTTCGAGGCTTTTCAGTTCAATCTCTACGCCGCTCACTCCGAACTCAAGACACGGCGTGGCGCCGCCCCGCCGCTACAGCTCGCACAGGCCGGCGCCTTGCTGCCCGACGTCAACACCGCCCTCCTTGAGTTCGTCGTGGCTGATGAGAAGACGTACCTCTTCGTGCTCACTAAATCCGCCACAGTCGGAGTCAAAGTCTATCCGTTGGAGATCAAACAGAAGGACCTGGCCGAACGGGTATCGCGCTTCCGTCAGATGCTTTCGACCTCCGACAACCGTTTTTCCAAACCGGCTCACGAGCTCTATGATTTGCTGGTCAAGCCGGCGGCGGCGCAGCTCCGGGGCAAGACCCGGTTGCTGATCGTGCCTGACGGGGCGCTTTGGGAACTGCCCTTCCAGGCTTTGCAAACGCCGCGGGATCGCTATCTGATCGACGATCACATCATCTGTTACGCCCCCTCACTGAACGTGCTGCGCGAGATGATCAACGTCCGCCGCGTGAGGGAGACCCATTCTCTCGCTGCCCCAACCCTGTTGGCCATGGGCGATCCGGCGCTCGGGAGCCAGCCCGACGCCCGAGTCAGCGCCGCCTTGGCGGGCGAGGGATTGGATCCGCTTCCCGAAGCTAAACGCCAGGTCCAAACGCTGGCCAGGCTCTATGGCCGCGATCACAGCAAGATCTATGTCGGACCGAATGCCAGCGAGGAGCAGTTCAAGGCTTCGGCCAAAGACTATGACATCTTGCATCTGGCCACGCACGGTATTCTCAACGATCGCAGTCCCATGTACTCACATCTGCTGCTGGCGCAGACTTCCGGCGACACAGAAGAAGATGGGCTGCTGGAGGCTCGAGAGTTGATGGAGATGGAGCTGCGGGCCAACCTGGTGGTGCTTTCGGCTTGTGAGACGGCCCGCGGCCGGGTCAGCAAAGGCGAGGGTATGATCGGATTGACGTGGGCGTTGTTCGTGGCGGGGGCGCCAACGACCGTGGTCAGCCAATGGAAAGTGAAGTCCGACAGCACGGCGCGATTGATGATTGAGTTTCACCGACAACTCAAATCCAGACCAATTGGATCGGCGACGGAGAACTCGGCAGCTTGGGCGCTGCGCTCGGCGGCCTTGAAGTTGAAGAGAGACAGCCGGTATCGGCATCCGTTCGACTGGGCGGGCTTCATCGTGGTAGGCGCCGGGTATTGAGACTGAAGCCCAAATCCACGGATAAGAAATGGGTGATAACGAATTCAACCAATATTCATCGGCTTCCCATCGGCTTTCCGCGAGATTGGGTTTTCACTTATTGGGTGAAGCCGCGGCGATGTACAGCGGACTGTCCAGTCTGCTGAAGTCCCTCTCTATCGGCCTCTTGCGGAGACTTCAGCAGACTGGACAGTCCGCTGTACATCCTTAGCCGTGGATTCGGGCTGAAGTGGCAGAGGGAGCATGGATCGGGATGGTTACGGCCGCCGCTGTTTAGATCGAAGGTCGAGCCAGAGACTTTTCGCGATCGGCGACTGTGGGTTGGCTTCAACCAGCGCTTTCAACTCGCGCTCGGCATCGTCCAGCAAACCGGCCTCGGCGTATAGCAGTCCCAGCGCCAGGCGCCTCCCGGCATAGATCTTGTTCACCCTCGCCAAGGCGTCGGATGCCGCGGGGTCCAGTACTTTGAATTTTGCCTCCGGCGATTTCACTTCTCCATCACCGGCGCGCGCGGTGACCTGCCAGGTATAAACACGCCCGCGCTCAAGCGGGCGGTCCACAGTCCACTTTCTGCCTTGAAGTTGCGGACTGGAGACGACTTCTTTGTAGCCGGCGGCCGGGTCGGTAATCGTGACCTGGTAACTGGTCGCTCCGTTGAGCGGCAGCCACCAGAACGTCGGCCGCCTGCCGGCGACAACGGCGCCTGCAGGACCGATCAGAGCCAGGGCGTCGCCGTTTGAACCGCCCATATTCGGGGCGGATGAGTCGCGGAGTTCCTTGATCGTCTTTGAGATCTGGACTTCCCCTGTCTCTAATGCCGCTTTGACGCGCTGTTGATCGGGTGGTGAGAGCGAGTCTAGACCGACGAAATTCCCCTGCGAGTCGAGCGTGATCGTCCCGGCGCCATCGTTGAGCGCCAGCAGGATCTTCACTGGCGGCGCCTCCGGCGCCGGATGAGTCGGGGAGTGGGAAATAGTCGGCGACGGCGCAGAAGGGCGTCCGACAATCGCAGATCCCTCTTTCTGGCCGCGCAACCATAGGGTGAATGCCAGAATCAGCAACGCCAGCATCGCGACTGCGCCGGCCACCCGGAGCGCCAATGGCGCCAGCAGAAAGCGGCTCCGCAAAGATGACGGGCTCGATGTGGCCGTCAGCCGCGCGCTTAAGACGCCTGGCGGCGGCTGGGCGCCGGTCAAGGTGGAGGATCTCTCCAATGCCCCGACATCTCGCGCCGTCTGAGCTCTCAGCCTTTGCGCCTGCGCGGCGCACTGCGGGCAGACTTCGAAGTGGCTTTCCGCCAGTTCGCGGTCGATTTCGTCGAGCCCGCCTGTGGCATAGATCGCCAATTCCTCGCCGGATAGATGAGTGGGCGCAGCCTCATCTGAAACCTCTAGGCTCGCCTTCAACGCGAGTAACGCGGCTACCCGGGGATTCGTCTTGCGCCACCTCTCACGGCACGCGGGGCAGGTTGAGAGGTGGTCGTCCAGGGCGAGCAGTTCTGCCGGCCCCAGCCGACGCCGGCCATAGCCCTCAAGCAGTTGTGTTGAAATATGATCTGACAATGCCCCTCATTCCGATCGGGTGAGCCCGAGACTCCGGTGTTCAAACTAATTTACTCGCCCCAGATTTTCGGCGATTTGAAATCCGCCGCTTTCGGTTTGATCTTCGGCGGAACAGCTTGCGCCGCCAGACGGTCGTACCGCGCGCGCAGTTCCTTCACCTTTTCGTGATCGCTCTCGGCCAGGTTCTTCTTCTCATAAGGATCGTCGGCTAGGTTAAATAACTCAACTGAGGCCAGACTGGCTTCGCTCGGACTGCGCTCGCCTTCGTTTTCATCGGCGTGAACCTTGCCGTTCAACACCAGCTTCCAATCGCCAACGCGAACCGCGCCGGTGTTGGGGGTGGCGTTGAGCAGAATCTCCGCGTGCGGCGAGGCTTTGCCTTCGGCGATGGCGCCCCAGGCATCGCGCCCGTCGAGTGGCAGTTTCTGTTTGAGCGAAGCGCCAGCGAGTCTGAGCAGCGTCGGATACCAGTCCACCATGTGCAGCGGTTGATCGACCCGCGCGCCGGGTTTGATGCGGCTTTCCCACGCGACGCATGCCGCCACGCGCACGCCGCCCTCGTAAAGCGTGGCCTTGCCCGCGCGGAAGGGGCCGTTGTCAGTCACGCGCCCCGGCTCCGGGCCGCCATTGTCGCTGGAGAAGATGATGATCGTGTCTCGCCGCAGCCCCTTCTCATCGAGCGCCGCGATGATCCGGCCGACCGCTTCGTCCATCGCCGCCAGCATCCCGGCGTAAGTCCGGCGTGGCTCCGGCAGAGAGGCATAGGCTTCTTTATACTTTTCCGGCG
>WNGA01000853.1_pt1 | contig 46613 bp, 50 predicted proteins | sample 5400061 | NCBI WGS metagenome assembly WNGA01 (sample SAMN13153366, study PRJNA577476) | soil metagenome | isolation source: 100 cm soil or saprolite under grassland replicate 2 | place: USA:California | collected 2016-06-15
AGCTTCGTAACCGCGCGAATCGCCATCGCCCGCGTTATCGCCCGATGGTTACCCCGCTGCCCCAGCTGCCATCGACCGCGGGCCGAGGGTCTCTCAGAAGGGAGTCTCTCAGAAGCCCCCACGTGACGCAGTAGTGCTACCCGAACGGCAGGACGGGGAACAAGCGGGTGGTGCGCCGAGGAACGTCTCTGTTCGGATGGTCGTATAGCTCGGATGGCGGGTATACGTTCAATTACGGTGGCCGCATCGCGCCGCCGGCGGGGTGGTCGGCGATCTGGTCGGATCCCGCCATGGCGAAGGTCAGCATCGATGATCCGAACGTCTACTACGCGCAGATGGCGGTTTCGGATACGTCGTTTACGTCTCAGCCGTTCAACCCGGCCACTGGAAGCGGATATGATCCGACCTCCGACACTATCCAGAATCTGACGCCGAACCCAGACAGCTACTGCATCGCCAAGTCAGGCGATCGCGGCATCACTTTCCCGAGGGTCGCATGCATCCGCATTGCTCCGAATGGATTTGGGGTCGATGGTACGGCGCTGGCGGCGGCGGCGAGCGCCGCGGGCGTGCAGGAGGTCTATCTCTCGTTCAACTCCGGTAATGACTTCCCTGTCTGGCGAATGAACGGCGACACGCTGGCCTTCACCGAGCTTCCGCACGTTCCGCCCCCGCCGGGCGCCGGCGGCCTTAGGCTTCATCCAAGATTGCGCGTGTTGAACGGGTTCCTTTACCTCGTGGCGGTGGACACCGCGAACCGTGTGTTCGGGGCGAGGCTCGACGCGCGAAATTCCGCAATGACCTGGGAGGCCCCTGTCGTCCTCGCTACCGGCGTCGCCACCGAGAACGGTTGGGGCGGCGCCCGCGCCGTATCTTTCGACGTCGGTGGTGACGGCTCGGGCAACACGCGATTCCGCATCATGTACATCGTCGATGACGGGATCACGGGCTCGGCGCTTGTCACACGCGACTGCAACCTCGACCTGAGCAACTGCCATGATCTTCCCTGGAATACGCGCGGTACGGCGGGAAACGAGTCCCAGCCGAGCCTCAGATCGGGGGGAGGTAATCTCTGGGTCGCCACCTGGATGGGGCAGCCAGGCGGTCTCGGCGGCCTCCAGGTCGTCGGCGCTCATCTGAGGTCCCTGCTCATTCCCCCGACCGACAACGACCTCGAGACCATCGTGCTGTCCCCGGCCGTCGTACCCTGTTCATTCACGGGGAGCGGCTACTGGGGTGACTACAACGAGATCGACACCTTCGGCGATTCGCGGTTCTTCGCCGCCTACACCGTCAACGGCCCCGGTTGCCGTTATCGCGGTCCGATGATTTCCGACCAGCACGTCGGCGCATCGGTATTCAGGTTCTGAGCTATGCGCGACGTCAGCACACGTAGTGTGATCCCGCGGCAATGGGGCGTGCTGCTGGTGTTTGCGCTCGCCTGCCGTTCGAACGGGACGAGTCGCCCACCCGCGGACGGCCCTGGAGCCGACCTCCATACCGAGCTCGCGTCCGAAGCGTCCCCGGCGTGCACATGCGGCTCGATGCTGCCGGCCGTCTCTGTCGGGGCGTGCCTGTTCTCGAACCCGTGTCCGCCGAGCGATTTCTTCCGCGTGTCCGTCCGACTGGACGGGGTCGCCCTGCCGCGCGATCAGACCCGGGCAGACGGCTGGGATTACACGAACCTGGAGATGACCTCCATCCAGCTTTTTGGACGACCGTGTCAGGTGATCGCGAACGGCACCGCGACCAGCCTCACCTTCGATTACAGCTGCGCCGGCCCGTAATCGCGCCCGGTCGACACGCTCACGTGGTGTCCGTTGTAGTTGCTGCCGCTGCAGTTGATCGGCGCGCCGCTGCTCCCGCCATTATCGGAGCGCCGCTGCCTCCGCGTTCAGCCGTAGCCCGTCGAACCACCGCCGGTGTCGGCGTTGTCGTTCGTCCCCGCGCTTCCACTCGTTCCGGCGGTCGCGACGCTGCCGGCAGCGCCGGTGTTCCGGCGGTCCTCGGCAGGGCCCGCAGGGCCCAGGAAATCGGATACAGGTGTGGTTGACGGAAGGGATTATCCAGGCGGCGCTCGAAAGCCGCTTCGACGTGTTCACGAGCGACCACCTCTGGAACGAGATCGTTACCGCTGTCTTTGGCGATCGCGTACGCCGTCCGCTGGTCGCGAAAGGCCGCTGGGCGGAGGCGGACGAGCTGCTACGGGCGCTTCGAGGTCAGGTCGCTTTCGTCGGCGCGAGTCCTCCGCGCATCAGTTGGATCGCCGATGATCCGGCGGACGATTGGCATCGGGTGCGCCCTCACCGCGAGCGCCGAGCGTATCGTGACGGGCGATGGGAAGCTCCTCGAGCTCCGTGCGGTCGAAGACGTCACCATCGTGACCGCGCGCCAGTTCCTCGCTGAGATCGCAGGTCCGTGATCGGATGCGGACGCCGGACGTCGGACCTGCAGCGGCGGTGCATGTGCCTAAACCGAAGGCCGATATGCCTAGGAATGTGCCTAATGCGTCGTGATGCTGGGTGTCGTCTGGTGCTTCGTGGTGTTGCTAAGCGATTGGTTGTGCACTCGAGATGCATCTCGTTGCCCTGCGAACAGAATTGGCTGCGGCCGAGGCGCGCCAGTTCCGGGCGTCGCTGCGTGACCGGTTGGATCGGCTCGAGCAAGTCGCGGAGCGGATACGGTCATTGGCCGCTGTCGAGCCACGGGAGCAGCCCGGGACCGACTAGAGCCGGCGACGTCGTCTCGTGCGAGACGTGGGCATGGCACGAGGGTTTCAGTGCAGGAGCTTTCGGTTCCGCACCATTTTGCGTCCGCGCTGGCGGGGTTTGGACCATCGCTCCCCGAGTACGCACGTCGAAGTGAAACCCTTGCGGCGGCTCTCCGCCGATGGCTGGCGACAGGTTCCTGGGATTCACGTTCGCGCTCCGCCTCGCCAGAGCTCCTGTAATTCTCGCGGCAGCTGGCGCTCTACGTTTCATTTGGGTGGGGCGGCAGTTGCGCGCGCAGCGCGCGGAACACCGCGGACACCATCGCCCCGACGGCGTCCGGCCCGACTTGGAGGTGTCCCGCGACGCGGCGAAGGAATTCGGCGAGGCCGAACGCTTCGCCGGCCGCGCCGGTGTGTATCGGACATCGGCCGACATGGGTCACGACCTCCGGCGGAAGCGCATCGAGAACGAGCCGCGCCTGCTGGAGATCCAGGCGCGCGAGAGAGTGCATACGACCGCCGAGACGGCTTCGTCGACCTCGATTCCGGGAGACAACGTCGCACTCTCGAGAACCGCACGAAAGAAGTCTTCGGCGGTACCTTGCCGCGGCGACCCAAGTACCGACGTGCTCGACCTCATCCATCGACATCGATTCTCCTGCGTTCCCTCGAAATGAACATAACGAGCGAGGGGCGGCAATCAAGCCGGGGGCGTCACCATGACGAACCCCTCTGGGAGTAAGGCGGTTGCCAGCATCACTTCGTTGATGTCGCGATGATCCCCCCACGTGCCGCCCTGGCGGTGGTCAGGATCCAGCCAAAAGGATTCGATGCTCGCGCCGAGCGGGAAATGAGGCGCAAGCCGCGCGAGAAGAGCCTTTGTCCGTCGCGACGCGGACCAGCCGTGCCCTGCGCCGAATCCATCTTGCATCGTTGCCAGCGCCCGCAGGCCGATCGCCAATCCAAGCTCGCGGAAAGCGAGGCGTCGCGACGCGGGCTGCGCCAGATCGCCCTGTCTCGCATAGTGTGGAAGGCCGTCGAGAGCGGACGTGAGTAGGGCCTCGATCAGCTCGCCATCGGGCAACGCGCCCCGCGCCACGAGCTGTGCGGCACGGCTGGCGTCGGTCAGCAATCCGCCCAGCCCCAACGGGTCCGCCGTCGACAGATCGTGAGTCACGGTCATGCTGGCAAAATCGCTCACCTGCTCGGCCAAGTCCGGTCCCGCCGCGCCACCCAGCTCCGTCGCCGTCGCCTGGAGCTGCGCACTGGTAATGAGGCCGTCGAGCGCGTCGTGCTGCCCCATCGACGGTACGAGCGGTCGCGACAGATCGACGCTCAGCTTCCAGACCATTCTCCGGCGTCCGGGGGCGCCGTACGAGAAAGCGCGGTGGGCGATCGCGGCGAGGTCCCGCGCCCAGACGTTGAAGAGAGGTTGCCGTGCCGCCCGGGCGGTCTGATCCAGCGCGTGCATCCACTTGGTCAAGTAGTGAAAATACTGACCATCGCGATCCCATTCGAGCTGGTCGTCGAACGGTTCGTCGGCGCGGCGCTCCGGCAACTTCTTGCCGATGCGCAGGCCACCCAGGGTGGGGTGGGCCGCGCCAGCTTCTTCGCCGAGCCCGCTCAGCCACGCCGTGCGTCCGGATGTATCGGGCCGGTGCCGGCCCAGAACCTCGTGGACCTGACCGATCAGGCGCAGGGCAAGCTCCAAGTAGCGCCCTTGCCCGGTCGTTCGGGCGAGGCCGAGGAAGTTGCAGACCGCGAACGCGTCGGTCCACAGGTAGCGCTTGGCAGGCCGCTCCGAGCTGAGACCGGTCCGCTCAGCAAAAGAAAGCATGAGCTCACGCGCGACGTTGTGGTCCGTCGTCTCAAACGTACGCATGTTTTCCGTGATGACGACGCAGAAAGAGGCACGTGCGCAAATGGTCGACCTTCAACTTGCGGGCCGGGGCATCACCGATCCCCGCGTGCTGAAGGCGTTCCGCTCGGTCCCTCGTGAGGCGTTCATTCCGGCCGAGCTCGCGGAGTTCGCCTACCGGGATGCGCCCTTGCCCATCGGCGAGGACCAGACGATCTCGCAGCCCTACATCGTCGCGCTCACGACCGAGGCCCTGCGCCTCACGGGCGACGAACGGGTGTTGGAGGTCGGCACCGGCTCCGGCTACGCGGCCGCGGTGCTGAGCCGGGTGGCGAAGGCGGTGTTCACGGTCGAGCGCCGCGAATCCCTCGCGAGGGAGGCCGAGGAGCGGCTCGGGCGGCTCGGCTACCGCAACGTCGAGGTGCTACATGGCGACGGCACGCTCGGTTGGCCGGAGCACGCCCCCTACGACGCCATCGCCGTGGCGGCAGGCGGTCCCCGGGTGCCGAAGGCTCTCCTCGATCAGCTCGCGCCGGGTGGCCGGTTGGTCATCCCGGTAGGGACAGACGAAACCTCCCAGGTCCTGACCCGCGTGACCCGCGAGGGGGCGAACGACTTTCGAGAGGAGCCGCTCACCGAGGTTCGTTTCGTTCCCCTCATCGGCGAGCAAGGATGGCGCCCGGAGGAGCATGTCCTCTTGCCACCGGCCAAGGGCAGCGACGACGCCACCGTCGCCAAGTTGGTACGCGAGGTCGCGGAACCGATCGACGACATCGAGTCGTTCTCCGTCGACGCGATGCTCGAACGCATCGGAGATGCTCGCGTCGTGCTGCTGGGCGAGGCCACCCACGGAACCAGCGAGTTCTATCGGATGCGTGCCCATCTGACGAAGGCGCTGATCGAGCGGCGTGGCTTCGACTTCGTGGCGGTCGAAGCCGACTGGCCCGACGCCGCGCGGGTCGACGATTTCGTGCTCGGGGCCGAGCCCCGCTCGAAGCTGGACTTCACCCCGTTTTCGCGATTTCCGACCTGGATGTGGCGCAACCAAGAAGTCCACGACTTCATCGGCTGGCTGCGAGCGCGAAATCTGGCCGAGGCGGATCGAGCCGACCGCGTCGGCTTCCACGGCCTCGATCTCTACAGCCTATTCACTTCCATCGCCGCGGTCCTCGCCTATCTCGATGATGTCGACCCCGGCGCAGCCCGCGTCGCCCGCGCCCGCTACGGCGCGCTGACGCCGTGGCAGAAAGATCCGGCCGCCTACGGCCGCGCGGTGCTGGTCGGCAAGTACGAGAGCTCCGAGACCGCGGTCGTGGCCATGTTGCGCGACATGCTGAAGCAGCGGCTCGAGTACGTTCACAAAGACGGCGAACGATTCTTCGACGCTGCACAGAATGCGCGCGTGGTCGCCAACGCGGAGCATTACTACCGGGCCATGTACTACGGATCGGCGGCCTCGTGGAACCTCCGCGACACGCACATGTTCGAAACCCTGCAGGCGCTGCTGGCGTTTTATGGTCCCGACGCGAAGGCCATCGTGTGGGAGCACAACTCGCACGTGGGCAACGCCAGCGCCACCGAGATGAGCACCCGCGGCGAGCTCAACGTCGGTCAGCTTTGCCGCGCGACGTTTCACCAGCGCGCATACATCGTCGGGTTCGGCACTGACCACGGCACCGTCGCCGCCGCCTCTGACTGGGGCGAGCCGATGCAGCAAATGCCCGTCCGCCCGAGCCACCCCGACAGCTACGAGCGGCTCCTTCACGACACCGGCATTCCGGCGTTGGCGCTGCACCTGCGCGAACCGAAACGCGTGGCGGTGCGCGAGGAGCTGCTGCCGCCCAGGCTGGAACGCGCGATAGGCGTCGTCTACCGGCCCGACACCGAGCTCATGAGCCACTACTTTTACGCCAGCCTGCCCCACCAGTTCGACGAGCTCGTGTGGTTCGACGACACCCACGCCGTCGAGCCACTCCGATCTGCGCCGCGACCGAGCGCCGACCTGCCGGAGACCTATCCTTTTGGTCTTTGACGATTGCCCGACACCACGCGAGCTTGAAAGCTCGTCCTCGAATGGCCATGTTCCGGGTGATCGGCGCGGGTGGCCGCGACGAGGAGGTGAGCGATGCGGTGTGAGGACATCATGGCCAGGGATATCCTGTTGCTGGATGCGAACGACACGGTCAAAACCGCCGCCTGCCGGATGCGCGATGCGAACGTGGGTGTTCTTCCGATCTGTGACGATGCCGGAAGGGTCATCGGCGTCTTGACCGACCGAGACATCGCAATCCGCGTGGACGCGGAGGGCCGGTCGGCGGACGCGTGTCGTGTGTCGGCGAGGTGATGTCGCATCCCGCGATCACGTGTCGGGCGGCGGACGCGCTCACGGGGGTAGAGCAGCTGATGAACGAGCACAAGATATCGCGCGTCGTCGTGACCGATGAGGACGGCGCTCTGGAGGGCGTCGTCAGCCTAGCGGACGTCGTTCAGTTCGAGGGCGTTCGCCGGACAGCCGCCCTGGTTCGCAGCTTGATGTCGCGGGAAACCCACTTCTGATCGCGCGAGAGTGCGGTGTTTGAAGATCATAAGCTCCGCACGTCGTGCGGCGATTGTGCTGGTCGCTGCGGAGAAAGGGATTCATAATCACCGCACGGCATGCGGCGAATATGACCTATGTCCACGAGCTTCCCGACTGGCCAAAATTCCGTTGGAATGACGCCACACTAGCGAGCCTCGTCGCCTCGGTGCGTCACAAGCAGGGGCGGCTCCTGGGCCACATGCACGCCCTCGGGTTTGCGCTTCGCGCCGACGCCACGCTGCGGACCCTCACGGAGGAGATCGTCAAGTCGAGTGAGATCGAGGGCGAAGTCCTCAGTGACGCCCAGGTGCGGTCGTCGCTCGCGCGCCGACTGGGCATGGACGTCGCGGGATTGGTACCCGCCGACCGCCACGTCGAAGGAATCGTCGAGATGATGCTCGACGCGACGCAAAAGTTCGGCGAGCCGCTCGGCGCCGAACGCCTGGCCGCGTGGCACGCAGCGCTGTTTCCGACCGGCCGCAGCGGGATGAGTAAGATCGCCGTCGGCGAGTGGCGCTCCGATGCCTCGGGACCCATGCAGGTGGTCTCGGGCCCCGTCGGTCGCACGCGCGTGCACTACGAAGCCCCCGGCGCCGAACGGATCGCCAAAGAGATGGCGGCTTTTCTCCGCTGGTTCGAAGACACGAGCGTCCCACACGACCCCATCGTCAAAGCGGCGCTCGCGCATCTCTGGTTCGTGACGATCCACCCCTTCGACGACGGCAATGGTCGAATCGCGCGCGCGATCACCGATCTGTCCCTCGCCCGTTCCGAGGGGAGCGCGCAGCGCTTCTACAGCATGTCGTCGCAAATCCGCGCCGAGCGAGACGCCTACTACGCGACCCTGGAAGCGACCCAGAAGGGGACGCTCGACGTGACCGAGTGGTTGCGGTGGTTCTCGGGCTGCCTCGATCGGGCGTTCGATCGTGCGGAGACGACTCTCGCGACGGTGCTCGAGAAGGCCCGCTTCTGGGAAGCCCATTCGGGGGACCGGCTCAACGAACGCCAGCGCAAGATTCTCAACCGACTCCTCGACGGGTTCGAGGGCAAGCTGACGTCTTCGAAGTGGGCGAAGCTGGCGAAGTGTTCTCAGGACACCGCGCTGAGAGACATCGACGATCTCGTGGGACGCGGGACGTTGAGCAAGGATGCGGCGGGCGGGAGGAGCACGAGCTACTCGCTCGTCCGGCCGCGCACCAGTCGCTAGTTCTGGGCCACGTGGCGGGCGAGGTTCTCGAGGGACGACCGAAGCCCCGCGTCGTGGTCCTGCTTGCGGATGCCGGCGGGGACGTTCTCGGCCCTGACGGTGACGCGCGTTCCCGTGGCCACCTCCTCGAACGTTCAGGTCATTGTCATCTCGCCCGCGAATGCGGCGTCCGTCGTCTCGAACTCGACCGACTCGACGATGCGTTTGTTGCGCTCCAGCGAGAGAAACCGTCCGACGCTCACGTCGGTCCGCTCGCTGGTCTTACCGGCGGTGCTCGGCGCATCGTCGGCGTACGTGAGCTCGATGCGGTAGCGACCGCCCTCGCGGAAGTCGTACTCGAGGATTCGCCCCGTCATGTTCCCCGGCGGAAGCCACTTCACCAGCTGGGCGGGATCGGCGAGCGCGCCGTATATCGCGTCGGGTCCGGCGGCGACCACGAGTGACGCGCTGTCGGTCCGCCCCTCGGCCTTACCAGACTCGCGCATGCAGTCACCCTAACGCGTGTCGGACCGAGAGCAAGCGGCGGCGGCGATCACCGCGAAGACCGCCGCTTCCGAGCCGACCCGAGCGCAGCCGTCGCGGCGTGGGCGTCCGCGATGACGGCGCGCACGTCGCGGGCGCGCGCTTTCCGCAGCGCGATCAGGAGCCCAGCGAATCCGTCGAAGTGCGGGATCGAGAAAAACCCGGGCAGCGCCATCTCGAGCAGCGCCTCCTTGGCATCCAGGCTCTCGACGCGAACGCCGAGGATCTCGCCAGCCGGCGGTTTCTCATCGCCGAACCGCCGGATGTCCGCCTTGGTGAACGGTCGCTCCCACGCGAAGCCGCGACCGCCGACCATCCAAGTGCGATGGCCCCAACTGAGTCCGACGGTGACGCCCGGAAGGCTCGTCGCGAATGCGTGGACGTCGGCGAAGGTCATCTGGATCTTGATCGGCCCGGCTCTGCTGTTCGTTAGCGTCCGCCTGTCTGCTGGATGCTCTAGGCCCGCCATGCTCGTCGCTTTCCAAATCCTTCACGCCGTGGCGTGGCTCCTCGGAGCGCTCAACACGATGTCTTGCGCCGCCACGGTGTGATCCAACCCTAGGTTCGAGAGAATCGGCCGGCGTATATGCTGGCCCCGTGGGCAGCCGAGGCACGCTCCTCCGGGTACAGACGGCCACGCTGTTCTGGTGGTGTGGCGTAGTCGGAGGTTTGGCGGTGTCCTGCTCCAAACCCGCAGGACCCGTGCCGCACATTCCATTCGTCGCTGACCCGGCCGAGCGAGTCGTCGACAACCCGTGTGGAGCAAGCGGCAGTGACGCCTGCTTCCTGGTTTCTTATGAGCGTCGGGCCAGCCTCAAGGAGCATCCGGACGACATCTGGTTCTTGGACACCTTGGGCAGGCAATTTTCCTATTCTGCGTCAGAAAAACAGGACGATGTTTTCGAGCATGCCCATTGGATGGGCTCCATCAGCTCGAAGGAGTTCGCCGAGATCGTCCGAAGATCACGCCCGACGGGTTCGACGGTGTCGCGCAGCGACATCAATCATGCGCTGGTGTTGTTGGCGAAGAACCATCAGGGTCAACTGCAACAGAGGGGTGACCCCTGCAAGGATGGAGACACCACCATCGTCCGGGGCTACTCGTTTGAGCGGGAGAGGTCTTCGGGTGACTTCTCGACGTTACTGAGAATTCGCTGTGACGTCGTGACGGCTGAGAACACTACAGCGGCCGCACGCGAAGTAGTCCAGTGGGTCTATGGCCTGACTGGCAAGTCCTATCCGTTCGAGAGTCGACAGTTTGTTCGAGCGTCGGCCAATTGAAGGCGACAGCGAGCGTCCGCGATGCTCCGCGACGTGGCATCATTTCGCCGTGAAGAGGCCCAAAACGTCGGCTCGGGCAAGGCGGAAGGCCGCCCCCGCGATGAAGAAACCCGTCGTCCGGGATCGTCTGTCTGGGCACCACGGGGCGTGCAGGCGTGGGCCAGGAGTGCCGCGGTTCCGAAGAAAACCGCCCGCGCACGTCCTCCCAACAGCCTCACAGCGTTTTCATCGTAGGCCATCTCCAATGATTGGGCGGGCCCGCAGCGCTACGAACTCCATCGGCACCGCCGGTCTCAAATTGAACCGTGACCCGCTGGGGTCGCAGGTATTTTCTCAGGTAGCAGAAGCCACCGCCCTATCGACACTCGCAAGCGCCACCTCGATTCTCGTCGGGAGACCGAAGACTGATACGTCGAGATGAAGAACTTGCGGGCGCACCTCGACGACGGTTCCTCTGAACCCGGCAAATGGGCCATCCCTAACGAGCACAATCTCGCCAACCTGGATATCCGTGTCCTTGCCTCCGTTGTTCATGCTGTGGTGGAGGTTCGTGAATAGCGCGGCGAGTTCCGGCCGATCGTCGTGATCAGGTAGGTCGTCGAGGCCCATCGTCGATGTCGTCGAAGCGCGTCCAGTTCTCGTGCGCGTCGCACTTCACGGATACCCAGCCGCGCCTTTCGGCCAGGCGGCCGGGGGCGCCGCACACTTCACACGCGACCATCGCCGCTGCCTGAGCCTCGTCGAGAATCGCCTGCACTTCTGGCGTAGGTACGTTCGACAGATAGACCGTCAGCGTGCCGAACTTCTGCCTGATCTCCCTAATCTTGAAGCCGCGACGTACAGCGGCCGGCTGCCGCCCGATGGTGGTTTCGAGGCCCTCGAACAAACGAGTCAGGATCGGCTGCCAGCCCCTGAAGCATCCGATCTCGATGGATTTCGCCATCGGGAATCGCGCGCGCAGCGGTGCTCTCCAGTCGTCGCTTCGGGGCTGTTCGGGTGTGGAGATCATGCGATCGAAACTCTATCAGCCAGGTCGAAATCGCGATGTGATCTGCCGCAAGAGCGTGCCGTATTCCTAGCTGGTGGACGGGGATCTCAAGCGAGCATGGCTGGCGCACTACGGCGCTTCACTTTTCGGTCAGGACCTGGTCGCGGGCCGGGTCGCTCCCGCGTTGGAGAAGGTGGTGGTCGACGGGCTGGCGCTGAGCCGGCGGGACGCGTCGGTCACCCGCGCTCTTCCGGTGCTTCTCTGGTTGCGCCGCGCGGCCCTCGACATGGTCAGGCTCCGCCGGCTTGCCGCAGGCAAGGACCGTGGGCGGACGTTGGGCTTCTTCCTGGACCTGACGGCTCGACTGTCCGGCGATCGTCGTCTCAGGAACGCCGCGGTTGCACTGGGCCGGCCCGTCCGCGCCCCATGACAAAATTCTTCACCCGGGGCGAGAGTCTGCTCGCGCGCGCGGTCGCCGAGGAACGAACGCCGCCGGTCGCCCGGTCGTGGGGTTACCGCATGAACATGCCCATCGATTCGTTCGAGAGCATGTTCGAGAAGGTGAGGGCGATGCACCGCGAAGGAGATCGGGCCGGGTTTCGGGCTGAAGTGATAGATTCCGGCCGTCGTGCGACGTGTGCTCGCTGGGGTGTTCATTCTGGTCTTGGCGCAGGCTGCATGCCGCTCGGGGATCTGTCCGACTATTGGGTGCCTGCCTGAGGTCGCGCTCGCCTACCAACAACCAATCGCGGCGCCTTACCACGTCGTCGTGTCGCTGCGCGGCGTGACCTTTGACGCCGACTGCCCGATGGAACGACCTTCCCCGACCATCGGAATAGCTTCTTGTAGCGCCGAGGGCCTGGTCGTGACCGGTGTCGACCTCGGCCACGCATCGAACGAGACCGCGGACCTCGCGGTAGGCCTCGACGGCGGCCAGACCGTTGTTGTGACCGCCACGCTCGATGGCATCACGAACTCAAGAGACTGCGACCTCGTCTGCTACCGGCACAAAGGGACGCTCCCGAACTGAGTCCGGCGACGCCGAAGCGCCATTTTCATAACCACTTTCATAACCACTTTCATAACCACTTGAGCGAGACGGGGCTGGACGGCCCGACACTACCTGTGACGGTAAGCCCGCGTCTCTACTCATTTCTCCGACGGTGAACTCAACCCCAAACGCCTTGCCAAGGTGGACGTCGAGGGTTCAAGTCCCTTCTCCCGCTCTCGAAGTCTCAGTGTTGCGGACGGTCGCGGCTCCACGTGATGGGGTGGGCGCGCATGATGCCGCCAGATACGGCGGACCGAGCCGCCCCAGCGGCGGATGCGTTTTGGAACGCGGCGTTGCCATCGCTCCGAGAGGACGACGACATGCATGGCCAACCAGGTGACGGCCGCGAGCACGCGCTCGACGACGGTGGCGATGAAGCTCACCGCGGCAAGGTGGGGATGAGCGGGCGACAGGCTTACGGAATCCACTCCAGCCAGCTCACCATGTCGGCGGGCTCGAGGATCTCGGCGGCGTCGGCGATGTTGCGAACGGCCTCGCCGACAGGTCGGCGAGGAACGCGACCGTACGCGCCAGCGTTCCCTCCTGGATGAAGAACACGCCGGGGAACGGCGCGCCGCGGGCGTGCATGTCGCGGACGATCACCAAGAAGTCGTGATCCGCGGTCACGAGAGCTCGGCCGAGCGCGGTGGCACGATCCATCTGCTGAGCGTCGGAGGCGGAGAGCAGCCCTTGTTCTCCGGCTGTGAGGACATCGACGCCCCGTCGTCGGAGGCCGGCGACGATGCGCCCGTCGACGCACTCGTCCGCGTAGCGCCTGAGCGCCACGGGAGGCTCTCGTCAGGCCGCGCGCGTTCGCCTCGGCCGCGATCCCGGAGGGAACGTCTTCTTCATCTCGGCGACGAGACGCTCGCCCTCGCGCCAGTCGGCGCGGATGGCGTCTAGGTGGTCGTAGTAGTACGCGAGCGCGGCGTGCACGTCGGCCAACGTCAGGTGGGGATGGGCTTCGACGATCTCGTCCGGGGTCATGCCGAGGTGCTCATGCTCTGACGCGATCTGGGCGACCTTGATGTCCGTGCCCACCACGACGGGCCTCGGGCCGGTCTCGTCGATGTGGACGGGAAGAGTGCGCGCCGCCTGCATGCTCCTAATCGTACCTCACCGGGGCCCGGTGCCGCACCTCGTCTTCGCCTCGGCCGGCCGCCAGGCGTTGGGTGCCCTGGCAAAGCGGACGCTCAGCAGGAGCGCTGATCAACTTGCCTCGTGCGCTCTCCTTTCCCACCACTTGTCCCACCACCTCGACGTAACGAGAAGGGGCTGGACGGCCCGACACTTCCCGTGACGGTGAGCCCGCGTCTCTGCTAGTTTCTCCACGGTGAAAATGACGCTAGAGTGCTCGCCAAGGTGGACGGCGAGGTTCAAGTCCCTTCTCCCGCGCACGGATTCGCGAGGTAACGGCGGTTTGGACGTGAATGAGGGAGTCGGCGCGCATGAGGTGCCGGGAAGTCGATGAGCAGGCGCGCATCGCCACCGCGATCTGGGCTACCAGAGCAAGGAACCTTGCGCTTGCAGGAACCGCCCGAACGTCTGGCGGCGCTGCTGCGTGAGCACGACCGCCTGCTCAAGAAGATTGGGCAGGCGAAGAAGGGTCTCGCGCGGATGAGCGAGCGAATCGCCGAGGTGGCGCGCACGCTCGCCAGGGAGCACGAACTGGTGGCGGAGTGCCGCCGGTTGGACAGCGACATCCACGCGCTGTTCGCCGAGCTGCTTTCGCGCAAAGGCAACCGGCAACACCGCGAGACGCGCCATCTGGTCGCCGCTTTGTATCGGATGCTCCAAGAGGTGGGCGTCCTGTCGCCCCTCGATCCGTGGGAAGACGGCGGTAATGGCCAGGCAGACGTCCCGGATCCGAGCGCGGGACCGTTCGGGGCCGAGGCTCGCGGCGATGACGGACGACCTCGCTTCGACGCGGGAGGCTTCTCGGCGTCGCGTCCGGGCGGCGAGCCGGCGAACCAGTCGCTCCGCGGGCTGTTTCGTGACCTGGCGCTCGCTCTCCATCCGGACAAGGTTCACGATGCCGACGAGAAGGCGCGCCGCACCGAGGTCATGAAGGAGATCTCTCGCGCTTATGGAGATCGCGACTTTGCTCGCCTGCTCGATCTCAAACGGATCTGGATGGACGGCGGCACGGCTGCGGAGAGCGGCGACGAGATCGACCGGCGCTGCGCGAACGTCGAGCGGATGAACGCGGCGTTGCGTGGCCAACTGAAGGATCTAACCCGGGAGTCGAAGGCGCTGCGGCGTTCGCCCCCGGCGCAGATGCTGAAGGACATCCGGCGTTCGCCCGAGGGTAACCGGAAGGATCCGATCGCCGCACTGATCGCTCGGACTCACGCGGAGCGCGATCGCCTGCGCGAGTTACGAGACTTCGTTGTGTCGTTCCGCGACGGAAAGATCACGAGCGACGAGCTCGCGCGCGGGCCGCAGTCGATGCGGGGCGAGGCGTCCGAGGAGGATGACGATCCCGAGGCTCTCGAGGCGCTGGCGGACATGCTGTTCGGCGGGCCGATGGAAAGGCCGGTCCGTCCGCGCAGAAGGAGACGGGGCGGCCGGCAAGGACGTGACGTTCGGCCGGGAGACATACCATTTTGATCTTCCGTCTGAAGCTCACGCTGGCCGGCATCGAGCCCGGAATCTGGCGCCGGATCCATGTGCCGGGTGGGATGACGCTGCGGGAGCTGCACGAAGTCATCCAGGTGGCGATGGGTTGGGAAAGCGAGCACCTGCACAGCTTCACGATCGATGGCGAGACATACGGGCGACCGGATGCGTTCACCCGCACGAAGAACGATGCTGGTGTCGCCGTCGAGGTGGTCGTGGAGAAGGGACGCCGCTTCGTCTACACCTACGACTTCGGCGATTCTTGGCAACACGAGATCGTCGTCGAGGATCTGGTCGAGGATGACGGCGGGCAGCTGCCGGCGTGCACGGGTGGCAAGCGCGCCTGTCCGCCTGAAGACTGCGGCGGCGTGTGGGGCTACGAGAAAGTGCTCGCAGCTGTCAAGGACCCGAACCGCCCGGACCATGCGGAACGCCTCGAGTGGTTGGGCGACGGATTCGATCCCGAGGCGTTCGACGTCGAGCAGGTCAACCGACAGCTCGCGCGACTGGGCAAAGGCCTGCGCGACAAGCTCCGGTTGCGGGCGCTCAAGGATGCGGCACGAAAGCGGTCAGGCCGAGGGCGAGCGGTCGTCCGACGTGGCTGGCGATGATGCCGTTCGACGCCAGGCGCGCGCCCTCGCCGTGCTCGTGGGCGGCGGCCGCGCGCTCCGGTGCTCAACGCCGCGCTGGTCGCGCTGAAAGCCGACCGGAGTCGCCGCACTGCAAAGCCAACAGCGGGTCAGAAACCGATCCGGGGAGCGCGCCGGTTCGAGGGGCTGCCTCCCAGTCGTTCCCGGATCGCGTCGGGCGACCTCAATACGCGGGCGCGACGCCGGGAACGGTGCCGCCCCACCCGTAGATGCGGCCGCCGCCGCCGCCCGCGTAGATGTGACCGTCGGTGACGATCGGGGTCCAGGTTCCCGACGCGCCTGCCGGCGGGTTCCAGACCAGGCTGCCGTCGTCGACGTCGAGCAGCGTCGCGCCGGCCAGCACGACCCGGCCGTCGGCGATCGCGGCCGAGGTTCCGTGCCGCGCCGTGACTGGCGCCTTCCAGACTTGGGTCCCGTTCCCCGCGTCGAACGCGAACACGCCACCCGAGCCGATCACGATCACCTTTCCGTACGCGACCGCCGGCGAGTTCTGGGTCAGGTTCCCGAGCTCGGCCTGCGTGAACGGAACGAAATCCGCGTTCCAGACCGCGGCGCCATCCGCTAGCGCGCAGGCGTGGAGGTGTTGGCCGACGTAGTAGATGCGGCCGTCGGCGATCGCCGGCGCCGAATATGCGGAGGCCGGCTCGGTCGGCGCAGCGTAAGCGACGGCGCCTGCGTTCCCCCGATTTGACAGGTGTCCAACCATGACGGACCCTCTAGACGCGTGATCTCTCGGCGGCAAGACATGTGGCGGAAGGCGGTGGCGCTCGCGCCGGTGCTGCTTTTGCTGGTCTACCTGCCTGGGGAGATGATGCTGCGGTGTCGTATCGACGGCCTGCTGCGGCCGACCTGCTGCTGTCCGCGCGAGGCTGAGGCTGAAAGCTCCGGCCCGGTGGTCAAGGCGGCCGATTGTTGTGACCGCGAGGTCACGCAGAGCACGCGCCTGACCGCCGAAGCGGCGCGCCCCGCGAATCGCGATCTGGTTCAGCTTGCGACCGCGACCCTGGCGTCGTCGGTTCCGTCGCTCGCTTCGCCGATTGAACGGCTCGATCGCGCCTGGCGGGCGCACGATCCTCCGCGCGAGGGTCCGCCGATCGTTCTCCTCAAGCACGCGTTCCTGATCTGAGCGGTAGCGGCGAGCGCTGACCTCTGCGCGCCGGGGATATCGGCGCGGCTGGTGCTGCGACGTTCCAGGGGCCGTCTGGCGTCCTGGGCGAGCTCACCTGCGGGCAGCGCTCGCATGTCCACGCGCAGCTAACACGTATGCCAGGCGGTTGGTCTTCTCGAGGAGCCGTTCGTTATGAGAGTCCCAGGTCTTGTATTCGTATCCGTCTTCGTTCTGACATCACTCATAGGGCCGCGCGCTCGAGCGCAGTCAGACGACGCCGAGCTCGGGCGGAGCGCCCGGCTGGCGACGATCGTGCGCGTCGCGCTCGAGCGGAACCGCGACCTGGCAGAGAACCAGGCGCGCGCTCGGGCGGCCGAGGCGCGGAGTCAGGCAGCTTCGCGCCTGCCCGATCTCGAGGCCAAGTACGAGCAGTGGGGCGTTCCATTGTCGCGCCCATACGCGGTCGACCAGGCGCAGATGCTGATGCTGGGCGTGCGGCAGACCTTCCCGGCGTGGGGATCGCTCGATGCCCGCGGGCGCGCCGCGGCGGAAGACGCCGGCAGCGCCCGGGACGCATCGGGGGCCCGGCGGCAGGAGGTCGCGGCCCAAGTGACACGGACGTTCGCCACCTATTACCGCGCCGATCAGGAGTTGCAGTTGCACCGGGAGCACGCGGGGCTCGCCTCTCGCGTGCTGGAGCTGGCCCGCCTCAACCAGCGCACGGGCCACGGCACCCTCCAGGACGTGCTGCGGCTGGAGCTGGAAATGACCCGGTTGCACACCGACATCGCACGCATCGAGCGCGACCAGCGATCGAGCCGGGCGTTGCTCAACGCGCTCATGAACAGAGCGCCGGAGGCGCCCCTCGGTGCCCCGGAAGATCTGACGCCGCTGAGCGTCGCTCCCAGCAAAGACGTCACGGCGCTCGAGAACAGCATCGACGCGAATCGACCCGAGATCGGCGCCGCGGCCCGAGCCGTTCGCCGAAGCGAGGCGATGCTCGACGGTGCGCGCCGCTCGGCGCGGTTCCCGAATCTTATGGTGGGGATCGACTACTGGTACATGCCGACGTTCCCGTCTGACATGCGCCATGCCTATAGCGCGATGGTCGGCATGACCTTGCCCTGGCTCTCCGGGCGCCACGGTGACGAGCGGCGCGAGGCGGAGCAAACGGTCGAGGCCGAGCGGCACGCGCTCGAATCCACGAAGAACGTCGTCCGCTACGAGCTGCGAGACGCGGGGGCGCGCCTCGAATCGGCGCGCCAGTCGTTCACGATCGTCGACCAAGAGCTGCTCGCGCAGGCGCGCCGGAATTTGGAGGCCACGCAGGCGCAGTACGCCGCGGGCCGCGGCGATACCGCCGCCATGCTCGAGGCGCTGCGCTCCTACCTGCAAGTGAGGATCGAGCGTGTCCGGGCGCTGGCGGAGCTGGCCTCGACCCAAGCGGATCTGGAGCGTGCGGCGGGAACGCTCGCCGTGGAAGGAGCGAGCCGATGAACGCCCCGGAGAACGTGGAAGACAAGGCGCCGGCGGAGCGTCCGTCAGTCACGGAACCGCCGCCTGGGCCGCCGCGCGGCGTGGCGACGATGTCGATCGTGCGCTGGGTGCTCGTCCTGCTGACCGCTCTCGTGGCGATAGGGTCGATCCTCGGCTACGCAGGGGTTCACTTCGGCGGAGCGAAGAGCGCCTCATCGCGACAGCTCTATTACTGCCCGATGCATCCATCGGTGGTTCAGGACCGCCCGGGAGAGTGCCCGATCTGCAACATGACGCTGGTGCCGAAGTCAGAGGGGACGGCGAAGCCGGCGGCGACGATGAAGCCCGCGACGGCGATGGGGCAGGGCGCCGACGTCCCGGGGCTCGCGGCGGTCGATCTGACCCCCGAACGGATCCAGCTCAGCGGAATGAGGACCGCGATCGTCAAGCGCGAGGCGGTGGGGGGCGAGCTGCGGACGACCGGAGTCGTCGCCGCCAACGAGCGCGGGCTCGCGCAGATCAACACCCGGTTCGGAGGTTGGGTGCAGAAGCTACTGGTCTCGCAGACTGGCGAGCGCGTGCGACGCGGCCAAGTGCTGGCGACCATCTACAGCCCGGACGTGCTGCGGGCGCAGCAGGAGCTGCTCGTCACGCGCGGTTGGAGCGCGGGCCGGCCCGGAGACGGAAAGCCGTCCGCCAACCACGACGACTTCACGGCATCGCTCGACACCAACGCGCGCCGCCGGCTCGAGCTGCTGGGAATCTCGGCCCAGGAGATCGACGAGATCGTGCGCTCGGGAAAGCCCGTCGAGGCGATCGCGATCCGCTCACCCGTAGACGGATATGTCGTCGGCAAGAACGCGGTCGCGGGCGTTGCCGTCCAGCCCGGGACCGTGCTGTTCGAGGTCGCGGATCTCACGCAGGTGTGGGTGGCCGCCGACGTCTACGAGCAGGACATCGCCCGGGTGCGTGTGGGCCAGCGCGCGCGGCTCGAGCTCGGTGCTTATCCCGGAGAGAGCCACATTGGGAAGGTCACGTTCATCTCACCTGTGCTGGACTCCGGAAGTCGCACGCTGAGGCTGCGGCTCGAGTTCAAGAACAAGTCCGATCGCAACGGACCCCGGCTGCGCCCCGGGATGTACGGGACGGTGTTCCTGGACCTGCCGTCCGCGACCGGCCTCCTCGTCCCCGCCGAGGCGGTGGTGGACACCGGGGAGATGCACTACCTGTTCGTGACCAAGGAGGGCGGGCACTTCGAACCCCGGATGGTGAAGGTCGGAGGCCGTTCCAAAGACAAGGTGGAGATCCTGAGCGGCGTCGCCGAGGGGGAGACCGTGGTGACGACCGGTAACTTCCTCGTCGACTCCGAGAGCCGGCTGCGTGCCGCGATCGAAGGGCAACCCTCCTCGCCGGCGGCCACCGGCGGTCAGGCGTCGGCCTGCGACACCCAGTTCGACGGGCAGAAGTACCCCGACAAGGTGCAGGCGTGTCGCGCTTGCGAGATCCAGCACCGCGGGATGGGGACGATGGCAGACGACTGTAAGAAGGCGATTCCGAAGCCCTGGCGCTGACGAGAGCGGACATGGTCGCAAAAATCATCGAGCTGTGTGCACGCAACCGGTTGCTGGTCCTGCTCGGGGTCGGCTTCGCGCTCGTGGCCGCGATCGTGGCAATCAAGAAGGTGAAGGTCGATGCCATCCCGGATCTCTCCGATCCCCAGGTGATCGTCTTCACCGAGTGGATGGGCAGGAGCCCGACACTGGTCGAGGACCAGGTCACGTACCCGATCGTCTCCAAGCTGATCGGCACCCCGCACGTCACGGACGTGCGCGGCTTCTCGATGTTCGGGATGTCGTTCGTCTACGCGATCTTCGAGGAAGGAACCGACATCTACTGGGCGCGGAGCCGGGTGCTCGAGTACATGAACGGCCTCCGCGGGTCGCTACCCGAAGGCGCCACTCCGACGCTCGGTCCCGACGCCACCGGCATCGGCTGGGTGTTCCAGTACGCGCTCACCGACAGGACGAGCAAACACGGGCTCGACGACCTGCGCACCTTCCAGGACTTCACGCTGCGATACGCGCTCGGGAGCGTCCCGGGCGTCGCCGAGGTGGCGAGCGTCGGCGGCTATCAAAAGCAATACCAGGTGACCGTCGATCCGACGCGGCTGCGCGGCTACGGCGTGACGCTGACCGAGGTCATCGACGCCATCCGCCAATCGAACAACGACGTGGGCGGCCGCATCCTGGAGTTCTCCGGGCGCGAGTACTACGTCCGCGGGCGTGGCTACATCAAGGACCTCACGTCGATCGAGAAGATCGCGGTGCGCGCGAACGGCAGCGGCGCGCCGCTCTTGGTGAAAGACCTCGCCACCGTCCGCTTCGGGCCTGACATCCGTCGCGGGTTACTGGAGTGGAACGGTGAGGGCGAAGCGGTGGGCGGCATCGTGGTCATGCGCTACGGCGAGAACGCGCTCGACGTCATCGAACGGGTGAAGAAGAAGTTCGCCGAGCTCGGGCCGAGCTTTCCCGAGGGCGTCGAGATGACGATCGCCTACGACCGCTCCGGCCTCATCGAGCGGTCGATCGACACGCTCAAACACGCGCTCACGGAGGAAGCGATCGTCGTCAGCGTCGTGATCATGCTGTTTCTGCTGCACTTCAGGAGCTCGATGCTCCCGATCCTCTCGCTGCCGATCAGCGTGGCGCTGTCGTTCATCCCCATGGTCCTGCTCGACATTCCGTCGACCATCATGAGCCTCGGTGGGATCGCCATCGCCATCGGCGCGACCGTCGACGCACAGATCGTGATGATCGAGGCCGGGCACAAGAAGCTCGAGCACGCGCCGCCCGGCGCGGATCGACATCGCCTCCTGATCGAGGCGGCGAAGGAGGTCACGCCCGCGATCTTCTTCTCGCTGCTGATCATCGCGGTGGCGTTCTTGCCCGTATTCACGCTCTCCGGACAGGCCGGCCGGCTGTTCAAGCCGCTCGCCTACACCAAGACGTTCGTCATGCTGATCTCGGCGCTGCTCTCGATCACCTTCGCGCCCGCCCTGCAGGACCTGTTCATCCGCGGAAAGATCATGCCGGAGAAGAAGCACCCGGTGTCCCGCTTCCTCATACGGCTCTACGAGCCGTTCGTCTACGTGGCGCTCCGACGGCCGAAGTCGACGATCGCGATAGGCCTGTTCGCCCTCGCGTCGGCGGTCCCGGTCGCGATGCGTCTCGGGAACGAGTTCATGCCTCCGCTCAACGAGGGGGATCTGCTCTACATGCCGATCACCTTCCCCAACATCTCGATCGAGGAGTCCAAACGACAGCTCCAGTACCAGGACCGGCTCCTGCGCTCGTTCCCGGAGGTGGACACCGTATTCGGGAAGGTGGGGCGATCGGAGAGCGCGACCGATCCGGCGCCGATCACGATGGTGGAAACCACGGTGCGGCTGAAGCCCCCGGCGGAATGGCGCAAGAAGCATCACGAGCGCTGGTACTCCGGCTGGTCGCCCGGCTGGCTCGCGCCCGTGTTGCGTCCGCTTTGGCCGGAGGACATCACGCTGACCTGGGAAGAGCTGACCACGGAGATGAACGGGAAGATGCAGTTCCCGGGATGGACCAACGCCTGGACCATGCCGATCAAGACCCGGGTCGACATGTTGACCACCGGCGTGCGGACCCCGATCGGCATCAAGGTGTTCGGCTCCGACCTCGCCGAGGTGGAGCGGGTCGGCGTATCGCTCGAGCACGTCCTCGCGCCCATCAAGGGCACGCGCAGCGTGCTCTACGAGCGGAACCTAGGCGGCCTCTACCTGGACATCATCCCCAAGCCGGACGAGCTCGCCCGCTACGGCCTGCGCGTGGCCGACGTCGAGCGGGTGATCGAGAGCGCCATCGGAGGAACGCCGATCGGGGTGACGATCGAAGGCCGTAATCGATTCTCGATCAACGTTCGCTATCCGCAGGACATGCGCAGCGACATCGAGTCCCTTCGCCGCGTGTTGGTCCCGATCGGCGGTGGCAGCGGTAGCGGATCGAACCGAGGTGGCGCCATGCCGATGGGAACCCAGGGCGCGCTGGCGGTGCCGCCCGGGAATTCGGCGTTCGCCTTCGCCGGTGCTGTGGGCGCGCCCACCCCGATGTTCCTGGCCCAGAACATGGAAGGCATGAGCGGAGGTTTGCCGTCCGCGCGCGGCACCGGAATGAGCCGGCCTCGCCTTCCGAGCGGCGCGAGCTCCATGTCCGACGCGCCATCGATGGGCGTCGGGGATCCCTCGATGGCGAGTGGCGGGTCGCCGTCTTCGATGGGCGGCCCGCAAATGCCGGCGCCGTCGGGCGGCGGTCCGCCAGTTGACGGAGCGTCCCGGGCGCAGTCCTTCATCCCGCTCGGGCAGATCGCCGACATCAAGGTCGCGGGCGGTCCGCCCATGGTGCGCGACGAAGCGGGCCTGCTCGTCGGCTAGGTCTACGTCGACATCGACCAGGGGCAGCGCGACATCGGCGGCTACGTCAACGAGGCCAAGCAGGTCGTCAGCAAGGCGATGACCAGCGGCGATCTCAAGCTGCCGGGTGGCTACTACCTCAAGTGGACTGGCCAGTACGAGCAGCTCGCCGAGATGCTGGCACGGATGAAGATCGTCGTTCCGCTCACGCTCCTGATCATCGTCCTCCTGCTGTTCTTGCAGTTCCGGAACTTCATCGAGGCGCTGATCATCCTGTTGTCGATCCCGTTCGCGTTGATCGGCAGCGCGTGGCTGATGTACCTGCTCGATTACCGGCTCTCGACCGCGGTCTGGGTCGGCATCATTGCCCTCGTCGGCCTCGCCGCGCAGACGGGCATCGTCATGATCGTCTACATCGATCACGCCTTCCAGCGCCGGAGGGCGGCCGGACAGATCAACAACCTCGACGACATCGTCGCCGCGCACATGGAAGGAACGGTCCAGCGTGTCCGTCCGAAACTGATGACCGTGTCGACGATGCTGATCGGCCTCATCCCGCTCCTCTGGGCGACCAGCTCGGGCGCCGACGTGATGAAGCGGATCGCCGCGCCGATGGTCGGCGGCCTCCTCACCTCGGCGTTCCTGACCCTGGAGATCATCCCGGTCGTGGTCACCTACTGGCGGCTCGAGCAGCTGCTCTGGGAACGGTTGCAGTCGGCGGGGATCGAGTTGCTTCGCCGCTTGAAGGTGGACGCGCTCATCGCGGCGATCGGAGCATCGCTCGCCGCCGCGCTCGGCGTGACGAGCATCTACCTGACGCTGCCCGGCCGTACCCTAGTCCTCGGCGAGGTGCTTGCGGGACTGGTGTTCTCGGCCGGCATTGTTTCGTACCTCGTTCATCGACCCGCCGCGCGCCAGGTCGTGTGGCCGCGCTGAAAACACCCGATGTGGGAGGCGGCGTACTGCGCGAACCGAACAGCTCTCACTCGGTCTCCATCACCATCAGGTCGCCCATCATGCCGAGCTCGGCGTGCTCGAGGATGTGGCAGTGGAACATCCACATGCCGGGCGGATCGTATTGGACCGCGAAACGAACCGTGGAGCTCTGGGGAACGTTGACGGTGTCCTTCCAGCCGTCGGGAACGCGCGCACCCCCGCCCACTGACAGCACCTGGAAGAACATCCCGTGCAGATGGAAGGGATGATCCATTGGGGCGTCGTTCCGAACCTCCCAGATCTCGACGTCGCCGCGCATGACGTGCACCGGCTTGTTGTCCGGCCACTGCTCGCCGTTGATCGTGAAGAGTACCGGTACGCCCGGCTGCTCGTATTCGCTCAGGACGAACGGACGCACGAGCGTGGCGTCTGTGACCGGAAGCCGCGGCGCCGGGCCCCACACTTCGGGCAGCGGCGCCGGTTGTGTCGGCGCGGCGGCGCCGTACGCCACGCGCAACAAGTCTTGCGGACCAGGATCGGGAATGTCGTGGCCGCGATCGTAGTACACGGTCTCGAGCGCGCCCGAATCCCCGGGGCTGCCGTCGAAGGTGACCAACACGTCGTAGCGCTCGCCCGGGGTCACGAGCAGGGTCTCCGTTTCGTACGGCTGCGCGAGGAGGCCGCCATCGGATCCGATGACCAGGAAACGTGCGCCCGGCATGTGGAGGTTGAAGTAGCGGCCGTTGGCGGCGTTCACGAAGCGCCAGCGCTCGCGTGAGCCGGCGGCCACGCGCAGCCCCACCGGCGCATGCTGGCCGTTGACGAGGAGCACGTTGCCTTGGCGGCCGAGCATGCGATCGAGCTCCGTCGTGTCCTCGTTGAGGTGTCCATCGGCGTCCAGCTTGACGTCGTCGAGCACGATGTAGCGGTCCGCGGCCACGTCGGGAGTCGGGCCGCCGGTGACGACCATCGGTGCGTAAAGCCCGCGTTCGATCTGGTCGTACGCGCGGACGTGCGGGTGGTACCAGAAGGAGCTCGCGTCGCGGGCGGTGAATCGATACTGGAAGTCGGCGCCGGGGAGGACGGGTGTCTGCGTCGACGGCGTACCGTCCGACTGAGGAGGAAGACGCACGCCATGCCAGTGGATGGTCGTTTCGTCCGCCGGCAGCTCGTTGCGGAAGTGAATGATCACGTCGTCGCCAACCTTGGCCTTTAGGAACGGCCCCGGAATGGTTCCCTTGCTGCTCGGCACAGCCCCGTCACGGTAGGCCCAGACCTCGGTCGGCTTGCCCCGCAGGTACTCGGTGGTCGCGCGCCCCGCGACCAGCTCGACCTCGACGATGTTCGGGTCGGGATTGATGTCGGTCAGCGTCGGCGGCTCGCTGAAGTCCGGTAGCGAGGGCGAGTCGGCCTCGGCGCCGCAGCCGAGAACCGACGCGGCGACGACGATTGGGGCGACGAACGATCGTTGCGTCATGTCAGTTGTTTGGCGCGCCCTGCGTGATCCAGTCGGCGATCTTCTGGATCTTGTCGGCGGTGAGTGGCGCGCCATTCGGTAACACGGTCGGGTCGACCTTAGGCATTCGTCCGACGGGCGCGCCGTTGGCGGAGCACTTCCCCCCGAACGAGGGATCGCCAGCGACGACCTGGTAGAGGAGACTCTTTTGCAGGTTGCCCGGCACGACGTACATGGCGCGATCGGACCACGTGGATGCGTCGCACAACATGCTGTGGAGCTGGGTCAGGCGTTCGTAGAGGGAGAGATCCGGACAACCGGTTGCCTGGCCGGCATTGGGACCGGTGAAGTACTTCCCGCCCACCGGCCCGTCCACGGCGGAGAACCAGATGACCTTGCACGGTCCGAACTGCGGCATGATCCGCCCGACCGCCTGGTCGTTGTTGTGACAGCCGACTGTCGTGCTTCCGCAGGTCTGGACCAGGCTCGGTGCGACGTCTCGTTTGAATGAGACGACCGCCGTCGTCGTTCCGCCGGTCCCGGTTGTGCCCGCGCTGCCCATTGTGCCCGCGCCGCCGGTCGAACCGCTGGCGCCTCCTCCCGTTCCCGCGGCGCCCGCCGCAGTACCGCCGCTTCCACCCGAGCCCGTCGTTCCGGCGCTTCCTCCGCCGGGATCTGAAGACGCTTCATTCGAGTAGGCGGAGAAGGTCGTCGAGCGCTTGGCTCGAACTCGATACACGTACGTCGTTCCCGGGCTGACCGCCGCGTCGTGATAGAGGCTCGAGTCGAAAGGAACACTGTCGAGCGCGGCGAAGCCAGCGTTCCCCTGCGCGACTCTGCGTTCGATGTCGAAGCCGTCTTCGTCGGAGGAGTTGTCCGTCCAGGTCAAATGGACGCCACCGCCCATGGGCGCCGCCGTCAGGTTTGACGGCGCCGATGGACCGCCGCCGCTTCCGCTGTCGCCGCAACCAACTGCCAGACAGGAGACACCGAGGCCGACCAGCAGCGCATGCTTCATGTACTGGTCACCCCCGACCCCGAAGATCGGGGAACAAAAAATCGAGCTGTCCGTCAGGGGCAGACACCGCCCGGGCAGTCGATGACGCCAAAGGTCCCGACGTCCATCGTCACACCGTGGGCGACGCCGGACGTGCCCGGATCCCCCGCGGGGCGCGGCAGCTGGTGCCACACACCTGACACGAAAGTTGCGGCATAGACGTCGGACGGGTGGATGTGGACGGTGGCGTCGTAGTGCAGCGCCACGTTCGCGGGCATCGTCGGAAAGGTGACGTGGTCGGTCGACGTGACGTTGAACGCCGATCCGGCGGGCGCATCCGTCGCTTCCCGGTGCGCGCTCAGTGTCACCGTGTGGTCGAGCCCGTGAGGCGGTACGGTGAACGCGAAGTCGCCCATCGTCAGCGTTCCGCCTTCGGCACCCACGGTCAGGCGCTGGACGCCGTCGCCGCTCTCGACGAAGTCACCGCAGCCGGCAACAACGATCGCCAGAGCGATGACCAAACCTGCTGTCGACCCCGTTCGCAGCTCAGAACGCATAGCCCACTCCCAAATCTGCGCGCACGTACAGGCGCGCGGTCCAATCATCGTTCAGTCGAAGGAACGCGCCGCCGGTCGTCCATGCGAGTGACGCCCGCAACCTGTCGCCGAGAGGCAACTCCAGCCCCAGCGCCCCACCGAGTCGGGTGACGACACCGGACTGGAGCTCACCCGAGAGCAGCCGCTGGCGTGCGTAGACGGCGCCGGCGGTCAGCCCGAACCGAAGCTCGAAGCCGCTGAACGGCAGTCGGCGGCAGAGGCCGAGCTCGAGGACGCCGGCGCGATACTCGTACGCGAGACCTCGATCGGAGACGTCGGCGATTCCGAAGGCGGCGCGCGGGCCCAAGAGCCAGCGCTCGCCGATCCGGCGCTGGTACGTCAGCGCCACCTCGCTGGACGACGTGAGGCTGCCGAGCGCCCCACCAACGACGCCGTAGCCGGCTGAAATGGTCTGCAGAAGGGCGTCCGGACCGCCCTTGGTGTGGCCGAGGATGAGCGGCGTCGGGCGCAACGCGGACTCGGCGACCGTCACTTCGGTGCCGGCAGTGGCGTCGAAGTGGGCGGCAAGGAACTGCCCGCGCTCGCGCCGGCCGACCAGGTAGGGCCCGCTCGGCACCGCCACCCGTCGGCGATCGGCGGCCTGCTTGAACACCTCGGCGACGACCTCGCCGCGTTTTGCGTCGACGATCAGGTAGTCGCCGCCCGTTCCGGGTGGAAAGACAAGGACGGCACGGGCGCCTCTGAGATCGGCGAGCGGCAGCTCGCCGCGTCCCGTGATCTTGTACGCATACGACGGGTGCTGCGTGCCGGCGATGGTCCGCGCGGTGTCGGCGACGGTCTTGACGTAGGCGTACTGATAGGCCTCCGACAGCGTGACGCGCCCATCGTCGTCGGCGTCCCCAGCGCCGCGCAGTGCCGAGATCAGGTAGTGGGTGAAGTACGAGCTTTCGAGCTCGGCCGACTCCTGGGCGCTCTCGCTCGCCGACGCCGAGGTCACGAAGGCCGCACCCGCGACGTCGAGGCGATCCGTCACGACCAGGTCGAACGACGGGCCGGGCGAGATGCCCTTGGCCTCGGTCAGGCCGCCCGCCTTGCACGAGTCGACGAACGCCACGCGGATGTCCGCGGCTGAGCGCTCGAGGCGGCCCCGGATCTCGGCGAACGAGATCACCTCCGATCCCAGCTCCAGGTTGATACCGTCCGCGTGACCGGAGTAGTAGAAAAGCACGACGACCTTGTCGCCGGCGGCGCGCCGGGCGCGCGCTGCATCTTCCAGCTGATCGAGAGCGGTACGCAGCTGGGCGGCCCGCGGAGATCGCAACACGACAAGCTTGTCACGCGGGACCTGACCAACCTCCGCCAGGACCGCCGCGAACCTATCGGCGTCTCGCTCGGCGAAACGGAGCTTCGGCGCGTCGGGACGGCCCTGATTGACGCCGACGACGAGCGCGAGGCGTGCGGTTTCCTTCGCAGCCGCCGGCGCCGCGAACGCCGTCGCGCCAGCGATCAGGGTCAGCATCACGGCAGCGCGGGCCATCCTCATGGTTCCTTGGGCAGCTCGATACGAATGACGTCCGTGTCGTCAGACGGTGTTCGCCCGACGGTGAACGGCCGATCGCTCAGGAGCACGGTCAGACGCTCCGGCCCGGGTGCGGCGTCGACGACGAATCCGCCGGGCAGTGGCTCGCCGGGACGAAGCTGCACCGCGGTGGGGCCCTCGGGAAACAGCGTGCGCTCACGGCCCGCGGTGTCGCGCGCGCGCAGCTCGACGAACCGCGGGCGGTCGAGGCGCGCCACGAATCGAACCGCGTCGCCGGCGCGGAGCGGCTGCCCCGGCTCCAGTACCCTGACCTTGTCCCCGCGTTTGACGAACACCGACAATGCCGTCCCAAGCGCGCCTGGGACGGCACCCTTGATGCCGTTCCACGCCGCGTCCGGTTGCGGCCGCGGTCGAGCGATGATCAGTAAAGCGGCGACGGCCGTGGCGCCCACGCTGAGCCCGAGCAGCCGCCATCGCGGCCGCCGCGGCGATCCGTCGTGAAGCTTCGCGCGCACGCGGCCGAGCGTTCGCGGCAGGACGTCGCGCTCGAAGTGCGTGTCCAGGTTCGCGGCGGCGGCGCGCCGCCCGTGGCAGGCCGCGCACGCCGCGAGGTGGGCGTCGATCGCCGCGCCGCCTCGATCGAGCGCGTAGTCCGATGGATGTGGAGCCGTCATCCGACCGCCTCGGCCGTCCGCAGGAAGCGCTGGGAGCTGGCGACGAACCGCGCGAGCTTCTTGCCGACCGTCTTGCGAGAGACGCCCATGACCTCCGCGACCTCGTCGCGCCCCAAGCCATCGACGAGCGACAGCACGGCGATCGTGCGGGTCTCTTCATCGAACCGCCGCAACAGTTGTGCGCTGAGCTGCCGGGCCCCGAGCTGGGAGACGAGATCGCCCGCTTCTGCTTCGGTGAACGCCGCCGGCTCGCGGACCTCGAGCCGGGCGCCGTCCCGCAGGACGTTCAGGCAATAATTGGTCGCGACTCGGTAGATCCACGCGAGGTATCCACCGTCGGCCGAGAGGCGGCCGGCATGACGCATCAGGCGCACGAAGACCTCCTGCGTCGCGTCCTCCGCGGCCGCCGCATCCCCCAGCAGCTTGAGGCAACGCCGGTAGATCTGGCCGCCCCACCGCCGATAGACATCGTCCAGCCCATGTTCCTCCATAGGGGGCCGCTCTCGGCGACTCCATACCCTAACACCCGCGAGGTTCCGTCCCTGGGAAGGTTTTCTCGAGCACCGTGCGAGACCGAAGGGGGACGAATCGGAAAAGCCGGCGCCATGAGCGGGAGCAGCGACCGTCGTTCTTTACGTTTTCTTTATGGTTGCCCGCCAACTTTGATCCGATCTTTACGCCGGCCACGGTATTCGGCCGGACGTGCCTCCCCGGCGCGCAGCCCTTCTCCAGATCCCTGACCGGCTCTTCGAACGCGGGAAGTCATCAGGGCGGCTGGGCGCCTTCCTCGCCTGGGCGGTCGTGTTCGCGGACATCGGGACGTCGATCTATTACGTGCCCGGATTGCTGTTCCGCGAGCTTGGCGGAAGCAGCCCATCGGCTGCCGCCGCCTTCGTCCTGATGACGGGGTTCGCGTTTATTTTTCTCGCGCTCAAGTACGTCGACGTCGCCGCCCGTTATCCCGAAGGGGGCGGGGTGGTGTCGGTTGCCTCGGACGCGTTCGGTCCAATGCTGGGCTGCATCGGCGGGCTTTTGATCTGTGTCGACTACTTCCTGACCGGCGCCATCTCGTCCGTGAGCGGGTTTCAGTACCTGGCGGCTGAGCTGCCGCGTCTCGAGCCGCTGATCGCGCCCATGGCCTGTTCCGCGCTGTTGGTGCTCGGGCTGCTCAACTACATCGGGATCCGAGAGTCGGCGGTGTTGACGGCGGTGCTGGCCATCGGTTCGTTGTCCGTGAATCTGGTCGTGATGGGAGTCGTCGTCGTTCAGCTGGACGGAGCGCAGTGGCGGCTGGTCCTCGATCAGTTCTCGACCGTGAGAGGTCTGCGGCCCTGGCCAATCCTGGTCGGGTTTGGCAGCTCATGGCTGGCGTTCTCGGGACTCGAATCGATAAGTCAGATCGCACCCGCGCTGCAGGAACCACGCGAACGGACGGCGTTGCGAGCCATGCTGCTGGTCATCGCGGCGATCCTGATTACGTCGCCCCTCATCACCGCCTTCGAGACGGCGCTGCTGAACACCGCCCGAGCAAACCCGGATCAATTCCTCTATGTCCTGGGCGCTACGTATGGGGGGCGGATTCTCGCCCTGGCGGTCGTCCTCACCTCGACGACGTTGCTCATCGGAGCGGCCAATACGGCGCTCATCGGCTGCTACCACGTGTTCTTGGCGCTGGTCCGGCTCGGGTATCTGCCGCAGTGGCTGGCCGAGCGGAACCAACGTTACGGAACCCCGCATCGCGCGATCGTGATCTCCGTGGCGGTTCCGGTCGTCGTGGTCCTGGCGACGCAAGGACACATGGCGCTGCTCGGTGACATGTATTCGTTCGGGCTGCTCGGAGCATTCACGCTGACGTCGTTGGGAATCGACCGCATGCGGATCCAGGAGAACAAGCGGGGCGCCTGGTTCTGGTTCGGGATCCTGACGTCGCTGCTGGTGATTGTGGCGTGGGGAGTGAACCTCGTCTCCAAGACCAAGGCTACTCTGTTTGGTGGCACCGTCACGGCGGTTGGCTTCGCGTTCGCCTACGCCGTGCGAAAAGGCTGGATCGCAGGTCATCGGCATGGGTTCACGGAACCCGAAGCGGCGGAAAAGGCCGCGTCGGAGCTTCCCTCGGCCGTGGAGCTGCTGACCGTCGAAGAGGCCCTGGACATGCGTTCCATGTACCCTTCGTCGACTCTCGTCGCGTTGCGGGCCGCAAACCTGCGTCTTTTTCAAGAGGCGACGGCTCGTTCGCGGGGAGCCGGGGATGCGGCCGTGTACGTCATCTTCGTCGACGAGGTTCCGGGGCTTTTCTTCCCTCCGAAGAGCGCCCCGTCGGCCGAGGCCCGGTCCGTCCTGACCGCGGCGGTCGACTACTTCAAGCAGGCGGGCATCGTCGCGGTTCCGGTGTGGCGCATGGCGCACGACGCCGGGGCTTCGATCGCGGGGGCCGCGCGCAAGCTCGGCGTCGACGCAGTCCTGGTGGGGACATCGCAGCGGAACGCGCTTTGGCACCTCTTGCGGGGCAGCGTGCTGAGGTCGCTCGTCAAAGATCTCCCGTCGTCGACGCGGGTTTGGATCTGCAACTGATGCAATCCGCCTTGTCAGCCGCTAATCCCTACCTGGGAGGACATCGAACATCCGTGGTAGGGCTAGAGCGAGGTCAGCACTTGCGTCGGGCCTTGTGGGCTTATCTGGTCACCGTTGGCCTCGTCGTATCCGCGACTGGCCTGGGCAAGCTCGCGCACGCGCATCTGTCTGATCCCGATCTGGTGATGCTCTACTTGCTGGGGATCGGCGTGGCGGCGGCGCTGTTCGGGCGGGGTGCGGCCCTGCTGGCCTCGGTCCTCTCCGTGGCCGCCTACGACTTCTTCTTCGTTCACCCGTTTCATACCCTCACCGTCAGCGATCAGCACTACCTACTCACGTTCGTCATGATGTTCGTGGTCGGACTTTTGACGAGCACTCTGACCCTGCGGGTTCGAAGACAGGAGCGAGAGCGCCTTCAATTGGCCGAGGAAGCCGAGGCGGCCACGCTTCGGGCACGGACCGAGGAAATGCGCAGCTCATTGCTTTCGGCGGTTTCCCACGACCTGCGCACGCCGCTGGCAGCCATCACGGGGGCGGCGACGACGCTGCGCGACCGAACCGGCGCCGTCGATCCCGAACAGCGCGTGGAGTTACTCGATACGGTCTGCCAGGAAGCGGAGCGTCTCGAGCGCCTGGTTGGGAATTTGCTCGACATGACCCGACTCGAGTCAGGTGCGCTCGAGGTCAAGCGCGAGTGGGTCCCACTCGAGGAGATCGTGGGCTCCGCGCTCGGTCGCCTCGACGCGCAGCTCGCGGGGAGACCCGTGCAGATCGAGCTGCCCCTCGACCTCCCGCTGCTGTCCGTAGATCCACTTCTGGTGGAACAAGTGTTGGTGAACCTGGTCGAGAACGCAGCGAAGTACAGCCTGCCTGGCGCGAGCGTCGAGATCAGCGCCCGCGTCGAACCCGGCACGATGGTCGTCGAGGTCTCGGACCACGGTCCCGGGATCCCCGCCGGTCGGGAGTCGCGCGTATTCGAGAAGTTCTTTCGCGGACTCCACGCCGGCGTCGGCGGGGCCGGTCTGGGACTGGCGATCTGCCGCGGCATCATCGAGGCCCACGGCGGAACCATCCTCGCGCTCAATCGTCCCGAAGGTGGAGCACTGTTTCGAGTGCGGCTTCCCCTGGTTGATGGGCCTCCTTCCCTACCGCCCGAGGCCGACGCGGAGGGCGCGATGAATGAGACGGCATGACGAGCCCGGGCGCGCTCTTGCTCGCGATCGAAGACGAACCGCAGATGCGGCGTTTCTTGCGCGCCTCGCTCACGTCTCATGGATTTCGGTTCGTCGAGGCGACTTCCGCGCAGGAGGGAATCGCCATGGCTACTAGCCACCACCCAGAAGCGATCCTCTTGGACCTGGGCCTTCCCGACCAGGACGGCATCACCGTGACCCGAACCCTGCGGCAGTGGTCGCGAGTCCCGATCATCGTCATCTCAGCGAGGGGACGCGAGACCGACAAGGTCGAAGCGCTCGATGCGGGCGCCGATGACTATCTGACGAAACCATTCGGGATCGACGAGCTGCTGGCCCGAATCCGGGTTGCCCTCCGTCATGCGCAGCAAGTAGGCAGTCCCCCGGCGGCAATCGTGGAGGTGGACTCGCTGCGCATCGACTTGCCGCGCCGCCGGGTGACCATCGCGGATCGAGAGGTGCACCTCACCCCGATCGAGTATCGGCTGCTGGTTCTTCTGGCCCAAAATGCGGGGAAAGTTCTTACCCAGCAGCAGCTCTTGAGGGAGGGCTGGGGACGGGGCTCCGAAGGGCAGACGCAGTACTTGAGGGTCTACATGGCGCAGCTCCGGAGAAAGATTGAAGCCGATCCGGCCCGTCCAAGACTATTGGCTACGGAACCGGGGGTCGGCTACCGGCTGCGAGACGCACCCGGATGAGCGCGACGGTAAAAATCACCCAAACGGGGTTATCGATCGCGTATCCAGCGCAGGCGAGCGGCATCGCCCCCGAGGGCGCGGCACTCGGCCAACCGGAACCGACGTCGGGGCAGGTCCGCCGCGTCGAACAGCGTCGGTCCCGCGCCGACCGCGGTTGGCGCGACGGTGGCGATCACTTCGTCGATCCGGTCAAGCGCAAGCGCCTGTCCCGCGACGCTGCCGCCGCCAGCGAGCCAGACGCGCTTGTGGCCCGCGCGTTCGATCTCTTCGAACATGGGCCCCAAGGGCCCGTCCACCCGACGCAAGCGGGCTCGCGTGCGACCCGTCTCCGCAACCAGCTTCGGATCGTGTGACACCAGCCACGTCGGCAGATCGTCATGGGGCCAGCCGTGGCCGCCCGCCAACAACCAACGCAGGGTCGATGCTCCAACGACCACCGCGTCGATGGTGGCCAAGAAGGCGGGAAATTCTGGCTGGGCAGCCTGTTGCCGGCCGATCGTCTCGAGGAAGTCGAGACTCTCCTGGCCGTCGGCGATCCGACCGTCCATGGACATCGCGGTGTACCAGATGACGTTCATGCCCCCCCCCGCGAGACCCTACTTCGCCGGTTGCCGGGCCGCCCACGACGCCGCGGCGCCGCGGCAGTCCTCGGGCACCTGGTCCAAGTCGCGCGCCTCGCAATCGACCACCCGGCCGCGGCCGTCGACGGATATCTCGCAGCATTCCTCGAACATCTCGCGGATCTTCTCGCGACCGCGCTGCACCCGGGATTTCATTCCCGACAGCGAGGTGCCGAGCATCTCGCCCGCCTGCTTCTGCGTGAGCCCTTGGAGCTCGGTCAGAGTAATCGCTTCACGGTATGGCGAAGGGAGCCGCGCGACGAACAGGGCGACGCACTCGCCGAGCTCGAGTTGCAGATCCGCGGCCTCGTCCGAGTCGCCGCGGGCGGCGTCTACGAGGTCGGTGCCGTGGGCAATGGGATCGCGCGTCTCGGACCTGGCCCGGTCGGCGATGGTTCGCGCGGCGATGCGGTAGACCCAGCCGCCGAAGCTCTCGTCGTCGCGCAGGGTCGCGAGGCCTTTGTGAACGCGCACGAGGATCTCCTGCACGAGGTCGTCGACCTCGACGGCGGAAGCGACGCGACGGGCGACGTACGGCCGCAGTCGGGTCTCAATGTCGCGCCAGGCGCCGCGCGCTTCCGCCGGGATCATCGCTCCGCTCCTACGCACAGCATGAAGGTCCGCAGCAGCTCGCGCCACCCGGCTTGGTGCCCTCGATGACAGCCGAGGCCAGGAAGCTCTCCGCCCCCGGCATGCACTGGGCGATGATCGCGCCGCTGTCTGGCCGCGGCTCGATCTTGATGCCCTCGAAGCCCGCATCGGCGAGCATCATCCGGATCTCTTCGATCCGGGCGGAGCCCGCGATGCAGCCGGTCAGCGCCTCCACGTCGTCAGCGACCGCCTTCGGGATCGCTTGGGTGGCGACGACGTCAGAAATCGCGATGCGGCCACCGGGCTTCAGCACCCGGATCGCCTCGCGAAACACGGCGCCCTTGTCGGGCGACAGGTTGATCACGCAGTTCGAGATGATGGCGTCGACACACCCGTCCGGTACCGGCAGGTGCTCGATCTCGCCGAGCCGAAACTCCACGTTGGTGGCCGAAACCCGGCGCGCGTTGTCGCGCGCCTTGGTCACCATCTCGGGCGTCATGTCCACGCCGATGACCCGGCCCGTACGTCCGACCCGGCTGGCCGCCAGGAAGCAGTCGAAGCCCGCCCCGCTGCCGAGGTCGAGCACCGTCTCGCCAGACCGCAGGGCGGCGATGGCTTGCGGGTTTCCGCACCCGAGGCCGAGGTCCGACCCTTCGGGCACGCTCCCGAGGTCCGCCGCCGTGTACCCCATCGCTAAGCTTCCTGTGCCGGCCTTGGTTCCGCAGCAACCGACACTGCAGCCGTCCGCCCCCTTGGCGACCTTGGCGTACGCCGCCCGCACTTGAGCTCTGACCTGATCGTTGTCCTGAGTTTCCATCACTACCTCCCACCGTAAGGACGGAGAGCCCTAGAAAAGGACGCAGGCTTTCGGCGGACGAAACCGGTCACGGCTGCTCGAGCTCGCGGGCGAGCTTGATCGTTGCGAACAGTCATGCTGCGCTCTCCCCGTCGTTCGTGGTCACGATGCGATCCGCGACGGCCGGAAGACGAGGTGCCAGCCAGCGAAACAGTAGGGTCGCGGTGGCGGCTCCGAGGATCTGCGCTCCGATGAAACCCGGCGCGTCGCTCGGACGGATTCCCGCGAAGGTATCGGAGGCGGCCCGTGCCAGGGTGACCGCCGGGTTAGCGAACGACGTCGACGACGTGAACCAGTAGGCGGCGGTGATGTAGGCGGCGACCGCGAACGGCGTCATCGAGGCCCGCGTCCGCGAGCAGCCCCAGATCACCGAGACCAGACCAAACGTCGCCGTGAACTCTCCGACGAACTGGCCGACACCCGAGCGGACGTGCTGGGAGGCGGTAAATGCCGGCAGGTCGAACATCACGTGCGCCAGCGCAACGCCGACGAACGCGCCAAAGACCTGGGCGGCGATGTAGGGGAGGGCGTCGCGCCACGGGATGCCGCCCTGGCTCGCATCCGCGACGGTGACGGCGGGGTTTAGGTGCGCCCCCGAAATCCCGCCGAAGGTCAGGATCAGCGCGACGAGACCAGCACCCGTCGCGATGGTGTTCGCGAGCAGCGCGATCGCGACGTTTCCGCCCGCAAGCCGCTCGCCCATGATGCCCGAGCCGATGACCGTCGCCAGCAGGAGCGCCGTTCCCACCGCCTCGGCGACGACACGCCGTCCGAGAGACGCATGCCGATTCACGTCGCGCCCTTTCGAACCGAAGATGGAGGGCAACAAGCGGCTCCCGTGCTGGTCGATTCGTCGAGGCAGGTCCGCAGAGCTTCCAGCGCCTTCAGGACTCTTGGGCGCTCTCCCGTTGGCAGCCGTTCGTAAACGTCCTGCAGCACATCGCGCTCCTCGCATCGGAGGGTCTCGAGCGCCCGCCTGCCCTTGCCCGTGATGGCGACGTGGACGATCCGGCCGTCTTCGGCACTTCGCGATCGCAGCAAATACCCGTTCCGCTCGAGGACGGTGACGTTCCGGCTCATCGTCGACAGATCGACCCGGAGCGACGACGAGAGTGACCCGATCGAAGCCTGCTCCGACGCGCTGACGGCGCGCAGCGTCTGGAACTGCTCCAGCGTCAGATCCCCGCAACAGACGTCCGCCGCTTGCCGCAGCGTTATTTCGCGGGTCACCTGCGACAACAGCTCAGCGAAGCGATGTCCCTGTGCCATCGAATTCGATTCTAGGACGCCCCGGCCGGGGAGCAAGACTATTGTAGGCTACAATCACTGTAGGATACATGTGACCCGACGATGGCATGTCCGTTCGTTTCAGGACCCGAGAACTAGCGCTCCCGCGTCGCCACCGCCGCTGACCCCGATCTACTGTCTGTCGGCGTGGTACCCTGGAGCCAGTCAGGAAGCGTTCGATGGTGCACGTCGAGGAGATGGCGCGTGGAATTGGCTGCCCTCCCCCTGCGGACAACCCGGTCATCTCGTCGGTCACGGTCGATACCCGCGACCTCCAGCCGGAAGCGCTCTTCGTCGCGCTTCAAGGCGAGCATCAGGATGGCCATGATTACGTCGAGGATGCGTTCAAAAACGGCGCCTCTGCGGCGCTCGTGTCGACCTCCACGGGCGCCAATCGGTGGCCGGGGCGTCCCCTGCTTGTCGTGCCGGATAGTCGTCAGGCGCTCGGAACACTTGCGTCCTGGTGGCGGATGCGACACTCGATCCCGGTCATCGGCGTTGCCGGGTCGAACGGCAAGACCTCCACGAAGGAGATGATCGCCAGCATCTTTCGAGAGTCGTACGGCCCGGACGCGGTCTTGGCCACCGCGGGGAACTACAACAACGACATCGGGCTGCCGCTGACGCTCCTGCGGCTACGATCGTTTCACCGCGTGGCCATCGTCGAGATGGGCATGAACCATGCGGGTGAAACGGCTGTGCTCGCCGCCATTTGTCGCGCCACCATCGGGCTCGTCAACAACGCCCAGCGCGAACATCAGGCGTTCATGAACGGAGTCGCGGACGTTGCCGAGGAGCACTCGGCGCTCCTGTCATCTCTCCCCACGGATGGGATCGCGGTGATCAACGCCGACGACCCATTCCACGAGTTGTGGCGCGTTGCCGCGGGCTCTCGTCGGGTGATCGATTTCGGTCTCGATGGTGCTGCCTCCGTCACCGCGAGCTGCGTTCTTCAGGAAGCCGGCATGGAGTTGGAGCTCCGCCTTCCGGAAGCCACCGGATACACGCTGCTTCAGACCCGCGGCAGACACAACGTGCTGAACGCTGTGGCGGCGGCCGCTGCGGCTCACGCGGGATCAATCCCGATGGAGCTCATCGCCAGGGGCCTTGCTGCCTTCCGTCCGGTCAAGGGGCGGCTTCAAGTCCGAAGCGGCGTCGGCGGCGCGGTGGTCGTCGATGACAGCTACAACGCCAACCCCGACTCGGCGCGGGCGGCGATCGACGTGCTGTGGGCGGAGCGGGGACGGAAGGTGCTGGTCATGGGCGACATGGACGAGGTCGGCCCGCAAGGTCCGGCCTATCACGAAGAGATCGGCCACTACGCGCGTGCTCGCGGCATCGACCGCGTGCTCACGTTCGGCACGGCCAGCAGAGCCATCGCGCGAGCATTCGGAGTCGAGACCGATCATCACGACGTGATCGCCGAGCTCATCTCGAGACTCGAGGGACTCGATGCGCCCGGCACAACCATCCTGATCAAGGGCTCGAGGTTCATGCACATGGAGAGGATCGTCGACGCGATCGCGGTACCGGCGTCCATTCCTCCTCCCGGCGCGGGGTCGGTTCGGTGATGCACACGATTCTTCTCGCCGGAACCGGCTACGCATTTCCGCAGGCGCTGACCACGACGCTCTGAAGCGGCGTGACGACGGCACGGCCGGAACGCCTCAGTTCTTGATCCGATAGCCGGTCTTGAGCATCCACCCGACGATCGCCAGTAGCGCGCCCAGGAATCCGAGCGTCATCGCGAGGCTCGCGCCGACCGCGACGTCGGAGGTCTCGTAGAAGCTCCAGCGAAAGCCGCTGATCAGGTAGACGACCGGGTTAGCGAGCGCGATCGTCTGCCAGCGGGGCGGCAACATGTCGATCGAATAGAAGGCGCCGCCGAGAAACGTCAGCGGCGTCACGATCAACATCGGGATGAGCTGCAGTTGCTCGAAGCCCTTGGCCCAGATCCCGATGACGAAGCCGAACACGCTGAACGTGGTCGCGGTCAAGATCAGGAATCCCGCCATCCACAGCGGGTGGGCGATGCGCACGGGGACGAAGAACGCGGACGTTCCGAGGATGATGAGCCCGAGAATGATCGACTTCGTCGCGGCGGCGCCCACGTACGCGATGATCATCTCGGCGAAAGAGATCGGCGCGGACAGAAGCTCGTAGATCGTACCCGTGAACTTGGGGAAGTAGATGCCGAACGACCCGTTCGAGATGCTGGTGGTGAACAGCGACAGCATGATGAGGCCCGGCACGATGAAGGCGCCGTAGGCGACGCCGCCCACCTCGGACACGCGCGACCCGATGGCAGAGCCGAACACGACGAAATACAGCGACGTGGTGATGACGGGCGTGACCACGCTCTGGAGCAGGGTGCGCAAGAACCTGGCCATCTCGAACCGGTAGATGGCGGCGACGCCGTGGCGGTTGAACGCCGAGACGCTCGTCGGCGTCATGCCCGGGCCTCGCCGCGATCGCTGACCAGGCTGACGAAGATGTCCTCGAGCGAGCTCGATCGCGTGGTGAGGTCCTTGAATCCAATCCCGAGGTCGGCCATCCGGCGCAGCAGGGTGGGGACGTCGGAAGACTGATCCTTGGCGTCGAACGTGTACTCGAGCTCCATTCCGCCAGCCTTGAGCGCAAGCCGCCACGACGACAGCTCTTCGGGGACCGCCACCATCGGCTCCTGCAACTGCAGCGTCAGCTGACGCCGGCCGAGCTTCTGCATCAGCGTGGTCTTCTCTTCGACCAGCGTCAGCTCCCCCTTGTTGATGATGCCGATGCGGTCCGCCATCTCCTCGGCTTCGTCGATGTAGTGGGTGGTCAAGATGATCGTCACCCCGGCGTCGCGTAGCCGCCGTACGAGTGTCCACATGTCCCGCCGCAGCTCCACGTCCACGCCCGCCGTCGGCTCATCGAGAAACAGGATGTCGGGCTCGTGCGACAGCGCCTTGGCGATCATCACCCGCCGCTTCATTCCGCCCGAAAGCGTCATGATCCGGCTTCCGCGCCGATCCCAGAGCGCGAGATCGCGCAACACCTTCTCGACGAGCCCTGGATCGCGCGCGCGTCCGAACAGCCCGCGGCTGAAATTGACGGTCGCCCATACGGTCTCGAAGGCGTCGGTGGTCAGCTCCTGGGGGACGAGGCCGATCCGCGAGCGTACGGCGCGGTATTGGCGCGTGATGTCGTGGCCATCCACGTGCACGTCGCCGCTCGACGGGGTGACGATGCCGCACACGATGTTGATGAGCGTCGTCTTGCCAGCGCCGTTCGGCCCGAGCAGAGCCAGGATCTCACCCCTGCGAATCGCCAGGTCGACGCTCTTGAGCGCAAGCAGACCCGACGCGTAGGTCTTCGACAGCCGAGAGATCGAAACGATCGGCGCCTCCGTCATCGAGGCGACTTATAGCAAACGCGGCGACGCCACCGTCAAAGCGGGCACTCTGACGAGCGAGCGCCCGATCGAAGAACCTGATTTCGGTTGCACGAAACGGGCCGCGGTGACAATAGGTCGGCATGGGCACCGGACTTGCTAGGCTTTCGACACGGGCGTCGGCTGATTCGATGACAAGGGTGGGGTCTCCGAGGAGGTTTCCGCGGTCAGCGGCGTGGCGGCACGTGGGAATCGCGGTGGCCGTATTTCTTGCGTACGTCAGCCTGAGCGGAGTCGCCCGCGCGCAGACGCCCAAGCCGTTCATGAACTACCTGAAGCCGACCCCCATCACCTGCTCGCCGCTCAGCTCGGCATCATGGGGCGTGGCCGGCGTGTTGCCGCGCGATACTTGCAACGGCATCGAGAGCGCCAAGGGCGCGGCCGTTCCCCCCGAGTTCTATTATTGGGATGGCCAGATCATCAAAGCCAAAGACGGCAAGTACCACATGTTCATGAGTACTTGGTCGGGAACGGCGGGTTTCAACCCGGGCTGGCAGAGCTCCGACGCCTACCACGCGATCAGCTCGATGGGAGTGCTGGGGCCCTACGAACGGCAAGGGTACGTGTACACCAACAACGGCTCACACAAAGGGCACAACGTCTCGGCGGTCGAGCTGCCGGACGGCTCCTATGCGGTCGTGGTCGGTGAGATTGTCCCCCTCACCATCTACAAGTCGACCTCTCTCGATGGTCCGTGGACCGCTTGCTCACCGTCGAGCCAGGTCGGTGGGTCCAACGTCAGTCTCGTTCCGCGCCACGACGGCAAGTTTCAAATCGTGGAACGCAACGGGACCATCGCGATCTCGGACACCCTGTGTGGCACCTACGTGAAGCAGAAGCCGACGTTGTCGTATACCCAGAACACTACCGACGCACAGGGTAATCCGGTTGTCGGCAGCATCTATGCGAAGCGGACCTCGATACCGGGCGTGAGCAATCCGGTCTTCACCTGGCAAGAGGATCCCCACATTTGGCGCAGCGGAGGTACCTACCACGTCATCTATTCGGGCTCCGGTGATCGGGTCGGCTGGCACGTGTATTCGGCCGACGGCATCAGTTGGAAGGATAACGGGTACGCCTGGTCTCCTCGGGACTACCAGAAGATCTTCTGCTACGAGGGAAGCACCACCTGCAACCAGTGGTACAAGATGGAGCGGCCCGGCGTGGTCCTGCAAGACGGCCACCCCACCCACATCACTTGGGCGGTGTCCGATGTGGACAAGGACAACATGATCCCCGGCAATTCCAATCACGGCAGCAAGGTCATCGTCGTGCAGTTCGACGGGGTCGCGTTCGACAACGACTTTGGTACGGGCGGCGGTAGCGGTGGCGCCGGCGGCGCGGCTGGATCGGGCGCGGGCGGGGGCGGCACCGGTGGTCGGGGCGGGGCCGCCGGCGGTACTGGCGGTCGAGGGGGCGGCGGCGGCGCAGCGACCACCGGCGCCGGTGGCGGCGCCGGAAGGGGCGGTTCGCCCGCGGGCACGGGCGGCGCAACCGGCACGGGCGGCACCGGCGGAGCGGCAGCAGGCGGCGCGAGCGGCGGGGCCGGAACGAGCGGCGGGGCCGGAACGAGCGCCACTGCGGGAACCAGCGGCGCGGCCGCCGGGAGCACAGGCGGTGTGTCGTCCTCGGGCGGTCGTGGTGGAACCACGAGCGAAACCGGCGCTGCCGGAACCAGTGGCGGCGCCGCGGGGAGCTCCGGATCGGGCGGAGCGACGCAACCGCCGCCCGGAGACACCGGTGGCTGTGCGTGCGCGCTGCAGGGAAGCGTGCGATCCAGCGCGGGTGCATGGTTGCTGCCGCTCGGGCTCGTGGCGGTGGTTCTCCGTCGTCGCCGGCGGCGGTGACGAATCGGCGACCGCGGTGAGCTGCTGCCGACGCCTCGGCTGTTCGGCGCTCAGCGCGTGAACCGCACTCTGATCGGGGGAGACGTGGCGCGTAAAGGCGCGCCCTCCGGCGCGAGCGCCGGCGTGAACCGCGTCTGCATCGCGCAACTCACGGCGGCGTCGGCGGTGCGGCCGTCACACCGATGGCCCGGCGGCGCGATGGCGTGCCCTTGCGCAACTCGCAGACGACGTCCGTCCAAGCGCGCGCTCTGAAAGCCGCGTATCCTTGGGTTCGGCGGCCGCGGCGGCAGCTACCTCGATCGCTCGCGAGGAATCGCCACGGATGCCCTCACCATCAAGAGAGCGAGAGATCATGTGTTTTTCGGCCACCGGCAGCTTCGCGATCTCGGGCGTCCTGACCGCGGTCGGGGGGGCGTCGATCGCCCGGAATTCGTCGGGGCCGCACCGGATGTTCGCGGCGATTCCGCTCATCTTCGCCGCGCAGCAAGCGGCGGAGGGGATCGTTTGGCTGACGCTGACTGGGGTGAATGCGACACTCCACCGGCTGGCGGTCGCGATGTTCCTCGCGGTTGCGTTGGTGGTGTGGCCGATGTGGCTGCCGTTCGCGCTCAGGCTCGCGGAGCGAAACCCGGCCCGGCGGCGTTGGTTGGGTGTGTTGGCCTTCATTGGAGGCGCGGTCGCGGTCTACACCTCGGTCACGCTGATCCGTTTTCAGCCGACCGCGCACATCGCAGGCCATAGCATTCGCTACGACTACGCCATCGCGGGCGACACGGCGACCCACGCCTTCTATCTGCTCGCGTATGCGCTGCCCACCGTGGCTCCGTTCTTCGTGTCGACGGTCAAGATGGCGCGACTGATCGGCGTGCTGCTGATTGTGTCGTTGGCCGTCAGCGTGGCGGTTCAGCGCGACGCCCTGACGTCGGTCTGGTGTTTCTTTGCGGCGATCCTTAGCGGTCTCATCCTGCTCGCGGTCGTGCGCGAGCAGCCGGCGCGGTCGGTCGCCCGGTCGGGCCGAGCCGAGCGCCGATAGCGGCGCGCAAGCCGGATGAGCAAGATTGAGTTTCTGTTCGTGGACGCCACCGTGGTCGTGGTCAACAAACCATCGGGGCTGCTCGTCCACCGCGGGTGGGCCAACGACGACGACGTGGCGATGTTTCGGGTCCGCGACGCGCTCCGCAGTCACGTCTACCCGGTGCACCGGCTCGACCGCGGCACCAGCGGCGCGCTGGTGTTCGCGCGAACGCCGGAGGCGGCGTCGATCCTCTCGGGCTGCTTCGAATCGCGACAGGTGAACAAGCGCTATCTCGCCCTCGTGCGCGGAGCTCCCTCCCAGTCCGGCACCATCGACTATCCAATCCCGAACAGCGCCGATGGCCCGCGGGTTCCGGCGATCACCCATTTCTCCGTGGTGGCCCGGTCGAGCGTCGACCGCTGCTCGCTCATCCTGGCGATTCCCGAGACCGGACGGAGTCATCAGATACGGCGGCATTTGCGCCATCTCGGGCATCCGCTCGTGGGCGACGTCAACTACGGCTCTGGGGAGATCAACCGCCGCTACCGCGCCGTGTACGACCTCCACCGGCTCGCGCTTCACGCACATGCCATCGCGTTCGATCACCCGGTCTCTGGAGCGCGCGTCACCATCGCGGCACCGATGCCGGACGACCTGGGACTCGCGCTCGAGCGCTTGGGGTTGCCGCGCGCCGCCGCGTGACGACCCACGAGGCGGCTCGCTGGCGCATGCTGACGACCCCTACTTCGATTCGAGCTTTTCGACGCGCGACTCGAGCGCGCTGAGTCGGGGCTCGAGCTGTGGATCGCGTTCGGCCATCGCCTTGGTATAACGGACCACGAACCGGTGTTGCTCGGCGAGGTCGAGGATTGCCGCCTCGACCAATCCAAAGCGCTTGTTGGTATCTGAGCGGAGGTCATGCACCTCGCTGCGCACGTCGTTCACGTCAGTGCGCAGGTCATGGACCTCGCCGCGAACGCCTCGAATCTCGTCGCGAATGTCCTTCAGGATCTCGACCGTGATATCCGTGCCCGCCATCGACATCTCCTTCCAGGGTAGCAGAAGGGGAATGCGATTTCCGTGCCCCTCGGAACCCACCGGCTGACGCGGGCTTCTGCGCTTTTGGGTGCCGCGTTCCGGTCAGCGTCCGAATGTCGGTCGTCTTGCTGGCAATCCGACGGCCGACGTCGCCGGCGACGATCTCGATTGAGAATGGGGCGTCGGTGGTACGGTCGTCGGACAGACGATGGACAAGCTCAAAGAGCAGCGGGACGGGCGAGTAGGGCGTCCCAGAGTGGAACTGGGCGGGTTGGCGGCTGAGTCGAAGCTCGGCCGCGCGTAAGATGGCTTCGCATGCGCAGGGTTTCGATCGCGCTCGCGGCGGTGGCGCTCCTCGGGGCGGGGTCGTGCCGCAGGCACCCGATTGAGGCGGACGACAAGGCCGCGGGCACCGACGTGGGCGCGCCGTCGATCTCCGACGCCGCGCGCGGCGATGCGCTCGTCGCGCCCACTCTCGACGGTCCCGCCGACCCGTTCGACACCGCGCCCTCGGTCTGTCTGGCGGGCGCGCTCCCGGTCGAGGACTGCGGATGCGGCTGCTGCGGGGGCGTCAAGATGCCGGCATTCTGCTACTTCCCCGCGCGCGGTCAGACGCGTGAGTCGCTCATCACGCCGCCGCCGCCGCCCGAATCGTGTCGGCTTAACGGCTGCGTGGAGGGCGTGAGCTACGTCTGCTGCGCCGATCCCGGCCCGCAGCCGCGGAGCGGGGAGATCTGCGCGCGCGACACGTCGATCGAAGACTGGGCACGCTTCACGATCACGCGGCGCGACGGCGGCGTCTGCACGACGCTGGAGATGGGTAGCGCTACGCCATCGCTTGAGATCGCCGGTCCACCGGGCTACCCGGACGTCCAGGCACGGCGCCGGCCGTGCGACGGATCGGCGGCGGGCGATTACGCGATCGCGGGCCTGGGGCAGGTGACACCGTCGACCTCCGGCACGACGGCCGCTTCGCGCTACGACGTTCACGTCGTGGTGTTCTTCGCCAACCGCACCGGCGCCGCCGACGCCGTGCGCATCGACGCGGACGATGTCGCGGTCGCGCCGCGCTGCACGAACAGCGTCTGCCCGGGGTGCGGCCTGACCTCCGCCCAGGGTGCGACCTGATCTGCGCGTTGTCCGTCACCGCCGACATTCGCTCCACGTGAAGGTCGACCGGCGACGGGGCGGCGCGGGCAGAGCTCAGCAAGAAACGCTGCGATGGTGACGCCCGAGGACCACGAGGCCACGTCTTGGCGCGGCACCCAGGGGTGGCCTAGGCGGTCGGGCGACGCAAGAAGCCCGTCGCGAGCGACAACGTGAACACGACGGCGTCGGCCGACACCTCTACCGTCGCGGTCCCGGCGGCGAGCGTGAAGCTGTCGATCTCCAGCAGCTCCTTGGGCAGTGGGAAGCGGTTGGCGAGATCGCGGGCGAAATGCCACGCCAGCTTGTCCCCCTGCGCGTCGAGGCGCTTGTTGACGATGCCGGTGATTCCACTGTCCAGGAACCCCGGCACGCTCTTGAGGTCCATCTTCTCGAGCGACGGGCGAAACACCAGCCGCGCGCCCTCGGCGTCGTCGACCACGGCGGGCGCGAGCAGGAGCTGCGCGGAATGGATGGTGAGAAGCACCGGCACGCCCGCCGCTTTCCAGTGCAGCTGCCCGCCCACCTCGAGGCGCAACCCCTCGTTGGCCGCGAAGTCGACGCTACGGGCGGGATCGATCCGAATCCATCGATCCTCGCCGTCGTCATCGAGGACGATGGTGACGGGAAGCAACTCACCGAGCAATTGCCGGACGGTGTCCTCTTCGAGCCGCGCCGTGATCTGCATCAGCCGCGAGCCTACCGCGCTTCGCCCGCGTCTAACGACCGCGGTGGGGCGCTTCGAGCAAGTCGGAAAGGAACACCGCGGGCGGACGTCCCCCGGAGGTCGCGTGCATCAGCGCCGCTTCGGCGGACACGTAGAGGCATAGCGGCGTTCGATCGTGTTGCGCCATCCGCGCCACCAGCGCCGCGACGGCGGGCTCGGGCGCATCGGCGTCGCCGGCCACACACACGTAGTGAGCGTCCAGGTATTCGTGGATCTCTTCCTTCGCGATCGTCTTCTCCACCAGGGTGCGGGAGCCACCGCAGGACTGTCGGCCGACCACCAGCAGCACCGCGCGCTTGGATTCACGGGCCGCGATCAACCCCGCGGCGAGGTCCGCGTACCAGAAATGGGGGGAGACGAAATGGGGATGTCGGCCGGCGGTGCTCATGGAAGTCGGTATGTTCACCAGCGTTCGTACTTGATCACGACGCCGTGCCACAAGGGCGCGGGCTCGCCGTTCACGACGTGCGGTCCGGCGCCGACCGCTTGTGGCGCCACCGCGACGACGACCAGCGCGACGATCGCGGCATGCAACGCGCACGAGATCAACAACGGTCGCGGGAACCGCCATGGTGTTAACGGCCCATCTCGCCGAGGCTCCCTCGCTCACCGGGCCGCCGGGAGGAACGATATCACGCATACTGATGCCGAGACCGTGATGAGAGCGCCGATCGGAATCCTGGCCGCCGTTTTGTGCCTGACGGCTGGCTGTGGCGGAGGCGGCGGCGGTTCTTCCGGCGGCACGGGCGGCGCTCCGATCGGCGGCAGCGGTGGCGGTCCGATCGGCGGCACGGGCGGTGCTCCGCTGGGCGGCACCGGCGGTTCGATGGGCGGCACGGGCGGCGGTTCGATCGGCGGCGCGGGCGGCGGTTCGATCGGCGGCAGCGGTGGCGGTTCGACGGGCGGCAGCGGTGGCGGCTCGATCGGCGGGCGGGGCGGCGGTTC
>WNGA01001021.1_pt1 | contig 46609 bp, 46 predicted proteins | sample 5400061 | NCBI WGS metagenome assembly WNGA01 (sample SAMN13153366, study PRJNA577476) | soil metagenome | isolation source: 100 cm soil or saprolite under grassland replicate 2 | place: USA:California | collected 2016-06-15
GGAAGGCATCGACCTCGACGACGGCCGTACCGCTCCCGCGGGTGTCCGACGTCTCGGCCCCTCGAGGCTCGAGCTGACGCTGCACGAGGGGCGCAAGCACCAGGTCAAGCGCATGTGCGAGGCCGTCGGCCACCCGGTCTTACGACTGCACAGAAGCCGTTACGCGGGCTTGACGCTCGAAGGGCTCGAGCCCGGCGCGTGGCGCGAGCTGGAGCCGGCGGACGTCCGCCGGCTCCAGTCGCTCGTTCGGTCTAAGGCGTGACTGTCGGGCAGTTGTTGGCGCTCGCCGGGTTGGCGACCTTCACGCACGTGATCCTGCCCTGGATCGCGGGAGTGATCGAGCCCTTCGACTCCAGGTAAGTGCCGACGACATCAGCCATCAACCGGCCGTCTGACTTGAAGCGGCCGGTGAAGTTGGTGTACGAGTCGCCGCCCCCCGCGTTGAAGTCGTTCTCGGCGAGCTTGTAGGTCGACGCCGCCGTCAGGTCGACGGGGATCGCCGTGCAATTGCCGTCAGCGTCCGCCTTCACTGCCGAACTGACGCGATTGCCGGCGGTCGCCGAGATGTCGTAGGTGAAGCAGAGACCGGAGACCTCCGGGAACCGGCCGTCGGCCGCGGGCATCTGCGACACGCCGTTCTCGAGCAACGCATCAAGCTCGGCGCCGTTTACGTCCACCGTGACCACGAAGTTCCCGAAGGGCAAGACCTCGTAGACCTGACCCAGGGTGATCGGGTACGGTGGCGGCGAATAGGCAGGGCAGAAGTCGTCCGGATTGTCCGTCGTCGGGCAGGTGAGCGGCGCCCTCAGCCCGCCGGAGTTCGTCAGCGCGAAGTCGGTCGCATACGTCGCCTTCATCGCATCGGCGACAACGTCTCCGACCAGCGATTCGCATGTACGACCGGTGCCACCACCGCAAGCGTCGGAGCGCGGGATGAAGCGGGACGAGTTCCCGATCGTTGGCGCGAGCTGCGGCACGAGTTGTGCACGGAGCTCGTTGAGCCGCCCCTGGATTGCCGAGTCGGCCGTCATGCCGATGTTCCACGGCTTGTGGAAGTCGGCCGTCTTGTAGACGACCTCGCCAGCGGTGGTGTCGACAACGAGGCGGACCCTCGTGATGCGGGCGCCCTTGCTGAGGTTCTCGGTGACGAGCACTCCGTTCGAGCGCTGGCTGACCACCTGGAAGTTCGTGTGGTCGCCGATGACGGCGTCAACCGCTTGCGTCCCGTCCGCGAGGGTGAGCAGCGGTCCGACCGGATTGATGACGGCGCCGTTGTTCGCTGTCGTGCCCGATCCGGTCGGTCCGTCCGCGCCGAGGTGGCCGATCGCGACGACCGCCGCGACGCCGTTACGGTGTGCCAGTTGCGACGCGCGCTGGTTCACTGCGGCGAGTGGATCGGTCACTTGGAAGGGCCCGAGGGATCCGGGCTTCGTCAGCGAAGGGATGTCGGAATTCGAGAAGCCGATTACGGCCAGTTTGAAGCCGTTGAAGTCGAAGATGCGCGACTTCGACCACTCCGCCGGTGTGTCGCCGGTCTGGCTATTGAGGATGTTCGCTGAGACGTACTTGAACTTTGCTCGCGGGATGAGCGTGTTGCGCAGGTACTGCTCGCCGCGGTCGAAGTTGTGGTTGCCGAGCCCGTCGAGCGTGAAGCCCATCAGGTTCATGAGATCGATGGTCGGTGTCTCGCCGAAGAAGCTCGAGATCGGCGGCGACGCTCCGACTGAGTCCCCGGCCGCGACCGTGATGTTCGCCGCAGGGTTGTCGGCGCGATACGCATCGAACCAGGGCTTCAGGAATGCCGACCCACCGATCCCGAAGGTCGGGTTGGCCGACCCACCGCCGCTGAGCGTGTCGGACGACTCCGACAGCGGGATCAGCTGCCCGTGGAAGTCGCTGACGTCGAGAATGTCGACCTCGCGGAGGTTCGCAGCTCCGTCCATCAGGTTGTAGAGGATCTTCCCGCTGGCGTTCTGCGGCCCGGGAATACCGAGGAGAAATGCCATCGTCGGTGCCACGTCGTTCGCGCGGATCCCGGCAACGGGGCCTTGGTGCTTGATCCCCGGGCCCGCTGCCACGAACGTCGCGTGCATGTTCACGTTGTGCGCGAGGTCGACCAGGTTCGGCAGATAGCCGTGCTGACCGAAGAACTGTGAGAACGCGATCGTGCTTCCTGGGGTCGCCGCGTCGGTCTGGTACGGCGGCCGGAAGACCACCACGACATCGCCGCTTCGGTTCGGGTGCAAAGCATCCGTCCCGTCGACGTTGCGTAGCTGTTCCTTCTTGAACACGGCCGCCACGACCTGTTGCTGCCCCGGCAGGTTGGGATCGTCCATGTTCTGGAACGCGTTGACGATCTGGTTCCGGACGCTCTCGTAGTCCGCGGGCGCGACCTGCGGCAGGTTGACGTTGAGGGTTCCGGCCGGATCGCGATCCTTCAGGTTGATGTAGATCTGTGCCGTTCCGCCGGCGTGGCACTCCTTCGCGAGCGTTGCTCCCGAAGCCGCCTTTCGACAATTCCCGGTCTGCTCTGCACCCTGCAGTCCGATGTCGGCAAGCACCTTGCTGACGTTCACGGCGTACCACTGCGGGGCAAATCCATGGTCAGAGCCGGCGAAGACCGTCGTATCCGAGCCCATCAACTCGCGGCCCAGAGCGAGTGTTTCGTCGGCCTGATGGTATGCGCTGCGGATGTAGCCCTCGCGTACGGCGACGCGCCCGTCAGGCACGTTGTCGTTGGTGAGGTCGTCGAAGTACGGGTTCGGATTGCCCTCCATGTCGGTCGGCGTGACGAGCCCCATGAACTGGTGGCTGAACTCGTCCGTGCCCGGGTACCCGAGCATGAGCAGATCCGGCTTCACGCCTAGCGTGTTGATGATGTAGCGGAGGTACGCAAGGTGAGCGTCCTCCCATTTGAATCCTTGCTCGGCATACGTGTCTTCGTCGACGATCCCGGCCTCGAGCGGTGCGAAATCCGCTGCGGTGGAGGTCGGGAAATCGCGGTTCAGCGTCTCCTCGAACGCGGCTGAGCCGGCTGCGCCGAGCTTGTTGTACGTCGCGTTCGCGCGCTGAACAGAGGTGAAGTAGAGGCGGAACTTGGACAGGTCGGGTGCCAGATCGATCAGCTTCATGAGGAAGCCGCCGGTCCTGCCGGCGGCCGTACCGACCAACCCCACTTTTGCGTCGACCCATTGCCCCTGCGCGAAGTTTGCGACCGCCGAGGCGCCGTTCTTGCCGGCGGACCGGTTCACGACGAGCGCCCGGTCGTAGTTCGCGGTGCTGTCGTTCGTCGAGTCATAGATGTAGACGTCCCAAATGCCGCCGCCGGGAATCCTTGTGTCGTTGTGGGTGAAGAACGTCTCCTTCGCAGGGCTGTTTGATGCGGGAACGGCGGTCCAGCCTGTTGCGTCGGCGAGTGTCCGCTGCTGGTACTGGACGCCAAAGCTGCTTGCTGTCTGGCCCGGCCGCCGAAGAAGCTGCGAAAGTCGACGACGGGTCCCTGGAGCGCGGGGTTCACGAAGTTGCGCGACCCGGCCCACTCAACGGAGACGACGGTCTTGCCTGCTCGCTCGGCTGCCTGCATGATCGAGTCGGCCTGCGGGATGCCCGTCGTGAGCCCGCTCGTCGAGTTGTTGAAGTTGCCCTCGCCCGTGCGGTGGAAGGTGTTGTTCGTCGAGCCGTGCTCGCTCGGCCAGGTTCCCGTGGCCATGGTGTACCAACCGACGCCTGTGTTCGGGGGGAACGCCTGCTTCATGCCGTTGTCGCCGATTACCCCGGCGTTCATCAACGCCTGATAGGTCGGCATGGCTCCCGCTGCTGCGTACCTCTGCATCAGGTCCGGACGCATGCCGTCGGACGAGAACATGATCACCTTCTGTGTCGAAGGCTTGGTGGCAACCGCCTTGGTCGCCTCGGCCGCGCTTGACCCCAGTCCAAGCACCAGTGCCGCGCTAACTGCAGCCACGGTGGCAGGCACGAACGAGCGTTTCATGTAGTCCCTCCCCTTGTCTCCCCGCAATTCGACGGAACCGCCGGAGAGAAACCTATACCGCCTCGGGGCCGCTGACTAGGTTCTCGCGAAGCCGAGTCGCTCGTAGATCAGTTCGAGCGTTGGCGCCGACGCCTCGCGCGCCTTTTCTGCGCCGAGCTGGAGAAGCCGGTCGAGCTCGCCGACGTCCGCGCGGAGCTCGTGGTAACGCGGCTGGATCGGGGTCACGACCTCGATGACCGCTTCCGCAACGTCCTCTTTGAAACGGCCGTAGCCGGAACCTTGATACTGCGCCTCCACGTCTGGGATCGAACTCCCCGTGACGACGGTCATGAGCTCGATCAGGTTCGAGATGCCCGGCTTCTTGGCGGGGTCATAGCGCACGTCCGAGCCGGAATCGGTGACCGCGGTCTTGAGCTTCTTGCGAATCGTGTCCGGTGAGTCGAGCATCAACACGGTTCCGCTCTCCGACCCGCGTGACTTGGACATCTTCACGGTCGGCTCCTGCAGGTTCATGACACGACCTCCGGTCTCCGGGAAGACTCCTTCCGGGATCACGAAGGTCTCGCCGTAGCGAGTGTTGAACCGCTGCGCGATGTCGCGCGTGAGCTCGAGGTGCTGGCGCTGGTCTTCGCCAATCGGGACGATGTCGGTTCGGTAGAGCAGGATGTCGCCTGCCATCAGGACTGGGTAGGTGAAGAGCGCGGCCGAGACGAACTCTTCCTCCGCGACTCTCTCCTTGAACTGGGTCATTCGCCCGAGCTGGCCGTAGCCGGTCACCGATGACAGCAGCCAAGCCCCCTCGGTGTGGGCGGTGACGTGGCTCTGGACGAAGACCGTCGAGCGCTCTGGGTCGAGGCCGGTGGCGAAGAGCATCGCCGCGATGTCGAGCGTCCCTTCCCGCAGCGCGGCCGGATCATGGGTGATCGTGATCGCGTGAAGGTCGACGATGCAGAAGAAGCCCTCGCCGCGCTCCTGCGTCTGGGCGTACTGGCGGAAGCCTCCGCTGAAGTTTCCGATGTGCGGGTCGCCGCTGGGCTGGATGCCGCTGAAGATGCGCATTGGACGGACAAAAGTATCCTGAGTTCCATGGCCGTGGTCGAGCGACTTGCGATTGTCGGCACCGGGCTCATCGGCGCCTCGGTGGGGCTCGCGGCGCGCGCCGCCGGGGTGGGGGACGTGCGCGGGTGGGATCTGGATCCGGCTGCCTTGGGCGTCGCGGTCGAGCGCGAAGCAGTCGACGCTGCGGGATCTCTCGGTGCTGCCGTGTCGGGCGCCGAGCTGGTAATCGTCGCGGCGCCCGTGGCGGCGCTGCCATCACAGGTCGCGGCGGTGCTCGACGCGACGAGCGACGGGACGACCGTGTCGGACGTGGGCTCGACGAAGACACCGGTCACGCGGGCGGTCAGCGACGCCCGTTTCATCGGCGGGCATCCGGTCTGCGGCTCGGAAACGCACGGCCCTGCGCATGCGAGCGGCGGCCTGTTTCGCGGCGCGACCTGGTTCCTGACGCCGGATACGACGACCGACCCGGAGCGCTACCGGATGCTGCACGGTTTTGTTGCGTCGCTCGGCGCGGTGCCCGTCGCCGTCGACCCGGAGGCGCACGACCGGCTGGTCGCGCTCACCAGCCATCTTCCGCATGCGCTCGCGAACGTTCTCCTGAACCAGGCGGGCGCTTCGCGGGTCGACGGGCACGAGCCGCTCGCGGCTGCAGGAGGCTCGCTTCGTGACATGACTCGCGTCGCGGGAGCGAATCCTCGGATCTGGGTCGACATCTTCCTCGACAACGCGGAGGCTCTGGCAGCCGCGCTCGCGGAGCATCGCCGCCGGATCGAGCAGGTCGAACGTGCGCTTGCCGAGGGCGATGCCGGCTTCCTCGCGCGCTGGATCGGCGAGGCGTCGGACAACCGGCGCCGCATGCTCGCCGATGCCTACGAGGAGCCGGGCACGCTGCAGCGGATCCGCGTGCACGTTCCCGACCGTCCCGGCGTTCTTGCGGGGATCACGCAGGCGCTCGGTGCGGAGCGGATCAACATCGAAGACTTCGAGCTGCAACATCTCTCGCGCGAGCGAGGCGGGACGCTCACTCTCCTGGTCGGGGCCGAGGACGAAGCCGAGCGAGCGGCGAAGATCCTCGAAGCGCAGGGCTACCACGTCGTCATCTCACCTGTCCTCGAATGACCCCCGCGGGGGTCAGACACCGTGCCTGGGGTGTGACGAGACCGTGACGCCCTTGTCAAAGAGCCTGCTCCTGGGCGGGGCGCGATCCTCAGGCTCGGTGTCAGACACCATGCCTGAGGTGTGACGTGGGTATGAGGCGAGTAGAGCCTGCCGGGTCGCTCGTGGGGCACATCGCCGTGCCCGGCGACAAGTCGATCTCGCACCGCGCGGTGCTCATCGGCGCGCTGTCGGACGGCGAGACGCATGTGCGCGGTCTCGGACGCTCGGCCGACACGCAGTCGACGATCGATGCCGTGCGCGCGCTCGGCGTCCAGGTCGACGAGGTCGCCGACGACGAGCTCGTCGTACACGGCGTCGGGCTCCGCGGCCTGCGGGCTCCCGACTCGCCGGTCGACGCCGGTAACGCGGGCACGCTGATGCGGCTCCTCCCGGGGATCCTCGCCGGACAGGAAGGACGCTTCGAGCTCACCGGCGACGAGTCGCTGCGCTCGCGACCGATGGACCGCGTCGCCGAGCCGTTGAAGCGAATGGGCGCGCGCATCGAGACGACGAACGGCCGACCTCCCGTCACCGTCGAGGGGACGGATGCGCTGAAGGGAATCGAGTACGTGCTCCCGATGGCGAGCGCGCAGGTGAAGTCCGCGATCCTCCTGGCAGGGCTCAACGCGAACGGCACGACCACCGTGGTCGAGCCGGCGCCGACCCGTGACCACACCGAGCTGATGCTCGACGCGGCAGGAGCGCGCGTCCGCCGTCGACCGCTCTCCGTCTCGATCGAGCCCGCAGGTCACCTGCGCCTCCCCGAAGTCGTCGTCCCCGGGGATTTCTCCGCAGCGGCTCCGTTCATCGTCGCCGCGACACTCATCGCGGGGTCCGAGCTGACGATCCACGACGTCGGGCTGAATCCACGCCGCACCGGACTGCTTGACGTGCTGGAACGGATGGGCGCACGCGTCATCGTCTTCAACCGCCGCAAGATCGGCGGCGAGCTGATCGGAGACCTCGAGGTGCACTCCGCGGAGCTGACGGCGACGGACGTGACCGAAGAGGAGGTGCCGCGGCTCGTCGACGAGCTGCCCCTCTTTGCCCTGGCCGCCGGAGTTGCGCGTGGCGTCAGCCACGTGACCGGAGCCGGTGAGCTCCGGCTCAAGGAGTCAGACCGCATCGAAACTGTGACGGAAGGGCTAAAGACAATGGGCGTCCGCATCCAGTCGCGCGACGATGGCTTCGAGGTGAGAGGCGTACCCGCACGTCCGAGCGGCGGCCGGATGCCGTCGGATGGAGACCACCGCATCGCGATGCTCGGTGCGGTCACCGGCGTCGTCTCCCGCGACGGAGTGGAGATCGAGGGCGCCGATGCAGTAGCTATAAGCTTCCCCGGGTTTTTCGACCTCCTCAACTCGGTTTCCAGACGATGATCGTTGCCATAGACGGCCCCGCAGGGGCAGGGAAGAGCACGGTCGCACGGCAACTCGCCGCGCGGCTCGGCTTCCGCTACCTCGATACCGGCGCGATGTACCGCGCGCTGACGTGGCTCGCGGTGCAACGCAGCCTTCCGCTCGGGGACGGCGAGCCGCTCGGAGAGCTCGCCGCCGCGAATCCAGTCACTTTCGACGACGCCGGCCGCGTCTCGATCGCCGGGATCGACGTGACGTCCGTGATCCGCCGATCGAATATCGACCGCAACGTCCCAGCCGTGGCGCGACACCCCGCCGTCCGGGCGGTGATGCGCGATCGCCAGCGCGAGCTCGGCCAGCAGGGCAACGTCGTCATCGAAGGACGGGACATCGGCACGGTCGTCGCGCCGGATGCCGAGGTGAAGATCTACCTCAATGCCGACTCGAGCACGCGCGCACGCCGCCGCCAAGCGGAACGGCCGGACATCGGCGGCGACGCACTCGCGACGGACCTCCGCCTCCGTGACGAGAGCGACGCGGTTCGCATGCAACCGGCTCCCGATGCGGAGCGGATCGACACGACCGACCTCGAGGTCGACGACGTCGTGACCCGGATCGAGCAGCTCGTGCAAGAGCGGCTCGCAGCGTCGCAACGATGAACCGCACGCAGATCGCCCAGGTGGTGGGGCGACCGTTCTTCGCCGGAGCGGTGCGGCTCGTCACGCCGCTGCGCGTGTACGGCCAGGACCGCATCCCCGCAAACGGTGGGCTCGTTCTGTGCTTCAACCACTTCTCGTGGCTCGACCCCTGGGCGATCGGCTCCTATGTGCCGCGCACGCTCTACTACGTCGCGAAGCAGGAGGCGCACGACAACCCGATCATCGGCCCGTTGATCCGCACCTTCGGCACCATCGCGGTGCGCCGAGGTGAGTCCGACCGCGAAGCGGTGCGGATCATGCGCGACATCGTGCACCGCGGCGACGCGCTCGGGATGTTCCCCGAAGGCACACGGCAGGAGCGCGAGCCCGGCTCCGTCATGCCCGGAGCCGCGATGATCGCCGTGCAAGAGGGCGCCCCTGTCGTCTGCGGCGCCATTCACGGCTCGCAGTACTGGCGCTTCGGCAACTTCCATCCGGTCTCGATCGCGTTCGGCGAGCCGTTCGACGTGAGCCACCATCCGCGCAATTCCAAGGGGTACCGTGCGGCGGCGGTCGACATCCAACATGAGCTCCGAAAGCTCTGGGAGTTTCTCGTGACGACGCACGAGCAGGGCCGGCCGCGCCTCGCGACGCCACCCGCGTGAGCGATACGGCGCAGGAGCCGCTGCACGGGACAGTCGCGATCGTCGGTTTCCCGAACGTCGGCAAGTCGACGCTGATCAACAGGCTCACCGGGTCGCGCGCGGCGGTCGTGCACGAGACGTCGGGCGTGACGCGCGATCGCAAGGAGCTGATCGGCGAGTGGAACGGAAAGCGCTTCCTCCTCATCGACACCGGCGGTGTCGACATCGCCGATCAGTCCCCGATGACGAAATCGATCGCAGCGCAGGCCCAGTTGGCGGTCGGGGAAGCGGATCTCGTCCTTTTCGTCGTCGACGCGCGCGCCGGAGTGACGCCCGGGGACGAAGAGGTCGCGGACATCCTCCGGCGTGCACGCAAGCCCGTGTTGCTGATCGCGAACAAGATCGACGATCCAGCGCAGGAGAGCCTGGCGCTCGACCTGCACAGGTTGGGCCTCGGCGAGCCGCGGCCGGTCTCCGCATTACACGGGCACGGAAGCGGCGATCTCCTCGACGTGATCGTCGAGCAGCTTCCCGGCGCCGGGCGCGAGGAGACTCCCGACGATGCGATTCGCGTCGCGATCCTCGGACGGCCGAACGTCGGCAAGTCGTCGCTGCTGAACGCAATCCTCGGCCACGACCGCGTGATCGTGTCAGAGACGCCCGGCACGACCCGTGACTCGATCGACACCGTCTTCCAGCGCGGCGATCGCACCTTCGTCTTCGTCGACACAGCAGGCATCCGCCGTAAGCGACGGCACCGGCAGGGCATCGAGTACTACTCGGAGCTGCGCGCCCGCGACGCGGCCGAGCGTGCAGACATCGCCCTCATCCTCGTCGACACCTCCGAGGGGCTCGTCGACCACGATCTCACCGTCGCCGACATCGCACGCAAGGCTCAGGACTCGACGATCGTCGTCCTGTCGAAGTGGGACGTAACGACCCTCGGCATCGAAGACATCAGGCCCGAGCTGGAGCGCCGTCTGAAACAGCGCCCCCCGCACGTCGCCGTGTCCGCCAAGACGGGCCGCGGAGTCGAGCGGCTGCTGGACGCAATCGAGAAGCTCTACGACAAGCACACGTCCCGGGTGCCGACCGCCGAGCTCAACCGTTTCCTCGCCGAGCTCCGCGAGAGGCGCCAGCCCCCCTCGCGCGAGGGCCGGAGCCTGAATCTTCTCTACGGGGCGCAGGTGTCCGCTCGCCCGCCGCGCTTTCGGTTCTCGGTCAACGACCAGTCTCTGGTCACCCGCGACTACGGCTACTGGGTGGAGAACCAGGTGCGCGAGCGCTTCGAGCTCGAGGGCGTACCGGTCACGATCGACTTCGTTCCGCGCTGAGCGTCAGGATGGCGCGGTGAAGATCGTCGTTGTCGGAGGTGGATCGTGGGGAACCGCGTTTGCGGCCCTCCTGCGTGACCGAGACCACGACGTGACGCTCGCCTGTCGTGACCCCGAGCAGGTGCGCGTCATCGAAGAGACAGGCCACAACCCCCGCTACCTCACGACGGCGGACCTTCGTGGTGTCGAACCGGCAACGGTGGAGGACGCGCCGATCGCCGAGGCGGAGCTGATCGTGCTCGCGGTTCCGAGTCGCGCCTTCGCCGAAGTGGCGGCGTCGTTACCAGGCAACGCGCCGGCATTGATCCTGACGAAGGGCCTCGACCCAGGAACGGGAAGCCGCTTGTCGACATGCGTGCCGGGCCGCCCGGTCGCGATGCTGTCGGGGCCGAACATGGCGGAGGAGATCGCGCAGGGCCTGCCGTCGGCGACCGTGATCGCGAGCGAAGACCGCGAGCTCGCGGAGCGCTTGCAGGAAGCGATCAACTCCATGGTCTTCCGCGTGTACGTGAACGACGATCTGGTGGGCGTCGAGATCTGCGCGGCCGCGAAGAACGTGATCGCGCTTGCGGCGGGCGGGGTGGACGGGCTCGGGCTCGGCGACAACGCCAAGGCAAGCTTGATCACGCGCGGCCTGGTTGAGATGGCGCGGCTCGGCGAGGCGTGCGGCGGACAGCCCGAGACCTTCTCCGGGCTCGCCGGGATGGGCGATCTGAACGTCACCTGCTATTCGGGCTTCGGGCGCAACCGCCGCGCGGGCGAGCTGATCGCGCGCGGCGCGACCGCGGACGAGGCCGCGGCCCAGATCGGACAGGTCGTGGAGGGCCTCACGACGGCGCCTGTTCTCAGAGATCTCTCACATCGGGTCGGCGTCGAGCTGCCGATCACCGAGGGCGTCTGCCGCGTTCTCGGCGGCGAAAGCCTCGACGCACTGCTCGCCAGCCTGATGGGACGCCAGCCGACCGACGAGTGAGGGCTACCATTGGGGCGATGCGTGCCGCCGCCGCAGCGCTCGCACTCGCACTCGGTCTCCTGCTCGTTGCAGCCGGCTGCGGTAACGGCACCGCCGCAACAGCAACGTCCTCCGGCACGGATTCAGCGAGCCTCGTTCCGGCGAGCGCACTCGCATACGTCAGCGCGGACGCGAATCTCGACTCGAAGTCCTGGCAGGTCGTCACCGATCTGTTCGGCCCGATCGTCGGAACCGACGCCGACTACAAGCGCGACATCCAGCCCGCGCTCGGCGACCGCGTGAACCTTGCGGTGCTGGGCGTCGAGGACGGCAAGCCCGAGGCCGTCGCGATCGTGAAGCCGACGGACGTGGCGAAGTTGCGGGCGCTCGCCACGAAGTTCGACCGGGGGACCGAGCACTACACCGTCGAGAGCATCGGCGGCTGGTCGGTCGTCGCAGATTCCGCGGCGGCGTTCCAGTCCGTTCGCGACGCCAGCACGGGAACCTCGCTCGCCGACGACGCGGACTTCAAGAGCGCGATGTCGCAGGTCGGGGACAGTTCGTTCGCGACGGCCTATGCATCGGGGGCTGGAGTGGAGCAGCTGCCGGCGAAGCTGCGGGCACTCGTACGAGTCGCAGGCTCGCCGCGCTGGGTCGCCGCAGGCATCACGGCGGACAAGAATGCGCTTCACCTCGACCTGCGCGCCGCCGGGGCGTCGACACCGGCGGCATACAAGCCGGCGCTGCTCGATGACGTTCCCTCGGGCGCGATCCTTGCGGTCTCGTTCAAGGACGTGAATCAGCTCCTCGCACGGATCCAGGCCGAGCCCACGCTGCGCGCATCGCTGCCACCGTTGCTGAACGGTCTGAAGTCGCTCGGCGGAGAAGGCGTGCTGTATCTCCTCCCCGGGACGCTGCTGCCGGTGATCACCCTCGAAGTTCAGGCTCGCGATCCCGCGGCGGCGGCGAAGTCGCTCCGCGCTGTCGCCGCGCAGGCCGCGAAGGTGCTGCCATTGCGCGTCGAACGGCACGGGAATAACGTTCTCCTGACCAATGCGGCGGCCGGGACCAGCCCCGGGAGCGGATCCCTCCTTGAGGATCAGCCGGTCAAGGACGCGTTCGCCGCGGCCGATGTACCCGCCGAGGTCACATGGTTGGCATACGCAGACATCCAGCGGCTCGCTCCGATCCTGCAGGCACTCGCCTCGCTGACAGGAAAGGGCCAGTCCAAGCCGTCCGCCACCCCGAAGCTCGAGAAGTTCGGGACACTCGTCGCCTTCGGCGCTCGTTCCGGGTCGATGAGCAAGGTCGAAGTCCGGCTCACGACTCGGTAGTACGCAGGCTCGGCATTCTCCTCGCCGTGCTCGCGCTCCTGCTCGCAGGCTGCGGCGGCACGACGAATCCCAGCTCGAGCGCCGGCGACATCATCCCGGCTTCGGTCCCGCTCTTCGTGGCGCTCGACACCGACCTGGACTCGTCCCAGTGGCAGGCCGTGGACGACCTCGCGAGCAAGTTCCCGGACAAGCAGAAGGCGATCGACTCGATCAACCAGCAGCTGCTCAAGAAAGGACTCGACTGGGACCGTGACCTCAAGCCCGCCCTCGGGCCGGAGATCGACGTGGTGACGCTCGATCTCGCACATCCGGGCGAGACCGTCGCCCTGATGCAGCCGAAGGACGAGGGCGCGTTCGAGCGCGCAGTGAAGAAGGGCAACGCAGGCGATCCCTCGAGCAAGCTCGTCTACGAGAAGTTCCACGGCTGGACGTTGATGTCCGACAAGCAAACAGCGATCGACGCCTTCAAGCAGGCAAGTGACGCCGCGAAGCGCACGCTTTCGGACGACAAGAATTTCTCGGCGGCAATGGGCAAGGCGGGTGACGGCATCCTCCGCGCGTACGTAAAAGGCGCGAGCGTGATGGCTGCGGCGAAGAACTTCATGGGCAAGGATGCCGGGTCCTACTTCAAGAAGCTCGGCACGCTCGACTGGTTGCTGATGACGCTGCGCGCGAAGTCCGACGGGATCGCGTGGGACACGACCGTGCACGGGACGCCGGGCAAGGCGTTCAAGAACGTCAACGCGCGCGCCTCTAACGGCAGCCTGCAGAAGGTCGTGCCCAAGGATGCGCTCCTCTATCTCGCGTTCCACGGCTCGAAGGGGATGCTCGGCGGGCTGGGCGACAACCCGATCCTGCAGCAGTTCGGCGCCAAAGGCCTCGGCGATGCGCTTCAGCAGGTCGGCAGGATCCTGGAGGGCGAGAACGCGCTCTACGTCCGCGCTGCCGGTACGAAAGATGTGCCCGAGGTGACGTTCATTGCTGCACCCGGCGGTGGCCTGGACGGCGCGGCTGCCCTGGACCGCATCCTGAACCGGTTCGCGAAGGAACTCGGCGCGCGACCGCGGCGGACGACGATCGCCGGCGTGCCTGCCCGCGTGATCGGAGCGGGGCCGGTCGCAGTGCGCTACGCCAACGTCAAGGGCAGGCTGGTCATCACCGACCTTCCGGCTGGGATCGTGTTCGCGAAGAACGGCGGCAAGACGCTGGCCGACAGCCAGGAGTACCAGGAAGCGGGCCGGAGCTCGGGCCTGCCGGCCTCGCCGCAGGTCGTGCTCTATGTCGACATCCACAGCACGATCCCGGTGATCGACCGGTTCGGCGGTGCGCGGATTCCGGACGAGGTGGAGCGGAACCTGAAGCCGCTGCGCTCCGCGATCGAATACGCCGTGAGCCGCTCCCACGAGCTGCAGATCACGTTCTTCTTGCGCATCAAGTAGTCGGGCGTTCTGTGTAGCCTGTGGCCCCATGGCCGCCCGCGAGTTCCTCTTCACCTCGGAGTCAGTCACCGAGGGGCATCCCGACAAGGTCGCCGACCAGATCTCCGACACGGTCCTCGACGCCGTCCTGGCGGAGGATCCCCAGGGGCGCGTTGCCTGCGAGACGCTGATCACCACCGGGCTCGTCGTCGTGGCCGGTGAGATCTCCACCGACATCTACGTCGACATTCCCAAGCTCGTGCGCGAACGGATCTCGGAGATCGGCTACACGCATTCGGAGTGGGGCTTCGACGCGACGACGTGCGGTGTCGTGGTCGCGCTCGACGAGCAGTCGCCCGACATCGCGCAGGGCATCGATTCGTCGTACGAGGTGCAGCACGACCCGGGTGACGACGATCCACTCGATCGGATCGGCGCCGGCGACCAGGGGATGATGTTCGGTTACGCGTCGAACGAGACGAAGGAGTTGATGCCCCTTCCGATCATGCTCGCGCACAAGATCTGCAAGCGGCTCGCCGAGGTGCGCAAGGCGGGCGAGCTGCCGTACCTGCGGCCGGACGGCAAGGCGCAGGTGACGATTCGCTACGAGATTGACGACGACGGACGGCAGCGTCCTGTCGAGATCGAGCGCGTGCTCGTGTCGACGCAGCACTCCGACGGGATCTCCTCGGAAGACCTGATCAAGCCCGACATCGTCGAGCGTGTCCTTCATCCCATCCTGCCGTCCGACCTGTACGACGAGAAGCGGTTGATGGACGACCGTGACTTCGTGTTCGTGAACCCGACCGGGAAGTTCGTGCTCGGCGGTCCGATGGGGGATACCGGCCTAACGGGAAGGAAGATCATCGTCGACACCTACGGCGGCGCTGCGCGGCACGGCGGCGGTGCGTTCTCCGGCAAGGATCCGACGAAGGTCGACCGCTCGGCGGCGTATGCCGCTCGTTATGTCGCGAAGAACATCGTCGCGGCAGAACTGGCGGATCGCTGTGAGGTCAACGTCGCCTACGCGATCGGCGTCGCGCACCCGGTCTCGATCGCGGTGCAGACGTTCAATACGGAGCACATCCCGACCGACCAGCTCGAAGCGCTCGTCCGCGAGCACTTCGACCTGCGCCCTGCCGCGATCCTGCGCGATCTCGATCTGCGGCGGCCGATCTTCGCAAAAACGGCTGCGTACGGCCACTTCGGCCGCGAGGACCATGACTTCACGTGGGAGGGCACCGACAAGGCCGACGCGCTGCGTGAGGCAGCCGGCGTCGCCTCAGCCGCTTCGGTTTAGGTTCGCACGAAGCGCAGGACGATGACCTGCGCGCCCAGAATTCGCCCGCCGAGCGCTGCGCCCGGCACCTCTACCGCGAGCTTCAGCGGCGCGCCGGTGGTTGGAATGCTCAGGGGAAGGCGAGTCATCGCACGGAGGGTGACCGTGCGCTTCTCGCCTCCTGCGGTGAGCGTCGCCTTCCTAGGCGGGGTGCCCTCGGGCAGCGACAGGGTCAACTCGTAGCGACCGGCTCCCTGCGGCCAGACCCGGTACTCGAGTCGTTCCCTGGTCCAGCCGTCCGGTGAGAGGCCGCGTGCGAGCGAGCGGACATGCGCATTCGCGGGGACGTGGTAGGCCACGATGTCTTCGCGTGGACGGGCGACCACGCGGCCTTCGAGGTCGATGGCTGAGCCATTCACGTTGACCACGAGCACCTCGGACCGCGTCGGCCGACCATCGATCACGAGTCTCCCATCAGTCGCGACGTGGGCAGCTTCGACGGGATACGGGTCCGTGGCAGGCTTGCCGAGCACGACGATCCCCTGAAGATCTCTGTTCCAGCTCTCCACTTGCGTGCCGAGAAAGTCGTTGCTCCGCGGGAGCGAGAGGTAGCGCGCCGGCCCGAGACCGGAGCGGTCGAGCCAGTCCTGTGGATCGGCGCCAAACGTGCGGGCGTCCCAGCCGGACGAGAGTCTGTCGGTGGCATAGACCGCCGTGCCTGACGCTCCCATGAGGAGGATTGCCACCAGCGCAAAGAAGTGAGGCGCACCACGGGACGTCAGCGGCACCACCGAGGCGAGCAACGCAAGCGCCAGCGGGAGCGTGAAGTAGAGCAGGGAGGCGTTCGGGAACCCGAGATGGTAGGCCGCGCGGGCGAAGCCCGACAGGGTGGGCGCGTCGAAGAAGAACGCGGCCGTTCCGGTCATCCCCGGCAGTGACACGTTCGAAAGCAGGAGTGCCCCGATGCAACCCAGACCGCCGTACAGGAACCGACGCGGTGCGCCCCGCTCCGCGTAGGCGAAGAACAGGAGGAAGACGAGCGGCGTGACGTAGAAGAGGTAGCGCTCCAGCGGCCGCTGGGCCTCCCCGGCCGAGATCAGCAACGCCTGGCCGAGGAAGAACGTGGTGCAAGCGACGGTCAGCGTCGCGACGGCCCGCTCCACCGGTGTGCGCGGACGCGCGAACATCAAGCCGAGTCCGAAGAGCGCGCCGGGCACGACGGCAAGCCCGAGGCCGTACGGCAGGAGAACTCCGGTCGCGAGCGCCCAGTGCGCGATCGCGCCGGGATCATGACCGAGCTGCGTCGTCGCCTGGCCGTATTGACCCAGCACGCCCGGAAGTCCGACGAGCGCCGCGACGAGCAGAGCAGTCAACGCCGCGGGGACCAGGTGCCGGCGATAAGCACCCCGCCCGCAGACCGCTACCCCGATCAGGTATGCGAGCGGAAGAACGAGGAACTGCACCCGGGTTGCGACGGCGACCACACAGATAGCGGGGACCTCGAGTGCCAACCGCCTCGATTGCGCAGCAAGCGCGCGGGCAAGAACTGCGACAGTGACGAGAAAGACCGGATACGCGAGCGCCTCTGACATGAGATAGCCGTGGTAGAACATCGCGGGCGTCGCGACTGCGGCAGCCGCGGTGAGCAGTGCGAACGACGGCCGAACCACTTGTCGGGCAAGCCAGTACGCCGGGAAGACCGTCGCCGACATGACTGCCGCGTTCAGCAACTTGGCGACGGCGTAGGCATCCGGCAGGGAGGAAATCAGCCAGGCGGGGGCCTGCACGAGCGAGGCAAGGGGCGCCGGAAAGAAGAAGGGCTCCCCGCGAATCGACAGTCCGTGTCCGGCGGCGATCGACTGTGAGAGCTTCGCATAGAGCATCTCGTCGTTGAACACGGTCGTAGTTGCATGTCCACGGGACTGGAGGAAGTGATAGGCGGTGGCCGCGACGAAGATCAGCGGTAGCGCGAGCGACCGCGCGAGGACGCGCGGAAACGCAACAGCCTCGGCCGCAGTCTGAGTCGGCGTCGTGGTCACGGCGCTCACACGGCCCGTATCGGCGTCTGGGGGCGCCGCCGTTAGACGGGCCCTGAGGCCGCACGAGAGCGAAGGGCGTTGCCGGCCGCCACGGACACGTCCCACGACGAAAAGCGCGGCCCCCGCCCGACAGAGTCGCATGGTTGACCCAGTCCGAAGCGCCTGTGGAGAGAAAGTCACACTTCCGGTGCGAACTCCTTGTCCCATCCGACCAGCTTGGGCCATGGCGGGGCTGGCCACGGCTGGGGCCAGTCCCCAAACAGGTCCAGTGGCGCGATGTTCGAACTAGGCGGGTCGGACGAAGAGGCCGGCGGCGGCTTTTTCGCCGATCGCGCGCTCCTGGCCGTTCAGCTTCACCGTGACCTGGCCCGCCGCCGGTTGCGCGTCTCGGACCACGATCTCGCTGCCGGGCACCAGGCCTTCGTCGTAGAACCAGTGCAGGAGGTCGCCGTCGTGCTCCGCCAGCCGGACGATCGTCGCGTGCGCGCCGGCTTTCAGATCCGACAGCGGCGCGAGGTCGCGGTTCTCGGCCTGCTCGACATCGGGATCGATGGGCCAGCCGTGCGGGCAGCGGTCGGGATTCCCGAGCCGCTCCTCGATCCGCTCCACCATGTCGTCGGTGAACGTGTCCCCGAGCAGGTCGGCCTGGACGTGCGCCTCGGCGGCCGTGTAGCCCATGAAGTCCGTGAGCAGCCGCTCGATGATCCGGTGCTTGCGGACGACACGCTCCGCACGCTTTCGTCCCTTCCCGGTCAGCAGCGCTTCCTTGTGCTCGCCGCGCTCGATCAGCCCTTCGCCCTCGAGCCGCTTCAGCATCTCGCCGGCAGATGCGCGCGAGACGCCGAGCATCTCCGCGACCCGGGACGCGAGCGTGGGGGAGCCCCCGCTCATCGGTCGGTATTCCCCGATTGGAAACGCGAGGAAGTAGATCGTCTCGAGGTACTCGTCGACCGAGTGGCCTTGCGCCATTGCAGCTCCATCGTAGCCCTTACAATTACTGTAAGGTCACCCTTACATGAGCACCGCCCAGACCCTCGTGCTCGGCGCGATCGCCGGCCTGACGATCTTCCTCGGCCTGCCGATCGGCCGGATGCAGAACGTCAGCGCCGCGACGAAGGCATTCCTCGCCGCGACCGCGACCGGCATCCTGATCTTCCTCTTCTGGGACATCATGAGCGGGGCAGTGGGGCCCGTCGAGGAGGCCCTCGAAGGAGGCAGGGGCGGCCGCTTCGCCTGGCTCGCGTTCCTGCTCACCGCCGGCTTCTTCGCCGGACTGATGAGCCTCGTCTACTACGACGTCTGGATGAAGCGCCGGCGCCGCCGTGCGTTTCTCGGGCCGGGCGCCGCGTCCACTGCGGAGTTCGAGCACGACCACCACTTCACCGGGATGTCGCCGGCGCGCTGGCTCGCGATCTTCATCGCGACGGGCATCGGCCTGCACAACTTCTCCGAGGGCCTGGCGATCGGACAGTCGGCCGCCTCGGATCAGGTGAGCCTTGCGATCGTGCTGATCATCGGCTTCGGCCTGCACAACGCGACGGAAGGGCTCGGGATCTGCGCGCCGCTCGCCGGCGACAAGGAGCGGCCGAGCTGGGCCTTTCTCGGCCTGCTGGGCCTCATCGGCGGCGGCCCGACCTTCTTCGGCACGCTCGTCGGGCAGTTCTGGGTGAACGAGCCCGTATCGATCCTGTTCTTCGCGCTCGCCGCCGGATCGATCCTCTACGTCGTCATGGAGCTCCTGAACGTCGGCCGCGTCCTCGCCTCGAAGACGCTCGTCACGTGGGGCGTGCTGCTCGGCCTCTTCCTCGGCTTCGCCACCGACTTCGTCCTCGTAGCCGCCGGGGTATAGCGTCCCGAGCCGGCTCTAGGCTGGCGAGGTGGCTCGGTATGCCTCTGTCTATCCACTCGTAACCGCGCGCGCGCTCGCGCGCGAGTTCACCTACGAGGTCCCGGCCGACGTCCAACCCGGCGCGGTAGTGGAGGTCCGGTTCGGCAACGCGAAGCGGCGTGGTGTCGTGACGGAGGTGGATGTCGCCCCGCCGAAGGGCATCGAGACGGCGGCGGTCGAGCGCGTCGTCGAAGAGCTGCCGCGGCCGCTCGTCGAGCTCGCGCTCTGGATCGCGGAGTACTACGGCTCCACGCCGGGACGCGCGCTCGCGCTGATCGCGCCCGTGCAACGGAAGGCCCGCGGCGAGCGGGCGCAGCCGGCAGAGCGCGACTCGCTGCCGGGTGAGGCGGAGCCGGCCGAGCTCAGCGCCTCGCAGCGGGCGGCGCTCGACCGCATCGTCGGCGCATTCGACATGGGGGAGAGCGCCAACTTCCTGCTCTACGGCGCAACGGGGAGCGGGAAAACCGAGGTCTACCTGCAGGCCTGCGCAGTTGCGCTCGAGCGCGGGCGCGGGGCGATCGTGCTCGTTCCGGAGATCGCCCTCACGCCGCAGACGGTCGGTCGCTTCCGCGCGCGCTTCGGTGAGCGCATCGCGGTGCTCCATTCCTCGCTGACGGAAGCGGAGCGACGCGACGAGCGCGCGCGCATCGCGAGCGGTGACGCGCCGATCGTCGTCGGCGCTCGCTCCGCGGTGTTCGCACCAGTGCCGCGGCTCGGCGTCATCTGCGTGGACGAGGAACATGACGCGTCCTACAAACAGGAGTCGGATCCGCGTTACGACGCGCGAACCGTGGCGGCTAAGCGCGCTGCGCTCGAAAACGCAGTCGCTGTCTTCGGCAGCGCGACTCCGCGACCCGAGAGCTGGGGGAAGCTCGAGCGGCTCGACCTCGGTGGGCGGCTCTCCGGTCCGCTGCCGCCGGTGCTCGTCGTCGATCTGCGCCGCGAAGCGGGCTACCCGCTCTCCGCGCCGCTGCTGGCCGCGCTCGGGGCGATCGAGGAACAGGGCGGCAAGGCGATCCTGCTGCTCAACCGCCGCGGTGTCGCGCCCGCGCTGCACTGCCGTGCGTGCGGGCTGACCCTCCGCTGCGTCAACTGCGACGTCGCGCTCGTCCTCCACGGCGACGGCCTCCTGCGCTGCCATCACTGCGGGCACACGGAGCCGAAGCCGGAGACGTGCCCCGCGTGCCACTCCACGGAGCTGGCGCGGCTCGGCGCCGGCACGCAGAAGCTCGAGCGCGAGCTCGAGGCGAAGCTGCCAGAGCTGGAACGCATCCGGCTCGACGCCGATGCCGTCGAGAAGCCGGGCGCACTCGCGGCCGCGCTCAAGCGCTTTGCCGCCGCGGACCGTGTCGTTCTCGTCGGTACGCAGATGGTGGCAAAGGGACACCACTTTTCCGGCGTCGCGCTCGCCGCCGTCGTGGACGCGGACACCGGGCTCGGCATGCCCGACTTCCGCGCCGAGGAGCGCACCTTCCAGCTGTTGACACAGCTCGCCGGGCGCAGCGGACGCGACGCACCCGGCCGCGTCCTGGTGCAGACGTTCCAGCCCGATTCGCGCGCGATCGAGCTTGCGGCACGGCACGACGTCTCCCGCTTCCTCGACAGCGAGGTCGAGCGTCGGCGCACGCTCGGCTATCCGCCCTTCAGTCATCTCGTGCGCATCGTCGTCGCGGGGCCGGAGCCCGATGCGCCTTTGCAGGCGCTGCTCGAATTGAAAGAAGGACTGACGGGCAACCTGCTCGGGCCCGCGCCGCTCCTCCGGCTACGCGGCCGCTACCGCGCGCAGCTGGTTGCAAAGACCGACCAGCCACGCCGTCTCGCCGCACAGGCGGGCAGGCTGCTCAGCGCGGGCGCACCCGCAATGCGCCGCGCCGGCCTGACGGCCGTGGTCGACGTGGATCCGCAAAGTCTCTGAGCGCAGGCGTCGATTCGTCGTAGATTTCGAGTGTGGCTCGTCCCGAGACTCGGTATGCGAAGAGCGGCGCACACGGGTGAGTGCGAGCTCCTGGGGAACCGGATCGCCGGGATCGCCGTCCATACGGCGGCGCGGATCGTCGCGCTCGCCGGGCCGGGCGAGATCCTCGTCTCGAGCACCGTGAAGGACCTCGTCGCCGGTTCCGGAATCGAGTTCGTCGAGCATGGCGAGCACGAACTGAAAGGGGTTCCCGGAAAGTGGCAGCTGTACGCTGCCTCGCCGCGGTCTAGTTGAGCGAGGGATCGAGCGGCATGCGAGCGACGAGCTCGTAGCGACCGCCCTTGCGGCGCAGCACTTCGCTCCACAGCCGGTCCGGGTCGTCGGTGAAGATCGCGTCCGCGTCCGCAGGCTCGATGATCCAGTCGTCGCGGTCGAGTTCGTCCTCAAGCTGCTCCGGGCCCCAACCAGCCACGCCGGCGAAGACGCGCGTACGCTGCAGGTCGGGTGGACGCTCCTCGAGCGCCTCCTCGATTGCGACGAAGCCGACGTCGTCCATTACCACGATGCCCGCCTCGTCGGGATCCTCGAACTCCGCAAGCACGGCGACGCCGTCCGGATTGACGGGGCCTCCGACGAACAGCGGCTCGTCCATATCGATGACCGGCGCGAGCTGCGGCACCGCCTCGCCGACCGTCGCCTCCGAGCAGCGGTTGAGGATCAGCCCGATCGCGCCCTGGTCCGTGTGCGCGGTGACCAGCACGACGGCGCGCTCGAAATTCGGGTCCATGATCGCCGGCGAGGCGATCAGGAAGTGGCCGGCCAGAGAGTCCATGCCCTAAGTCTGCACTACGCCGCTATCGTGCCCGCGTGATGTTGCGGTGATGAGCTCAAGTGTGTCGGCCAGAGGTTGCAGACGGACGTGCGAGCAAAGCTCCCCCGTCCTGATGTCGGCACCGCAAGCGGTGCCTTAGGTGACCGAGGTAGAAGGAGAAAGCAGGGACGAAGAGCTCGATCCCGAGCTCGAGGCCGAGCGCGAGGCCAGGCGCCAACTCGCGCTCGCCCAGATCCGCCAGTACCCGGACTCCGTCCTCCGGATGCAGGCGCCGCCTGTGGAGAACTTCGACGACGACCTCAAGCGGCTCGCCACGCGCCTGGGCGAGCTGATGAAGGATGCGAACGGCGTCGGGCTCGCCGCCACCCAGGTCGGAGTGCTCCGCCGCGTGTTCGTCTTTGCCCGGGATGAGGACGGGGTGGCCGTGCTCGTCAATCCGGAGATCGTCCACCGCAGCGACGAAACCGAGATCGACGATGAAGGCTGCCTTTCCATTCAGGGGGTGACGATGCCCGTCGAGCGGAACACCTCGGTGCGGATCGAAGGGCGCGATGCGAACGGGGACGAGGTCGCGTACGACCTCGAAGGAACGCCCGCGCGCATCGTGCAACACGAGCTCGACCATCTCGACGGAACGACGATCTTGGACCGCACGACGCCCGAGGCTCGCCGCGAAGCGCTCGCGGCTTTGCGGCCCCGGCTCGTCATCCGCTGAGATGAAGTTGGCCGTCGCAGCGACGGCGCCCTTCGGAGCGGACGTGCTCGAGCGTCTCGCCGCTCGCCATGAGATCACCACGCTGCTGACGAGACCCGATGCGCCGCGCGGCCGTGGACAGAAGACCGGCGCCCCGCCCGCGAAAGAGACGGCCGAGCGGCTCGGTATTCGCGTGTTGCAGCCGGCACGCCCGGAACCCAATCTCGAGCTCGGCGCCGACACGATCGTCGTGGCCGCGTACGGGCTGCTCATTCCCGAGGACGTACTCGACGAAGGGCTCTGGCTCAACGTGCATCCCTCGCTGCTGCCACGGTGGCGGGGCGCCGCACCGGTCGAGCGCATGATCATGGCCGGCGACACGGAGACGGGCGTGACGATTCACCGCACCGTCAAGGAGCTGGACGCCGGGCCGATTGCAGCCCAGCGCTCGTTCCCGATCGGTGAGCGGGACGACGCGGGAAGCGTCTACGAGAAGTCGGCCGCACTCGCTGTAGAGCTCCTCGACGCCGTCTTGCCCGAGCCGGAGTTCACGCCGCAGGACGAGGAGGGCGTGACGTACGCGGAGAAGATCACCGCCGCCGATCGCGAGCTCGACTGGACCGCACCCCCTGACGAGCTCCTGAACCGTGTCCGCGCGCTGTCGCCGCACATCGGTGCCCGGGCCGAACTGCACGGCCGCCCCGTGACGATCTGGAAGGCGCGGGTCGCCGGCGCGAGGCTCGAGCCGCTCGAGGTGCAGCCGGACGGAAAGCGGCGCATGACGTACGACGAATTCCTGCGCGGACTTCGATGACGGCGCGACAGGCGGCGTACCAGGTCGTCCTGCGCGTGTTCGAGGAGGATGCGTACGCGGACCGCGTTCTGCGCAGTGCCGCGAAGGATCTCGACGGACGCGACCGCTCACTCGCGCAGCGGCTCGCATTCGGGACGGTGCAGCGTGCGCGCACGCTCGATCACGCGATCGAGAAGCTCGGCAAGCGGCCGGTGCGCAAGCTCGACCCGCCCGTGCGTGCTGCGCTACGGCTCGGCGCGTATCAACTCGGCTATACGGACGTTCCGCCGCATGCGGCCGTGAACGAGACAGTCGAGCTCGTTCGCTCCGCACGCCTCGAGCGGGCGGTGCCTTTCACGAACGCGGTCATGCGCAGGCTGTCCGAAGGCGTGGCGCCGTCGCTCGCCGCCCTGCCCGAGGACAATCCTCACGCCGCGGCGCTCAAGCACTCCTACCCCGACTGGGTCGCCGACCTCTGGTGGGACGAGCTCGGCCCGGACGAGGCGCTCGCCCTGATGCGCGCGCAGAACGAGCCGCCGGAACGCGTCGTCCGTCTGAACCGCAGGAAGTCCGGGCCGGTCGAGGGTCGCCCCGATCCGGATTTGCCGGACGCATTGCACGTCGAGCGGGTCGACGAGGACGCACTCCATGCGGGCCTGATCTGGCCGCAAAGCCGCGGCTCTCTGCTGGCCGGGCTCGTCGTCGGATCTCGACCGGGGGAGCGGACGCTCGACCTCTGCGCCGCCCCGGGTGGCAAGGCGACGCAGCTCGAGGGCGACGTGGTCGCGGTCGAGCTCCATCCCGGCCGCGCCCGCGAGCTGGAGGAGAACTGCCGGCTGCTCGGCGCGGACAACGTCACGGTCGTGAACGCCGACGCGACGAAGCTCTCGCAGGAGCTCATGGGTTTCGACCGCGTGCTCGTCGACGCGCCGTGCTCGGGGCTCGGCGTGCTCGCGGCACGGCCCGACCTGCGTTGGCGCTCGCGGCCGCTGCCCGAGCTGCAGACCGAGCTCCTGCGGGTCGCGGCGGAGCGCGTCAAGCCCGGCGGGACGATCGTCTACTCGGTCTGCACGCTCAACCCGGAGGAGAACGAGGCGATCGTCGATGCCTCCGGGCTCCGGGTCGAGCCGCTCGGGGACGAGTGGCCGCAGTTCCGACACCCGCGCCGACCTGAGTTCCTGCTCACGCAGCCGCACGTGCACGGGACCGCGGGCTTCTTCATCGCCCGCCTCAGAACCTAGACTCGCACCGAGCATGGGCTGGAACGACTGGATCAGGACCGTCGAAGTCGAGCCGTCGATCTACGCGGCCGACTTCTCTCGCCTCGGCGAGCAGATCGACGTGCTCCTGCGCACGGGCGTGCGCGTGTTCCATTTCGACGTCGGAGACGGGCACTTCGTCGAGCCGATCACGATAGGCCCGATCGTCCTCCAGTGGATCGCACCGATCATTCACGCGGGCGGCGCGTACATCGACTGTCACCTGATGACGGAGACGCCCGAAAAGCACTTCGCCTCGATCAAGAAAGCCGGCGGCGACAGCGTCACCGTGCACTACGAGGCTTGTCCCGATCTGAGCTCGGTCGTGCTCGCCGCGCGCGCACACGATCTCCAGGTCGGACTCGCGTTCAAGCCGGAGACGAGCGCGGCGTACGCAGCACACGCGGCGATCTCGTCGCACGTGGACATAGTTCTTTGCATGAGCATCGAACCGGGGTACTCGGGCCAGGAGTTCATGCCGGAGACACTCGACCGGATCCGCGTCCTGCGCTCGGTTCTGCCGCGCGAGGTACATGTCCAGGTCGACGGCGGCATCGGCCCGGAGAACATCAAGGCGGTGCGGGACTCGGGCGCGAGCCTGTTCGTTGCGGGGACGTCGATCTTCGGTCGCGAGGATCTCCCGCGCGCCTACCGCCGGCTGCTTCAAGAGTTGATGTGAGCCTCGAACGCGCGCTCGAGCTCGCGGAGCGCGGCCGCGGCACCACGCATCCGAACCCGGTCGTCGGCGCAGTCGTCGTGCGCGACGGCGAAGTGGTCGGCGAGGCCTGGCATCAACGCAAAGGCGAGCCGCATGCCGAGGTGATCGCACTCGATGCGGCCGGCAAGCGCGCGAAAGGCGCAACGCTCTTCGTCACGATGGAGCCGTGCGCACATCACGGCTCGACGCCGCCGTGCACGGCAGCGGTGCTCGCCGCCGGAGTGGCGAAGGTCGTCGCCGGCTCGCTCGATCCCAATCCCGAGGCGGGCGGGGGGCTCGACGTGCTGCGCGCTGCGGGCGTCGAGACGGAGCTCGCGGACTCTGCGGCTGCACGCAGCCAGAACGAGGCGTGGCGGGTCTGGGTCGCCGCGAAGCGCCCGTTCGTGATCCTCAAGCTCGCGCTGACCCTCGACGGGCGGGTGGCCGTGTCCGGGACGCGCTGGCTGACAGGCGAGGAGTCGCGCCGGCGCGTGCACGAGCTGCGTGCGCAGGTCGACGCGGTCGCGGTCGGGATGGGGACGGTGCGCGCGGACGATCCGCAGCTGACCGCGCGGGATGTAGGCGCGGCGCGACAGCCGCGCCGGCTCGCGTTCGGTTCTGGACCGCTCCCGGACGCGTCGAAGCTGGAGCTGCGCACCGGTGGGCTCGAGGACGAGCTCGCGGCGCTGGCAGCGGAGGGAGTGCAGTCGCTCCTGCTGGAGGGCGGCCCAACTCTTGCCGAGAGCTTCCTGCGGGCGGATCTCGTCGACAAGGTCCAGCTGTTCGTTGCACCCCAGATCGCCGGTAGCGGTCCCACGTTTGCTCCCGACCTGCCCGCACCGGTAGAGCTTCGGCGTTTGACCGCCGAGCCAGTCGGTGACGATCTCTTACTGAGCGGCTATGTCCACGAGCCCTGAGAACCATCTCGTGAACGTGCTGTCGCACTGGCTCGCACGGCACGTCGACAACGCGGAGCTGCTGCGGGAGCTGGAGGCAGTCGACACGGCGGCGCTCAGCTCTGCACAGGCCGAAGCGGTCCAGGAGCTGCGCGAGGAACTGGTCTCGACGAGCGGTCGAGGCGACCTCGAGATGGTCGTGCGCGAGACTCTGGAAGCAGTAGCGCTGGGTTAGAGGCGCACGGTTCGCGTCGCGTGGCGCGCGAGCTCTTCGAGGCGTGCCGTCTCCGGACGTCCCAGCGCCACGACGAGCGCCGCCATCTCGGGCAGCTCGGTCGCGACGAACTCGAGCAGCACGATCGACCCTTCGTCGGCTGCGTGGAGATCGTCGAGCACGAGCAACAGCGGCTGCTCGGCCGCTAGGGCGCGCAAAGTCTTAGTCACGGCTGTGAAGAAGCGGAACTGCGCCTCCGGTTCGTCGGAGTCCGCACTCGGCAGCGTGTCGCGCAGTGCCTGCGTCCACGGCCAGTAGATCGGCGCGCCGCCGCCGGCCCAGCCACGTCCCCAGAGAATGCGGAGGTCGCGTTGCTTCGCCCTGCTTGCGAGCTCGTCCGCGAGCCGCGTCTTGCCGGTGGCGGCGTCGCCGACGACGACGAAGAGTCTGCCCCGGCCCGCAAGCGCATCGTCGAGGCCGGCCTCGAGCAATGCGAGCTCGTCGTCGCGTCCTTCGAACGTCTGCGCTGCTGCTCGGCCCGGGCGCAGGGTCGGCTGCCGCTGCTGCTGTCGCACCGCGATCTCGATCGCCGGATCCTGCTCGAGGATTGCGTGCTCGAGCTCGCGCAGCGCGCGCCCCGGCTCGATCCCGAGCTCGGCAAGGAGCGCGCGCCGCGCGGCGCGGTATGCCTCGAGTGCCTCGGCCTGCCGGCCGGCGCGGTACAGCGCGAGCATGAGCTGGGCGCGGAGCCGTTCTCGCAGCGGATGCCTCGTGACGAGCCCTTCCAGCTCGGGCACGAGCTCGTCGTGGTGGCCAAGTGCGAGCTCTGCCTCGATTCTGTCTTCCAAGGCGCCGATGTGGAGCTCCTCGAGGCGCTTGATCTCGTCCTGCGAGAAGCGCTCGTACGAGAGGTCCGACAGCGGCGCTCCCCGCCAGAGCCCGAGTGCGCGGCGGAGTTGGTCCAATGCCTCCGCGTGGTCGCCGCTCTCGAGTGCGGCCCGGCCCTCGGCGAGCAACCGCTCGAAACGGTCACGGTCGAGCTCGTCCGCCTCGAGGGCGATCCCGTACGCGCCGGCAACCGTCCTGATGGTGTCGGGCGGCAGCTCCTTGCGTAACGCCGACACGCAGTTCTGGAGCACCTTGGCGGCAGTCGGTGGAGGGTTTTCGCCCCAGAGCTCGTCGATGATGACGTCTCGCGTCAGCGTCTCGTTCCCGTGTAGGAGCAGGAGGGCCAGCACGGCGCGCTGCCTCGCGCCGCCGAGCGGAAGCTGTCGCTCACGGTCGAACGCCTCGAGTGGCCCGAGGATGCGGTAGTCCATCGCGGCTCCGCCTGAACCTACACCGTTACCGGGCGATGGGCGGCGGTGGGTGCCTCGTGACGTTCTCATTACCGGCAGGAGCGATCTTTCAGCCCATCGGGCAACGAAGTGGGGGAAGGAGAAACACCATGATCCGCAAGCACTTCCGGCTCAAGAGAATCGCTCTCGGTCTCGCATTTGCAGCAGTCGTCGTCGTGCCTACGGCTCAGGCCAGGGTGGCACTCGTCGACGGGCACGCCGCGCCGGTGTCGTACACCGCGGTGGCACACCAGCCGATCGCTTCCGAGATTTCCGTTCAGTCCGGAGTCTCCCAGCTGCAGGTCGAGGGGCTGCGCTGGCAGGCAATGGCAGACGCATACCAGGCTCAGTCTCCCGTCAGGTCCGAGAACAGCTTCGGCGCTCCGGGCCCTAGCCTCGCGGGCGCGACGGGTCCGCAGGTCGTGGCGGCGGCCAGCACGACGTCCGACGGTTTCAACTGGAGCGACGCAGGCGTCGGCGCCTCGGTCGCCTTCGGTGCAGCACTGATGCTGCTGATGGCAGTCATCCTCGGCCGACGGTTCCGCTCTCGGCCGACAGGGCTCGCAAGCACCTAGACACCTGTCGCAGCATCGTTCGGAGCGGGTCCGGAGACGGGCCCGCTTCACTGTCTGCCCAGTAGCCTTCTTGGCATGTTCACCGGGATCGTCCAGGAGCGCGGCCGAGTGGCCTCTTTCGACGGAGGACGCCTCGTCATCGAGAGCCGGATCGAAGCCGAGGTCGGAGACTCCGTTTCGGTGGACGGCGTCTGCCTGACGGTCACCGACGCGCAGGACGGGACACTCGTGTTCGACGTGATGGTCGAGACGCTCAATCGCGCAAAGCTGTTCGGGGTGGAGGTGAACCTCGAGCCGGCGCTGCGGGCCGGCGACCCGCTCGGCGGGCACTACGTCCAGGGTCACGTCGACGGTGTCGGCACCGTGCGTTCCATCGAGCCCGAGGGTGAGGGCAAGCGTGTCTGGATCGACGCCGAGCCCGAGCTGATGCGTTACCTCGTCGAGAAGGGCTCGATCACCGTCGAGGGCGTTTCGCTGACGGTTGCGGGGCTGGCCGAGGACGGGTTCGCCGTCGCGCTTGTGCAGCACACGCTGGCCGCCACGACACTTGGCAACCTTGCAGCGGACGACAAGGTCAACCTCGAGACCGACGTTCTGGCGAAGTACGTGGAGAGGCTCCTCCCGGGGCTACGATCCTCGGAATGAAAGTCGAAGAAAAGAGCGCCTTCGCCACCATCGAGGCGGCGATCGAGGACATCCGCCAGGGCAAGTTCGTGGTCGTCGTCGATGCGGCCGACCGCGAGAACGAGGGCGATCTGACGATCGCAGCCCAGTTCGCCACGCCCGAGGCCGTGAACTTCATGACGAAGGAGGCGCGTGGCCTGATCTGCCTCTGCCTCACCGAGGACCGCTGTGACGAGCTCGGCCTCCGCCAGATGACCGAGCGAAACGAGACGCCCTACGGCACCGCGTTCACCGTCTCCGTCGAGGCGCGCGAGGGCGTCACCACGGGAATCTCCGCGCCCGACCGGTCGCGCACGATTCAGGTTGCCGTCGATCCTGACGCGAAGCCCGACGATCTCGTGCAGCCGGGCCACGTCTTCCCGCTCCGCGCCCGTCGGGGCGGTGTGCTGGAGCGCGCAGGCCAGACCGAGGCGGCGGTCGACCTGACACGGCTTGCGGGCTTGATTCCCGCGGGCGTCGTCTGCGAGATCATGAACGAGGACGGCACGATGGCGCGCCTCCCGGATCTGATCCCGTATTGCGAGCGCCACGGCTTGAAGCTGATCACCACCGCGGCCCTGATCGAATACAGGCGGCGTCACGAGCGGCTCGTCGAGCGCATGACCACGGTGGCCATGCCGACCGTGTACGGCGACTTCACCGCGGTCGCGTTCCGCGAGACGCTGACCGGCAAGCACCACGTCGCGCTCGTGAAGGGCGACGTCGACGGCGCCCAGAACGTGCTCGTGCGCGTGCACTCCGAGTGTCTGACGGGCGACGTCTTCCATTCGCTGCGCTGCGACTGCGGCGAACAGCTCGAGCAGGCGCTCGAGCGGATTGCGTCCGAGGAGCGAGGCGTTCTCCTCTACATGGCGCAGGAAGGGCGCGGCATCGGCCTGCTCAACAAGCTGCGCGCCTACGAGCTGCAGGAGAACGGCTACGACACCGTGGAGGCGAATCTCGAGCTTGGGTTCCAGCCCGACATGCGCGATTACGGGATCGGTAACCAGATCCTCGCCGAGCTCGGCCTGAGCACGATCCGCATCCTCACGAACAATCCGAAGAAGATCACCGGCATCGAGGGCTTCGGGCTCGAGGTGGTCGAACAGGTGCCGATCGAGACCACGCCGACCGAGCAGAACGCGCGCTATCTGGCCACCAAACGTGACAAGCTCGGCCACAAGCTTCATCACCAGGACCTGAAGTACGAGCCCCTGGAGGGCGAATGAGCGAGCGCTGGCCGGGCCGACCGGCGAAGCTGGACGAACTGGAGGACGGCGAGGTAGAGGAAGAGGTGCTCGACGAGGAGCTTCCGGCCGAGGAGGTCGAAGAGGCCGAGCTGCCGCAGCTCCGCACGCCGGACGAGCAGCAGCATGCGTACGGCGACCTCGACATCCCCGACGACGTCAACCTGATCGAGGGCGAGCCGGACGGAACGCGGCGCGGCGTCGCTATCGTCGCCGCGCGGTTCAACGGCGAGATCGTGAACAAGCTGCTCGAGTCGGCGCTGGAAGAGCTCGAGGAAGCCGGCGTGCGGCGCGACGCGATCACGGTCATGCCCGTGCCCGGCGCGTTCGAGCTACCGCTCGCGGCGATGGCGCTGGCGAAGACCCGCCGCTTCGCGTGCGTGGTGGCGCTGGGCTGCATCGTCCGCGGCGAGACGCCCCATTTCGACTTCATCGCGTCGGAAGCGGCAAGCGGCCTCCAGCTGGCTGCGTTGGAGACGGGCGTCCCGGTCGCGTTCGGCGTCCTGACGGTGGACATGGTCGAGCAGGCGGAGGCACGAGTGTCGAAGGGCGCCGAAGCCGTGCGCACCGCGCTCGAGATGGCCGACGCGTTCGCCCAGCTGCGCGCCTCGGCGTCCCGCTGATCGAGCCACGTCCCGAACTGCAAGGGTCTGACCCCAGCCTTTAGGGGCACGTCCCGAACTGCAAGGGTCTGACCCCAGCCTTTTGGGGCTCGTGGGCTACACTGCCCGGCCGATGTCCAAGGTCTGCGCAGTCTGTGGGAAGAAGCCCGGCTTCGGTAACAACCGGAGCCACTCGATGGTGGCTACCAAGCGCCGCTTCAACCCCAACCTCCAGCGCGTCCGCGTGCTCCTCAAGGGCAAGGCGACCCGGGCATACGTCTGCACCCGCTGCCTCAAGGGCGGCAAGGTGCAAAAAGCCATCTGAGCAGCAACTTCCAGCGGCTCGTCGTGGTCTAATCCACCCGTGGAGGCAGCTTCCTCGCTGTCGTCTCCGCTGGGACGGATCTCGATCTCCCACGAGGCGGTGGCTCATATCGTCGGTCGCGTCGCGGCCGAGGCCTACGGCGTCGTCGGGATGGCGGCGCGCACTCCGCGCGAGAAGCTGCTGACGCGTGACCGGCTGCGCCAGGGGATCACGGTCGGGGGCAGCGGCGCGGAGGGAGTCACGATCGAGCTCCACGTGGTCGTCGAGTACGGCCTGAACCTCGCCGAGGTGGCGTCGGCGCTGCGGAACCGTGTGCAGTACGAGGTCGGGCGCCTCACCGGACTTCCAGTGGCCGAAGTCGAAGTGCGCATCCAGGACGTCAAGAAGTCGTCAGCGTGACAGTCGCTCACCTGCGGTTCGCTCCCGTGGGGGAAACCATGTTTCCCCCACGAGCCCCCTTCTTTAGAAGTCGCCTCAGCGCCCGCGCCGATGCCGCGCGCGCCGAGGAGAGGAAGAGGGGAAACCTCCCGGTTTCCCCTTACGCCCCTTCCCCCGCTCACCAGCCGGAGATCGGCCGGTGAGCGACCGCGAGCGCGTGCAGGAGCTCGCGCACGGCGCACTCGCCTCGCTCGAGCGCAACCGTCAGCGCATCGACGATCTCAACGTCTATCCCGTGCCCGACGGCGACACTGGGACGAACCTGACGATGACGGCGCGCGCGGTGGTCGACGAGCTCGACCGTACGACGACCGAGGACCGCCCGGGTCTGGTCAAGGAGGTCACCCGTGCGGCGCTGATGGGCGCGCGCGGCAACTCCGGCGTCATCCTCTCGCAGATCATCCGCGGCGCGGCCGAAACGCTGCGCACGAACGCCGAGGTGGACACCGACACGCTTGCGCGAGCATTCCGTTCGGCGAGCGACGCTGCGTATCGCGCGGTGCGTCAGCCGGTCGAGGGAACGATGCTCTCCGTCATCCGCGAGATGGCCGAGGAAGGGGAGAGCGCCGAGAACGACGGTCTGACCAAGCCGGAGCTTCTGGCCAGGCTCGTCAAACGTGGCGAAGAGGCCGTAGCTCGGACGCCGGAGCAGCTCGAGGTGCTGCGCGAGGCCGGAGTTGTCGACGCGGGCGGCGTGGGCCTGCTCGAGATCGTCCGCGGCCTGGCTGCGACTGCGGCAGGCGAGCCCTTGCCAGAAGCACCCGCCGCGCGCGAGGAGCTCAATATCGACGCGATTCACCTGGAGCTTTCGCGCTACCGCTACTGCACGACCTTCGTGATCGAGGGCGACGACCTCGACAGCGAGGGAATCGAGAAGGAGCTCGAGCAGCTCGGGGATTCGCTCCTCGTCGTCGGCGATCACGAAGCGTTGAAGGTCCACGTCCATACCGACGACCCGGGCAGTGCGCTCGCGGTGGGAACCCGCGCCGGCGTGATCGAAGGCGTCGAGATCGCGAACATGCACGAGCAGACACTCCAGCGCGAGCAGCGCTTGCTCGAAGCGGTTCCCGATGCGCCGCCGTCCGCGAGCGGAGTCGTGGCCGTCGTCGCAGGCGACGGCAATCGAAGGCTTTTCGAAGGTCTCGGCGCGACGAGGATCGTCGAGGGTGGTCAGACGATGAACCCTTCGACCGCGGCGCTCGTGGAGGCGATCGAATCGACGCCGGCTGCTGAGGTCGTTGTGCTGCCGAACAACTCCAACGTCATCCTCTCCGCCGAGCAGGCCGCCGGTCTGGTCGACAAGCCGGTGACTGTCGTCCCGACGGATTCGCTGCCGGCGGGGTTGGCCGCGATGCTCGCGTTCGACCCCGACCGGCCGGCCGCGGAGAATGCGGCGGCGATGAACGAGGTCCTCGACGAAGTGCAGACCGGCGAGGTCACGATCGCGTCACGTGACGTGGACATGAACGGCGTGTCCGTTCGCAAGGGTGCGTGGCTCGGTCTTGCCGACGGAAAGGCGGTCGCGGGTGGAGCGGACTTCGACGACGTCGCGGCAGCGGTCGCCGAGAGCCTCCTCGAGGAGCCTCGCAGCGTGATGACGCTCCTCACCGGCTCGGACGAGCCTGACCTCGACGGCCTGCTCGATCGGATCCAGGAGCGCCATCCCGACCTGGAGCTCGATGTGCAGGCCGGCGGGCAGCCTCACTATCCGCTGCTTCTGTCGGCCGAATAACCTTCGGCGCGATGGCCGAGCCGATCCGCCTCGTCCTCGTGGAAGACAACCAGGTGTTCCGCGAGGCGCTCGAACTGCTGCTCGGGCTCCAGTCCGACATCGTGGTCGTGGCCACGGTCGGCGACGGCTCCTCGGCCGCCGAGGTCGTGCGCGCGCACAAGCCGGACGTCGTGCTGATGGACTACCGGCTGCCGGGGCTCGACGGCGTGCAGGCGACGAGGGCCGTGCGGGAGGCCTGTCCTGGCGTCGCCGTGGTCTGCCTGACCGCGTCGGCGAACTTGCGCGAGGTCGACGCGCTCTACGAAGCGGGCGCGGTTGCGTGCCTGTCCAAAGACCAGGAGCTCGACGAGATCGTCGACGCGATCAGGCGCGCCGCTTGATGATCCTGAACGCAGAGAACACCGCGATCGTCCTCGATTCGACAGCCGACTTCCCCGAGGCCCCCGAGCGTTTCCCGAACTGGCGCGTCGTGCCGCTGTACGTCCTCTTCGCCGACGAGAGCTATCGCGACTATGTCGACCTGACGCCAGAGGAGTTCTATGCACGGCTCCGCACGGCCGACGAGTTGCCGACCACGTCGCAACCCACGCCGGGCGACTTCCTCGCGACGTACGGGGAGCTGAGCGGCTACGAGCACATCTACTCCCTCCACCTCTCTGCGGCGCTCTCCGGCACCTATCAGAGCGCCACAACTGCAGCGACGGAGGTCGGCGACAAGGTGCGGGTCGTCGATTCCGAAAGCGCGTCCGCGGCGATCGCGATGCTCGGCCTGGCGATCCAGCGCAGACTCGACAGTGGGACGACCGACGACGAGATCGAGGCGTTGATCGGGCGCTTCAAGGAGGACGCGGGTCTGATCTTCACCGTCGACACGCTCGAGTTCCTGCGCCGCGGCGGGCGGATCGGCCGCGCGAGCGCGTGGGCCGGAAACCTGTTGCACGTCAAGCCCATCCTCACGATCAAGCGTGAGGTGATCCCGCTCAAGCGCGTCCGCGGAAATCAGAAGGCGATGCAGGAGTTCGTGTCGGAGTTCACCTCGTCGAGCGAGGACACGCCGACGCTGAAGGTCGGGATCGCGCATGCCGACGCCCCGGAGCGCGCCGAGCAGCTGAAGAAGATGGTGCACGCCGAGCGTCCTCACGCAGAGGTGGAGATCGTGACGACGCTCGGTGCGGTCGTCGGGACACACGCCGGCCCCGGCACCGTCGGCTTCTTCTGGTTCGATGACAGGGAGTGACGACCGTCGAAGTAAGGCTGCCGGTGGGTTTCGCCGGTGCAGATGCGGACGAATGGCCGCGGCCGCGCACGTTCCCGCGAGCTGAAGACCTCGAGCGTCCGGTCGACGTCCTCCCGGGCGTCGGGCCGGCGGTGAAGAAGAAGCTGGAGCGGCTCGGGCTGGAAACCGTCGGCGACCTGCTCAAGCACCGGCCGTTTCGCTACGAGGTGCCGGTGCCCGAGGTGCGCATCGCGAACCTGCAGGCAGATCAGGACGTCGCGATTTCGGGAGAAGTGCTGACGGTCTCGAAGCGCCGGCGCGGAAGGTTGCAGATGCTGACCGCGCGCATCAGCGACGGCACCGCGACCGTTTCCGCGACCTGGTTCAACCAGCCCTGGCTCGAGCGCCAGCTGCAGCCGGGAACTGCGGTGCGCCTGCGCGGACGCCAGGGCCGCTACGGGTTCGACGTGCGCAGCTTCGACATCGGCGAGGGCGAGGCGACCGCGGACTTCGCTCCCGTCTACCCCGCGAGTGAGGAGATCAACGCGAAGAAGCTGCGCGAGCTCGTCGGCGCCGCGCTGCCCGCTGCGCTGTCGGACCCGCTGCCGGCCGACCTCAAACAACGCGAAGCGCTGCCCGAGCGAGTGGACGCGCTCTGGGCACTGCACCGGCCCCGCTCCCTCGCCGAGGCAGAAGCAGGTCGCCGCCGCCTTGCCTTCGACGAGCTGCTGCTGCTCCAGATCTGGCTTGCGCGCCGGCGCCGCGAGCGCGAGTCGGAGGTCGCACCGGCGCTCGGCCCACCCGGCGGGCTGGTCGCGCGCTACCGCGACGTCCTGCCGTTCCAGTTGACCGAGCATCAGGAGCGCGCGATCGCCGACCTCGACGCCGACCTCGAGCGCAGCGTGCCGATGCAGAGGCTGCTTCAGGGCGAGGTCGGATCCGGCAAGACAGTCGTGGCGCTGTACGCCCTGTTGCGCGCAGTCGAGGCAGGCAAGCAAGGCGCGCTGATGGCGCCGACGGAGACGCTCGCGGAACAGCACTTCCTCACGCTGGAGGAGCCCTGCAGTCTGCTCGGTGTCACGTGTGCGCTGCTCACGAGTTCCACCGCCAAGCGCGAGCGCGACCTCGCTCCGAATGCGGACATCGTCGTCGGCACGCATGCACTGATCCAGGAGGGCGTCGAGTTCCGTGACCTCGCGGTTGCGGTCGTCGACGAGCAGCATCGTTTCGGCGTCGAGCAGCGCAAGGCACTCACCGCACGGAAGTCGCCGCATGTTCTGCATATGACTGCGACTCCGATCCCGCGCACGCTTGCACTCACCGTGTACGGCGACCTCGCGGTGTCGGAGATCACACGCCCGCCGGCCGATCGTAAGCCGATCAAGACCGCGTGGGTTGCGGAGGACAGGAGTGCGGCTGCGTACTCGCGGTTGCGGAAGCACCTCGACGCGGGACGTCAGGCGTACGTCGTCTGTCCGCTGATCGAGGAGTCGGAGACGACGCAGGCCAGGGCTGCGGAAGCGGAGGCCGATCGACTGCAGAAGGCTGAGTTGCGCGGTTACCGCGTCGGCTTGCTGCACGGGCGGCTGCGTCCCGCCGAGCGCCGCGAGCTGATGGCGCGTTTCAAGGCAGGCGAGCTCGACGTGCTCGTCGCGACAACGGTGATCGAGGTCGGGGTCGACGTGCCGAACGCGACGATCATGATCGTCCAGGAGGCCGACCGGTTCGGCCTCGCCCAGTTGCACCAGTTGCGCGGCCGCGTCGGCCGCGGCGCCGAGCAGTCGTATTGCCTGTTGATCTCGCGTGCGCGCGAGGACCTGACAGAGCCTGCCGTCGAGCGACTCGAGGCACTCGTGCGTACGAACGATGGCTTCGAGCTCGCTGAGGTCGATCTCGACATCCGCGGCAGCGGACAGCTGCTCGGAACGCGCCAATCCGGCCTGACCGACCTCCGGTTCGCGCACCTGCGCAAGGACCGGCCTTTGCTGGAACGCGCGCGGGCGGTCGCCGACGAGCTCGTCGATGCCGAGGGCCCGCTCTCGGACGAGGTCACGGCTCGGTTCGAGCAGCTGGAGATCGGCGCCTAGAGAGCGTGGTTGATTTTCGCTCGTTCTCGGCCCATCATTCCGGAGGGAATCGCTGGGGGTCTGATGAGATCGATTCGAGCAATTCGCGCAGCCGCATTCGTGATCGCCTCCGTTGCGGCTCTTCCGTCGGCAAGCCATGCAGCCTCTGCTGTGTCTTCGATCCCGTCAGCGACGGTGTACGCGGACGGAACGGTCTTGGCCACAGCGGCCGGCGCGGATCGAATCTATGTCGGCGGTGACTTCTCGCTGCTCGGTCGGCCGACCGGGTCGTGGGTCTCCGTCGGAGCCGACGGAAAGCCCTCTGCCGGCCGGCCGCCTCTGTTCGGGACCGTTGACGAGGCCGTCTCCGACGGGAGCGGCGGTTGGTTCGTCGCCGGAAGAATCAACGCGGTCGGCTCCGTGGTGCGCGCCGCGAAGGTCGTCCACCTGCGCCCGAACGGCGAGCTCGATCGAAGCTGGCGACTCGCGATCCAAGGGGGTGCTGGGGTGTCTGCTCTCGTGCGTCGCGGAAGCACGCTCTTCCTGGCCGGAGACTTCAGAAAGGTTGGAGGGCAGGTGCGGCAAGGGATCGCGGCCGTGAGCGCGAGCAGCCATCGACTGCTGCCATGGCATCTACAGGGCGGGGCCTGGTTCGTCGAGAAAGGAAAGCGTCGGACTCCGGCCGAAATCTCGACGCTCGCACTTGCGAACGGCGGGCGGACGCTCTACCTCGCGGGAGCCTTCAACAGGATCGGCAAGCTAGCGCGCTCAGGCTTGGCGGAAGCGAGCGTTGCCACCGGCCGCGTCACCGCATGGAACCCAAGACCAAACGGTTCGGTCTCGACGATCGAACCGGCTCCTGGCAGGCCGGTGGTGTATGTCGGGGGGAATTTCACGCGGATCGGGACGCGCAGCCGCAACTCGTTGGCGGCCTTGGATGCGCGAACCGGCAAAGGCCTCTCCTTCGACGCGGGGGCGTCGCGGTACCAGTCGATCTCGGTCATCCTTGCGACGCGTGGAACGGTCTACGTTGCGGGGGGCTTCACGGAGCTTGGCGGGAAGTCCCGGCACCTGGTGGCCGCTCTCGACCCTCGAACCGGCTCCGTTACGGGATGGGAGCCGAACGTCACCGGCGATGAAGTAACTGCGCTTGTCCTGGATGCCTCGCAAAGCACCCTTTACATCGCAGGGGACATCGTGGAGGTGGGCGGTCAACGAAGGGACCGGCTTGCCGGCATCGACGTCCACAGCGGTGCTGTGACGGGATGGGATCCAGCCACGCTCGGAAACGTGTCCGTGTTGGCAAGAGGCGGCGGCGGTGCCATTTTTGCCGGAGGCGACATCGCGTTCGTCGGTGGCATACGTCGCCATGGGCTTGCGTCCCTCACCCCGGACGGCGCGATCACCGACTGGGATCCGGCACTGGTCGGAACGGTTCGGGCGCTCGCGCTCAGCCCGGACGCATCGAAACTCTACGTCGGCGGCGCGTTCGCGCCGGGCGACGCTCCGGCCCAGAGGAATCTGGCGGTGGTCGATGTATCGACGGGAGCGCTCCACGCTTTCGGCGGAGGCACGAGCTCGGGCGTGTGGGCACTCGCTCCCACCGCGGACGGCTCGAAGCTCTACATCGGTGGTGCTTTCACGACTGTCGTCGGCAAGCGGAGGACGCGCCTCGCCCAGTTGAATGCTCAGACCGGCGAATTGACGAGTTGGAATTCCGGGGCGAACGACCTCGTTCGTACTTTGATCTCGACCCCGGACGAGCTGTACGTCGGCGGGGACTTCACCTCTGCGGGTGGCCAGCCTCGCTCGCGGCTCGCCAAGCTCGACGCGGAAACAGGGGCTGCGCTCGGCTGGGACCCGGAAGCTGACGACAAGGTCTGGACGCTGGCCCTTCGCGGCGAGACGGTCTACGCCGGTGGCGACTTTCGCTCAATCGGCGGGAAGGGACGCAATGCACTTGCCGCGCTGGACACCGAAAGCGGCCAGGCATCGCAGTGGGATCCCAACGCGGACTCAACGGTTCGCACTCTGGAGTTGTCTCTCGATCGCGGGCGACTCTTCGCGGGCGGCGAATTCGAAAAGATCGGGAGGACTCCTCGCGCCTACGCAGAGTTTCTGCTCCCTGGCGGTTCGCTCACGGGCTGGGATCCGCCCGGTTTCGACGGTTACTCGAGTGCTTTCACGTCCGACGGTTCGACCCTTGTGTTCGGCGGCGACGGGGGAGTCGACATCTTCCACTGACGTTCGCGGACCTCCAGCCGGCTGCGGGCCGTATTTCACTTCGTGAATCGGCGAGACTTCCTTGTTGCAACCGCCGCGCTGCCGCTCAGTCTCCGGGCCGCGTCGAGGGCACTGGCCGGCGGAACGCCGGTCGCGCTCGTCACCGCCGACACGCAGGCTCGCGTCGCGGTCGTCGAGCTCTCCACCGGCAAGATCCTGCGCTCCATTCCCACGGCTGCGGGCCCGCGCAGCATCGAGAGCGTGTGGGGGAAGGTCGGCGTCGTGTGTCACACCGCGCAGGGCATCGTCTCGCTCATCGACGGGCCGAGCCTGCGAGTGCGACGCGTCGTGGGCCGCTTCGACGAACCGCGCTACACCGCTGCCGGCGCGAATGCCCGGCACGCGTTCGTCACGGACTCCGGTGCCTACGAGGTCGTCACCGTTGATGTCCTCAGCGGCCGTACGGTCGCGCGCGTCAAGGTGGGTGGGCCGGCGCGGCACATCTCGATCGACCCGAGCTACAGGATCCTGTGGGTCTCACTCGGCTCGAAGGCGGAGGAGGTCGCGGTGGTGGATGTGTCGCGACCGCTGGCACCGCGGCTCCTGCGACGCTTCCGGCCGCCGTTCCTCGCACACGACGTCGGCATCGCTCCCGGCGGCCGCCACGTCTGGGTCAGCTCGGGCGACCGCGGCGCGCTGGCGGTCTACGACCGGCGCACCGGAAAAGTGGTGCGCAGTTTGCCGGCCGATGCGCCGCCGCAACACGTCACATTCTTTGGCTCGCACGCGTACGTGGCGAGCGGGGAGGACGGAACGCTTCGCGTGCTGTCGCTGAAGGATGGCCGTGTCGTGCGCACGACAAAGGTGCCGGTGGGCTCGTACAACGTGCAGGAGGCCTTCGGCTGGATCGTTACGCCGTCGCTCGACCGCGGAACCTTCTGCGTGCTGGATCGGCAAGGACGTCTCGCGCGCCGCGTGCAGGTGTCGCCGTCGTCGCACGACGCCTGCTTCGTAATGACCGTCTGATTCGCGCCTAAGCTCCTGGCGTGAGGATCATCGCCGGCTCGCGCAGGGGCCACACCATCCAGGCACCGAAGGGTCTCGATACGCGCCCCACCTCGGACCGCGTGCGCGAGAACGTGTTCAACATCGTCGCGCCCTGGGTCGAGGGCGCGCGCGTGCTCGATCTCTACGCCGGCTCGGGGGCGATGGGACTGGAGGCGCTCTCGCGCGGAGCCGAGGCGGCCGTGTTCGTCGAGTCGGACGCCGAGGCCGTGCGCGCAATCGAGCGCAACCTCGACAAGCTCGGCCTCACCGGTGCCCGGGTCGTACGCCTTGATGCCGTCACCGGGTTGGCGCAGGAAGCGGGGGCGCGCAGAAAGTACGATCTCGTGCTCGCGGACCCCCCGTACTCGATGACCGACTACCACTCCCTGTTTCGTTACCTGCCCGGCGTGCTCGCCGAGGACGGGCTGCTCGTCTTCGAGACGGCGGCGAAGACCGAGCCCGAGGTTCCCGGCCTTGCAGTCCGCACGTCGCGCAAGTACGGCTCCACCCGGGTGACGGTGTTCGAGCACCCGTGATCACCGCGATCGCACCCGGTTCGTACGATCCCGTCACGAACGGCCACATTGACGTGATCGGACGCGCTGCCGGGATCTTCGACCGCGTGGTCGTGGGGGTGGTGGGGAACCCGACGCACAAGACGCCGATGTTCGCGCTCGACGAGCGCGTTGCCTTCCTCCACGACGCTCTCAGGGATCTACCGAACGTCGAAGTGGACGTCTTCTCCGAGCTCGTCGTCGACTTCGCGCGCAAGTGGAGCGCCAAGGTGATCGTGAAGGGCCTCCGGGTCATCTCGGACTTCGAATGGGAGTTCCAGATGAACCAGCTGAACCGAACCCTGGCGCCCGACGTCGAGACGGTCTACGTGATGGCCAGTCCGGCCGTGAGCTTCGTCTCCTCGAGCGGCGTGAAGGAGATCGCTGCCTTCGGCGGGAAAGTGGACGAGCTCGTCCCCGAAGCCGTTGCCCGCCGTTTCCAGGAGCTTTTCCCGGATGGTCGCCCCGGCACCCCAGAGAATCCGCAAGAATAATCGGAGAAAATGCTGCGCATTTTCTCCGAGGAGGGTTAGTGACTTCGCTTCGCTCGTCAGAATTGAAAACGCCAACCGGTCGGCCCACCGAGGCCCCGGGGATAGACTCGGGAGGCTGAATGGACGTTTTGGTACTCATCGACAAGCTCGACGACCTCGTTCACAACGCGAAGGCCGTGCCCCTGACCGATCAGGTCCGGATCGACCGCGAAGAAATCTACGACATCCTCGACCAGATGCGGGCCACGATCCCCGAAGAGATCAAGCAGGCCCGCTGGATCGTGAAGGAGCGGCAGGAGATGCTCGCCGAGGCCAAGCGCGAGACCGACCGGCTCCTGGGCGAGGCGCGCGAGCAGGCAGTACGCGAGGCGTCGCAGACGGAGATCGTCAAGATTGCGGAGCGCCAGGCACAGGACATCGTCGACGAGGCGCGGAGACAGGCAAGGGAAACCAGGCTCGAGATGGAGGACTGGGCCGACTCGATCCTGTCGACACTCGAGGTCAACCTCGAAAAGTTCTTGAGCGCGGTCAAGCGCGGGCGCGAACGACTGCACGAGCGTTCGCAGGAGAGTGTCGTCGCCGGCGTCGCGGCCGGCTCTTCGGACGACTCTCAGCCGTTCAACTAGGCGAACAAGGGCTCGAGCTCTAGCTCTGCGCAGACAGCCTGGGCGGTCTCGACAAACGAGCGCGCGGCGGGAGTCCGATAGCGGTCCCGGTGCCAGGCGAAGGAGATGAGCCGGGGCTGCACCTTGGGCAGCTCGATCAGCTCCGTGGTCTCGTCCTCCGGATCCATCGTCAGGCGCGGCACGAGCGCGCAGCCGACTCCGGATGCGACGAGCGCCTGCACCGTCTGGTTGTGATCGGAACGGAAGACGAAACGTAGAGGGCGCCGTGCATCGCTCTCCAGTTGGGCAAGCGACCTGCAGTGCTTGTGCCCGATCAGATCGAGCTCGGCCATGTCCCGCCACGTGGGCGGCGCGTCCCGCTGGGCGAGCCGGGAGCCGGCCTGCACGACGAGCACGTACGGATCGCGCAACAGCTCGACCGACTCGAACGGGCCGTCTGTGAGCGGGAGGTCGGCGAACGTGAGGTCGAGCTCGCCGCGCTCGACGAGGCCGAGCAGCTCGAGGTCGTCGGCGGATTCGGTCAGCGTGACGTTCACCTGCGGCCAGGCTGCGAAGAACCGGCGCATCACTTCGGGGAGGATCCGTTGGCCGACGCTCTGGAAGACCCCGACGCGAAGGGTTCCCGCCTGGCCTTCGGCGAGGGCCGTGAGGTCGGCATGGGCGGCGGCCACGCGCGCAGCGATCGCACCCGCGTGAGTGAGGAGCAGGCGCCCGGCCTCCGTGAGGGAGACCGGTTTCGGGCCGCCCGGCCGCTCGATCAGCCGGTGGCCGACGATCCGCTCGAGCGTGGCGATCTGCTGGCTGACCGCCGACTGGGTATAGCCCAGGGAGGTTGCCGCCTTGCCGAATGAACCTTCCCGCGCGACCGCTTCCAAAGCCAGGAAGTGCCGCAGTTCAACGCCCAGCCAGCTATCAGCTCCCATAATCACAGTCGATTATAACTGGATTTGTCCTAATGGCACTCTGATGCCGATCATGGAGATATGACTGGCATCTTCGTCCTGGTTTTTCTCGTCGCGATCGGCCCGCTCGCGGTGTTCTTCGGCGCGGATTCACGGAATCCCAACGACCGCCGCTCGATCTAACGCTTCGTGACCTCAGCCTTCGCACGCCGCTCCCCGGCCGCGGTGGCCTTTGCGTTGGCCACCATCTACCTCGTCTGGGGCTCGACCTACCTTGCGATCCGGGTCACCGACCGGACGATGCCGCCGCTCTTGATGTCCTCCGTCCGGTTCCTGCTCGCGGGGGTGGCGCTCTACGCCTTCGCCTCGCGCGGCCGCGCGCGCCCGACGCTGCGTGAATGGCGGGCCGCCGCAATCGTCGGCGCGGCGTTGCTGGTCGTCGGAAACGGCGGCGTGGCGTGGGTGGAGACACGGCTCGAGTCCGGTCTGGCTGCTCTGATCGTGGCGATCGTCCCCCTCTGGGTCGCGTTGATGGATCGCTGGTTCTTCGGACGGCGGCTGTCGGCCGCCGCGATCGCGGGCCTGGTGATCGGCTTCGCCGGCGTCGCGCTGCTCGTGCGCCCCGGGGGCGGCGGCAACGTTCTGGCGATGCTCGCTCTCGTCGGCACCACCGCGGCCTGGGCGGGCGGTTCGTTGTACGCGCGCGGAGCGGCCTTGCCGGAGAGCCCGCTCCTCTCGGCCGCGATGCAGATGCTGGCGGCGAGCGCCTTCCTCGGCATCGCAGGGCTCGCGAAGGGAGAGACCAGCGGCATCCACGCTGACTCGTTCTCGACGAAGCCGGTGATCGCGTTCGTCTATCTCGTTCTCGTCGGCTCGCTGATCGCGTTCTCCGCGTACGCCTGGCTGTTGAAGAACGTCCGGATCTCGGTCGTCGCCACCTATGCGTTCGTCAATCCGGTCGTCGCCGTGGCGCTCGGAACTGTGTTCCTGAACGAAGCGATCGGGTGGTCGACCCTGGCCGCGGGCGCGGCAATCGTCGTCGCGGTCGTGCTGATCGTGACCGCACGCACGCCGAAGGAGCGCGTGGTCGGCGAAGTCCCTGAGCCGCTCAGAGCGGCTGCGTAGCCGAGGTACCCTGAGCTCCATGAGGAGCCTCAATCTGCGCCACATCAAACTCCGTTCGGGCGAGGAGTATCGCGACGAGATCGAGCTCGAGCTGGAGCCGCTCGAGCTCGGCGGCGAGCGGTATCTGCCCGTGCCCGACAAGGTGCCCGCGGAGTTGGCGATCACGAAGGCGAGCACCGGCACGGTTCTCGAGCTCGGCTTCACCGAGCGCCTGCACGGGCCTTGCTACCGCTGCCTGGGCGATGCGGTCCTCGAGGTGCCGATCGCGGCGCGCGAGTATCAGGCGAACAATCCCGAGGGAACGGAAGAGCTGCGCACGCCCTATCTCTCCGACGACAACCTCGACCTGACGGCGTGGTCGCGCGACGCCGTCGCGCTCGCGTTGCCAGAGAAGATCTTGTGCCGCGCGGATTGCGCGGGCCTCTGCCCGATGTGCGGGAAGAACCTGAACGAGGAGCCGCACGAGCACGAGGAAGAGCAAGCGGACTCCCGCTGGTCGGCGCTCGAGAGCCTGCGCGAGCAGCTCTAGCCTTGTCCGAAGCGCAGGCCCGGAAGGAGCATTCGGCTACACTCCGGCGTTCCGATGGCCGTCCCGAAGAAAAAAACTTCCAAGGCTCGCCGCGATAAGCGCCGTGCGCAGCACAAGATCGAGGCGCCGCGCCTGAACGTCTGCCCGCAGTGCGGCCGGCCCAAGCGCCCGCACCGGGTCTGCCCGACGTGCCATACCTATCGCGGCCGGGACGTCGAGCCGCTCCGCACCTCCGCACCGTAAGCCCATGATCCGCGTGGCGGTCGACGCCATGGGGGGCGACCGCGGGCCCGAAGAGATCGTCGCGGGTGCCGTCGACGCGGCCTCCGACACCGTCCAGCCCGTCATCGTCGGCCTGCGCGGCCTCGATACCCACGGGCTCGAGCTGATCGAGGCGCCGGACGTGATCGCGATGGACGAAAAGCCGACAGAGGCCGTCCGCGCCAAGCCGAATAGCTCGCTCGTTGTCGCGTGTCGCGCCGTGGGTGAGGGAAAGGCCGATGCCGTCGTCTCCGCAGGCAACACCGGCGCGATGCTCGCGGCGTGCCTGCTGGAGCTCCGCCGGATCCCTGGCGTCCGCCGGCCGGCGATCGCGGTGACGATCCCCGCGCGACGCGGTCCCTCCGTCCTCCTCGACTCCGGCGCGAACGCCGACGCCCGGCCCGAGGACCTCGTCCAGTTCGCGCACATGGGCGCGGTCTTCGCAGAAGAGATTCTCGGCGTCGCCAAGCCTGAGATCCGGCTGCTCTCGATCGGCGAGGAGCCGGAGAAGGGCAACCAGCTCACCCTCGAGGCGCACCGCCGACTCGCCGCGACCGACCTCAACTTCGCCGGGAACGCCGAGGGACGGGACCTGCTCATCGGGGCGGCCGACGTCGTCGTCACGGACGGCTTCACGGGCAACGTCGCCCTCAAGGTGACCGAGGGCACGATCCAGAGCCTGCTCGAAGGTCTCCGCGAAGAGATCACCTCAACGGCCGTTGGGAAGCTCGGCGGCCTGTTGATCAGACCGGCGGCGCGCAGACTGCGCAAGCGGCTCGACCCGGACACGTACGGCGGCGCGTACCTGCTCGGCCTCAGGGGACTGGCTGTGATCGCGCACGGTAGCTCCTCCCGCCGCGCCATCACGAATGCCGTCAGCCTGGCCGCCCGCGGCGTCGAGAAGGACGTCGTCGGCAGGCTGACTCAGAATTTGGGCGAGAGCGTGTTAGCATCTCGGCCCTCAACGAACCCGACCCCCAACGTGAGGTGACATGGCAGCGTCGCGCGACGAAGTCTACGAGCGAGTCAAGGAAGTTCTGACGGAACAGCTCGGCGTCGAGGAAGGTGATATCACCGAAGAGGCCTCTTTCCAGGAGGATCTCGATGCGGATTCGCTCGACCTCGTCGAGCTGATCATGGAGCTCGAGGATCAGTTCGGAATCAAGATCTCCGACGAGGACGCCCAGAAGATCCAGACCGTCGGCCAGGCCGTCGACTACGTCTCGTCGCACCAGTAGCACCGCGACGGGGGACGTCGCCCCGCTCCGAAAGCTGATCGAGGAGCTGCCCGCGGCTCGCGCCGAGCAGGTCTATACGCATGCTTCGTGGGCGAGCGAGCGCGCCGACTCGTACGAGCGTCTCGAGTTTCTCGGCGACAGCGTGTTGGAGCTCGCGATGGCGCGCGAGCTCTACGAGCGCTATCCGGACTTCTCGGAGGGCAGGCTCGCCAAGATCCGGTCGCATGTCGTGTCCCGCGCGAGCTGCGCAGTCGTCTCGCGCCAGCTCGAGCTCGGGAACGAGCTGGCGGAACGCGGAACGGACATCCCTGCGGACGAGCTCGAGCGTCTCTCGCGGAACCGCAACGTGCTGGCGGCGCTGCTCGAAGCCGCCCTGGCCGCGCTCTTTCTCGAGCACGGTTTCGAGAAGATCGAGCAGCCGATCGTCCAGGCGTTCGCGGGTCGGATCGACTACGCGTTGAACAGCCACGTCGACTACAAGACCGAGCTCCAGGAGGCCCTTGCGCGCAGGGGCAAGTCGGTGAGTTACGCCGTGCTCGAGGTTGAGGGGCCGCCGCACGACCGGCGCTTCACTACGTCTGCGACCATCGACGGCGAGCAGTACGGTGTCGGCAGCGGCGAGTCGAAGAAGGCTGCCGAGCAAGAGGCTGCCAAGGAGGCTCTGCTCAAGCTCGGCGTCTAACGCCGCGCGAAAGCTGGCGCTTTCGCGCGGGATTTAGGGTCGCCGCTTTCGCGGTGAACGCCCACGGGCGAAGCCCGTGGGCTTCCATTGGCGCACGGTCGGCGATCGCGCTCAACCGTGTGGGCACGGGCGCTAAGGCGGCCGCGCCTACATCAGTGCGCCGGAGGTTGATATGGAGTGGCGTTTGTCAAGGGCGCAGGCGGAGACTGCCCGCGGCTGGGGGGCTGGTGTTTGCGGCGGGGGGAGCGCGTCGGCTGGTGTCGACGCTGTGTCAGGCTGATATGCGCGGGTCGGGACCGCATGACCGGGTGTGCGAGTTGAGAAGCGGAGCC